>Ga0105107_10001415_pt1 | contig 15495 bp, 14 predicted proteins | sample PPLLaktember2015_6_FD_79335 | JGI IMG/M metagenome (GOLD analysis project Ga0105107, IMG submission 79335) | Freshwater sediment microbial communities from Prairie Pothole Lake near Jamestown, North Dakota, USA - PPLs Lake P8 Core (1) Depth... | ecosystem: Environmental > Aquatic > Freshwater >...
CACGACCAGACCATTTGCATCCGTCACCCAGGCCCACTGGTTCGTCACTTCGACGAACCGGCGGTAGCGTCGTTCGCGGCGCTGCAGCGATTCCTCGGCCCGCTTGCGCTCAGTGATGTCGCGGGCTACAAATAGATGCCGACCGGGACTTATATGTGCCTTCCCATAAGCCTCCACGATTCCTAGGGAGCCGATGCTATGCCGGATTCGCACTTCCCCATGAAACTGCCCGGTTTTGAGGAAGTTTTCCCAAGCCGACGGAAGATCAAAGCTTGGCTCGACGAATTCCGCCAAGATGCGCCCTATTAATTGATCACTAGGAACGCCTGTCATGACACCAGCGGCAGGGTTGGTCTCCACGCACCGCTGCTCATTATCTAAGGTGATGATCGCCTCCTCCGTGAAATCAAAGATCGTACGAAAACGCGCTTCGTCCTCCCCTGTTACCTTCTCAGCCAGCTTCCGCTCGGTGATGTCTTCGGCCACGTTACCCTCCCTCCCGTTGAATGCCCAGAATTCACATTTGTCACCCTTTTGCTACGTTATTGCGTGTGTAGTTACCAGGTGAAAAGCGTTGGGGTTTTGTTGGGATTCATCCAAGTCACAAATATCCACGATTTATAGACCCCATGATATGGATTGTAAAGGACTTCCCCAAGCCCTGCCCAGGCGTTCTAGTCTTCCTTCATGTCAATAGGATCTTTTATTTGTTTGATCTGACAATGCATTGAAGACTTGGATTGTTAAACGCTCGTCTATGGAACGACCCGCCCGCTTTCGATAACGACGCAGCTGATCGCAGGGCAGGCTGAGGTTTTGGTGTTCGTGGACCGGAGGCAGCCTGTTGCTTCCCCTTCTGCAAAAATGGATAGGGGTACTATCTCGCGAAAGACAAACCCCATCTGTGTGCAATCGATAGCGCATGTCATATTGCCAAAAATAGGAAAAAGAAGCATGTTGGCTTGCAAATTGATTCATGATCGTTACGTTAGATCAACCTTGGAATCCATCAATAAGCCAATAATAAGTCGTGGGAAGGCGTTAAGAGATAGGACTGAAACTATTTAGGCCCAAAACAGATCTGCACTGAGAGGGTGAACAGAACTAAAGGAGGAGACCATGAAAGGAAAAGAACCAAAGGTACGCGTATTCACAGTAGTGTTAATGGTTGCCGTTGCTTTGCTCATTGCTGGTGTCACGCAGGCGAGGGCGCAAGACAAGGCCGAGGCCCAAGCGCTCGTTGACAAAGCTCGGATCACTTTTCAGAGCTTCATGAGCGACAAGAATTATGAATATCTTCACAATAACATCAAAAATGTCAAGGCGCTGCTCATTTATCCCCAAGTCCTCAAGGCCGGTTTTATTCTGGGGGGTTCCGGTGGCACGGGTGTTCTTGTGGTGAGAGATGCAAAGGCGAAGGACTGGAGCCAGCCCGCCTTTTATACCATTGGTTCGGTGAGTTTCGGCCTGCAGATCGGCGGTGAGGCTGCCGAGGTGATCGTGATGGTCATGACACAGAAAGCGATCGATTCGCTCTTCACCACTTCCGTGAAGTTTGGAGGGGATACGTCTGTTGCCGCGGGGCCTTATGGAGCCGGGGCTAAAGCGAATGTGACAGCTGATTTTATTTCCTATGCCAAAAGCAAGGGTCTCTATGCGGGATTGAACCTTGAAGGCTCTGCGGTCGATGTGAGGGAAGGTCTCAACAAAGCCTACTATGACAAAGCGGTGACGCCTGTCCAAATTATCGTAGAGAAGAAGGTGAGCAACAAGGGATCGGCTAAACTTCGTGAGGCGCTAAAGAAGGCAGCCAAGTAAGAAGAAAAGCAGTTTAGCCATGAACCAGTGAGGGGCCGCCGCGTTTTGAAAAAGCGGGACCCCTCTTTTAGTTCCTGATCACAGATCAGCGGGTTGTTGCCCCAATCAAGAATCAGTGCACCCGAAAGCAAAGCTTCAAACTCCATGTGCGTTTGAGCACTAAGTGTGTCCTCCACCTTTTCTGCTTCAACCTGCATTACGACTTGAGTTGCTAATCGCGCGCCCCGAAAGGCCGCCTTCCACTTTCACTTACGATACGAATATGGACGTGTGAAGGGAACAGCATCTGGCCCTCTTTTCATCAGGATCCCTCGACCACCCAGACGGACTTAGCGATTATCTGAGAAGTCATCCAACCTTAACTTTTTCGGCGGCTCTGGAACTATGAAATCAATGGAAACGGTGATTTTAGTGATCTCTGACTCATTTCCAGCCTCACTAATACCGCTGACCCCCAGCTCGATTTCACCCGCTACCAAAGGGAAAGAGGGAATATCATCAGGAAGGGTAATATGCGCCACGTTCCCGACTTCCACATAATGCGAACCATAATCAATGCCCCCGTCCTTAGACCAATAGACCCTGTACCTAGTAACCTTGTCGCTCAGTGAACGATCCCAAGCAAGCCTTTTCCTTTTAACTTTGCCCACGCTCATTACCCCCTTAGCATTAGCGTTAAATCTTAACCCTATCCGATGAAAACCGGTCCACGCGATTTGCGCCATCACCTTCGTCTGCTTCCCAAAGCTGGGTTCCATGAAAGCCAATAGTACCTCTTGCCCTACGACGAACTTACCTCCTGCTTCAATCGATAGGCCGCCTGCGCTGATATCTCTAACAAAATCCCGGTGCATGCGACCCTCTATCAAATAATCAACAAAGATCAAACACGATTTCCGCACGTAAGCTCTTCTATCGGAGGTTGAACAGGATGAATCCATGCTTCTGTCTCGCCTCTCTTTCATCGAGTCTTGGGTTGGCATAATCAAAAGGGGCTTCAGCCTTCGAGTCAGATAATCGCATTATTGTGGCTATGCTTCCTCAGCCTCCAGTTTCTTTCTGTCAACTTAACTTGTGGCGCTTTCGCTGTCCTACAGTTGACGTTTTCTCTTCTGAATCTCTCTCGAACCTGCAACTTTTTCTAGATCTTCCAATCCTTCGACAAGCTCGTTCTCTGGAGTCTGATCTTCTGGTACGAATTCTTTATCCCCTCTGGACATGCCGAAATCATGCTCGACCACAATGTCATCCATTTTCTCATCGAGCACTGCTTTGTTTTTCTCCGGCATCAATTCAGAAATAAGTTCCTTAATCTCTTCTACCTGCCGCCTAACGTATGGTGGCGGAGCTGGAAAATCGGAAGGAGCCTTTATTCCTTCTGTAGCTTCGTATTCGACTCCCTCTTCAAAAATGATATCCCCGTCAACACCAATACTTTCAGCTGGATCGCCAACGCTGCTCGCTGAATCATATCCACCCGCATTGGTAGATTCGCCAAGGTAACTCTCAACAGGGTGGCCTTCGTTTCCAACAATCGCTCCAAGCAAAAAAGGAGGGGAGGGTTTAAAAAATGGAAGGTTCAGTTTGCTCTGTTCCACGGAGATGTCCGCTCTACACTTTGGGCACTCCAGGTTGGAATCAAAGCTGACGTAACCGCATTTGGGACATTTCATGAAGTCGCCTCTCGCGGTTAAATATGAACAAATACATGACCACCGGAAAAGCGCATGCTCGGCCATAAAGAATTCACTTTAGAACCCTTCTGTTGTCATGCTTTCCTCCCCATGTCAAGTGCTTAGATCTATGTTGGAAGGGAGCCCGAAAGCTTAGCTTTGCGCGAATTAACAACGAAAGAAAATGGCCTTTTTTAAAAGAAATCTATACTCCGCCATCCTTTTCAAACGATGTTATGACTTGAGTTGCTAATGTAGTGCGCCCAGCTCAAAATCAAACTGACGATTACGATACGAAGCTGAGCGTTGGCAGGATGCACCTGAAACCCGGAATTTCGAGGCTACCCGGCGATTCAGGTTAATTGGGCAGTCATAGCCAGCGCTCTGTCTGCCTCCTCGATAGATTTGCCATTGTAATCGCTGGCGTATCTGCCATGAATTTTCTTGATTTTTTGTGAGTTTTCGCTCACACTTGTTCGCAACTTTTCCAACCCAACAAGGTTCACTCACACCCTTTTTCGAGGAAGTCATGAAGTGGGCCTACCTCAAAATGCATCACCGTTGCCTCCCGGGGCTCAGGCCTGAGGGAGGCGCACAGAATCACTCCAACTCTTCGCTAACGTCAACCTTTTCAAAGTTGGGAACGGAAAACACTTTGAACCCTTACCCTGGACGCGGCCCACAGAGGATTTTCGCTTGGCCTGGGCTATTCCAGCAAGAAATTCTTGTTGCAGCTCAAAACGATTCCCTCCGGAGGTGACAGATGACCCGACATCGAATGATTCATGCTGTACTCTTGGCTTTTCTCTTTCTTTTCCTTGGTGCCGCCACTTCTTCTTCCCAAGAGATCAAGTTGACGCCTGAGTACTACACCGTCAAGAATTTCAAACTCAAATCAGGGGCGGTGATAGAAGATCTGAAGATGGAGTACGCTACACTCGGTAACCCCAACAAGGACGCGCAGGGAAACATAACCAACGCGGTCGTTTTCTGCCATGGATTCAGCGGCAATTATACGCAGATAATGCTCCTTAAAGCCGTGGTTGGTCCAGGCAAGCCATTTGACACGGACAAATACTTCTTTGTTCTGCCAACCGCAATAGGTTCACCGGGCTCATCGTGCCCATCTGTCTCCGGGTCTGGACCAAAGTTCCCGAAGTACAACGTTGCAGACATGATCGAAGCTCAATATCTCCTTGTCACCCAGCATCTGAAAATCAAGCACCTCGCTGGTGTGGCCGGAGCAAGCATGGGTGGATTTCAGACGTTGCAGTGGATCACCATGTATTCCGGTTTCATGGATTGGGCCATTCCGATTGCAGCGGCCCCGGACGCACTCGGTCGTCTCCTCGGCAGAAGCGCCGTATTGATTGATACTATCAAGCTCGACCCGGAGTACAAGGACGGTTATTACAAGGAGCAACCCAAAAAGGGGATGGAAGTGTATTTCATGTCGGCCTACTTGTGGTATTTCGGCCATGACTATTACGGCCAGCAGTGGAAAACAAGAGAAGAGTTGTTGAAGGGGCTTAAAGACGTTGGTCTTGGCAGTGCCAAGGCGGATGCAAATGATACCATCTGGCGGGAGGAAGCTCTTATGAGCTTTGACGTCACAAGCCAACTGCCCAGCGTCAAGGTCAGAACCTTGGTGATCGGCATTAATGACGACGAGCTTTTCCCTCCCAGTTCGATTAAGCGAATTGCGCAAGGGATTCCGGGCGCCCAACTCTTCAGCTATGACTCTATCCTCGGTCATCTTGGATGTGCCCTCGACCTTCAGAAAGCAGGTAAAGCAATCACCGACTTCCTGAAATAGTCGTCCCTGTTTCAGAGGGAATTGTGGATCTTAAAGGCAGACCTCGGTCTGCCTTTTTGTTGGAACCTGATGGGTCATTAAAAGAGTACCGCAAGAACTGGGCAAGGCTTATCCCGCAGATTTGTGCCAGCGCAATAGACTTTAACAACTAACCGCTCGTCAAGAGGACCACCTACCCCCTTTCGGTTCGAAGTCCTCGGTCGAGACAACGTGAAGGGGTATTCGCATAGCGCATTGTCGGATCAAATGCTGGCAACTATGGCTTAACCCCTCTCCACAACCGTCGCCCCAAGCGCCTTGAACTCCATCATCGCAGCCGTCTTATCCGCGCTTCCCTTGCTGGACCCGAAGAAGTATTGGAGCACCATTCCGAAGCCGGTAGCCATGGCACCGAAGAGCTGGTTAACGGGACCGACGTTCGCTTCGGGGAGAACAACAAACATGAGCAACCCGACAAGGGTGAAAAAGAGACCCACGACCATCCAGGCGAGGACGTAGAGGTTGATGTCACGCCTCCCGGTTGCCTTCTCACTTTCCACTTGTCGCGCCCTGGCGTCCGCCCGCTCCTGCAGGTACATCCTCTCTTCCTCAAGAACCAGCTCTTGGATCTCGATCTTGTGGGCCATCTCAAATTCCTTGAACTTGAGAACCGCGTTGGGGTGTCCAGATTCCCCTGGAAAATGAAGAACACTTTTCGTATACTCCTTAAAGGAATTTTTTTGGAAGGGAGCTGATCCTGTGAAACTGGGCCTTATTGGTCTGCCTCAGTCAGGCAAGTCAACGATCTTTTCGGCCATTGCCGGAGCCAGAGGCGAAGAAAAAGCTTCTCGATCAGACCAGCTCATTACGACCGTCACAGTGCCGGACGAGAGGGTGGAATTTCTCACTAAGGTTTTTAAACCCAAAAAAACTACCCATGCCCACATCGAGTACCTTTTGCCTTCTCAAGCGCCCTCCGCTGCAGGCGCCAAGGCTGAAAACGCGGTCCTCACTCAAGCGCGAATCTGCGACGCTCTGATTCACGTCACCCGTAACTTCGCAGCAGGAGGATTGGAGCCCGGGTCGGAAGCGGATTTCTGGAAAACCGAGGAGGAGATGATTCTTAGCGATCTTGTGGTCGCAGAGAAGAGGATTGAGCGCATGGAGCTGGACGCAAAGAGAGGCAAGAAATCGGACGAGGAGGAGTACTCTCTTATCAAAGCCTGCCGGGAGATGCTGGAAAAGGGCGATCCATTGCGCGCAAACCCTGAATTGGCCGCAGCCCCTGCCTTGAGAGGATTCACTTTTCTCTCTGCCAAGCCTCAGATGGTGATTATCAACAACGACGATGAGGATGAGGCCTTGCCCGCGTGGAAGCGAAACCCTCCTAACGTGGAAAAGATGGTCGTTCGAGGCAGGCTGGAGAAGGACATCGAGACCATGACTCCTGAGGAGGCCAAGGAATTCATGGAGGCCTATCACATTCAGGAATCCGTCCTCGACAGGGTGATCAAGAGCTCTTACCGCCTCCTCAACCTGATCTCCTTTTTCACGGTTCTCAACGAGGAGGTCAGGGCCTGGCCCTTGAGGCAGGGGTTGCCTGCCCTTGAAGCTGCAGGAACGGTTCACACGGACATGAAAAAGGGGTTTATCAGAGCAGAAGTTCTCTCCCTTGATCACCTCAAGCAGTATGGGTCTGTTCACGAAGTCAAACAAAAGGGACTCGTCCACCTCGAGGGAAAGGAATACGTCGTCAAGGATGGGGACATCATTCAATTCAGGTTTAATGTGTAGGAAGAAGAAGGCAGAAAATGCATCTGAATCTCCCTACAGGGGTCCTGAATCCACGGTTCTTTTGTTTGCGTCTTTGGAAGATTCGAATATTGGAATGGTTTCGGATTCCGTGCTTCGAATATTGAGTTTTTCTTGATGCGCATGTTGAGTGCTGATCTTTCCATCTAGAAGGAGTGTACAGGCATGAAGAAAATCAAAGCAGGGATCATCGGTGCCGGTGGATATGGCGGTTGCGGAGCGATCGAGTTGCTGGTCAGCCATCCTCATGTTCAGATAGCGGCGCTATTGGACAAACAGGACCTCGGCAAGCCCATCAGCGACCTTTACCCTCATTTGAAAGGGTTCTGTGACCTTCCTCTGATCGATGCCGACGACCCGAAACGGCCTGAGGACTTTGATGTGGTCTTTTTTGCGACGCCGGATGGCGTGGGTCAGAAAGAAGCACGCACCTGGCTCAACAAGGGAGTAAAGGTCGTGGATTACAGCGGGGATTTCCGGTTCAATGATGCAGAGACTTACAAAGGGTACGCGGCGAGAATCGGAAAAACCCAGGAGCACGCCTCACCGGATCTTCTCCCCAAATCCGTTTACGGGCTCGCAGAGCTCCACCGCGAGGAGATTGCGAAAGCGAGTCTCGTTGGCAATCCCGGATGTTTTGCCGTGAGCTGCATTCTCGGTCTTGCTCCTGCTGTGAAATCCAGTTTGGTCGACCAAGGCTCTATCATCTGTGATTCGAAAACTGGTGTTTCCGGCGCAGGGAAAAAACCCAACCCCATGTTTCATTACCCAGCTCGCTATGACGCCATCAATGCCTACAAGGTCTCAGGGCATCAGCACGTTTATGAAATAGAACGGGAGCTCGGCCTAGTGGCGCACAAAGAGATACGAATTACTTTTACTCCCCATGTCATCCCTCTCTGCCGTGGGATTCTGAGCACGATCTACGGGAATCTGAAACCGGGTGTGGACATGCCGGCCCTCCTCGATGCCTATCGCAGCTTCTACAAAGAGGATGCCTTTGTCAGAATTTTCGGGCCGGAAAGGATGCTCACAAGCACCGATGTACGCGGAAGCAATTTCTGCAACATCTCCCTCAACATCGATGAGAGGACAAGGAAACTCATAGTCGTAAGCGTGATCGACAACCTCGTGAAAGGCCAGGCCGGAAGTGCAGTGCAGAACATGAACATCATGTTCGGACTGGAGGAGACGGCGGGGTTGATGAGGCCCGGCCAATATCCATAGCAGGCTGATGAAAAACATCCATCTGCAGCGTTGCCCTCATCCCTCGTCATTGCGACGTACCGGACTGTACGCCTCACTCCTCGGGATTTCGGTCGCCTTGCATCTTGATGTTTTTCATCAGCCTGCTCGGTATTGTTTCCCTCTTGTCCGAGCGATGACAGAAGGCTCTTGTTCAGTGCCCCTAGCAGCACAAGGTGCAGCAAACGCGGTAGGGGCAGAAGCAAAGAGAATATGGTGGACAATTCACGGAAAACCGGGCGCACAAACGAAAAGGCGCAGGTCATGAACTCATGCCCTGCGCTCTTCGTTTCAAGCCTATCGACTTGACCCTGTTGAACAACCCTACACTTATTTTATTATTTCTTTCTTCTTCTCGTTTTCTTTCCGTCTGCCTTGCACGGCACGCCCCGCGCCCTATTTGATACACACTTTCCTGACCTGCATGAGATCGGTCATTCCGACGAGGATTTTCCGGATCCCGTCCTGCATCAGCGTGGTCATGCCGTCCTTGATCGCCTGGGCTCTGATCTCCTCCATTTTGGCCCTTCCCTGGATCAAGGATTTCAGCGGGTCTGTGCCGACAATGATCTCGTGGATTCCTGTTCTGCCCCTGTAACCTGTATTTCCGCACTTCGTGCAGCCTTTGGGTCTGTAGAGAACGAAGTCTGAGTTGTAATTGAAACCAAGGGCATCGAAATCCCCGGCATAGGATCTCACCAAAGCATCGAATTCATCGCTAGAGGGGTGATACGCTTCCTTGCACTCCTTGCACAGGGTCCTCACCAGCCGCTGGGCAAGGACTCCGAGGAGGGCGTCTGCAAAATTAAAAGGATCCATTCCCATATCCAGAAGTCTGGTGATCGTTTCCGGGGCACTGTTGGTATGCAGAGTGCTGAAGACGAGGTGACCGGTTAGGGACGCCTCGATACCGGTGGAAACGGTTTCGTGGTCGCGCATCTCTCCCACCATGATCACGTCAGGGTCGGCCCTCAGAAAAGCCCTCATGGCTGTCGCAAAATCGAACCCGATCTTTGGCTGAACCTGTACTTGGCGAAGTCCGTCTTGGGTGATTTCCACTGGATCTTCAGCCGTCCAGATCTTTGTTTCCGGTTTGTTGATGAAGTGCAGCGCCGCATGAAGCGTCGTGGTCTTGCCGCTTCCCGTGGGGCCGACCACGAGAACGATCCCATAAGGTTTCTGGATCATCTCCGTAAAAACCTTGTAGTTCCGTTCACTCATCGCCATCTTTTCGAGAGGCATGGGCTCACCGGCCGCCAGGATGCGCATGACCACATCTTCGTTTCCTCCGGCTGTGGGAATCGTGGCCACACGGAGCTCGACGTCCAGAGGCGCATACTTTCTGAACTTGATTTTCCCGTCCTGAGGAAGCCTTCTCTCAGCAATATCAAGATCCGCCATGATCTTGATTCGTGAAACAATCGCTCGCTTGTACGTGAAAGGAACCGTTTGATAGAGCTGGCAGGCTCCGTCCACTCTGACCCTGATGTGTGCATGGTTCTTTCCATGCCGCGGCTCAATGTGAATGTCCGAAGCGTTCCGGTTGTAAGCATCGATGATCATCTTGTTGACGAGCTGAACGATCGCGCTGTCCTCTTCACTCAACTTCTCCGCTTCTTCAGAACCCTCTTCTTCGGACGGTTCGAGTTGTCCCAGAATGTCTTCGATGCTCCCCGCATCGTCCAACAGATTCGATCGTTTCACGTCAAAGAAGAGATTGATCATCTTGAAAATGTCTTCTTTGAGGGCAACACAGTACTCAAACTCTTTCCCAGGTATGAGCCTCCTGATGGTATCCCTGGCAGGCAAATAATCCGGGTTTTCCATGGCGATGACGACCTTGTTTCCGGTTTGGGATACAGGGACAAAAATGTTGTTCTTGAGAAAGCTCGCCCGCAACCCCTTCAGAGTATCCCCGGGAATCACCATCTTCTCGTCGTAAGGGATGAACCGCGTCTTGTAATAGGCAGCCAGGGATTTGCCAATATCTTCCCTTGTCACCTGGAGCTCTGAGACAAGGATGGACTCCACCGGTTTCTTGACTCTTCTAGAAGTAGATATGGCCTGTTCCAGGTCTTTTTCTGTGATGATATTGTTCGCGATCAGATAGTCGAACTTGGTGGGCCTTCTTTTCTGAGTCACTTTCTGATTGTTGAAGAAAGCGATCCCCAGGACCTTTGCAATTTCTTGGACACACGATTGGTCTTCCTGGCTGAACTGCTTCCCGTTTTTCTTATTGATGAGTTGGATCACGCCCAGGAGGTACTTGTTGTAAGATACAGGTGCAGCAAGAACTTGGTTTGTCTTGAAACCCGTTTTTTCATCCCAGCTCTTGTCAAAAGTCAGGCTTGGAGTCAACTTCTTGAGTTCCGCGTCATCATAAGCATTCGCTATGTTTACCACTTTCCCTGACGCAGCACAGTACCCTGCAATGCTGTCATTCCCAATGGAAACACGAATTTCAGAGACTTCGGTCCCTGTCTTAAACCTTGACACAATCTGCCGTTTGATCCCGTCCACCATATAAATGGTGATCCGGTCCGCATCGAGAAGGTTCAGGATTTCCCCTTGGAGATTCAGTAGGATGTCGTTTGTATCTTTGGCAGCATGGATCGTGTTTGTGATGCTATTGAGTCGTTTCTGGAACTTAAGCTGCTCCTCAAGGCTTCGTTCGGCAGGAACTGCTTGTTGCACAGGTGTAACCGTTGCAGGCATTAGGAAAATTGACCTCGTTTTTGTTATTAACGAAGATATTGTATAGATTTCTGTAGAATTTGCAACTTATTTCATTGTATTAAGTGGAAGCTTTAAAAGAGGATTTCTTCATAACCTATTGAAACATCAAGGACAGAAAGCGTTCCATGTTGATTGATAGCCACGCTCACCTCGATATGGAGGATTTTGACGCGGACCGCGAACTGGTTGTCAAAAGAGCCCTGCAAGGGGGCGTGGCTCGCATAGTGACAGTCGGAATCGACCTTGCCAGTTCAAAGAAAGCGATTGAACTTGCCAAAAAATATGACTTTGTTTATGCCGCTGTGGGTTATCATCCGCACAACGCCAAAAAGGCGGATCCCAGGGATTTGGAAAAGCTGAGGGCCCTGGCTTCCGAGCCCAAAGTGGTTGCCTGGGGAGAGATAGGCCTTGATTTCTTCCGCCGCCACTCATCTCCCGAGAGGCAGGTGCAGGCATTTGAACGCCAGCTTGACATCGCCTTCCAACTAGACCTTCCTGTCATTATTCACGACCGTGAGGCCCACAGCGACCTCCTTAGCATTTTGAAGAAAAGGAACAGGCTGTTCCGAGGGGTGATCCACTGTTTCTCAGGAAATTACGATCTCGCCATGGCTTTTGTGGAAATGGGTTTCTGCATTTCGTTCCCCGGCACAGTGACCTACAAGAACGCGGTCGACGCGCAGATCACAGCCTCCCGGATCCCGCTGGAGAGGTTGCTTGTGGAGACGGATTGTCCTTATCTGACTCCGGTTCCGTTTAGAGGAAAACGAAACGAACCCCTCTACGTCAAGCACACGGCGGAAAAGATTGCCCAGCTGAGGCAACTGGAGATAGAAAAGCTGGAAGCAACAACTTCTGCGAACACAATGCGGCTCTTCAACCTTCCGGACAACCTATGACTCAACCCATCAGCAAGGACTCACCCCTCGTGCTTGCCTCAGCCTCCCCGAGAAGAAAGCAACTTCTCAGGCAGATAGGCATTCCCTTTCGTACTGTCTCAAGCCGTGTCAGAGAAGACCCCCTGTCTCGCGATCCTCTTGTGAATGCCCGGCTTCTGGCCGAAGCTAAAGCTCAGGCGGTCACTGAGAAATCTGGAGGCAATTGGATCCTCGGGGCAGATACGATCGTGGTCCTTGACAGGGAGGTCCTCGGAAAACCATCCGATGAAGACGAAGCCTTTTCAACCCTCCGACAACTGAGCGGCAAGGAACACAGGGTTATTACCGGTTTTTGCCTTGTCGCTCCGGATTCGAAGAAGTCTCACTCCGAAGCGGTCGTGACAAGAGTTACTTTCAAGGCGCTCACCAAAAGAGAAATCCTGGGGTACATCGCAACGGGCGAGCCTTTCGGCAAAGCGGGCAGCTACGGGATTCAAGGGATTGGAGCATTTCTTGTCAAGGGGATTGCAGGTTCTTACACCAACGTGGTCGGGCTGCCGTTGTGTGCTCTTGTAAACGCGCTTCTGTCAAACAAAGCGCTCAAGGTGTTCCCCCTTCCCTCCTGATCGATTTCCTGTTCCTATCACCTTCACCCTTGCTTCTTCGCTGACGAAGGATCTCTGAAAGGATCACTCCTCCAGCCACCGAAAGGTTGAGCGATTCGACCCGTCCGAACCCTGGAATCCTGACAAGGGCATGGCAACGATCTCTAAGAGAATGGCTAATGCCCTTGCTCTCACTCCCAAGAATGAGAGCCACACCCCTTTCCCAGTCAAAATGATAGATAGTCTCCTTCGCTTCTCCGGCTGCACCGATAATCCAGAGGCCTTTTTCTGCTAAAAGGTCCAATGTCCTGCCCAGGTTGACGACCTGCGCAACTGGCAGTGAGGCATAGGCTCCGGAGGTTCTCTTGAGGAGTTTGTCTGTGATTTTTGCGGAGCGGTCTTTGGGCAGTATCAGGCCATGAACGCCGAAAAAAGCTGCTGTCCGGATAAGGGCGCCGAGATTTCCTTCGTCTGTGATGTGATCGGCTACAATGAGGAGCGCGCCACCTGGCTCACGGCATGACTTCTCGATCAGGTCTTCGAGATCCGTGTAGAAGAAACCCTCTGCAAAAGCAACGAAGCCCTGATGGGCTGCCCCAGGAACGGCGGATTCTATCTCGCGGGGCTCTTTGAATTGAACCGGGACCCCCTTCCTTTCTCCGAGTTCTGCAATCTCCTCCGCCCTTGCCCCCTTCCTGCTCAACCCAACCCAGACCTCACGAAGCTTTTCAGGAGCATTGACGAGAGTTTCCCTTACCGCATGAAAGCCGGGAATAGGAAAGAGAGGATTTTTGTTTTCCGCGCTGATGGTGACACCCCCCGGCGGTAGGCAGCAGGAGAGAGCACTCGGACGAGTTCTCTTAATGCGGACCTAGGTTGAATAGGGTTTGAGCCTTGGCGAGCCGTACGGACCTCCGGCATCGCTCCGCTACAACGATCGATTTCAGCTCCTCCACCGCTCGATCGAGTTCATCGTTGAAGAGGAGGTAGTCGTAGGAGACACAGTTCTTGATTTCCTTCGCTGCCTTCTTGAGTCTCGTGCGGATCGATTTTTCATCGTCCGTGCCTCTTTCCCTCAGCCGCTTTTCAAGGATTGCCAGCGAAGGGGGAAGCACGTAGATCAGATTGGCCTCCTTGAAGTGTTCCTTGATGTTTCTGGCGCCCTGGACGTCAATGTCCATGATCACGTCCAGCCCGATCGAGAGCTGACTCCTCAAACTGGAGACAGAGGTGCCGTAAAGATCCGCATAGACCTCTGCCCACTCCACAAACTCCCCCTTGTCGATCATTTTCTGAAAATTCTCTTTGGTAAGAAAATAGTACTCTTTCCCGTTCTTTTCCTGCCCTCTAGGGGGCCGGCTCGTGTGGGAAATACTGTAGCCCAGGCTTGGGATTTTTTGTCTCACCTGGCGGATGAGCGTGGACTTGCCTGACCCGGATGGACCGGATACGACGAAAATTCGGCCAGTTACGCTCATTCTTCTATGTCTTCCTTGAATATCTTGCCCTCAGGGCTGAACCGCTGGGCAATGGTTTCAGACTGGATAGCTGAAAGGATCACATGATTGCTGTCCGTGATAATGACCGACCGGGTCTTTCTCCCTTGGGTCGCATCGATGAGCCTCTTTTCGTCGCGCGCTTCATCACGAAGACGTCGGATTGGGGCTGCATTAGGAGAGATAATGGCGATCACCCGCCGCGAAACAACGGAATTCCCGAAGCCGATGTTGATCAGTTTGTCACTCATCCTCGTCCCCCCTACTCTACGTTTTGAACCTGCTCACGCACTTTTTCCAGCTCCGCCTTGATTTCCACTCCCCTCGCGGAGATTGAGGAATCCGATGCCTTGGAGCTCATGGTGGTAATCTCCCGGTTTATTTCCTGCAAAAGGAAATCCAGCCGCCGCCCTACCGCATCTTCCGGACAAAGGTAGAGCCGGAACTGCTCCAGATGGCTTCTTGCGCGCACCAGCTCTTCCGTGATATCGCACCGGTCCCCGAAAATAGCGATCTCCTGCATCAGCCGGTTCTCATCCATGGGCATTCCCTGCGCCACATGCTCTACTCTTTGTCTCAATTTGCGCTTGTAGTCTTCAACAACCAAACCGGCCCTGCTTTCGACTTCTTTAAGGTGATCCTCGATCAACTCCAGTCTCTTGAGAAATTCCTCCTTAAGGGCTTTTCCCTCCTGGACCCTCATGGAATTACACGCCTCCAGCGCAAGACCCACGGCTTCGCGAAACGCTTCTTTGGCCATAGCAAGATCAAGCTCCTCCGGCTTGACGAGGAGCACGTCCTTCATCTGGCAGAGTTCATCCACTCCGACCTTCCCTTCAAAGCCGAATTCATCCTTCAATTGGTTGAAAATCCGAAGATAGGATCGAACCAGGGGGAGATTGAGTTGTAGTTCGTACTCAAGCTCCACACCCTCCTTTTCCATCTGAAGAGTCACTTCAACTCGACCTCTCTTGATCACCGCCGACACTTGACTGCGCACCTCATCCTCGATGGCCTGAAGAGTTCGGGGCAGACGGACAGAAAGGTCCCGGTGCCTGTTGTTGACCGTCTTGATTTCCGCGATAAACCGTCTGCCATCCAACACGGCTTCTCCCCGGCCGAAACCGGTCATGCTCTTAAACAAATTGAACCTCCTAATACAGGCCTACGGCCGCAACCAAACTTGAGCCCTAACCGGGGGGTGTGGTCTCTTTAGAGCCGCAACCATTTCTCCGGGGCTGTAAAGCGGCGCCGAAAAGTCCGTGGGTTACGGTAAAAGCCCTTTGGTACAGATCCTCCGATTGGCTTGAAGGTCTGCGCCTTCTTTGGCGAAGGTTCGAAGGCAAAAGGGCGATGAACGGGAGGGGTCCATTTCCGGTTGCGAGCTCGCCAGAGACCACACCCCTCGGTCCGGGCTCAAAACATCTACGCATCATG
>Ga0105107_10001417_pt1 | contig 15483 bp, 9 predicted proteins | sample PPLLaktember2015_6_FD_79335 | JGI IMG/M metagenome (GOLD analysis project Ga0105107, IMG submission 79335) | Freshwater sediment microbial communities from Prairie Pothole Lake near Jamestown, North Dakota, USA - PPLs Lake P8 Core (1) Depth... | ecosystem: Environmental > Aquatic > Freshwater >...
CCTCGCGGAGGTGATCGAGGCGGCCGGGCTGCCGAAGGGCGTCTTCAACCTCGTCACGGGGTTCGGGCAGTCGGTGGGCGAGGCGCTGGTGAAGCACCCCGGCGTCGACATGATCTCCTTCACCGGCTCGACGCGGGCGGGCAAGCGGATCTCCGAGCTCGCCGCGCAATCCGTGAAGAGAGTCGCCCTCGAGCTGGGCGGCAAGAGCGCTTCCGTGATCCTCGACGACGCGGACCTCGCGCAGGCGGTCAAAGGCACGGTGAACGGCTGCTACCTCAATTCGGGCCAGACCTGTACCGCCCTCACCAGAATGCTCGTGCCCGAAAGCAAGTATGAAGAGGCGGCGAAGCTTGCATCCGAAGCGGCGAAGGGGTTTACCGTGGGAGATCCTCTCTCGGAAACGTCCAAGCTGGGACCGCTCAGCTCCCACGCGCAATTGGAGCGCGTGCGCGGCTACATCAAGAAGGGCATCGCCGAAGGCGCCGAGCTCGTGGCGGGCGGCGCCGAGCCGCCCGAGGGCGTGCCGGCCGGCGGCTACTACGTGCGCCCGACGGTCTTCGGAAGAGTGAAGAACAGCATGACCATCGCCCAGGAGGAGATCTTCGGGCCGGTGCTCTCCATCATCCCGTACAAGGACGAGGAGGATGCGGTGCGCATCGCGAACGACACCGTCTACGGCCTCGCCGGCGCGGTCTGGTCGAAGGACGACGCGCGCGCGCAGCGCGTGGCGCGTCGCATCCGCGCCGGGCAGGTAGACGTGAACGGCGGCGCGTTCAACATGAACGCGCCCTTCGGCGGCTTCAAGCAGTCGGGCCACGGCCGTGAAGCGGGCGTGTACGGGCTTGAAGAGTTCCTGGAATATAAAGCCCTTCAATTGAGGTGAGAGTGCTGCGCCTCGCCACCGGCCTGGTGGTCGCGGCGTTCGTGGTCGGGCACTTCCTGAACCACGCGCTCGGCGTCGTCTCGGTCGAGGCGATGAACGGCATGCGCTCCGCGCTCGCCGCCTTCTGGCGCAGCCTGCCGGGCACGATCCTGCTCTACGGCTCGCTCGCCACGCACTTCGCGCTCGCGCTCGTGTCGCTCTACCGGCGCAGCACGCTGCGCATGCCGGCATGGGAGGCGGCGCAGCTCATCCTCGGGCTCGCCATCCTGCCCATGCTCATCGGCCACGTCGTGGGAACGCGACTCACCTGGACGCTGTACGGGCACTACATCGACTACGAGCGCATCGTCGGGCTGCTCTGGTCCGACTCCGGTGCCGTCGCGTGGCAGTCCGCCCTGCTCCTCATCGTCTGGACGCACCTCGCGTTCGGCGTGCACTACTGGCTGCGCCTCAAGGCGTGGTACCCGGCCGCGCAGCCGATCCTCTTCGCCGCGGCGCTCCTCATCCCGGCGATCGCGCTCGCGGGCTTCGCCGCCGCCGGCGCGAGCCTCTGGCCGGCCATCGAGATGGTGGGCGGCATGCAGAAGTACAACCTCGACCTCGCCGGGATGACCGACGCGCAGCGCGCGCGCCTCGTCCATTGGCGCGAGGGGCTGACGTGGGGGTTCTGGCTGCTGCTGGCGGCGACGCTGCTTGCCCGCTGGCTGCGCGCGCGCATCGGCGCGACCTACCAGGTGCGCCATTCCTCGGGCCGCGTCATCACGGCGCCGGTCGGGCGCACCATCCTGGAAGCGATCCGCGATGCGGGCATCCCGCACGCCTCGGTGTGCGGCGGCCGCGCGCGCTGCACGACCTGCCGCGTGCGCGTCGGCGACGGTCTCGCCGCCCTGCCGCCGGCGCGGCCGGCGGAGGCGCGCGCGCTCGCGCGCATCGAGGCGCCGCCCAACGTGCGCCTCGCCTGCCAGTGCCGTCCGAGGAGCGCGGTCGCGATAACCCCGCTCCTTCCTCCGGGCGCCGATGCCGCCGTGGCGCGCAGCCCGGGCAGCCCGCAGGGACGCGAGCGGCGCATCGTCGCCATGTTCGTCGACCTGCGCGAATCGACCCAGCTCGGCGAGCGCCGCCTGCCCTACGACGTCGTCTTCCTCATGAATCAGTTCTTCGCCGAGATGTACCAGGCGCTGCGCGCGTCGAACGGCTACTACGCGCAATTCCGCGGCGACGGCCTCCTTGCTCTTTATGGTTTGAGTACAGAACCGGCACAGGCCTGCCGGGAAGCGCTGCAAGGCGCCGCCGAGATGCAGCGGCGCCTCGAGGCGCTGAACGCGAGCCTCGCCGCCGACCTCGCGCGCCCCCTGCGCATCGGCATCGGCGCGCACGTCGGCCTCGCCATCGTCGGCACCATGGGCCCGACCGACGCGCCGATCTACTCGGCCATCGGCGACAACATCAACATCGCCGCGCGGCTGGAAGGCATGACCAAGGCCTACGGCTGCACGCTCGTCGTCTCGGAAGACACGCTCAAGGAGGCGGGCATCGACCCTGCCGGCGCGCCGCTGCATCGCGTGCGGGTGCGGGGGCGGAACGAGCGGCTCAACGTTTACGCGGTCGGCGACCCGCGTACGCTGCTCGGGATCGGGGTCTGACCCCGATCTATTTCGTCCCGGAGAGAGTGCGCGAGAGCTGGTTGGTGGTGTTCGCGAGGCGCGCGGCGAGCACGCGGATGAGCTCGAGCGCGGCGTCGGGGTTCTCGCGGATCACCTGGGCGAAGAGCTCCTTGGAGATCTTCAGCGTCTCGAGCGCGGTGAGGGCGGTGGCGGTGGCGGTGCGCGGCACCTCGCCGAAGATGGCGATCTCGCCGATGATGTCGTTCCGGCCGAGCTTGTTGACGACGATCGGGCCGCCGGGGGTGGGGACGCTGATCTCCACCTCCCCGTTGATCACGATGTAGGCGGCGTCGCCCATGTCGCCGGCGTTGAACATCACCTGCCCGGGGACGTAGGAGAGCCGCTCGGCGGAGAACACCAGCAGCTTCTGCATCGCCGGCTGGATCTTGCTGAAGATCGGGAACTGGCGGATCAGCTCGACTTCCTGCTCGAGGCTCATGCTGCGGTCCTCCTCTTAAGCTCTGCGAACTTGCCGTGCTCGGCGAGGCGCCCGCGCTCCATGACGAGCACCGAGTCGAAGCGCTCGGCGTACTCCTCGCGCGAGAGCGCCCAGACCACGCCTTGCCCGCGCCGCTCGGCGAGCACCCCGTCGACCACCCGGCCCTGCGAGGCCGGGTCGAGCAGCGCACCGGCGTGGTCGAGCACCAGCAGCGCCGGGCGCTTGAGCAGCGCGCGCACCAGCGCGACCTTCTGCCGGTCGGCCGAGGCGAGCCGCGCCCCGCCGACGCCGACGTGGTAGCCCAGGCCGTTCCTCACCACGAGCGGCCGCAGGCCGAGTTCGTCGAGCAGCTCGCGCATCAGCGTGGTGATGCGCTGCACGGCGCCCGCCTGCCCGGTGACGATCTTGCCGAACAGGATGTTGTCCTGCAGCGACGCCGCCCCGTTGTAGCGCGCCGGGTCGAAGAATTCCACCGCGCCGCGCATCTCCCCGGGCAGGTGGCGCGCGAAGTGGTGGCGCGCCTCGACCACGCGCGCCTCGAAGCCCTCGTCGATGAGGCCGAGGCGGTGGCGCGCGGCGATCAGCCGGAAGGGCAGCGCGAGCAGCAGGCGCCGCTCGGCCTCGTCGATGCCCCGCAGGCCGGCCTCGGTGACGCGCTTGAGGATCGCCTCGAACTGCGGCAGGTCCTCCTGCCGGATGAAGCTGTACTGGGCGAAGAACTCGTGCCCGGGCGGCAGGCCGCTGAAGAGCTCGACCATGGTCTCGGCCACCTTGTGGCCGGTGCGCAGCACGAGGTCGTGCAGCCCCGTGTCGCGCAGCACCTGGCGCACGTAGGCGTTGCCGGCGAGGTTGTCGATGTCGAAGGTGCGCCCGACCGGCGTGCCGAAGAGCAGGTTCTCCGCGAGCGTCGCGTTGCGGTTGTAGCGCGCCGGGTCGAAGCGCTCCACCCAGTCCTCGATGCTCTGCGAGGCGAGGCGTTCCCGCATCCGGTTCCGGGCGGAAAGGACTTTCTCCGAAACCTGGTCGGCATCGGCGGGGCTGCGCCGGCCGAGCTCGAAGATAGTCTCCTCGAGCTCGACTACGCGCAGCAGCTCGATGATCCGACTTTCGATGTCCTCGGGGCCGGCGACGCCCGCGGCGGCGTAGTCGATCCACTCGGCGTCGATGTCGAGCGGCGAGTTGCCGGTGCGCAGCGCTTCGCGCATCTCCGCCTCGCGCGCGCGCTTCGCTTCTTCGTCGTACTGCGGATCGCGCACCGGGCGGTGCTTGAGCCCGTAGAGCATGTTCTCGCGCACGTCCGAAGGGAAGAGGTAGGCGGGCGAGCCGACGTAGCCGATGGCGCGCCCCGTCACCGCCTCCGGGGCGCGCGTGATGTCGATGCCGCCCATCTCGATCGTCCCGGTGGTGGGCGCATGCAGGCGCGCGAGGAGCTGCGTGAGCTCGGTCGCGCCCGCGCCGCCCTGGCGCGACACGATGGCGATGTGCGAGCCGAGGTCGGCCTCGAAGGAGACGTTGTCCACCACGCGCGCGCCGGCCTCGTCGACGAAGCTCAGGCTCGAGACGCGCAGCTTGCCCTCGCGCGGCAGCTCGGGGGATTCGGCGAGCGCCTGACGCTCCGGCGGCGCCACGTCCTCGGCGGTGAACTGCTCGATCACCTGGCCGTACTTGATCTCGACGTCGAGGCGCTGCTGGTCCCAGTCGATCAGCTCCTTCACCGGCGTGGGCAGGTCCTTGTAGGCGGCGATCACCGCCACCAGCGCGCCGATGTCGAGCCTCCCGACGATGACGAGGTAGCCGCCCAGCGCGTAGAAGAGGAACGGCGTCACCTGCGAGAGGAAGTTGTTGAGGAACTTGATGAGGAACTTGCGCTGGTAGAACTCGAAGCGGATGCGGAAGATCTTCCCCAGCCGCGCCGAGATCTCGGCGCGCTCGTAGTTCGAAGTGTCGTTGGCGTGGATCTCGACCACGCCGTCGACCGACTCCGCGATGCGCCCGGCGAGCGCGCGCGCGGTGAGCTGGCGCTCGCGCCCGAGCACGAGCAGGCGCCGGCGCAGCCGCGGGATCAGGTAGGCCTGCACGCCGACCACGCCCAGCGCGACCAGCCCGAGCGCGACGTGCTGGTAGAGGATGAAGAACATCGCGGTGAGCCCCTGGCCGCCGAGGAAAAGCGGCGTGATGAACGCCTCGCCGATGAAGCCGCCGAGGGGCTCGACCTCGTCCTTGATCATGGTGGCCATCTCGGCCGCCTTCACCCGGCGGAAGCGCTGCAGCGGGAAGCGCAGGATGTAGTCGAACAGCGCGTAGCGCAGGCGCCGGAGCATGCGCTCGCCCATCCAGCCCTTCATGGTGTTGATCTGGAACTTGAGCCAGCCGTTCAGGACGATCAGGCCGAGGAACACCGCGCTCAGCGCGAAAAGGTAGGGAATCCTCTCCAGCGGTATGCCCAGGAACGACACCTTCGCGTCGGGGCTCGGAAACGCGTCGCCCTGGATCGCCTGGTTGATGATCGTCTTGGGCAGGTCGAGCGACAGGTAGTAGACGACCATCGTCGCGAGCACCAGCGGCACGATGAGCAGCTGGTCGCGCTTGCTGTAGCGCAGGATGAAGCCGAATACGCTGCGATCCACCCAAATCCCCCTTGGAATCCACATCTTACAGTTCCTGACGGCATTTGCCGCTATAGTTGGCCGGTGAGCTCCCCGGCCCATCCGGCTGCCAGATTCAGCGTGCGCTTCTGGGGCGTGCGCGGCTCGATCGCCTGCTCCGGCCCGCGCACCGCGCGCTACGGCGGCAACACCTCGTCGCTCGAGGTGCGCTGCGACGAGCGGCTGCTGCTCTTCGACGCCGGCACCGGCATCCGCTACCTGGGCAAGGCCCTGGAGGGCAAGGAGCTCGACACGGATCTCTTCTTCACCCACACGCATTTCGACCACGTGTGCGGCCTGCCCTTCTTCCGGCCCTTCTTCGAGTCCGGCAACCGCTTCCGGCTCTGGGCGGGGCACCTCGACGCCCGGCAGATGACGCTGAAGCGCGTGCTCTCCGAGTTCATGATGTCGCCGCTCTTCCCCGTGCCGCCGGAGATCTTCCACGCGCAGATGGAGTACCGGGACTTCCGCAGCGGCGACACCCTGCGCCCAGCCGCGGGCGTCACGCTGAAGACGGCGCCGCTCAACCATCCCGACGGGGCCACCGGCTACCGCATCGAGTACGCCGGCAAGTCGCTGTGCTACCTCACCGATACCGAGCACGTGCCGGGCAAGCCCGACCGCAACATCCTCGGCCTCATCGCCGGCGCGGACCTCGTCATCTACGACTGCATGTACACCGACGAGGAGTACCCTCGCTACGCCACCTGGGGGCACTCCACCTGGCAGGAGGGCGTGCGCCTGTGCCGCGAGGCCGGCGCGAAGCGCCTCGTCGTCTTCCACCACGACCCGGAGCACGACGACGACATGCTCGACGGCATCGCGCGCGAGGTGGAGAAGGCGCTGCCGGGCTCGGTTGTCGCGAGGGAAGGTCTCGTCCTCGAGCCGTAGGAAAATGGGGTCAGACCCCATTTTCCTGCGCGCTACGCGAAGCAACGGAAAATGGGGTCTGACCCCATTTACCGGAGGTCCTCATGTTGTCCCGAGCGGAAGCGAAAGACCTGCAGCTTCGGCGGATGAAGCGCTGGGCCGGCGGCCTGCTGTTCCTGATGTTCTGCCTCTACGTCGCCGCCACGGCCTTCGAGGACCGGCACCCGCTGGTCCCCTTCCTCGCCGCCTTCACCGAGGCCGCCATGGTGGGCGCGATCGCCGACTGGTTCGCGGTGGTGGCGCTCTTCCACCACCCGCTCGGCCTGCGCTTCATCCCCCACACCGCGGTCGTGCCGCGCAACAAGGGGCGCATCGCCGAGGGCGTGGCCGACTTCATCGAGGGGAACTTCCTCTCGCCCGAGGCTATCGTGGCGCGCGTCGCCGAGGCCCGGCCGGCGCATACGCTTTGCGCGTGGCTCCTCAAGCCGGAGAACGCGCAGACCCTCGCCGGCTACGCGGGCAGGCTCATGGCCTACGGGCTGACGATCCTGGACGACGCGCGCATCCGGCAGTTCCTGCAAAAGGTCGTTACCGAGCGGGTGGAGAAGCTCGACCTTTCCTCCACCCTGGGAGAAATCCTCGACATGCTGACGCAGAACGGGCGCCACCACGAGCTGCTCGACGCGGCGCTCGCCGCCCTCGACGAGCTGCTCGCGCGGCCGGAGACGCGGCGCCTGGTGGCGGCGGAGGTGGCGAGGAACCTGCCCGGCCTGCTGAAGGCGGTGAGCGAGGCCCTGCGGCTGGAGCTCGACGAGCGCGCGGCGCTCAAGCTCCTCGACATCGCGGCCGCGAAGATCGCCGAGGTGCGCGCCGACCGCGGGCACGAGCTGCGCAGCCGGTTCGACGCCGCCGTCGCGGGCTTCGTGCAACGGCTGAAGACCGACCCGGCCACCCGGGCCAAGGTCCATGCCCTGCGGGACGAGATCCTCGCCAATCCGGCGCTCGGGCGCTACGTCGAGGGGCTGTGGGCCGATTTCCGCGCGTGGCTCGCGGCCGATCTCCAGGAACCTCGCTCGACAGTGCGCACCCGGATTACCGAGGTAGTCGCCTCGTTCGCGCGAAAGCTCGAGCAGGACAGGGACGTGCAACGCTGGCTCGACGAGCAGATCCTCGCCGCCCTGCCGCCGCTCGTGCGCGAGCACCGCGCCAAGATCGGGCGCTTCGTGGAGGACCAGATCAACGGCTGGCAGGAGCGCCGCCTCGTGCAGGAGCTCGAGCGCGAGCTCGGCCCCGACCTGCAGTACATCCGGATTAACGGCACCCTCGTCGGCGGCCTGGCGGGCCTCGCCATCGCTGTCCTTACGGACTTATTTCACATTTCGGTGTAAATTGGCCCTCCGTGGCCAGTCGCAGTCCGCACGCAGCGAACAGCGCGCTGCACGAAACCGAGGCGCGCATTCCCGCCCTCACCTCGCTTCTATCGGACTGGTACTGGGAGCAGGACGAGCAGTCCCGGCTCACCTTTATCTCGGACGGGCTCGCCACGAAGACCGGCCTTGACCCCGCCGCGTACCTCGGCCGCGCCCGCTGGGAAGCCCCGGCCCCGAACCTGAGCGACGCCGAATGGGCGCGCCACCGCGCCCAGCTCGAGCGCCACGAGCCCTTCCGCGACCTCGAGCTCCAGCGCGTCCTGCCCAGCGGGCGGGCGGTCTGGCTTTCGGTGAGCGGGGAGCCGGTGTTCGATGCCGACGGCCGCTTCAAGGGCTACCGGGGGGCCGGGCGCGACATCACCGCGCAAAAGCGCCTCGACGAGATGCTGCGCCTGGAGCACGCGGTGGCCCGCGTGCTGGGGCAGGCGACGACGCTCTCCGACGGCCTGCGCGCCGCGCTGCGGGCGATCTGCGATGCCGAGGGCTGGGAGTACGGGCGCTGCCTGCGCGTGGAGAATGGCGCGCTAGCCAGGCTCGAGGAAGGCTGGTTCGCGCGGGAGCCTTCCGTCGACCAGTTCCTGCGCGGCTCGCGGGTGCTCTGGCAGGAAGGCAAGCCGGTATGGTCGAGCGCCGCCACGGGCGGCGCCGGGAACTTCGCCACCTTCGCCTTTCCCGCGCTGGCGCAGGGCAAGGCCATCGCGATGCTGGTCTTCTCGGGCCATGGCGCGCCGGAGCCCGACCGCAGCCTGCTCGAGGCGGCCCCGGCGATCGGCGGGCTGTTCGGGCAGTTCCTGTCGCGCATGGAGGCCGAGGAATCGCTGCGCCAGAGCGAGGCGCGCTTCCGCGGCCTCACGCACATGTCGTCGGACTTCTTCTGGGAAAGCGACGCCGAGCACCGCCTCACGAGCATCGTGCACGGCCCGAACTACGCCGCGGCCCAGGTCGGGCGCGACATGCTCGGGCAGGCGCCCTGGGCGGTCCCCAGCGCGAGCCCGGACGCCGCAGGCTGGGCGGCGCACCGCGCGATGCTCGCGAGCCACCTGTCCTTCCGCGACTTCGAGTTCTCGCGGGTGATGCCCGACGGCGGCACGCGGCATTTCGCCCTGAGCGGCGAGCCGCGCTTCGACGGCCAGGGCAGGTTCGTCGGCTACCGGGGCGTGGGCCGCGACGTCACGGAGATCGCGCATGCGCGCGAGCGCATCGCCTCGCTCGCCTACAGCGACGCGCTCACCGGCCTCGCCAACCGCATCAGCCTCGGGCCCGCGCTCGAGCAGGCGATCGAGCGGGCGCGCCGGCGCAACGGCAGGCTCGCGGGCGTCTTCGTCGACCTGGACGGGTTCAAGGCGGTCAACGACCAGCACGGCCACGCGGCGGGCGACGCGTTCCTCGTCGAGGTGGGGCGGCGCCTGCGCCGCAGCCTGCGGGCAAGCGACCTGATCGCGCGCCTGGGCGGCGACGAGTTCTTCGTCGTGCTCGAGGAGGTGCGCGACACGGCGACCGTCGAGCGCGTGGTGGGCAAGCTCGTGAAGGAGCTCCTGCGCCCCCACGAGCTCTCGAGCGGCGCGCAGGTGCGCGTCTCGGCGAGCATGGGCGTGAGCCTCTATCCGGGAGACGCCACCGACGCCGACACGCTCATGGACCATGCCGACAAGGCGATGTACACCGCCAAGAAGGCCGGCAAGAACGCCTATTGCCTGTTCGCCGGCAACGGCAACCACGCCGGCCACAACAGCGCGCCGATCGACCCGGGCGCCGTCAAGATTCCCATCGGGCCGCAGACGAGCGGCATCCCGCCCAGCACCACCCGCCAGTAACTCAGCGGTTGGTAGAACTGTAGGGGTCTGCCGCGTCGCGCAGGCCGTCGCCGAAGAAGTTGAAGGCGAGCACGATGACGAAGACCGGCACCACCGAGAGCATGAGCCAGGGATAGAGCGCGACGACGTTGATGTTCTGCGCCTCGTTCAAGAGGACGCCCCAGCTGGTGACGGGAGGTCTTAGCCCCAAGCCTAAAAAGGAGAGGGCCGTCTCGCCCAGGATCATCGCCGGCACGGACAGCGTGGCCGAGGCGATGAGGTGGCTCGCGAAGGACGGCAGCAGGTGCTTGCGGATCACGCGCGCGGGGCTTGCGCCCATCAGGACCGCGGCGGTGGCGAAGTCTTCCTCTCTCAGCGCCAGCAGCTTGGAGCGCACCGCGCGCGCGAGCCCCGGCCAGTCGAGCAGGCCCAGGATGATGGTGATGCCGAAGTAGATGAGGATCGGGCTCCAGGTCACGGGCAGCGCGGCCGAGAGCGCCATCCACAGGGGCAGCTCGGGGAAGGAGCGCACCATCTCGATGAAGCGCTGGATGACGTTGTCGATCCAGCCGCCGTAGTAGCCGGAGATGCCGCCGAGGGTGATGCCGATGAGGAAGCTCACCGCGATGCCGAGCAGCCCGACGGTGAGCGAGATGCGCGTGCCGTAGACGATGCGCGAGAAGAGGTCGCGCCCCAGACGGTCGGTGCCCATGAGGAAAAGCGTGCCGTTCTCGGCCGGGCACACGAAATGGAAGCGGCCGGGGACGAGGGCCCAGAAGCGGTACTCGTCGCCCAGGCAGAAGAAGCGCAGCTTCTGCACCTCGCCCGGATCGTCCGCGTAGGTGCGCTTCATGCGCACCATGTCGAGCTCCATGCGGTAGCCGTAGACGAACGGGCCGACGAAGCTGCCCTCGTGGAAAAGGTGCAGCCGCTGCGGCGGCGCGTAGATGTGGCTCGTGTCGCGCGTGTGCAGGTGGTAGGGGGCGATGAGCTCCGAGATCAGCGTCGAGGCGTAGAACAGCGCGAGGATGACCCCCGAGAGCACCGCGATGCGGTGGCGGCGGAGCTTCCACCACATGATCTGCCACTGCGAGGCCCGGTAGAAGCGCTCCTGCTCGGGGGTCAGCGTCTCGGTGGCGTCTGGCTCGAAGGGCTCGGTCGAGACGTAGTGCTCGGCCTTGGCGCTCAAGCGGGAAACCCCCCGCTCGCGAAAAGCCGCTCGTTTCCCCCCTTATCAGGGGGGCGGCAAACCGAGGTCCTCATTTGGCCGCTCCGCCGGTCAGCCGGATGCGCGGATCGAGCGCCGCGAGGAGCAGATCCGAGATGAACATGCCGATCACGGTGAGCAGCGACAGGAACATCAGGAACGAGCCCGCCAGGTACTGGTCCTGGGCGCGCAGCGCTTCCAGCAGCATCGGCCCGGAGGTCTGCAGCGACAGCACGACCGCGACGATCGCCGAGCCCGAGATGACCGAGGGCAGCAGGTTGCCGATGTCGGCGATGAACGGGTTGAGCGACATGCGCAGCGGGTATTTCACCAGCAGGCGGAACGGCGGCATGCCCTTCGCCCGCGCGGTGGTCACGTACTGCTTCTGCAGCTCGTCGAGCAGGTTCGCCCGCAGGCGCCGGATCATGCCGGCGGTGCCCGAGGAGCCGATCACGATCACCGGGATCCACAGGTGCTCGAGCACCGAGCGCGCCTTGCCCCAGCTCCAGGGCTCGCCCAGGTACTCGGGGTCCATGATGCCGCCGATCGAGAGGCCGAACTGCACGTTGGCGAAGTACATCAGCACCAGCGCGAGCAGGAAGTTGGGCGTGGCGAGGCCGACGTAGCCGACGAAGGTCAGGCCATGATCGCCCCAGCTGTACTGGTTCGTCGCTGCGTACACGCCGATCGGGAAGGCGACCGCCCAGGTGAAGAGGATCACCGAAAAATTGAGGATGAAGGACAAGAACAACCTGTCTCCGACGACCTCCTTCACCGGCAGGTCGTGCTCGAAGGACCAGCCCAGGTCGCCCTGCAGCAGGCCCGAGAAGCCGCGCTCGCCCGGCCACAGCCCCACCCAGACCCCGTACTGCTCGAGCAGGGGCTTGTCCAGGCCGTACTGCTTCCTCAGGAACTCGGCCTTCTCCGTCGCCGCCCGGTCGCCCTGGCTCTGCAGCTCGGCGATCTGGTTGGAGAGGAAGTCCCCCGGCGGCAGCTGGATGATCAGGAACGTGACGAAGCTGATCACCAGCAGCGTCGGGATCATGGTCAGGACCCGCCGGAAGGTGTAGCGCAGCATTACTTGCTATAGAAGAACGTCTCGGGGCGGTAGATGCCGAAGAACGCGCCCGGATCCCAGTTGTAGTAGCCCTTCTTGGGCACGTTCATGAGCGTCTCGCGCGCCACGACCGGCTGCGGCACGGCGGTCACCACGCCGATGGTGAACTGCTGCTCGGCGTGGATGGCGAGCATGCGCTGCCAGATGCGCGCGCGCTCCTCGCTCGTCGCCGCGGCGCGCCAGGCGCGGTAGAGATCGACGAGCTCGCGCACTTCCGGCATATCCGGGGCGACGCCGCTCTTCCCGCTGGTCTCCCAGTATTGCCCGAACTTGGGCCACTGCAGGTGCACCTGGTTCGTCGGCGCGAGCTCCTCGGGGCTGGTCTCGGGCGTCGGCAGGCCGTTGTCCAGCCCGCTCCACACCGACATCAGCGTCTCGCCCGAGAAGATGCGCGTGCGGAACGCCTCGCGCTGCGAGGGCTTGCTGAAGAGCTTGATGCCGGCCTCGCGCCAGGTCTCGCGGATCAGCTCGAGCACGTCGGTCTGCTCGGTCGACTCGCCCGCGGTCTCGACGATGATCTCGAGCGGACGGCCGTCGGGCAGCTGGCGGATGCCATCGGGGCCGCGCTTCAGGCCCATGTCGTCGAGGAGCTTCGCCGCCATCTTCTTGTCGTAGCGCGACCAGGCCTTGCGGAACTCGGGCTTGTAGAGCGGGCTCGCCTCGAGCACCGTGTTGCCCGACTCGATCGCGAGGCCGAAGTAGAGCGACTGGTTGACGAGCGAGCGGTCGATGGCGAGCGACAGCGCGCGCCGGAAGCGCACGTCGCGCAGCACCGCGCGCCACACGTCGTCGTTGGCGTTGAGGTTGGGGAACAGCGCGAAGTGCGCGCCCTTGCCCGGCTTCCACAGCAGCGTGCGGTAGCCGTTGGTCTTCTCGTTCTGCTTGAGGAAGGTGAAGTTGCTGAAGTTGAGGTCGCGCGCCTGCAGGTCGGCCTCCCCCGCGCCGGCCTTGGCCGGGATCAGCTTCGAGTCGGCGATCGCCAGCACGAAGCGGTCGATGTACGGGAGCTGGTTCCCCTTGGCGTCGACGCGGTGGAAGTACGGGTTGCGCACCGCGACGAAGCGGTCGGCCGGCGGCCTGGTGGTGTTCATCCACGGGTTGAGCGTCGGCAGGTCGGGGTTGTCCGAGTCGTACAGGTTGTCAGAGCGGTTGTGCACCGCCGACCACTTGCGCTGCGCGCTGCCGTCGGCTTCGGCCTTCCTCACCGCTTCGGAGTACTTCTTGTGCAGAGGCTTGAGGTAGTGCGCCGGGCGGAAGATGTAGAGGGGCGAGGCGCCGGCGAGGCGCGGCAGGAACTCGGGGTTGGGCCTGGACCAGCTGTAGCGCACCTCGGTCGGGGACACGACCTCGAACTTCGGCAGCTCCTCGCCCACCATCAGCTCGCGCGGCGGCCCGGCGGGAGAGAGCTCCTTGTTGTTGGCTATGTCCTCCCAGTAGTAGCGGAAGTCCTCGGCGGTGAACGGATGGCCGTCGGACCAGCGGTGCCCGGCGCGCAGCTTGAGGGTGAAGATGCGCCCCTCCTTGACGTCGAACGACTGCAGCAGGTCGGCCACCAGGTTGAACTTCTGGTCGTAGCCGACCAGGCGCGCGTAGCCGTAGATGGTGAAGAGCCGCGTGTCCCGCGCCCGGCCGGCAAGCGAGTTGAGCGTCCCGCCGTGGCGCCCGGGCGTTCCGACCTGCACCACCAGCGGCTCGCGCGGCAGGCGCTTGCCGACCGGCGGCAGCTTGCCCGCCTTGACCTCGTCCGCGAGCGACGGGGGTTCCACGAAGGTTTGCCCCAGGCAGAAAATCGGATAGAGAAGGATGGGTAACAAAAGCAGTTTCATGCCGCCCTCACGTAGTGACCGTTGCCCACGTGCTGCAGCGCGGGGCTTCGGGTGGAATCGATGCGGAACTCGCCCGGCCAGGCGGCCGGGTCGGAGGCTTTGCCCTGCATCAGGGCGTCGAAGTCGAGCTTCTTCTCGACGTTGGGCTCGGGCACCGCGGCGAGCAGCGCCCGGGTGTAGGGATGGCGGGGGTTGCGGAACAGCGTCGCCGCGGGCGCGAGCTCGACCAGGCGACCGGCGCACATCACCGCGATGCGGTCGGCGAGGTAGTTCACCACCGCGAGGTTGTGCGAGATGAAGACGTAGGTGAGGCCGAGGGCCGCGCGCAGGTCGGCGAGCAGGTTCAGCACCTGCGCCTGGACCGAGACGTCGAGCGCCGACACGGGCTCGTCCAGGATCAGCAGCTCGGGTCCCAGGGCGAGCGCGCGCGCGATGCCGATCCTCTGGCGCTGGCCGCCCGAGAAGCTGTGCGGGTAGCGGCGCAGGTGGCGCAGGTCCAGGCCCACCAGGCCCATCACGTCCTTCACGCGCTCGAAGCGCTCGTCCGCGTCGCCCATCCCGTGGATCACGAGCGGCTCGCCGACGATCTCGTAGGCGGTCATGCGCGGGTTGAGCGAGCTGAACGGATCCTGGAACACGAACTGGACCTTGCGCCGGTAGTCGAACAGCGCCCGGTCTTTCATCGCCAGCACGTCCTTTCCACCGAAAGAAATGCTTCCGGAGTCCGGCGCAATGGAACGCAGGATCATGCGCGCGGTCGTGGTCTTGCCGCAGCCCGACTCGCCGACCAGGCCCAGGCACTCGCCGGCGCGCACGTCGAAGGACACGTCGTCGACGGCGAGGAACTCGCCGCCGTGCCCGGCGAACATGCCCTTGTTGCGCGTGCGGTAGCGCTTGGTGAGGTGCTTCACCTCGAGCAGGTCGCCGCGCGGCTCCTCGAAGAGCTTTTTGCCCTTCATGAGGTGCGAGCTCTCGACGCGCACCTCCCGGATCGGCGTGAGGCGCTCGCCCGCCGCCATGCCGAAGCGCGGCACGGCGCGCATCAGCGCCTTGAGGTAGGGATGGCGCGGGTCCCGGAAGAGATCGTGGATCGCGCCCGCTTCCATCACGCGCCCGCGGTGCATGACGACCACCTCGTCCGCCATGTTCGCCACCACGCCCAGGTCGTGCGTGATCAGCATGACCGTCATGCCGAGCTCGGCCTGGAGCTGCTTGATGAGCTGGAGGATCTGCGCCTGGATGGTGACGTCGAGCGCGGTGGTCGGCTCGTCGGCGATGAGCAGCGCCGGCCGGCATACGAGCGCCATGGCGATCATGGCGCGCTGGCGCAGGCCGCCGGAAAGCTCGAAGGCATACGTGCCCTCCGCCTTGGCCGGGTCGGGGAAGCCGACCAGGCGCAGCATCTCTATTACGCCCGCCCGGCGCTCGCGCCGGCCCAGGCTCTCGCGGTGCAGGGCGAGCGCCTCGCCGACCTGGTTGCCGATGGTGTGCAGCGGCGAAAGGGCGGTCATCGGCTCCTGGAAGATGATCGAGATGCGCGCGCCGCGGATGCGCTGCATGGCGCGGCTCTCCGGCGGCAGCTTCGCGATGTCCACCTCGTCGCCGCGCG
>Ga0105107_10001418_pt1 | contig 15475 bp, 14 predicted proteins | sample PPLLaktember2015_6_FD_79335 | JGI IMG/M metagenome (GOLD analysis project Ga0105107, IMG submission 79335) | Freshwater sediment microbial communities from Prairie Pothole Lake near Jamestown, North Dakota, USA - PPLs Lake P8 Core (1) Depth... | ecosystem: Environmental > Aquatic > Freshwater >...
CGGCCGCCCGTCGGGCCGCGGCCACATCACGGGCGTGACGTCCGAGCGGATCGGCTCGCCGGGGCGGATGCCCGCGCGGTCGACCGCGAAGTGCGGGTGGCCCGGCACGCTCCGGTGCGCGCCGTCGGCGAACAGGATCATGGTGTGCACGCGGCGCGTGCGCGCGGTGCGGTTCGGGCCGGCCAGGTGGATGGTGAGGCCGTGGTGGAAGGCGACCGCGCCGGCCGGCACTTCGCAGAACACGGGCTCGACCCCGCGGCTGATCGCCGGGTCGGAGAGGTCGAAGCCGCGGCCGGCGAAGATGTTCGCGAAGCGGCGCGCGCCCTCGAAGCGGTGCGAGCCCGGCAGGTAGCCCATCGCGCCGCCCTCGATCGTCGAGCCGTCGAACGGGATCCAGGCCGTGATCGTGTCGGTCTCGTCCATCGGCCAGTAGGGCTGGTCGTTGTGGGCGTCGGTGGCGCGGCCGCCGGGCTCCTTGTAGAGCGCCTGGTCGTGCCACAGGCGCAGGTACGAGGCGCCGACCAGCGCGGCCGCGACCTCGCCGATGCGCGGGTGGAAGCTGAGCGGCCGCACGTCCGGGCAGTCCTCCCACAGGTTCATGCACTGCTGGAAGCTCTGCTCGTAGGGCGTCTTCTCGTCGATCGAGCGCGCGTCCCACGCCATGCGCCGCGCGACGCCGGCGTCCGCCGCCGCGCCGTAGCGCGCGAGCTCCTCGCTCGTGAGCAGGCCGTCGATCACGACGAAGCCGTCGCGGCGGTAGCGGTCGATCTGCTCGGGGCCGACGAGCGCCATCACAGGTTCGATCGGTAGTCGTCTTCGATCGCTTCGTCGATGCGCGCGGCGAGCGTTTCGTCGCCGCCCAGCTTCGGCGCGAGCAGCGCGCCGAACGAGATGCGCAGCGGCTCCGGCCAGGTCTCGGCTCGCCAGAGCCGCGAGCGGCGGAACGCCTTGAGCAGCGCGAACGGCGCGTGCGCGAGGAAGCGGCGCTCGGTCGGGCCGAGCCGGTCGAAGACCTTCTGCTCCACCGCGGGCGAGGAGGCGCCGATGATCTCGCGCACCTGGGACGGGCTGACGAGCGCGTGCGGGTCCGGCGGCATGGGCGGCCTCCTGCGGTCCTGGCAGGGGGCCCAGTGTACCAGCGTCCGTGATCTCATCGGCGCCCGAAAGCGGCGAGCGAAGCGCCGCGGATCGCCGGTAGGATCCCGTGATTCGAGACGGTCCGAGAAGGAGAGCCCGTGACTGCGCGAAGCGATCTCGCCCAGGCGTTCCACGATCTGCACCGGCCCGGCCGGATCCTGGTGCTTCCCAACGCCTGGGACGTGGGCAGCGCGCGGCTCGTCGAGAGCTGCGGGGCGGAGGCGATCGCCACGACGAGCGCCGGGGTGGCCTGGGCGCACGGGGTGGCGGACGGCCAGGCGCTCCCGGTGCGCGCCGTCGTCGACGCCGTCGCCGCGATCGCGCGCGCGGTGAAGATCCCGGTCAGCGCCGACATCGAGGCCGGCTACGCGACGGATCCGCGCGCCGTCGGCGAACACGTCGCCGCGGTGATCGGCGCGGGGGCGGTCGGGATCAACCTGGAGGACGGCCACGAATCGGTCGACGCGACGACGGCCAAGATCGCGGCGGCGCGCGCCGCGGCGGAGCGCGAGGGCGTCGCGCTCTTCATCAACGCGCGCACCGACACCTATCTGAAGAAGCTGGCCCCGCCCGAGCGGGTGATGGAGGAGACGCGCGCGCGCGCGGCGCGCTATCGCGAGGCCGGCGCCTCGGGCATCTTCGTTCCGCGCCTTCAGGCGCCGGCCGAGATCCGCCAGATCGCGGCCGCCGTCTCGCTGCCGCTCAACGTCCTGATCGTGCCCGGGCTGGCGCCGATCGAGGATCTGCGCGCGCTCGGCGTGCGGCGGGCGAGCGCGGGCGGCGCCGTGGCGATCACCGCGTACGCCGCCGCGAAGGACGCCGTCGAGCACCTGCTCTCGGCCGGACGCTACGACGTGCTGCTCGCGAAGACGGGCACGCTCGACATGAACCGCCTGCTCTCGGGCGGCTGAGAGACCGGCGGGGAGGGTGTCCGTGCGATCGATGAGCGAGCGCCATCGCCGGCCGGACTGGGTGCGCCGCGCGAACGCGATGGCGGACTCGCTGGGCGGCGACGCGCGCGTGCTGGTGCCGATCGACGCAGCCGCGCTGCTCGGCGCGGCGCGGGCGCTGGTCGGGCCCGGGCCCGAAGGTGACTTCGGAGACTCCGGCTGGGAGTCGCGCTACACCGCGCTGTGCGACGCGATCGACGCTTCGCGCATGCACGTGGTCGGGCGGCTGATGAGCCGGCAGGAGCTGCTGCGCGCGCTGTGCGTGCGCCTGCGCCTGGGCCGCGAGTGGGCGCAGCGCCCCGCGATCGCGGACGAGCGCGTCGCGGCGCCGGTCATCGTGACGGGCCCGGCCCGCTCCGGCACCACGATCCTGTTCGAGCTGCTGGCGCTCGATCCCGCGCTGCGCGCGCCGCCGGCGCACGAGGCGCTGCACCCGCTGCCCCGGCCCGCGCCCGGCGACGTGGCCGAGCGCCTGCGCTGGAGCGAGTGCGAGCAGGAGCTGTGGGCCGACGTGCAGCCGGAGTTCGCGGCGATCCACGAGCTGCGCTCGGACCTGCCGGTCGAGTGCGTGACGCTCACCCTGCCGAGCTTCTGCGGCCCGCACTGGGCGATGGTCGCGCAGCTCCCGGGCTACGCGCTGGACGTCGCCGCCAACTACGGCTTCCACCGCCGCTTCCTGCAGGTGCTCCAGCACGGCGCGCCGCCGCGCGCCTGGCTGCTCAAGACCCCCGGCCACCTGGCGACGCTCGAGGCGCTGTTCTCGACCTATCCCGACGCCTGGGTGGTGCAGACCCACCGCGACCCCGCGAAGACGATGCCCTCGACGGTGAGCACCACCGCGATGGTGCAGTGGCTCCGTACCGACCACGTGGACCTGCCGCTGCTCGCCGCGGTGATCGAGGGCGTGTTCGGCGCCGCGCTGAACGGCAGCGTCGCGCTGCGCGAGAGCGGCGCCGTGCCGGCGCGCTTCGTGGACGTGCACTTCGAGCGCCTGCTGGCGGAGCCGGTGGAGGCGCTACGCGCCGCCTACGCAGCGATGGATCGCGAGCTCAGCGCCGCGCACGCCGAGCGCATCGTCGCCTACCTGCGCGACAAGCCGCGCGGCAAGTTCGGCGCGCACCAGTACACGCCCGAGGACTGGGGCTACACCGCCGCGTCGCTGCGGGAGCGGCTGGCGCCCTACATCGCGCACTTCGGGATCACGCTCGAGGACGCCTGAGGGTGCGCGCGGCCGGCCGGCGCGACGCGCCGTCCCGCCGGCCGGCGAGGTGATGGACTTCCGCGCCGGAACCGGGCGGCTCCAGCAGCCGCAGGTGCCCGCGGCGAAGCCGCACCGCCGGCTCGGGAGGCGGTGCCGCGGGACGGAGCGCCCAGTGCAGCACCGCGAGCCAGCCGACCACCGTCCAGCCGAGCAGGAAGTTCGCGGCGAGGATCCAGCCGAGCCGCTCGTGCTCGCGGCGGGCGGCGACGGCGAAGGGGAACAGGTACGCGACGAAGAGCAGGCAGATCACGACCTCCACGGCCGCCTCCCTCCCGGCTCAGGCGTAATCGGGCTCGCGGCCCGGCCTCCACTTGATGTTGCAGCCGACGCTGGCCTTCTGGTCCGCGGCCGCCGCGCGCCCCGCCAGGACGGCATCGGCGGCGGCGCGCAGGTCGCGGCCGGTCACGGGGATCCGGTTGCCGGGGCGACTGTCGTCGAACTGGCCGCGATAGGCGAGCCGGCGCGCCGCGTCGAAGAGGAAGAAGTCGGGCGTGCAGGCCGCGCGGTACGCCTTCGCCACCGCCTGGCTCTCGTCCACCAGGTACGGGAAGCCGTAGCCGGCGCGCGCCGCCTCCTCGGCCATCCGCGCGGGCGCGTCCTCCGGGTACTCCTCGAAGTCGTTGCTGTTGATCGCGACGATCGCGAGCCCGCGCCCCGCGTACTCCTTGGCGAAGGCCGCGAAGCCGGATTGCACGTGCTTCACGTACGGGCAGTGGTTGCAGAGGAAGGCCACGAGCAGGGCGGGGGCGGCGGCGAAGTCGTCGCGCGCGACGAGCTTGCCCGACGGGTCCGGGAGCCGGAAGTCCGGCGCCGGCGTGCCGAGCGGGAGCATCGTCGAGGGGGTCAGCGCCACGGGGCCCTCCGCGTCCGGGCGCGCGGACGCGACCCGAGGCTAGCCGAACAAGGCTGGCGCGCAGCGGCAAGCGGGGGGATCCTACCGCGGATGCCGCCCGCGCCCCGCGTCCTGCTCGACGGCCTGCGCTTCCCGGAAGGGCCGCGCTGGCGCGACGATCGGCTCTGGTTCTCGGACATGCACGCCGGGGTCGTGCTCGCCGTGGACCTGGCGGGGCGCGTCGAGACGATCGTCGCGGTGCCGCACGAGCCCTCGGGCCTGGGCTGGCTGCCCGACGGGCGGCTGCTGGTGGTGTCGATGCAGGACCGCCGGCTGCTGCGGCTCGATCCGTCGGGCCTCGCCCTGGTCGCGGACCTCTCGCCGTTCGCGAGCTTCCACTGCAACGACATGGTCGTCGACGCGCAGGGCCGCGCCTACGTCGGGAACTTCGGCTTCGACCTGCACGGGAAGGCGCCCGTCGCGCCGGCGAACCTGGTGCTCGTGCACCCCGACGGGCGCGCCGAGGTGGCGGCCAAGGACCTGCTGTTCCCGAACGGCACGGTGATCACGCCGGACGGGCGCACCCTGATCGTCGGCGAGAGCTACGGCGCGCGGCTGACCGCGTTCGACGTGGCCGGCGACGGGCGGCTCGCCAACCGCCGCGTGTGGGCGCAGCTCGCCGGCGGCGCGGTGCCCGACGGCATCTGCCTCGACGCCGAAGGCGCCGTGTGGGTGGCGTCGCCCACGACCAACGAGTTCCTGCGCGTGCGCGAGGGCGGCGCCGTCGCCGCGCGCCTCCCGGTGGACCGCTCCGCGATCGCGTGCATGCTCGGCGGCCCCGAGCGGCGCACGCTCTTCCTCTGCACGTCCCGCGCGCACGATCCCGCCCAGACCGGCGCGCGCGAGGCGCGCATCGAGACGATCGAAGTGGACGTGCCGGGGGCCGGCTGGCCGTAGCGGGGAGGAGGCATGCGCGCGCTCTCGTTCGACGGCCAGCGCGCCGCGCTGGTCGAGCGGGCCGATCCCAAGCCGTCGCCCGACGAGGCGCTGGTGCGGGTGTCGCTGGCCGGTGTCTGCCGCACCGACCTCGAGCTGGTGCGCGGCTACATGGGCTTCCGCGGCGTGCTGGGCCACGAGTTCGTGGGCCGCGTGCTCGAGGGGCCGGGCGAATGGCGCGGCCAGCGCGTGGTGGGCGAGATCAACTTCGCGTGCGGCCGCTGCCCCACCTGCGCGAAGGGCCTGCGCCGCCACTGCCCGCAGCGGCGCGTCATGGGCATCCACGAGGCCGACGGCGCCTTCGCCGAGGCGGTGCTGGTGCCGGTCGAGAACCTGCACCGCGTGCCCGACGGCGTCTCCGACGAGCGCGCCGTCTTCGTCGAGCCGCTGGCGGCGGCCTTCGAGGTGCTGGCGCAGGTGGAGGTACCCGCCGGCGTGCGCGCGCTGGTGCTGGGCGACGGCAAGCTGGGGCTCCTGATCGCGCAGGTGCTGCACGACGCCGGCGCGCGCGTCACCGCGATCGGCCGCCACCGCGAGAAGCTGGCGCTGCTGGCGGCGCGCGGGATCGAGACCTTCCCGGGCCCGGAGTTCCACGGCGAGCGCGCGCCGATCGTGGTCGAGGCCACCGGTACCCTCTCCGGCTTCCGGCGCGCGGTGGAGCTGACCGAGCCGCGCGGGACGCTCGTGCTCAAGAGCACCGTCGCCGCCCGCGAGCCGCTCGACCTGGCGCCGCTGGTGATCCACGAGATCAGCGTGGTCGGCTCCCGCTGCGGCCCCTTCCCGCCTGCGCTGGAGGCGCTCGCGGCCGGGCGCGTGGACGTGGACTCGCTGGTGTCGGAGCGGATTCCCCTCGTCCGCGGCGCCCTGGCCCTCGAGCACGCCGCGCGCCCGGGGGCGCTCAAGGTGCTGATCGACTGCAGCTAGCCCGATGGACTTCGCTCGCCTGCGGCTCGCTGCGCGTCGGCCTTCGGCCTCCTTGCCGGATGGACTTCGCTCGCCTGCGGCTCGCTGCGCGTCGGCCTTCGGCCTCCTTGCCGGATGGACTTCGCTCGCCTGCGGCTCGCTGCGCGTCGGCCTTCGGCCTCCTTGCGGTGTACCCTTGCGCCGCGTCGCCCCCCACGCCGAAGGAGCCCGCGCCATGACCACTCCGCTCTGGTGCCTCGTGATCGTCGCCCTGCTTCCCTACGTGCTGTCGTTCACCGGCGGCTACTTCCGCATGCGCCAGCTCGGCGCGGTGGACAACAAGCACCCGCGCCAGCAGGTGACGAAGCTCGAGGGTGTGGGCGCGCGCGCCTACGCGGCGCAGGCCAACGCCTGGGAGGCGCTCGGCTTCTTCACCGCGGCGGTGGCGGTGCTGCACCTCGCGAACCCGGAGGTCGCGCGCGGCGCCACCGCGGCGAACCTGTCGCTCGGCTTCCTCGCGACGCGCGTCCTGCACCCGATCTTCTATCTCGCGAACCTGGACCTGCTGCGCTCGCTGGCGTTCCTGGTCGGCCTCGGCTGCGTGATCGGGCTGTTCTGGATCGCCTAGAAGACGCTCAGAGCCCGTCCTTCGCGCTCGCGTTCTCGATCAGGCGCGCGTAGAAGCGCACCGCGTCGCCCAGGTTCGCGACGGCGATCCGCTCGTCGATGCCGTGCGGCAGCTTGATATCGGCGGCGCCGAAGCGGAACGGCGCGAAGCGGTAGACGGCGTCGGCGACGAGATGGTAGTACCGCGCGTCGGTGCCACCGACCACGAGCGCCGGCGCGACGACGGTGCCCGGGAACAGCTCGGCGATCGTCGTCTGGAGCAGCCCGAACGCCGGCCCGTCGCTCGGCGACACCGGGCTCGGATCGCGCGGCGCCTTCGTGTCCACGAAGCGCGCCTCCACGTCGGGCGCGGCGACGATCTCGCTCACGCGCGCGAGCACCGAGTCGGCGGTCTCGCCGGGCAGGATGCGGAAGTTGACATTCGCCGTCGCCTCGACGGGCAGGATGTTGTCCTTCGGCGCGCCGGAGAGCATCGTCGGGGCCGTCGTCGTGCGCAGCAGGGCGTTGATGCCCGGCTCGCCGCGGACGAAGGGATCGACGAGCGGCGCCAGCAGATCCGCGTTGCCGATCGCGACCCTGCCGAGGAAGGGCAGCTCCGGCGCCAGCCACGCGAAGAACGAGCCCGTGACCCCGCCGATCGAGACCGGCATCGGGTTGTCCTCGAGGCGCACGATCGCGCGCGCCAGCGCGCCGACGGCGGTCGAGCGCGGCGGTGTCGAGGAGTGCCCGCCGGCGGCGCGCGCGACGACCTCGAGCGTCGCGTAGCCCTTCTCGGCGACGCCGATCGGCGCGACCAGGCCGTCGAAGCCCGGGACGACGCCCGGCTCGAGCAGCGCGAAGCCTTCGTCGAGTACGAGCGCGAGCCGCACGCCGCGGCTCGCGAGCAGCTCGGCCATCTTCACGGCGCCGTTCGGGCCGCCCACCTCCTCGTCGTGCCCGAACGCCAGCAGCACCGTGCGGCGCGGCGCGAAGCCTTCGGCGAGCAGCGCCTCCACCGCCTCGCAGATCGCGACGAGCGGCCCCTTGTCGTCTACCGCGCCGCGACCCCACACGAACCCATCGGCGATCTCGCCGGCAAAGGGCGGCCGGCTCCAGCGCTCGACGTTCTCGGCGGGGACGACGTCCTGGTGCGCGGCGAGCAGGATCGGCGCGAGCGAGGGGTCGCTGCCGGCCCAGGTAGAGAGCAGCGAGTGCTCGGAGACGCGCTCGAGCGCGAGCGTCGCGTGCAGGCGCGGGTAGCTGGCGGCGAGCCACTCGGCGAAGGCGGCGAAGGCCTCCGCGGGCACCGTCGCCGGGTCGTTCGAGCGCGAGATCGTCTGGAAGCGGATCGCCTCGGCGAGGTGGCGCGCGACGGCGTCGGCGTCCACCGCGCGGGTGGGCGCCGCCGGCACCGAGACCTGGCGCGAGGGCAGCCGCAGCGCGCGGGCGGACAGCACGACGAAGGCGAGCACCAGGACCGAGAGCAGCAGCCCGAGCGTGCGCAGCAGGAAGCGAACCATCCGACGTCCTCCGGTGGCGAGTGCCGCAGGGTATCCGAACCCCGCGTCCGCTAGCTTCCCGCGCATGGCGGAGCCCCACACTCCCGCCGCGCTGCCGGCCTGGCGCGTGCTCGTCGTCGACGACGAGCGCAACATCCGTGCGACGCTGGGCCTGTGTCTCGAGGGCATGGGCTGCGAGGTGCGCGGCGTCGCGACCCCGGACGCGGCGCTCGCGGCGCTGGCCGAGCGGCCCTACGACGTCGCCTTCCTCGACCTGCGGCTCGGGGACGCGAGCGGCCTCGACCTGCTCCCGCGGCTGCTCGCCGAGTGCCCGAGCCTTTCGGTCGTGGTGATCACGGCTTACGCGACGGTGGGCACCGCGGTGGAGGCGGTCCGGCGCGGCGCCGCCGACTACCTGCCGAAGCCCTTCTCGCCGGAGGAGATCCGGCACGTGATGCACCGGGTGCAGAGCGAGCGCGGCACGCGCCGCCGCCTGCGCGAGCTCGAGCAGGACCTGGTCGAGAGCACGCCGGAGGTGGATTTCGAGACCGGCTCCGTGGCGATGCGCGCCGTGCTCGAGACGATCGCGCGCGCGGCGCACTCCGACGCCCCGATCCTGCTGCGCGGCGAGAGCGGCACTGGCAAGGGAGTGCTCGCGCGCGCGCTCCACGCGCAGAGCCTTCGCCGCGAGCGGCCCTTCGTGGTCGTGAACTGCCCGACCCTGTCGGCGGACCTGCTCGCGAGCGAGCTGTTCGGCCACGCCCGCGGCGCCTTCACCGGGGCCGTGCGCGACCAGCCCGGGCGCGTCGAGGCCGCCGAGGGCGGCACGCTGTTCCTCGACGAGATCGCCGAGATCGCGCCCTCGCTCCAGGCAAAATTGCTGCGCTTCCTCCAGGAGAAGCAGTTCGAGCGGCTCGGCGAGACGCGCACGCGGCGCGCCGACGTGCGCATCGTCGCCGCCACCAACCGCGACCTCGCCGCCGACGTCGCCGCCGGCCGCTTCCGCGAGGACCTCTTCTACCGACTCGCCGTCGTCGAGGTCCGCGTGCCGCCGCTACGAGAGCGGCCGGAGGACGTGCTGCGCCTCGCGCGCGGCTTCCTCGTCTTCTTCTGCCGCGCGGCCGGGCGGCGCCCGCAGACGCTCGCGCCCGAGGCCGAGGCCGCCCTCGCCGACTACGACTGGCCCGGCAACGTGCGCGAGCTGCGCAACGCCATGGAGCGCTGCACGATCCTGTGGCCCGCCGACGTGATCGAGCGCGACGCGCTGCCCGAGCGCATCGCCAGCGCGGCGCCGAAGGGCCCGCGGGTGGGCGGCGACTGTACGCTCGACGAGCTCGAGCAGGAGCACGTGCGGCGGGTGCTGGCGCGGGCGGGCAGCCTCGAGGAAGCCGCGCGCATCCTCGGCATCGACGACTCGACGCTCTGGCGCAAGCGCAAGCGCTACGGGCTCTGAGCCCGGGCCCCGCCGCGCGGCAGCGTGAACCAGAACCGGCTCCCGTGCCCCGGCTCGCTCTCGACGCCGATCTCCCCGCCGTGGGCGCGCACGACGTCGCGCGCGATCGAGAGCCCGAGCCCGGCGCCGCCACCACCGCTGCCGCGATAGAACTTCTCGAACACGCGGATGCGCTCGGCCTCGGGGATGCCCGAGCCGCTGTCGGCGACCTCGAAGCGGAAGCGCCCGCCCTCAGCGAGCGCGCGCACGACGATCCGACCGCCCGACGGCGTGTGGCGCAGCGCGTTCTCGAGCAGGTTCGAGAACACCAGCCGGATGCGGCTCGCGTCGACGCGCAGCGCCTCGTCCTCGAGCAGCGGCTCGGCCACGAACTCGATGCCGCGAGACTCGGCGGCCGGGCGAAAGGTCCGCACGGCTTCCTCGACGAGCGCCCGGGGAGTCGCCTCCTCGAGCTCCAGCTCGATCCTCCCCGACTGGAGCTGCGCCAGGTCGAGCAGCTCGTCGACGATCTCCTGCAGCCGTTCGCACTCCTCGCGCGCGGCGAAGAGCAGATCCTGCTGCTTGTCGGAGAGTGGCCCTGCCGCCTCCTCGAGGCACAGGTGGATCGCCATACGCAGCGACGTGAGGGGCGTGCGGAACTGATGCGCCGCCGTGGACACCAGGTCGTCGCGCAGCTGCTCGAAGCGCCGCAGCCGGGTCACGTCCTGGAGCACGACGGTCGCTCCGATCACGCCGCCGCCCTCCTCGTAGATCGGCGCGGCGCGCGGCAAGAGGATGCGCTCCCCCTCCGGCCGCTCGACGGCGAAGGCCTCGTCGAAGCTGCGCGGCAGGAAGGGGCCCTTGCCCGCGAAGGCGTGCGCGGCCATTGCCTCGACGGCGGCGCGCAACGGGGGCGCCAGCAGGTGCACGGCGGGCGCCGAGCGCTCGGAGGCGGCGAAGAGCTCCTCCGCGGCGCGGTTCATCTGCAGGATGCCGCCGTCGACGGCCAGCACCAGCACCGGGTCGGAGAGGCTCTCGAGGGTGGCCTGCGACGCCAGCTGCGCCTGGAGCATCTCGCCGAGCGAGGAGCGGCGATACTCCTCGATGCGGTCCGCCATGGCGTTGAACGAGGTGGCGAGCGCGGCGAACTCGGCCCCGCCGCGCACCGGAGCGCGTACCGCGAAGTCACCGCGGCCGAACTGCTCCACCGCCTCGCCGAGCGCCTCGAGAGGCCGCAGGGCGCGCGTCGCCAGCAGCCAGGAGAGCGCGAAGCCCGCGACCATCGCGACCGCGGAGGCAGCGAGGACCCGGCGGCTGACGCGCTCGACCTCGCGGCGCGCGCGCTCGCTCTTGAGCGCCATCGCATCCTGGTTGAGCGCGAGGAGGTCGTCGGCGCCGCGCTTGATCTCGCGCAGGCGCGGGCGCAGCTCGTCGACGTAGCAGGCCTGCGCTCCGGGGCCCGGCGGCAGCGCCCGGCACGTGTCGAGCCGTGGCCGGACGCCCAGCCAGCGGCGCCGCAGCCCCGCGGTGAGCTCGTCCTCCCCGGGCTCGGTGAGATTGTGCTCGGCGACGGTCAGCTCCGCCTCGAAGGTGCGGATCTGCTCGTCGAGACCTGCAGCGCCGCCCTCCGGATGGCCGGTGGCCTGGAAGTAGGCGTCGTCTTCCACCCGCTCGATCGCCTCCTTCATGCGCTGCGCCGCCAGCACGCTGCGGTAGTTCTCGGCCAGGATCGAGCGGGTGGTCTCGCCGAGGAACGAGATCGCTCCGAGCGCACCGGCGCTGACCAGCGCGAGGGCCACGGCGATCGGCGCTCCAGCGAGCAGCAGCCGGTTGCGCACGGTCATCGACGTCATCGCCCGGCGCTCATGCGGGCTCCCGCTGCTCGCGCGACCCCACGATGTAGAGGTCGAGGTCCTCCGCCTCGCGGACCATGCGATCCATGAAGTCCGCGCCCAGGAGCCGACGCCAGCGGGGGCGGTTCGTGCGCCCGATCAGCACGTGCGCCACCGCGTGCGAGCGCGCGAAGTCGAGCAGCGCCGTCACGGGATCGCGGCCGCGCAGGCGGACCACCTCGGCGCCGAGCTCGCGCGCCTTCTCGATGTTGGCGTGGAGCGTGCGCTGGGTGGTGGAGTCGATCCGGTCGGGCGCCTCGCTGGGGGTCTCGACGTAGACGACGTACCAGTCGGTGTTGAGGCGGCCGGCCAGCCGCGCGCCGCGGCGCAGCAGCGCGCTGGCTCCCGGCGAGGCCGAGGCCATGCACACCATCACCCGCTCGCTCACGGCGCGCTGCGCCGACGGCTCGCCCGGCCGAGCGCCGAGCGCGGCGCGCCCCAGGCTCTCGGCCACCTCGCGCAGCGCCAGCTCGCGCAGCGACGAGAGCTTCTCCTGCTGGAAGAAGTGCTGGAGCGCGTGCTCGACCTTGGCCGGCTCGTAGATCTTCCCGGCCCGGAGCCGATCGAGCAGGTCCTCGACCGCCAGGTCGAGGTTCACCACCTGGTCGGCCTGTTTCAAGAAGGTGTCGGGCACGGTCTCGCGGATGTCCACCTCGGTGGCCTCTTCCACCATGTCCTTGAGGCTCTCGAGGTGCTGGATGTTGAAGGCACAGATCACGTTGATTCCGGCGTCGAGCAAGGCGTACACGTCCTGATAGCGTTTGGCGTGGCGCGAGCCCGGGACGTTCGTGTGCGCGATCTCGTCGACCAGCACGACCTGCGGCCGGCGCGCCAGCACGGCGTCGACGTCCATCTCCTCGACGCGCAGGCCGCGGTACTCGAAGGCGCGGCGGGGAACTACCTCGAGCCCCTCGAGCAGGGCCGCCGTGTCGGCGCGGCCGTGCGTCTCGACGAAGCCCACCACCACGTCGACCCCGCGCCGGGCCAGCGCGTGAGCCTCCTCCAGCATGCGGTACGTCTTGCCGACGCCGGCGGCGAAGCCGATGTAGACCTTGAGCCGGCCCTTGCGCGCGCGTTCGAGGAGCTCGAGGAAGTCCTCGGCGCGCGTGCGCTCCAAGCCGCTAGTCCTGCGCGCGGCCGAACTGCCGGTCGAGGGCCAGATTCACGAGCAGCACGTTGACGCGCGGCTCGCCGAGGAAGCCGAACGTGCGCGGCTCGATCTGGCTCTCGATCACCGCGCGGACGCGCGCGGGGTCGACGTTTCGGGCCTGGGCCACGCGGGGAGCCTGCCAGAGCGCCGAGGCCGGCGAAAGGTGGGGATCGAGCCCGCTGGCCGACGCGGTGACCAGCTCCGCGGGCACGGGGCCCGGGGCGTCGGGGTTCGCGGCGAGCAGGTGCTCGACCTCGGCCGCCGCCCGGTCGTGGAGCTTCTGGGAGGTCGTGCCGAGGTTCGAACCGCTCGAGGCCGCCGCATCGTAGCCGTTGCCGGCGGCTGACGGCCGCGGCCAGAGGTAGCCCGCCCGGGTGAAGGGCTGCCCGATCAGCGCCGAGCCCACGACGTTGCCCGCCTCGTCGGTGACGAGGCTGCCGGCGGCTTTGTCGGCCATCAGTGCCCGCGCGGCGCCCGTCATCACGACCGGGTAGAGCAGACCCGTGAGCACCAGCGTGACCAGCGTGACGCGCAGCGCGACGACGAGTTCCTTGCCCATGATTCCTCCGCTGCTCAGGCCAGGCCGATGCCGGCCAGGAGCATGTCGATGAGCTTGATGCCGGCGAACGGCGCGACGACGCCGCCCACGCCGTACACGAGCAGCGAGCGGCGCAGGATTGCGGCCGCGCCGTGGGGGCGATAGCGGACTCCGCGCAGCGCCAGCGGGATCAGCGCCACGATGATCACGGCGTTGAAGATCACCGCCGACAGGATCGCACTCTGCGGCGAGGCGAGCCCCATCACGTTGAGCGGCGCGATCGCCGGGTAGACCCCCATGAACATCGCGGGCAGGATCGCGAAGTACTTGGCCACGTCGTTCGCGATCGAGAAGGTGGTCAGCGAGCCGCGGGTCATGAGGAGCTGCTTGCCGATCTCCACCACCTCGAGGAGCTTGGTCGGGTCCGAGTCGAGGTCGATCATGTTGGCGGCTTCCTTGGCCGCCTGGGTGCCCGTGTTCATGGCCATGCCGACGTCGGCCTGGGCGAGCGCGGGGGCGTCGTTGGTGCCGTCGCCGGTCATCGCGACCAGCTTGCCGCGCCCCTGCTCCTCCTGGATCAGCTGCATCTTGCGCTCGGGCGTGGCCTCGGCGAGGAATTCGTCGACGCCCGCCTCGCGCGCGATCGTCGCCGCCGTGCGCGGGTTGTCGCCGGTGATCATCACGGTGCGGATGCCCATGGCGCGGAAGCGCGCCAGCCGCTCCGCGATGCCGAGCTTCACCTGGTCCTTCAGGTGGACGATGCCCAGCACACGGCGGCCGTCGCAGACCGCGAGCGGGGTGCCGCCCTGGTCGCCGATCCGCTCGGCCGCCGTGAGCAGGTCCGCCGGGCACGCGCCGCCGAGCGCGCGCACGTGCTCGATCACCGCGTCCACCGCGCCCTTGCGCAAGGTGCGGCCGTCCAGGTCACAGCCGCTCATGCGGGTCTGGGCGCTGAACGCCACCAGCTTGGCGCCGGCCGGTGACGGGGGGACGGCGCGGACGTGGCGCTCGCGCACGAGCTGGAGGATCGAGCGCCCTTCCGGGGTCTCGTCCGCCGCGCTCGCCAGGTAGGCGGCCTCCGCCAGCTCCTCGATCGTCACGCCGGCGCTCGGGATCAGCTCGCTGGCCACGCGGTTGCCGATCGTGATCGTGCCGGTCTTGTCGAGCAGCAGCGTATCTACGTCGCCGGAGGCCTCGATCGCCTTGCCGCTCATGGCCAGCACGTTCTTCTGGAGCAGGCGGTCCATGCCGGCAATGCCGATCGCCGAGAGCAGGCCGCCGATCGTGGTGGGGATCAGGCACACGAGCAGCGCGATCATCACCGTGAGGGTGAGCGCGACACCGCTGTAGCTCGCCAGCGGCATGAGCGTCGCGCAGGCGAGCAGGAACACGATCGTGAGGCCGGCAAGCAGGATGTTGAGCGCGATCTCGTTCGGCGCCTTCTGCCGGGCGGCGCCCTCGACGAGCGCGATCATGCGATCGAGGAACGACTCGCCCGGGTTCGAGGTGATGCGGATCAGCAGGTGGTCCGAGAGCACGCGCGTGCCGCCCGTCACGGCCGAGCGGTCGCCGCCGCTCTCGCGGATCACCGGCGCGGACTCGCCGGTGACCGCCGACTCGTCGACGCTCGCGGCGCCCTCGACCACGTCGCCGTCGCCGGGGATCAGCTCGCCGGCCTCGACCAGCACCAGGTCGCCCTTGCGCAGCGAGGACGCCGGCACCGTCTCGGTGCGGCCGCCCTCGAGCCGGCGCCGGGCGCTGGTCTCCTTGCGCATCCGGCGCAGCGTGTCGGCCTGGGCCTTGCCGCGGCCCTCGGCGATCGACTCCGCGAAGTTCGCGAACAGCACCGTGAACCACAGCCACGCCGTCACGCTGCCAGTGAACCAGAGCGGCGCGGCGCCCGGCGCCGGAGCGATCGCGTCGCGCAGCCACAGCGCAGTGGTCAGCAAGCTGCCGACCTCGACCACGAACATGACCGGGTTCCTCACCATCGCCTGCGGCGCGAGCTTGCGCAGGCTGTCCGCGACGGCGCGCGCCAGGATCTGGCGGTCGAAGAGCGAGATGGCTCGGGCTCGGGGACCACTCATGGCTGTCTCCTAGAAGAGCGTTCCGCTCCGGGCGAGGAAGTGCTCGACGATCGGACCCAGCGAGAGCGCCGGGAAGAACGTGAGCGCCCCGACGATCACCACGACGCCGACCAGCAGGCCCGCGAAGAGCGGGCCGTTGGTGGGGAAGGTGCCGAGGCTCGGCGGCACGACCTTCTTGCCGACCATGCAGCC
>Ga0105107_10001419_pt1 | contig 15464 bp, 20 predicted proteins | sample PPLLaktember2015_6_FD_79335 | JGI IMG/M metagenome (GOLD analysis project Ga0105107, IMG submission 79335) | Freshwater sediment microbial communities from Prairie Pothole Lake near Jamestown, North Dakota, USA - PPLs Lake P8 Core (1) Depth... | ecosystem: Environmental > Aquatic > Freshwater >...
CCCAGGCGTGCATCGCCGCCTTCGCCGAGAAGGCGCCGTTGATGCCCTCGGGCTCGGACTTGCCGGTGATGTTGATGATGCGGCCCCACTTGCGCGCCATCATCTGTCCGAGGAGCCGGTGGGTGAGCTGGCGGTGGCGCGTGAAGTTGAGCGTCATCGCCTCCTCCCACTGCGCCTCGGTCGCTTCGAGCGTGAAACGGCGGCTGCCGCCGGCGTTGTTCACCAGGATGTCGACCGAGCCGAGGCCCTCGAGCGCAGCGCTTGCGATGCGCTCGGGCGCGCCCTCGGCCATGAAATCGGCCTCGATCAGGACGAGCTTGCGGCCAACTTCCTTCTCCAGCTCTTCCAGCAGGTTCCTGCGCCGCGCGGCGACGGCGAGCTTCACGCCCTCGCGCGCGAGCGCGAGCGCGATGCCGCGGCCGATGCCGATGCTGGCGCCGGTGACGAGCGCGGTGCGCCCGGAAAGCTCGAGTTCCACGGGGCGCAATGCTACCCGATGCGGCGATCGCCCCGGCACGCGGCTTGCGACCCTGACGGGACTGGCGAAGCCAGGGTTGCTTTCTTAGACCTTTCAAGGAGATTGAGATGAAAATGAAGACTCTCATCGCCGTCGCGGTCGCCGGCGCGTTTGCCGTGCCGTTCGCCGCACAGGCGTCGGCTGACAACGACAGGATGATCCTCGCCCAGGCCGGCGGTTCCGCTGGAACCGGCGGAGCGAGCGGGGGCGCCGCGGCGCAGGGCGCGACCGGCTCCTCGGGCGCGGCACAGGGCGCGACGGGCTCCTCGGGCGCGGCACAGGGCGCGACGGGCTCCTCGGCCGCGTCCCCCGGCGGGCCGGGCGCGGGCGTCCCGCCCACGGACATCACGCAGCTCGACAAGAACAACGACGGATACGTTTCGCGCGAGGAGATGGGCGCGGACCCGCGCGCGGGCAATTTCGACGACCTCGACAAGGACCGCGACGGCAGGCTCTCCCGCGACGAGTGGTCGGCGGGCAGCGCCGCGACCGGCGGCACGACGAAGTAGCGGCAGCGGCAATAGGGGCGCCCGGGTTCGCCCGGGCGCCCTTCCTGACTGGAGGCATCATGCTGCGCAACACGGTTGGCGCCGCGCTGGCGGCGGCGCTGCTTCAGGCAAACAGCGCTCCTGCCGCGCCGCAGGCGGAGAGCGCGCTCGAATGCGGCATCGCTGCCGACATGGCCATCGTCGCGCACTCCCTCGCGCGCGAGGAGGTGAACCGCCCGAAGGCCGGCGCGATCATGGAGCGCATCTACGACGTCGCGGCGTCCGACCGCGGGCAGCGGCTCATGACCGACATCCTGGCCGCCGCCTATGCGGTGCAGGGCAGCGGGTCGAGCCAGAAATTCGCCGAGGACCTGTTCGCCACCTGCATGGCGAGCGGCGGCAACATGGACACCATTCTCGGCAGGCGACTCTAGGTCCTAGCGCGCGATCCGGGTATTCGCCAGCGCGAGGCGCTCGGAGACATTGCGCACGAGCGCGCGGGTGAGCTGCAGCTGCGCGCCGAGGCTCATCCGGTCCAGCGCGGCCGGCTCGAATTCCGCGACCAGGAGCTCGGTCGACGATTCCACCGTGGCGTGACGCGGCTGCTCGCCGCCGGTGATCCACGCCATCTCCCCGAAGCATTCGCCCGCGCTCACCATGTTGAGCAGGCGTCCCTGCTTGGTGACCTTGGCCTCGCCCTTCGCGAGGAAGAAGAAGGTGCTGCCGCGGGCGTTCTCCTGCACGACCGTCCTGTTCTTGGGCACGCGGGACCACTTGCCGGCGCGCGACAGCTCCCACAGCTCGATGTCGGAGAGCGTGGCGAGCATCGGCACGCTCTTCAGCGACACGTAGCGCTCGCTGTCGGGAATCGCCCCCGGCGGGAGCACGAGCGTGCCCGCCTTGGAGAGCTCGAGCGCGAAGTCCCCCCAGGCCGCGTAGCGCTGCTCGGGCGCCTTCTTCAGCGCGCGCAGGATGACCGCGTCGAGCGCCTTGGGCAGGCCGGCGCGCGCCTCGGAGGGCGGCAGCGGGTCGAGCTTCACGATCTTGTCGAGGAGCGCCTGCAGGTTCTCCGCGATGAACGGGCGCTTGCCCACGAGCAGCTCGTAGAGCACCACGCCGAGGGAATACATGTCGCTGTGGAAGGTGATCGTGCCGCCCTGGATCTGCTCCGGCGACATGTAGTAGGGCGAGCCCATGGCCTGGGTCTGCGCCACCTGGCTGCGCTTCAGGAACGCGGCGCCGAAGTCGGCGATCTTCACCTCGGTGCCGGAGACCACCATGATGTTCGCCGGCTTGATGTCGCGGTGGACGATGCCTTCCTTCGCCGCGTACTCGAGCGCGCCGCAGCACTTGAAGCCGATCTGCGTAACGTCGGGCACCGGCAGCAGCGTCTGCGGCGTGCAGTATCTCGAGAGGTCGCCGCCCGTCACGAGCTCCATGGCGATATGGCCGGAGTCCTCGCCCACCACCGCGTCGAGGATCGCGACGATGTGCGGATGGCGGAGCTTGCCGGCGAGCGAGGCCTCGTTCAGGAACTGGGAGCGGTACACCGTGCCGAACTCCGGATCGCGGAATACCTCGGGCTCGATCGTCTTGAGCGCCACCTCGCGCCCGGTGAAGCTGTCGCGCGCGAGGTAGACCGTGCCGGTCGCGCCCTTGCCGAGGAGCTTCTGCACCTCGTACTTGCCGACCTGCAGCGAAAGGTCGAGCTCGACCTTCGGCTCCAGCTCGAACTTGGCCTTCTCCTCGAGCTCGAATTTCGGTTTATCTGTCACGGCGTTCGTCTTAAGCTAGGCGCACCGGAATGTACCTCAACTCGAGGGGAATCATGAGAGCCCTTGCGCTGCTGGCAGCGCTTTTCGCGGTCCCGCTGTACGGACAGGTAAAAGTCCACGAGTACGCCGTTCCTGCCGGTCATCGGGTTCACGATGTATGGGCGGACCGCGCGCCCGACGGCCCGGTGTGGATCTCGGCGCAGGGCAGCGGCAACCTCGGCATCCTCGACCCGAAGTCCGGAAAGATCGAGTTCGTCCCGCTCGGCCCCGGCTCCTCGCCGCACGGCGTCATCGCGGACGACGGCGGCGCGCCGTGGCTCACCGACGGCGGCCAGAACGCGATCGTGCGCGTCGACCCGAGGACGCGCGCGGTCAAGGTGTGGAAGCTTCCCGAGGGCGCGGGCTACGCGAACCTCAACACCGCGACCTTCGACGCCCGGGGGATCCACTGGTTCACCGGGCAGAGCGGCATCTATGGACGCCTCGACCCGAGAACGGGCGAGATGAAGCTCTTCGACGCACCCGGGGGCCGCGGGCCCTACGGCATCCACGTCACGCCCGGCGGAGCGGTGTACTACGCTTCGCTCGCCGGCTCGCACATCGCGCGCATCGACGCCGCGACCGGAAGCGCGCAGGTGATCGAGCCGCCGACGCGTCGCCAGGGTGCGCGCCGGGTGTGGTCGGACTCCAAGGGCAGCGTCTGGGTCGCGGAGTGGAGCTCGGGGCAGCTCAGCCGCTACACCCCCGCCACCGGCGCGTGGAAGGCGTGGAAAGCGCCGGGCGAGGACCCGAAGGTGTACGCAGTGTACGTGGACGAGACCGACAAGGTGTGGGCCTCGGAATGGAGCGCGCAGGTAATGCTGCACTTCGATCCTGCGACCGAGCGATTCGAGACGTTCAAGTCATCGAGCGCGCGGCCCAACGTGCGCCAGATCCACGGCCGCAGGGGCGAGGTGTGGACGCCGGAATCCGGCGCCGACAAGATCGTCGTGTACCGCTACTGAACGGGAAAATGGGGTCTGACCCCATTTTTCTAGTGCATGACCCTCGCGAAGGTCCGCCCGCGCAGCAGATCGTAGGCGTGCGGCTGCTCGTGCACGAGGTCCGAGATCGCGAGCGTGATCTGGTCGTAGATGTCGTCGTACTGCGAGTCGAGCTTCGGGAACACGCCGATCTCGGTGACGAAGAGGTCCGCGTCGGGAATGCGGTTCCGGTCGATGCCGCTGGGGAGCATGGCACGGTCCTGCACCGAGAAGCCGGTGAGCGTCGGGCAGCGGGCGAAGAGCGCGCGGATCTTCGCGTCTACGCTCGCTTCCAGCCTGCCGAGCATCGACTCCGGCAGCCCGGGCTTGAATTCAAAGGTCTTCATGTGTAGCGATTCTCCAAGTGCGCTGCGTCATGGAGAACACTACAGGCGTGTCGCTATTCCCCCAATCGGGGATTCCCCGATGGCAACGACAGCGGGATCCCTACTCAGTGCAGCCGACGGGCAAAAGTCCTGTCGCGCAGCCACTCCGAGGCCTGCGGCTCCTCGTCGAGCACCTCGGAAAGCGTGGTGGCGATAGCCTCGAAGATCTCGCCGTACTGCTCGGGCGAGAGCCGCGGCGAGATGCCGACATCGCTCACGAAGAGGCTCTGGCTCTCTCCGCGCACCGCGAAACCGCACAGATCCGGGCAGCGCGAGAAGAGCGACTGGAGCTGCTCCTCGACTTCGCGGCTGGCTTTCATGGATATCACGCTATCCCTCCCAGGTTTCAGCCGGACGGCCCTCCCCTGGGTCCGCCGGTCTAATTGCCCCCCTGACAACGACGTCGCCATTACGCGACAATTCGTTGGTGCGCGAGGAGGAACGTTTCGCGCTTTGACGATCTTTCACCCGAGGACCCTGCGCCATGGCCAGCTTCGTGATCACGCCGCACTTCCGGCTCCAGGAATGGGTGGCCGAGGAGAAGGGCTACTTCAAGGCCGAAGGCCTGGACTACGAGTTCCGCGCGGTCTTCGACACCCACGCGCTGCCTGACCGGGTCGGCGCGTACTCGAGCTTCGAGAAGGGCCGGGAGACCAACGTGAGCTGCGCTTGCCACTGGACAGTCAACGTGGCCGCCTCGAACGGGCACGGGAAGCTCTACGCGGACTGCTATTCGGTGGCGCCCGCCGCCGTGTTCGTGCCGCCGGACTCAGCGGTGCGCGAGCCGCGGGACCTGCGGGGCGTGCCGATCTCCGTCGGGCACCAGTCCGGCAGCCACTACTCCACGCTGCAGGGGCTCGAGCAGCTGCTGCCGCGCGAGGAGATCAAGCTCTCCTTCGCCGACGGCATCCTCTTCTCGCGCATGGAGAAGCTGATCGACCGCCGGGTGCCGGCCGCGGCCGTCTTCAGCGGCCCCTACTACTTCCTCGAGCAGCTCGGCTTCCGCAAGGTGATCGACACCACCTTCATGGTCGCCTCCATGCTGAACGGCGATCCCGACCGGGAGGACGTGAAGAAGTACTTCCGCGCCCTGCGCCGGGCGCAGCGCGACATCGACCTGCGCCCGGAGCTCCACACCCATCACTACCGCAAGGAGTTTCCCGAGCGCTTCCTCGGCGAGATCGACACCCGGCGCTGGGGCCCGGGCGAGCGGCTCGTGTTCGAGCCCTACACCCGCGAGGTATTCGAGGATTCGTTCCGCTGGATCCGCGAGCGCGAGATCTTCGAGCCGGCGGCAATGGGCCCGGGTCGCTACGAGGACGCCTGCGTTTCGCTGGGCTAGTGCAGCGTACGCACGAAGGTGCGTCCCCGCAGCACCTCCTTGGCGGACGGGCGCTCGAACATGAAATCGAGAAGCGCGACGGCGATCTCGTTGTAGATCTGCTCGCACTGGTCGGCGTTGAGGAAGGGGTAGACGCCGATGTCGGTGACCACGAGCTCCTTCTCCAGGGCAAGCGAGCGCAACTCCTGCGGGAGCGAGGTGCCGTCCTGGACGGTGAAGCCGTGGAGCGCGGGGCAGCGCTCGAAGATCACGTCCACCCGGGCGGCGAGGTCCTCCTCGATCGGCGCGAGGTCGGCATTGAGTTGGCCGAGTTGGGCAGTCTTCATGGATTCAGGGTGCCGCAAGGTTCGGGCCAGCCGCGGGCCCGGGGCGTTGAAATTCTTACTCAGTGCAGAGCCCGGACGAAGCTGCGTCCGGCAAGCAACCCTTTCGCGCCCGGGATGGCCGAGGCCGCCGCGGCGATGGTCGAGGCGATCTCGCGGTAGACCTCGTCGTACTGGCCGCTGCCCAGGCGCGGCGAGAGGGCGATCTCGAAAATGAACAGCTCTCCCTCGAGCGCGGTCGGGTCGACCGTGTCGGGCAGCCCCGAGCGGTCGCGCACGGTGAAGCGGTGCAGCGCCGGGCAGCGGGCGAACACCGCCTGCACGGCAGCGTGGAGCTGCGTTTCGATGCTCAGGTTCTTGAGCCTCCCTTGCGGCCACTATACTGCACGCATGGGAGAGGGCCATGCGTTTCTCACGCAGGCGAGCGTCTATTTCGCCGCCGCCGTGATCACCGTCATGCTCTCGCACCGGCTGGGCCTGGGCTCGGTCACCGGCTACCTCCTCGCCGGCATCCTGATCGGTCCCTGGGGCCTGCGCCTGGTGGGCGAAGTCGAGACGATCCGCGCCTTCGCCGAGCTCGGCGTGGTGTTCCTGCTCTTCGTCATCGGCCTGGAGCTCGAGCCGCGCCGGCTGTGGAAGATGCGCACCCGGCTCGTGGGGCTGGGGCTGTCGCAGGTCCTGGGCTCGATCGCCCTCATCGTCGCCGCGGCGCTCGCGCTGGGCGTCGACCTGCGCGCCGCGCTCGTGGCCGGCATGGCGCTGTCGCTCTCCTCGACGGCGCTCGCGCTCGCCCCCCTGACCGAGCGCGGCGCGCTCGGCACGCGGGGCGGACAGTCGACTTTCTCGGTGCTGCTCTTTCAGGACCTCGCGGTGATCCCGATGCTCGCGCTGCTGCCGCTGCTCGGCACGACGGCGGGCCGTTCCGAGTTCTCCTGGCGTGGCCTGGCGCTCGCCGTGGCGATCGTGGCCGGCACGCTCGTGCTCGGGCACTACCTCGCGCGCCCGGTGTTCCGGCACATCGCGCGCACGCGGCTGCGCGAGATCTTCACCGCCTTCGCGCTGCTCCTCGTGCTGGGCTGCGCGCTGCTCTTCGAGAGCGCCGGACTGTCGATGGCGCTGGGCGCCTTCCTCGCCGGGGTGCTGCTCGCCGACTCCGAGTATCGCCACGAGATCGAGGCCGCCATCGAGCCCTTCAAGGGGCTGCTGCTCGGCCTTTTCTTCATCTCGGTCGGCATGAGCGTCAACTTCGGCATGCTGCTCGAGCGCCCGCTGCTCGTGCTGGGGCTGATCGTCGGGCTGTTCGCGCTCAAGGGCGCGGTGCTCTGGGCGATCGCGCGCCAGTCGCATATCCCGCCCGACGAGCGGCCGCTCTTCATCCTGCTGCTCGCGCAGGGCGGCGAGTTCGCCTTCGTGCTGCTCGCGCTGGGCGCCGCGAGCGGCGCCATGGCGCCGGGATCGGCGCAGGTGCTGATCCTCGCCGTTGCGCTCTCCATGCTCGCCACGCCCTTCATCCTGGTCGCGCACGATCGCCTGCTCATGCCGCGCCTGGCCGCCGCGGCGGCGCCGGGCCGCCCGGCCGAGAGCCCGGAGGCGGGCGAGGTGATCATCGCGGGGCTGGGGCGCGTCGGGCAGGTGGCGGCGCGCATCCTCGCCGCGAGCGGCTACCACCCGACGGTGCTCGACGACGACCCCGACCATGTCGAGCAGTCGCGCAAGTTCGGCTTCCGCGCCTTCTACGGCGACGCGACGCGCCTCGATCTCCTGCACGCGGCGGGCGCCGGCACGGCGAAGCTGCTGATCATCACGCTGGACGACGCCGACGCGACCACGCACCTCGCGCGCCTGGCGCGCGCGCACTTCCCCGCGCTGCGCATCGCGGCGCGCGCGCGCGACCTGCGGCACCTGTTCGAGCTGCGCGATCTGGGCGTGCAGGTCATCGAGCGCGAGACGTGGCGCTCGGCCCTCGCGCTCGGCGAGGCGGCGCTCGCCGAGGTGTGCGCCGACCCGCCGCGCGCCCGGCGCGCCGCCCGGGCCTTCGCCGAGCACGACGCCGTGGTGCAGGCGAAGCTCTACACCGTGCACCGCGAGGCGCCCGGCGCCCACATCACCGTCTCGAACGAGCTGCGCGACCAGCTCGCCCGCACGCTCGCCGAGGACGAGGCAGCGCGCGCCGACGCCGGCGCCAAGCCGGGATAACATTCGGGGGGAACCACAGGGGGTTACCTAAGAGGAGTTGTCCGATGCCGCATGCCCGATACCTTGCGATTCTTTGCGTCGCCTTCCTTGCCGCCTGCCAGACCGGCGTGAGCCCCGAGGAGCTCGCCTCGGTGAACTACGGCCCCAAGCCGGCCACCTGGCAGGAGGAGATCCGCAGCTACCTCGCGCTGCGCGTGCCCGACGCCAAGACCGTGACGATCGAATACAAGTCCGAGCCCAAGCAGATGGTGCAGAAGGAGACCGCGGTACGCGACCGCCAGTGGGGCTGGGCGACGTGCGTGTTCGTCGACGAGAACCACCCGCGCGGCTACCAGGGCCGCTACCCGATGACGTTCTTCTTCCGCGACCACAAGATCGTCGCGGTGAACGGCGGGCCGGACGACGGCAACGTCATCGGCGCGCAGTACGCGCGCGAGCAGTGCGAGCGCATGGGCTCGCCCTTCAAGAGCTAGGAGCTGCCGAGGAAGTCGCGCTTGCCGATCTCGATGCCGTTGTGGCGCAGGATGTTGTAGGCGGTCGCCACGTGGAAGTAGAAGTTCGGCTGGGCGTGCGCGAGCAGGTACTGCAGGCCTGACATCTTCACGTCCTGGCCGCGCTGGCGGAGCGTCACCTCGCGCTCGTCCGCGCCCTCGAGCTTCTCCGCCTTCACCGACTCGATGAAATCGAGCGTCTTCGCGATGCGCGCCTTCAGCTCGGCGAAGCTCTGCTCGGTGTCCTCGTGCTGCGGGATCTCGAGCCCCGCGAGGCGCGCGGCCGCGCCCTTGGCCGTGTCGCAGGCGATCTGCACCTGCCGCGTGAGCGGGAACATGTCGGGGTAGAGCCGGAAGGCGGTGAGCGCCGCCGGGTCGATCTTGCGCGCCGCGGCATGGGCCTCGGCCTTGTCGAGGATGGCGGAGAGGTTTCGCAGCGCGGCTGCGAAACGGACGGCGCTCGCCTGGTGCATGGAGAGTTTCATGGGCGGCGATTCTATATGCTCTCACCATCGTGAAGCGGCTGTTCTACGGCTGGTACATGGTGGCGGCGGGCTCGGGACTGCAGTTCCTGCAGTCGGGGCTCATGACCCAGTCGTTCGGCGCCTACCTCGCCGTGCTGCAGGCGGAGCGCGGCTGGAGCAAGACCGCGCTCTCCGGGGCGGCGGCGCTGCAGCAGATGGAGTCGGCGATCCTCGGGCCGGTGCTCGGGTGGTTCATCGACCGCTTCGGCCCGCAGGGCATGATCCGCGCCGGCATCGTGGTGTTCGGCGCCGGGCTGATGCTGCTCAGCTTCACCGACACGCTGCTGGGCTTCTACGGCGCGTTCGTCGTCATCGCGCTCGGCGCGAGCCTGTGCGGCTTCTTCCCGGTCAACGTCGCGCTCATCCACTGGTTCGAGCGATGGCGCGCGCGGGCGCTCTCGTCGCTGTCGCTCGGCATCGCCTTCGGCGGCATCAGCGTGCCGCTCGTCGCCTGGTCGCTGCAGGCCTTCGGCTGGCGCGCCACCGCCTTCGTTTCCGGCATCATCGCCATCGCCGTCGGGCTGCCGCTCGCCATGGTCTTCAAGCGCCGCCCCGAGGATCACGGGATGGTCGCAGATGGCATCGCTTTGCCTCCCCAGGAAGAAAAATCCTCGAATGAAGAACCCTCGCCCCGCCGGGACTTCACCGCGCGCGAGGCGCTGCGCACGCCGGCGTTCTGGATGCTCTCGGGGGGCCACGGGTTCGCGCTGCTCGTGGTGCACGCGGTGTCGGTGCACGCCATCGCGCACATGCACCAGGGCCTGGGCTACAGCGTGGCGCAGGCCTCCCTCGTCTACACGCTGCTCACGCTCTCGCAGATGGGCGGCGTGGCGCTCGGCTGGCTGATCGGGGACCGCTACGACAAGCGCGTCATCGCCGGCGCGTGCATGCTCGGGCACATGTCGGGGCTGCTGCTGCTCACCTACGCAGACGCGGTGCCCGCGGCTACCCCCATGGTGCTCGCCTTCGCGGTGCTGCACGGCGCGGCCTGGGGGCTGCGCGGGCCATTCATGCAGGCGCTGCGCGCCGACTATTTCGGCCGCAGCGCGATCGGCATGATCCTCGGCCTCTCGGTGATGATCATCGTCGTGGGGCAGGTCGGCGGCCCGATGATCGCCGGCATCCTCGCCGACGCGACCGGCAATTACCGCGCGGGGTTCACCATCCTCGCGCTCCTCGCCGGCATCGGCTCGCTCTTCTTCTTCCTCGCGAAGAAGCCGGAGAGCCCGCCGATGATAGGATGACCCCTCCATGAGCGCCCCGGAAAAGCCCGCCCAGAAGCACGCTCCCGAGCCCGACCTGTACACCGAAGTGGCCTTCGAGGTCTTCGTCGGCATGGCGAGCCGCATCTACTCCGCCCCCAGCGTCGCCGGGCAGTCCAAGCCCGATCCCAAGGCGCTGGCGCTCCTCGCCTTCAAGCTCGCCGAGGCGTTCCTCGCCGCCGAGAAGGAGACGCCGCGCGCGAAGGCCGCGGCCGAGGTCCTCTCGAAGGCGAGGGTGAACCTCGACGACGTCGACCTCTCGCACGTCTTCAAGTCCACCGGCAAGCCCTGAAGCGCAGAGACCTCCTGCGGCTCGCCTCCCTCGGGGCGCTCGTCCCCGCGGGGGCGCTCGCGCAGCCGGCGCCGAAGGGCAAGGAGAAGGACAAGGCGAAGGACAAGGACGAGCCCGAGGGCGTGCCCGTCAACGACGTGCACTCGGGGCTCAACTCCACGCTCGTCTCGCAGATCCTCACGCCCGGCTCGCTCGACGAGGTGCGCGCCGCGCTGAAGCTCGCGCGCGAGGAGGAGCGCGCGATCTGCATTTCCGGCGCGCGCCACGCGATGGGCCAGCAGGCCTTCGCCACCGACGGCATCCTGCTCGACATGCGCAAGATGAGCCGCGTGCTCGGCTTCGACACCGGGCGCGGCCTGATCGAGGTCGAGGCCGGCATGCACTGGCCGCAGCTGCTCAACGAGCTCAGCGTCGCGCAGCGCGGCGACAGCGATCCCTGGACCTTCGCGCAGAAGCAGGCGAACGTGGACCGGGTCACCATCGGCGGCTCGCTCTCGGCGAACGTGCACGGGCGCGGCCTCGCGATGGCGCCCTTCATCGGCGACGTGGAGGCCTTCCGCATGGTCAACGCGCGCGGCGAGCACCTGCGCTGCAGCCGCGAGGAGAACCCCGAGCTCTTCGCGCTCGCCATCGGCGGGTACGGCCTGTTCGGCGTGGTCACGTCCGTGACGCTGCGGCTCGTGCCGCGGCGCAAGGTGCAGCGCCTGGTGGAAGTGCGCGGCGCCGAGGGCCTCGCGCAGGCCTTCGACCAGCGAGTGCAGGAGGGTTTCCTGTACGGCGACTTCCACATGTCGGTGGACGACAAGGGCGAGGACTTCCTCGACCGGGGCGTGTTCTCCACGTACCGGCCGGTCGCCGAGGACATGCCGCTGCCGCCGATCCAGCGCCAGCTCGGCGAGAGCGACCGCCGCGAGCTCATGTTCCTCGCCCACACCGACAAGGCCGAGGCGTTCCGCCGCTACGCGCGCTTCTCGCTCGGGCAGCACGAAGAGGTCACCTACTCCGACGAGCAGCAGATGGGCGCCTACCCGGCCAACTACCACCGCCACATCGACCGGCGCACCGGCGCGCGCGGCACCGAGGTGATGACCGAGCTCTTCTGCGAGCGCATCGCGCTCGAGCCTTTCCTCGCGGAGCTGCGCGCCTACGCCCGCCAGGCGGAGGCGGGCATCGTCTCGGCGGCGGTGAGCCTGGTCGAGCAGGACCGCGAGAGCTTCCTCGCCTGGGCGCGCCGCCCGTACGCCTGCGTGACGCTCGACCTCCACGTCGACCGGGGCACGAGCAGCCTGATCCGGGCGGGCGACCGGTTGCGCCGCCTCATCGACATCGCGCTGCGCTACGGCGGCGGCTATTACCTCGCCTACCATCGCCACGCGATCCGCCGGCAGCTGCTCGCCGCCTATCCGCAGTTCCCGGTGTTCGTGCGCTACAAGCGCAAGTACGATCCGGGCGAGCTTTTCCAGAGCGAGTGGTACCGCTACTACCGCGACATGGTGGAAAGATGAACCTCACCGAGACCGTCTACGACCCGGCCGTCGCCCTCGCCTTCTTCAAGTCGGTCGGCTCCCCCGAGGACATCGCGCAGGGCGCGACGATCTTCGCCGAGAACGACCGCCGCAGCCGCATCTACCTGCTGCTGCGCGGCGAGGTGAGCCTGCACGCCGGGAGCAAGCGCATCGGCACGGTGAAGGCGGCGGAGATCTTCGGCGAGCTCGCGGTCATCGACCGCGCCCCGCGCAGCGCCTCCGCGGTGGCCGCGGCGCCCTGCCGCGTCATCGCGCTCGACGAGGAGAAGTTCAACCACGCGCTGCGCCTGCAGCCCGCGTTCGCCCTGATGCTGATGAGCACCATGATCCACCGGCTGCGGCTCACCATCGCGCGCCTGCAGGAGACCGGCGCGCTCAACCAGGACGAGGCCTGGAAGGAGGGCGCGGCGTTCAAGCCGAAGCACCTGCGCGACCTCGCGCGCGGCCTGACCGAGCACTCCTCGATGCACTACCGCCAGGGTCAGGAGATCATGGCCGAGGGCCAGACCGGAACGCGCATGTACGCGGTGCTCGAGGGCCGCGTCGCGGTGTCGATCAGCGGCCGCGTGGTCGAGAGGCTCGGCCCCGGCGGCGTGTTCGGCGAGGCCGCGCTCATCAACCAGCGCGCGCGCATGGCGAGCGCGGTGGCGGAGGTCGACTGCATGCTGCTGCCGATCGAGCGCCAGGCATTCCTCGCCATGGTGAAGCTCAGCCCGCAGTTCGCGAACACCGTGCTCACCTCGCTCGCCGAGCGCCTGCGCTTCCTGACCGCGCGAATTCCCTAGCGCCCGAACGCTCCCGCCTGGTAGTCGGCGATCGCCTGCTCGATCTCCTCGCGGGTGTTCATCACGAAGGGGCCGTACTGCACCACCGGCTCTCGCAGGGGCCTCCCGGCGAGAAGAAGGAGACGCGCACCCTTCGCGCTCTTCACTTCCACGGCCTCCCCTTCGGACAGGATGCCCGCGGCGCGGTGCGGAAGCGCCTTCCCGGCGATCTCGGCTTCGCCCTCGTACGCATAGACGAAAGCGCTGTGAGCCGGAGGAAGCGCCGCCTCGAACGTCCCGCCCGGCTCCAGGCGGATGTCGAAGTAGTAAGGATCGGTCGCGCCGCCGTGGATGGCGCCTTTCGTGCCGTGGTATTCCCCGGCAATGATCTTCACGCCATTTACGGATGGGATCTCCTTCGAGGGGATATCCCGGTAGGCGGCGGGCTTCATCTTCTCCTTCGCCGGAAGGTTGAGCCAGAGCTGGAAGCCGCGCATGCGGCCCTCGGTCTGCTGCGGCATCTCGGAGTGGATGATGCCGCGCGCGGCGCTCATCCATTGCACGTCGCCCGGCCCGAGGTCGCCGCGGTTGCCGCGGTTGTCCTCGTGGCGCATGTGGCCGTCGAGCATGTAGGTCACGGTCTCGAAGCCGCGGTGCGGGTGCGAGGGAAAGCCGGCGAGGTAGTCGCCGGGGTCGTCCGAGTAGAACTCGTCGAGCATCAGGAACGGGTCGTGGCGCTGGAGCTGGCTCGCGCCGAGGCTCCTGCGCAGCTTGACCCCCGCGCCGTCGGACGCGGGCATCGACGGGATCACCTTTTGCAGTTCGCGGGTTTTCATCGGGTAAAGATGAGGACGCGGGGCAGAGTTTGCAAGCCCTCTCCGGAAACCGCCCCGGATATGGTATAAGAGGGCATCCACCGAAGCGCCCGGGCCCTCAAGAGCAGTCCGTTCCCCTGCCGATCCCGCTGCTTCGCTTTACTTTCTTGACCGAGGAGACCGTTCGCAATGGCGAAGCAGCAGCAAGCCTCCGCAAAGACCACCGACAGACGCCAGTTCAAGATCGGCAAGTACGACATCATCGCGCAGCCGGCGAGCGGCTCCGCGCACATGCTGCGCTACACCGTGATGCTGAACGGCAAGCGCCTGGGGGCGCTGCTCTCCGTGCCGACGGAGTCCGACTGCCGCTTCCTCGAGGCACCGCCCAAGGTCCCGCCCCTGAAGATCTTCCAGGTCACCTACCGCCCCGGCCGTCCGAAGAAGAACGCCCAGACCAACAACGGCGAGGAAGCCGGGCCAACGATTCCCTGGTCCATCAAGGGGCAGCAACGCTACTAGGTTTTGTCGGCCTGGGCGTGATGGGCGCGCCCATGTGCCGGAACCTCGAAGTCAAATCAGCACGCCCGGTCGTTTCCTACGACCGGGTTCACAAGACCGACACGTCCGTCCGGGAGGTTTCACGGGCGGACGTTGTTTTTCTGTCCCTTCCCGGCGAGCCCGAGGTGCGCGAGGTGTGCACCGAACTGCTCGCCCACGCCCGGCCCGACCAGATCGTCGTGGACTGCAGCACCGCCCCGGTCGCGCTCGCGCAGGCGCTGGCGCGGGAGTTCGCCGCGCGCGGCGCGCGCTTTGCCGACGCGCCCGTGGCGCGCACCCGCCAGGCGGCGGTCGAGGGCACGCTCAGCATCATGGTCGGCGCCGACAAGGCGGTGTTCGGACGCATCGAGCCCCTGCTGCGCTGCATGGCGAGCGATGTGACGCACTGCGGCGCGCCGGGTGCGGGCCAGGCGGTCAAGCTCCTGAACAACCTGGTGTTGTCGATGACCGTGGTTGCGCTCGCCGAGGCGCTCGCCGTGGCGAAAGCGAGCGGGGTCGTCGATCCGCAGCTCCTCTTCGAGACCCTGGCCAAGGGATCCGCCGACAGCTTCGCGTTGCGCAGCCACGGCATGAAGGCGCTCCTGCCGGAGTCGCATCCGGAGCGCGCCTTCCCCGTGAGCTACATGCTGAAGGACGTCGCTTACGCGATCGAGCTCGCGCGCGGCGCCGGGCTCGACCTGCAGGGCGCGGGCACCGCGAAGCGTCTCCTCGAGGAGACGGCCGCGATGGGCCTGGGCGAGGCGTACCACACCGCCCTCATCGAGGCGGTGCGGCGACACCGCGCCGGCTAGCGGCGGACCGAAAGTCCGGCGAGCAGGCCGAGCAGCATCCCGGTGCCGAAGGCGACGCCCACGGACGTCCAGGGATTGCCGTAGACGGTGCGGTTCGCGTAGCGTGCCGCCTCCCGCGTCTTCTCCGTCACGGCGACCTTCGCGTCCTCGATGCGCCGGATCACGGCGCGACGCTCGTCCTGGTTCAGGCTGGTGGGCGCATCCCCCGGCATGCCGGTGGGAGTGCTCGTATATTCCATGGCCATAGGTATCCTCGCGTGTTAAGCGTCGCATAGGCGAGCAAAAGGCGTGCCCTCATGGCCAGGCTCAACCACACCATCGTCCATGCCCGCGACAAGCGGGCCTCCGCCGACTTCTACGCCGAAGTCTTCGGCTTCGCGAAGCCGAAGCCG
>Ga0105107_10001420_pt1 | contig 15457 bp, 11 predicted proteins | sample PPLLaktember2015_6_FD_79335 | JGI IMG/M metagenome (GOLD analysis project Ga0105107, IMG submission 79335) | Freshwater sediment microbial communities from Prairie Pothole Lake near Jamestown, North Dakota, USA - PPLs Lake P8 Core (1) Depth... | ecosystem: Environmental > Aquatic > Freshwater >...
CAGCGCACAACCGGGTGCGTCCCGCGCCGCCCATCGCTATCGAAACGCGCTCGTGACCGTCCAGTTCGCGCTTTCGATGGCACTGCTCGTGGGCGCCGGGCTCTTCACACGCAGTCTGTCCGCGGTCGCACGCGTCGACCTCGGGTTGCGGACGGACGACATGGTGACCTTCGCCATCTCGCCCACGCTGAACGGATACGAGGCCGAACGATCGCGCGCGCTCTATCAGGAGACCGAAGAGGCGCTGGCCGCTCTACCGGGTGTCACCGCCGTTTCGGCGGCGCTCGTGCCGGTCTTCGCGGGCAGCTCCTGGGGCACGGACGTCTCGGTCGAGGGCTTCGCGTGGGAGCCGGGGGTCGACGACAACTCGCGATTCAACGTGGTCGGCCCCGGCTACTTCTCCACCATGGGCATCCCGCTCCTCGCAGGTCGCGAGTTCACGGACGGAGACGTGACCGGTGCGCCCACGGTCGCGGTCGTCAACGAGGCGTTCACGCGGAAGTTCGGCCTCGACGGGCGCAACGCCGTCGGGAAGCGCATGTCCGAGGAGGGCGGGGGCAGCGCGGAGCTCGACATCGAGATCGTGGGCGTCGTCCAGGACGCGAAGTACGACGACGTGAAAGGGGAGATTCCTCCGTTGTTCTTCAAGTCGTACCGACAGCAGGAGTTCGCTCCGCAGCTCACGTTCTACGCGCGCACCGGAATCGAGCCCGAAGAAGTCATGCGCGCGGTGCCGGCGCTCATGTCGCGGGTGGACCCCAGCGTACCGGTCGAAAACATGAAGACGCTCGAGCGGCAGATCGATGAGAACGTCTTCCTCGACCGCATGATCGGCACCCTCTCGGCGGCGTTTGCCGTCCTCGCCACGCTGCTCGCGGCGATCGGTCTCTACGGCGTGCTCGCGTTCACGGTCGCCCAACGCACGCGCGAGATCGGCGTGCGGATGGCGCTCGGTGCGGGCGGCCAGCGCGTGCGCCGCATGATCCTCACCCAGGTCGGCCGCATCGTTCTCGTGGGGGTGGTACTGGGCGGTGTGGGCGCGTACTACCTCGGCCGGACGGCCGAAGCGCTGCTTTTCGAGGTCGAGGGTCAGGACCCGCTCGTGCTCGCGGGGGTGGCGGTCTTGTTGGGGGTCGTTGCGCTGGCCGCGGGCTACGTGCCGGCTCGGCGGGCTTCGCGGGTGGATCCGATGGTGGCGCTCAGGTCGGAGTAGCGTCTGATCTTGATTTGATGGCGAACGGCAGGCTGGCGTGTGGCGGGGTCCGTGGTTTAGCGTGGCCACCACATGTGCCCTTCAACGAAGTGTCTCCGCGCCATGTGCGCCGCCTTCGCCGCCTCGCTCGCGTCCGTTTCCTGCGACGCACCGACGGTGTTGGCCGACGCGCAAGACGCGCCGGTCGTAGTTGGCGCCCTGTCCCCGTCCGAGCGCGACACGCCGCTCATCGGGTTCAACACGAACGCACACCACTCGATCGCCAATTGGACGCTGGGGTGGTTCCGCGACTCGACCGCCGTGCTGCTCCCGGCCGTCCTGCGCTACCCCGGGGGTACCACCGCCAACCACTGGGACTGGCAGACGGGCTGGTTCACGGCCGACTCCACGACACCGCCCACCTTCGCGAACATCACGCCGACGGGGATGGTCCGCGCCGAGGAGTTCAGGGTCGGCATGGACGAGGCCGGTGCCCGGCCGCTGCTCGTCGTGAACGTGCAGCACTCCGGGCTCGCGTATCAGCTCGCGGGTCTCGCACACGCGGTCTCCGTCGGCGTCCCGGTCGAGCTCGTAGAGCTCGGCAACGAGCACAATCTTGGCGCTGCGAATCAGTTCATGTCACCAGCTGCCTACGCGCCACTCGTGCGCATCTGGTCGGACTCCATCAAGGCCCGCTACCCCACCGCGAAGATCGCGGCGGTCGGCGGCGAGCCGCCGAATCAGCCGGCGTGGCACGACTCGATCTTCGCTTACTCCCCATCGATCGACGCCCTCGCGTTCCACGTGTATCTCGGCGCCGGCAACACCGATGGCATGTTCGATGCGGCACGGGCATTGAGCCAGCTGTTCGCGTCAAGCGGGGGGCTCGTGAATCGTTACGCGATGTCTGGGTTCGATTCCCCGCCGTTACCGAGCGACGTCGAGGTGTGGGCCACGGAATACAACTTGGGTGAGGTGCTCGCGGGTGCGACCACCCAGCACGCGGGCACGTGGACGCACGCGCTCTACGTCTCCGCCATGAGCCACCTGCTCATGACGCTGCCGAAGGTGACGATGCTCGTAAACCACAACCTCACCAACACTCTCGAGTTTGCGGCGATAGATCCCCAGACGGGCCGAATCACAGCGAACGGCGTCGCGATGATGCTGCTTGCGGGCGCGTCCCGGGGGAGGGCGCGCGCGGCCGAGATCACCTTCGCGGACCAACCGATGGTCACATCTGGTGGGACGACGTACCCATCCCTCGTCGCCTGGAAGTTTTCGAGCGGCGCGCCGACCGCGGCGTGGCTACTGAATCTCTCGGCTGACAGCGTGACGGTGGACCTGGGTGCGACGGGTCTCGGGAGCACCTTCGCTTACCGTGTATACTCGGCCGACCCAGCGCTCGTCGTGGACGGCCTGGCGAGCCTCGTACACGCCGAGGGAACGAGCTCAGGCAACGTCACGCTCCCCGGATTCTCTATCGGCGTGCTCGGGCCGTAGACTCGGGACGCCCAATCCTCCGCTCCTGAGCACGAAACGAAAGCGGAGGTCGGAATGCTCTCGGCCGCGTTCGCCGTGCTCGCCACACTTCTCGCGGCGAATCGGCGTGGCGGCGGTGCTGGGGGTCGTCCCGCTGGCCGCAGGCTACCTGCCAGCGCGCCGAGCGTCGCGGGTCGATCCGATGGTGGCGCTCCGGTCGGACTGAGCCTAGATATCTGACGTCGTCGCGCCTCACCTGCACGAGGCGTTGCTCCACCAACGTCGGGGCATGTGTATGATCGCGCTCGAGCTCGCGCTTCGATCGCTGCTGAAGAGCCCGTTCGTCACGGGTGTCGCGGTGGTGTCGCTGGCGCTCGGTATCGGAGCCAACGCCGCGATCTTCTCGATGTTCGATCAGCTCCTCGTGCGCGGGCTTCAGGTGCCCAACGCCGAGCGGCTCGTGAACCTGGACGCGCCGGGGCCCAAGCCGGGCTCGATCTCCTGCGACGAGACCGGCCCGTGCTCGGCCATCTTCAGCTACCCGATGTTCCGGGACCTGGAGCGGGACGGTGCCGGCTTCGAGGCCGTGGTGGCGCATCGCTTGTTCGGCGCGAGCGTCTCGATCGATGGCCAGAGCGATCGCGCCTCGGGCCTGCTGGTGTCGGGACGTTACTTCGAGGCCTTGGGGCTCGAGCCGGCCCTCGGACGTCTGCTCGGCCCGGGCGACGACGAGCAGATCGGCGGCCACTACGTCGTCGTCCTGAGCCACGACCGCTGGGTGGAGCAGCTGGGATCGGATCCAGGGATCATCGGTCGCACGATGGTCGTCAACGGGCAGCCATTCACCGTGGTGGGCGTCGCGCCCGAGGGGTTCCGGTCCACGATCGTGGGAAACAGCCCGAGCTTCTTCGTGCCACTCGTCATGTTCGACGAGGTCAGTCCGGGGTTCGCGGGCTTCGACGAGCGGCGCACGTACCGATACTACCTCTTCGCCTTGCTCCGAGAAGGAGATGCCCTCGAGCAGGCCGCGGCGGCCGCCAACGCGCTGTATACGTCGATCGTCCGCGAGGTCGAGGTGCCCCTGCAGACGAACATGACCGGGCAGGAGCTGGAAAGGTTCAGCGCGAAGCAGCTCATAGTCACACCGGGACGTCTCGGGCAGAGCAACATGCTCGGGGACTTGCCGATGCTGGTCGCACTGCTGTTCACGACCACGCTGTTCGTGCTCCTGATCGCGTGCGCCAACGTGGCCAACCTGTTGCTGGCGCGGGGTGCGGGTAGGGCGCAGGAGATGTCGATTCGCAGCTCGCTTGGCGGGAGCCGGAGCCAGCTGGTGCGTCAGCTGACTCTCGAGTCGCTGCTTCTGGCTGGCGCCGCGGCCGTTCTCAGCCTCTTGGTGGCGAGATGGACCGTCGTGGCCATCTTCTCGCTCACCCCGCCCGATACTCCGCAGTTCATCTCGTTCGGGATCCAGCCGTCGATGCTGCTCTTCACGGCCGTGGTCGCCCTCGGAACCGGTTTCACATTCGGGCTCTACCCCGCGCTCCACGCCACGCGAACCGACCTCATCGCGGTTCTCCGGCTCGGTGGACCCCAGGCGGCCGACTCACGCGCCGCCCAGCGGTACCGCAACGGTCTGGTCGTCGCGCAGTTCGCGCTGTCGACCGCGCTCTTGTTCGGAGCGGGTCTATTCGTGCGAAGCCTCGTCAACATCGCCAGTGTCGATCCGGGCTTCCGAACCGAGAACCTCGTCGCGTTCGACCTCCTGCCCGCGGCGAACGGCTACACGCGCGACGAGACGCTCGAGCTCTTTCGCAGAGTCGACGAGGAGTTGAAGGCGCTGCCGGGTATTACGGGCGTGACGATGGGGCGGGTGCCGGTGCTCGCGCAGAGCAGCTGGAGCGTGCCGGTCTCGGTGGAGGGATTCCTGTGGGAGCCGGGCGTGGATGCCGGCTCGCGCTTCAACGCCGTGGGGGCGGGCTTCTTCACCACGATGGAGATTCCGCTGATCGCCGGGCGCGACTTCACCGCCGCCGACGCCGCCGGGGCTGCCCAGGTGGCGGTGGTCAACGAGGCCTTCACGCGGAAGTTCGGGCTCGGAGGCGGCGCCATCGGCGCGCGACTCTCGAACGACAGCGTCACAGCCGTGGACCGCGACATCGAGATCGTCGGGCTCGTGCAGGATACGCGGTACAACCAAATCACCGGAGACGACCCGCCGATCCTGTACCTTTCCTATCCGCAAGACGACAATGTCGGCGCGGCCACCTTCTACGTGCGGACCGCCGCCGATCCGCGCGACGTGATGACCGCCATCCCAGGCGTGATTGCGCGGCTCGATGCCACGCTTCCCGTAGACGACCTCATGACGCTCGACGATCAGATCCGTGAGACTGTGTTCATGCAGCGATTCATGAGCACGCTCTCGGCCGCCTTCGCCGTGCTGGCCACGCTGCTCGCCGCGGTGGGTCTGTACGGCGTGCTCGCTTTCACGGTCTCGCGGCGCACACGCGAGATCGGCGTGCGCATGGCGCTCGGAGCGGCGCAGGGGAACGTGCGGACCCTGGTGCTCCGGCAGGTCGCGTGGATGGCCGCGGCGGGAGCCGTCGTCGGACTCGCCGCGGCCTATTGGATCGCCCGGGGGGCACAGGCCATGCTCTACGACGTCAGCGGCTACGATCCCATGTCGTTCGCGGCGTCCGCGGCGTTTCTGCTGGCCGTGGCGCTGGCCGCAGGCTATCTGCCGGCGCGGCGTGCTTCGCGGGTGGATCCGCTGGTGGCGCTCAGGTCGGACTAGCGAGCCGATTCGTCGCGAAGCCTCTCGACCTGCTCCACGAGATGCTCGCGCCCCGGAGCGCTCGCGAGCTCTTTGGCCCACCGCGTGAGATACGCCCAATCGAGTTGTTTGCCCTTCCTTCGAATCACGCCTCGCACATCCTCCAGATCTCGCGGACGACCTGCGAAGAGCTTGTGGAGGAGGAGATCCTCGGGCGTGGCGAACGGCACGTCATGTCCGCCGACCGAGAGACGCTCGGCGCGCCGGATGGCCTGAGCCTCGTACAGCGTCGTCGAGAATATGAAGTCGACGCGTACGCCGGTGGCCCGATCTTCCGCCGGAAGCACGAACGTCTCGCGAACGAAGGCCTGGGGATGTTCAGGAAGGGGCTCGAGCCGCGCTGAATCGCAGAGTTCGAGGAGGTCATCGAGCTGGGTCGGCGGCACTCCGAGTGTGACGTCGATGTCCTGTGTCAGGCGCGGCTCACCGTGTACGAGCACGGCCTGTCCGCCGATCAGCATGAAGGGGATCTTACGCGCATCGAGCTCGGTCGAGACGCGCGCGAGGATGCCAGGAAAGTCAGGGCTTGGGCGGGAGCCCATTGATAGCACGGGCGATCGCGAGATCGGCCTCGAGGTCGTCCCGCCAGTCCGTCGGGAAGTCCGGGTTGAGCGTGGAGGCTTCTTCCCAGAGAGCGGACACGATCGCCATCGCCTCCTCCGGTGTGCGGGAGCTCGTTCGCTCCCGGGCGTACTTGGTCTCGAACTCTTCGAGGAGGGGCGACGGCTTCAGCATGCTCCGAATCTAACGCAGAAGGGGCCGGGCTTCCGCCCGGCCCCTTCGCCAACTGACTCCGGCCGCCGAACGCTTACGGCAGCGGATACTGCCTGAGGATCTGACCGGCGATCTTCGACGGATCCGCGCCCGGGATCGGCGCGAACTTCTGGAGCCGTCCCGCGAAGCAGTCGGCCAGGTAGAGGTTCCTCTCCTGGTCCGTCGTGATCCCGTGCGAGCAGTTGAGGCGACCCGCCTGCGTTCCCGGCGCGCCCCAGCTGTAGAGGTGGTTGCCGTTCTGGTCGAACTTGAGGATGCGGCTCGTCGGAGCGTCGCCCACCCAGATGAACCCGTCGGTGTCGATGAAGTGGTTCACCATCAGGGTGTTCTGATTCTCCGGCCAGTGCGGCGACGTGAGCGGCCACATGTCGAGGAACGTTCCATTCTCGTCGAACACCTGCATGCGGGCGTGCCCGCGGTCGAGAACGAACAACGTGCGGTCCTCGCTGATCGCGATGCTGTGGACCGTGTTGAACTCGTTCGGGCCGGGGTTCTCCCTGTCGACCGGGGCCTGGCCCCAGTCCATGATGAACTCGCCCTCGGGGCTGAACTTCGCCACGCGCGTGCCGCCGTAGCCGTCGCTGATGAAGTACGTGCCGTCGGGCAGCCAGGCGACGTCCGTCGGACGATCGAAGGTGTTCGGCCCGCGACCACGCACACCAAGCTCGCCGTGCGTGCGTACGAGCTGGCCGTCGTACGTGAACACGTAGATCACGTGCAGCTGGTCGTCGATGATCCAGACGTGCTTCTCCTGATCGTACGGGCTCATCTTGATCATGTGCGGCCCACGTCCGCAGCGCTGCGCTTCGAACATCGGATCCAGGTGCGGCCACTCGTCGATCAGCGCGCCTTCACGGTTCAGGACGAAGATGCTGTGCTTGAAGCGGCGCTCCCATCCGCGCGTGTTCGCCGGCTCGCACGTGGCGCTGATGCCGTCGGAGTTGGGCTGCGCGTTACCTGCTTGCCCGAATGCGCCGTACGACTGCCACGGCTCCATGCCGGGCTGCAGCGGCAGCTCGCCGCGCATCGCGACCCAGATCTTGTCGGGTGACTCGGCATACACGCCGCCGAACGAGCCCCAGGTGTATCCCTCGTGATTGTGATCGGCGTTGTCGGGCAGGGGCTGCGGCCAATTCGGGACGACCTGATACGGGCCGGTCGGCCAGTCTTGGTAGCTCCAGCGCTCACCGGTTGCGCCAGGTCCTCCAGCGGGCGCGCCGCCTTCCTCGCCCGCAGGCGGGCACGCGGCCATGCCGAGCGCCGAAACGACGAGCATCGCGGTCCGCCAGGAGCGCGTTCCACTCATGCAACACCTCCACATTCTGAATTTGTCACCCGCCCCCAAGACGGGCTGGACGGGAGAGTAGACGGCGGATGCACCGGCAGCAAGGAGGTGCGCTCCGCCCTATCTTTGCGTCTCCCTTACATATCCAGTCAGTTCCGCGACTACCCCATGACCCCGGCGCTCCACAAGGCGATGCGTGAGCCGCTGCTGCATTTCGCGGCTCTGGCCGCCGCATTGTTCGTGATCGCGGGCGTGGTCCGCCGCGACGACGACAGGATCGAGGTCTCGCGGCAGGAGCTCGACTGGCGGATCGAGCAGGTGGAGGCGCGGGAAGGAGCTCTGAGCACGGAGGAACGGCTCCTGGTCGAGGAGGCCTACATCGACGAGCGCGTGCTGATTCGCGAAGCCCGCGCGATGGGCCTGGAGGCCGACGAGCGCATCGACGACATCCTCGTGCAGAAGATGCTCCACATCCTCAGCGGCGACGTGATTCAGCCGACCGAGGATGAGCTGGCGGCCTTCTACGAGGAAAACCGGGAGGCCTACGCGGTCGACGCCACGGTGACGGTGGACGAGGTCGTGGTCGGGACGGGGCGCGAGCTGCCGCTCACGTTGCTCCAAGGCGGCGTGCCGGATGCCCTTCCGGAGGATGCCGTGGTCAGTCGCCGCGTGATGGAGCGTCTGACGATCGACGATCTCTCGCAGCTGTTCGGTGATGCGGGGGCGGCCGCGGTCATGGAAGCGGAGACGGGAGACTGGTGGGAGGTCCAGCAGAGCGCACGTGGTGCGCATTGGGTGCGCGTTCGCGAGCGCTTCGGCGAGACGATTCCGCCGCTCTCCGTGGTTCGCGACGCCGTGCGGCTCGACTGGATCACCGCGCGAGAGCAGGCGAGGCTGCTCGACCGAGTGGCCGAGCTGCGCACCGCCTACACGATCGTCGTGGAGGGGCGGTGAGGAAGCGTGCCGCGCGGGCGGCGCTGCTGCTCCTCGTTGCGTCGCTCGGTCCCGTCGAGCCGCTCGCCGCCCACGACGTGGACGTGACGTCGGTCGCGCGCGTGTTTCTCGACGAGGTCGGCGAGCGCCGTTACGTCCTCTCGATCGTCGACCTTCAGGTGCCGCCCATCACCGACCCGGCCGCGGTGCTGCCGGCGGATTGCTCTCCGGTCGACGATCCGGCCATACGGGTGGTGAACGGCGTCGAGTTCGCGTGCGACACGCCGCTGGACGCGGACGACACGCTGCTGCTTCCCTGGCGGCTCGCCGGCGTGGTCGTGGTCGCGCGGTGGTCGGACGGCTCCGGCGCCTCCGTGTACTTCAGGGGAGCTGGAGGAACCGTCCCCGTCGCGCTCGGTGACCTGAGGGCTGCGCCCGGCTCGGGTACCCGCGTGGCCGCGACGTACTTCGTGCTCGGCGGTGAGCACATCCTGCTCGGTATCGATCATTTGCTGTTCGTGCTCGGCTTGCTGCTGATCGTGCGCAACCTGGTCGCGCTGGTGATGACCGTCACCGCGTTCACGGTGGCGCACAGCATCACATTGGCCGCTTCGGTGTTCGGGCTCGTACCCCTGGAGCGTGGCGCGATCGAAGCGGCGATCGCGCTCTCGATCGTCATGCTCGCGCGCGAGATCGTCGTCGCGGACCGAGGAATCATCCATCTCACCCACCGGATGCCGTGGCTCGTGGCGTTCGTCTTCGGGCTGCTGCACGGGCTCGGGTTCGCCGGAGCGCTCGGAGAGATCGGGCTGCCGGAGCGCGCGATCCCGCTGGCGCTGCTTTTCTTCAATTTGGGCGTCGAGGCCGGCCAGCTCGCGTTCGTGCTCGTGCTCCTCGCGCTCCACCGGCTGGTGGGCAGGGCGCTCGAAACGCGGCTGGCGCACATGAGGCCCGCGATGGGCTACGCGCTCGGTGCGCTCGCGACGCTCTGGTTCTTCGAGCGGCTGCCGGCGGTCTGGGGCGGTTGAGGGCGCGCTCGGGCTGAGCCGGGGGTGGCGAGGCTCTCGAGCGGCCCCCATCCTCACCCAAGATCATCCGAAACATCAACGGAGACGCCCCCGAGGATGCCAATGTCTCGCGCAACGACCCCCGTTTGGCTCGCCCTCGTCCTCGCGGCCGGTCAGGCCGCTGCCCAAGCTCCCGCGTCCGCCGCGTGGTTCGGCGTGATGCTCCCCCCGCCGCTGACCTTCCACGAGCTCGAGGCCTTGGCGGACCGCCCGGCCGCGCCCGCGGTCGTCCCCGCGGGTGAGACCCAGTGGACCGAGCTCGCCGGTGCGGGGCTGCAGCGCGACCTCACGACCATCGTCGGCTTCTCGCATGAAAGCCGCCGTACGCGTGAGATCGGCGAAGGCATGCTGTGGGGCCGCGTCACCGGCTTCCCCTCGTCGGCCCGGACGATCGACTGGGCGACGGAGGAGTTCCGTCGCGCGGGCATCCAGGACGTGGAGCTGCAGTCGTTCCAGCAGACCGCGAACGCCGGCATGACCCTGCCCGTGTCGTGGGAGGTTCGCATCCTCGGAGATCCCTCGTTCGGACCGGGCACGCGGGACGTCGTGCTGGAGAGCGCGATGCCGCTGTCCGATACCGAGCTGCCGAACGGCCTGACGGCTCCGCTGGTCTACGTCGGGACGGCCACGCCTGCCGAGCTCGCGCGCGTCGATCTCCGCGGCAAAGTCGCGGTTCAGAAGGCGATCCCGCAGGCGCATACCGTGTTCATCCGCACCCCCGTCGGTCCGCGCGCACAGGACCTGATCGAGCGGGGCGCCCTCGCCGTGCTGACGGTGATCGATTTGCCGGGCAACATGCGCGTGAACGACATGGGCTGCGGCGACGGCATCTGCTTCAACGTCGGTGGTCGCGACGGGCTGTTCCTCGAGCGCGTGCTCGACGCGGCGACCGAACAGGGGAGGGCGGACGCGGTGCGCGTCCAGCTGCGCGTCGACAACGAGCGCTACTCGGGCCTCTCGGCCGCGAACGGTGTCGCCGTCATTCCGGGCACGACGCGCCCGAACGAGTACGTGGTCCTGAACGCGCACGCCGACGCCTGGTTCGACGGCGCGGGAGACAATGGTGACGGCCTCGCGGTCCTCGTGGCGCTGGCCCGCCACTTCGCGCGCCCCGACATGCGCCAGGACCGAAGCATCGTGTTCGTGGCGAGCGCGGGCCATCACTCCACCGGACTGAGCGGACCCGGCAACTTCATCTCGATGAATCACGACATCATCGACGGGGCCGTGCTCGTCGTGAACCTCGAGCACACGGCGCAGCGCAACATCACGCCCGCCCGCACCTCCTACGAGGACGGATATCGGCACTGGACGATGGACTCCTACGAGGCGCCGATCGTCGCAGGGGTTTCGAACCGCGCACCGTTCGTCGAGGACCTCGTGATCCGCGGGACCCAGCGCTACGGAACCAACTTCGTGGCGGGACCGAACACGACCGCGAGCGGTGAAGGCGGGAGCTACAGCCGCACCGGCGTACCTGTCTTCACGACCATCCAGGGCCCGCCGATGTATCACACGACGGGCGAGGTGCTGGAGATGGTCTCGACCCCCGGCATGGAGCGCATGGCGCGGTTCATGGCCTGGTTCGTGAAGGAAGTGAGCAAGGCTCCGGCGAGCGCGATCGATCCCCAGTGACCATGTCGTTGCGAATCGGTGGCTCAACGAACGCCGGGGCAGGTTGTCTATCTGGTGCGGTGTATTCACCCAGGAGAGGAAAGCACATGATGAAGAGAGGGCTGGGTCTGATGTTGGTGGCGGCCGTGCTCGCGACGGCGAGCGACGCGGCGGCCCAGGGCAGGGGCGGCTTCTCGCTTCCCCCGCTCCTCATGGAGACCACGGCGTTCCCCGACGGCGGCATCATCCCCGCGCAGTACACGGGCAGGGGCGGCAACGTCCAGCCGGGCTTCACGTTCCGGAACGCGCCCGAAGGCACGGTGAGCTACGCGATCATCTTCCACGACATCGACGTGGCGTTCGGCGGCAACACGGACGACGTTCTGCACTGGATGGCGTGGAACATCCCGGCGTCCGCCGGCGGCATTCCCGAGGGCAGCCTACCGGAAGGGTCGGTGGTGGGGAATAACCTGCGCGGCCAGGCGAACTACATGGGCCCCGGCGCCCCCGCCGGCCCACGTTACCACCATTACGTGTGGGAGCTCTACGCGCTCAACGCCAACCTCGACATCCCGCAGACGGCCACGCGCGCCGAGCTGCTCGCGGCGATGCAGGGCAAGGTGGTCGCCAAGTCGGCGTACGTGGGGCGGTATCGTCCCGAGCAGTAAACGATCGCCCTAGGCAGAAGCACCGAGGGGGTGACGGCTCGCGCCGTCACCCCCTCTCTCGTTTCCTTCGACCGGCCGCGACCTACTTGATGAACAGCATCTCCTGGTAGGTCGGCAGCGGCCACAGGTCGTCGGCCACGATGCCTTCCAGGGCATCGACGGTACGCCGCACCTCGAGCATCGCCGGCAGGACGTCGTCCCGGCAGTGCTTGGCCGCCTTCAGCTTGTCCGATGGGTGGGGGTGCGAGATCAGCTCCCTCAAGTGAGCGCAGCTGTCCTGCAGCGACTTCACCAGGCCCGTCACCGTGTCGAGCGTGTCCGTATCGAACTCGTAGCCTACCAGCTTGAGGTTCGCGCAGGTGGACGCGAGCTCGTTCTGGTACCGGATCGACGCCGGGAACACCATCGTCTGCGCGATCTCGTAGGTGAGCCGCGCCTCGGTCGAGCACGTCTTGATGTACTGCTCGAGATAGATCTCGTAGCGGCTCTCGAGCTCACGCGCGCTGAGCACACCGTACTTCTCGAAGAGCTTCTTGGTCTCGGACTTGACGAGCTGGGGCAGCGCATCGGGCGTGGTTTTGAGGTTGAGCAGACCGCGCTTCTCCGCCTCCTCGTGCCAAGCCTCGGTGTAGCCGTCGCCGTTGAAGATGATCGAGCCGTGCTCTTTGATGATCTCCGTGAGGAGCGCTTGGAGCGCCTTGTTCAGCTTCTCGGGCTTGCCGCCGGTCTCCTTCTCGAGACGCGTCGCGCAGTAGTCGAGCGACTCGGCGACGATCGTGTTCATGGCGACCAGCGGACCGCCGATCGACTGATTGGAGCCTACCGCCCGGAACTCGAACTTGTTGCCGGTGAACGCGAACGGGCTCGTGCGGTTCCGGTCGCCCGCGTCCTTGGGCAATGGCGGCAGCACGTCCACGCCGACCGTCAGCTCACCGCCCTTGATCGACTTCTTCGCGCCGCCCTTCCTGATCTGCTCGAACACGTCCGTGAGCTGATCACCGAGGAAGATCGAGATGATGGCCGGTGGCGCCTCGTTGGCACCGAGCCGATGATCGTTGCCCGCGTGCGCAACGACGGCGCGCAGCAGCCCCTGGTGCTTGTGCACCGCCCGGATGACCGCGGCGCAGAAGAGCAGGAACTGCGCGTTGCTGTGCGGCGTCTCACCCGGATCGAGCAGGTTGCCCTGCGACGAGCTGCCGAGCGACCAGTTCACGTGCTTGCCGGAGCCGTTGATGCCGGCGAACGGCTTCTCGTGCGAGAGCCAGACCATGCCGTACTTCTCGGCCGTCTTCCGCAGCACGGTCATCATGAGCTGCTGGTGGTCGGTCGCGAGGTTGGCCGACTCGTACGTGGGCGCGATCTCGTACTGCGCCGGCGCGACCTCGTTGTGCCGCGTCTTGATCGGGATGCCGAGCTTGTAGAGGTCGTGCTCGGCCTCGAGCATGAACGCGAGCACGCGGTCGGGGATCGCGCCGAAGTAGTGATCCTCGAACTCCTGGCCCTTCGGGGGCGGCGCGCCGAACAGCGTACGGCCGGCCGTGAGCAGGTCGGGCCGCGCGTAGTAGAAGTTCCTGTCGATCAGGAAGTACTCCTGCTCGGGACCGGCCGTGGCCGACACCATCGCGCCGTCGGTGTGGCCGAAGAGCTTGAGCACCCTCTGCGCCTGCTTGTTCAGCGCCTGCATCGAGCGCAGAATGGGCGTCTTCTTGTCGAGCGCCTCACCGGTCCACGACACGAACGCCGTCGGGATGCACAGCGTGGTGCCGTTGGCGTTCTCGAGGATGTACGCCGGGCTCGTGACGTCCCAGATCGTGTAGCCGCGCGCCTCGAACGTGGCGCGGATGCCACCGGTCGGGAAGCTGGATCCATCCGGCTCACCCTGGATGAGCTGCTTGCCGCTGAACTCCGCGACCGCGCTGCCCTCGCCGTCAGGCGCGAGGAAGCTGTCGTGCTTCTCCGCCGTCAGGCCGGTGAGCGGATAGAAGACGTGCGCGTAGTGCGTCGCGCCTTTCTCGATCGCCCAGTCCTTCATGGCCACGGCGACGACGTCGGCGAGCTTCGGGTCGAGACGCGCGCCCGCTTCGATGGTCCTGACCACCGCCTTGTAGACGTCCTTCGGGAGCCTCTCCTTCATGACGTCGCGGCTGAAGACGTTCGAGGCGAACAGCTCGTGCGTCGGCGTTTCCATGAAGTTCATCGGCGGAGCCGAAGGCCGGTAATTCGTGACCGCGGAGATCGCGGCCATGCGGGCGGAGCGGCCGGGGGTCGAGACGTTCGCTGCGAGCGACCCTGCGGAGCCCGCGCCGTTCGAGCTGGCCATCTGGACCCTGTTCTTCGCCGATGCTGTTTTCGCCATGGATGTAGCCTGTTGATGTCGTCGGTGTGGGGAGTTGAGCTGTGGAATCTCGCACGGCCGCGGGCCGCGCGCGCGGTGCCGAGGCCGGGTGCGTTGGCGCTCCCGCCGAGCGTGAGCGTCGAGCGTCGGAGGGAATACGCTCGCCGGAGGCGGAGCGCAACTCACGTGCCCATCATCCAGGGGATCGACTACGGCCTCAATCCCAACAGCAGCAACGAGTTACGCACCGCCGGGTTTTGGAGTCCTCCGCTACGAAACTGTAGGGGACGGCGGCAATTCCCGACGTTGTCGTAGGGCCGCCCCGCCGCGAGGAGCGTCCCACTGGGCTCCGGGGCGCGGACATCGGGGTTGCGACTAACGGCGTGCGGCCCTCGGTCGGCGGCCGCGCAGCACCCAACGCCGCATGTGCTAGGCGAGGGCGGTTCCCGTCACGACAAAATCGTTAGACCTTGATCGTTGGCGGACAATTATGTCGGCCAATCGCCCGAATCAAAGGCCAGGGGTCGGACCGCCCCCTGGCCTACGTCCGCTTCAGTTGAAATCGCCGCGCTGGATGGGTGGGGCGAGATTCGCGCAGGCCACCACCAGATCACGATTCGAGGGCGAAGCCAGCACCTCGATCGAGTACTCGCCGTCTCGGGGGAGACTCATCGGGACGTCGGCCGTGACGGTCGCATGGCCGTCGTCATCGACTTCGATCGGCTCGTAGTCGCCCGGGCTTCCGAACGAATCCCCGCTCGATCCACACCTGCCTCGTCTGACTTCCCACGGGTGCGTGCCACCGGGGGACGCGTTCGCGATCTCGATGTGCACGCGGGTCTCGTTGGGCTCGTCGCCGCTGGCCATCCAGGCGGTTCCGTCCATCTGAACCGCGCCCGCGAGGCTAGGCGGGCTCGTGATGGACCCCTGCCAACGTGTCGCAGGGATCTCAGGGTCCTGCTCGATCTGGACGGCCGGGCCTCCGAAGCAGGCCACGGACAGCCCCGCCGCCGCAAACAGGATGTGCTTGGTATTCATACTCGCTCCACTCGATGGTCGATGCTCGAAAAAAACCGCGTCGAGCGGGGGCCGCGGTCCCTCGATGCTTGGCGGAAACGCAAGAGACATGCCTTAGGAAGGCCCGAGAAATACGGCGCGGGGCCTGGGCAATCCGCGGGTATCCTCGGCATGTTCGAGCCCCAGCTGCAGCGTCCGAAGCCGCGCGAGGTGCGCTACCGCGACAGCCGCGGAGGAGTGGGGCGCGGACCTAC
>Ga0105107_10001421_pt1 | contig 15449 bp, 11 predicted proteins | sample PPLLaktember2015_6_FD_79335 | JGI IMG/M metagenome (GOLD analysis project Ga0105107, IMG submission 79335) | Freshwater sediment microbial communities from Prairie Pothole Lake near Jamestown, North Dakota, USA - PPLs Lake P8 Core (1) Depth... | ecosystem: Environmental > Aquatic > Freshwater >...
AGCAGATCGCCGACGACACCCGCGACGTCTTCAACCGCGCTGCGCAGCCGCCGAGATGGCCGATGTATGTTCGCCAGTTAAAGCAGTACCTGCGCGTGGCCGATCCGAATTTCGACGAGCGGAAGTGGGGCTTTACGACGATTATGGAGTTCCTTCGTCTGCTGCAGCGCGAGGGACTGTTCCGGCTCGAGCGCGATCGCCGCGGGCAAGTCCGGGTGTTTCCGGGTCCGGTGCTGCAGCGTGAGGCGGTTGCCGTGTCCGCGCCCGTTGACGCGCCGCTCGAAGACGTCCGCGACATCGTGGATGTAGAAACCATCGAGCCCCAGGAAGAGGTCGTGCAGGCCGAACCGGTCTACGAACCGCTTCTGACCGAATCGATTGCGACCGACACGATCGAAATCGAGGTGCCGCAGCCGGCGCCGGCCAGAACGCGGCGGCCGCGGAAGGCGCCGACAGCGGGAAGGCCGGCCGCCCGCAAATCAACCGGCGCGCGGGCACCGAGGCGGCGGAAGACGCCCGTTCCGGCGTAAGGTCCACGGCGGGTCCATAGGACCCGCCCTACGACGTGCTGGTGCGAGAGTCGAGCTCGTCCCACCGCGCATAAGCACGCAACAGGGACTCCTTCAGCTCGTCGATTCGCGCAAGCGTGCGGGCGATGGCATCTGGCGATTCCTTGTAGAAATCGGAAGACGCGACCTCCGCGTTCAAGGCTTCCTGCTCGGACTCGATACGCTGGATGAGCGCGGGCAGCTCGTCGAATTCCTGCTGCTCGCGATAGGAAAGCTTCTTCCTGACGCCGGCATTGCCTTCAGTCGGGGCCTCAGGCTGCGGATGAGATTCCCGGCTGGCCATTGGCGATTGTGCGGGTCTCTGGCGGAGCCAGTCTTCGTATCCGCCGACGTACTCTTCGACACGGCCGTCGCCTTCGAACACCAGCGTGCTCGTCACGACGTGGTCGATGAACGCACGGTCGTGGCTCACGAGCAGGAGCGTCCCCGGCCAGTCCACCAGGAACGACTCGAGCAGCTCGAGTGTTTCGATGTCGAGATCGTTGGTAGGTTCGTCAAGGATGAGCACGTTCGCCGGCCGTGTGAACAGCCGTGCGAGCAGCAGGCGATTCCGCTCTCCTCCGGAAAGCGCTTTGACGGGCGAGCTGGCGCGCTCCGCTGGAAACAGGAAGTCGCGCAGATATCCATGCACGTGCCGCGAAAGCCCGTTCACGGTCACGGTGTCGTTTCCCTCGCCAACCGTTTCGAATACCGTTCGCTCGGGATCGAGCTGTTCCCGCTGCTGGTCGTAATAGGCGATCTGCACGTTCGCGCCGCGTCTCACCTGGCCGGTATCCGGCTGCAGCTCGCCCATCAACATGCGAAGCAGAGTGGTCTTCCCGGACCCATTCGGCCCGATCAGCCCGACGCGATCGCCGCGCATGATGCGAAACGTCGCGCCCTGCACCGTCGGGCGGCCGTCGAACGATTTGCCGACATTGTCTGCCTCGAACACCATCTGGCCCGTGCGTTCACCAGCGTCCGCCTGCAGGCGCACGCGGCCGACCTGGTTCCGCCGGGCGGCGCGCTCCTGTCTCAGCGCCATCAACGCGCGGACCCGTCCTTCGTTGCGCGTGCGTCTGGCCTTGATGCCCTGGCGGAGCCACGCTTCCTCCTGAGCGAGTCTCTTGTCGAACTTCTCGTTCTGCACGGTTTCGTTGGCGAGCCATTCCTCTTTCTTCCTGAGGAAGGTGTCGTAGTCTCCGGGCCACGAGGTCAGCTTGCCGCGATCGAGCTCGACGATGCGGGTGGCGACGTGCTGAAGAAATGCCCGGTCGTGCGTGACGAAGACGACGGCCCCGCGATAGTCGTCGAGGAACGATTCCAGCCATGTCATCGACTCGATGTCGAGATGGTTGGTGGGCTCGTCGAGCAAGAGCACGTCGGGTTGCGCCACCAGCGCGCGGGCCAGCAGAACGCGCCGGCGCCATCCGCCTGACAACGTGTCGACAATCGCGTCGGCAGGGAGGCCGAGCCTCGAGAGCACCATGTCGACGCTGACGTCCACGCGCCACGGCTCGTGCTCTGGCACGTCGCTGAACCCTTCGGCGACGACTTCACGCACGGATTTCGTCGCCGACAGGGGCACGTCCTGCACCAGCATGGCAAGGCGCAGGGCGGGCTGCCGCCACACGGTGCCCGCATCCGGGACGACGCCTCCGCTGATGATCTGGAGCAGTGTGGACTTCCCGGCGCCATTGCGGCCGATGACGCACACGCGTTCGCCTGCCTCGATCTGCAGGCTGGCGTCGTCGAGGAGGGGCAGATGGCCGTATGCCATCGAAATGTGGTCCAGGGAGACGAGCGGCATGCGCTAGGAATGTGCGCGAATGGCGTCGAGGAACACGCCCCCGAGATCATCCGCCTTTCGTGCGCCCACGCCCTTGACCGTCAGCAGCGCATCGATGGAGGTCGGCCGTACGCGCGCCATCTCGCGCAGCGTGGTGTCGTGGAAGATGACGTAGGGCGGCACGCCCCGCGCGCGGGCGATTTCGAGCCGGACCGCACGCAGGCGATCGAAAAGTTGCCGATCGACGTCCTGCCACGATTCGGCCTCGACGCGTGACTGGGCGCGCGGCGCGTCCTTGCGCGGCGGCCGCTGCCGTGCGAGGGCCAGGGCCGGCATGCTTGCCGGATCTTTCAGGAGCTCGAGTCCTCTTTGGGTCAGCGTCACGACCGGGTACACGCCATCGGTCTGCTGCAGCAGACCCGCGCCTGTCAGCTGCTCGATGTAGCCACGCACCTCGGCGGTCGAGGCAGCCGGCAGCAAACCGAACGTGCTGAGCCTGTCGTGTCCACGCGCGACGACTTGTTCGCTCGCCTGGCCGCGCAGCACGCTGGAAACATGCGTCGCGCCGAAACGCTGTCCGACGCGCGCGACGCACGACAGGATCTTGCGGGCGAGCACGACCGGCTCGGGCGCGGCCTCGAGCTCGTTCAGGCAGACGTCGCAGGCGCCGCATCCTTCCCGTTCGTACCGGTCGCCGAAGTACTCGGCCAGGTGCCGGTGGCGGCAGCCCACACTCGAGGCGTAGCGCTCCATCTGGCGCAGCAGCGCGCGGCTGGCGTCGTTGAGCTCTCCGTTCTGCTCGAGCATCGCGCGCCACTTCATGAAATCTGCAGGCGAGTAAATCAGGAGGCACTCGGCCTCCAGCCCGTCGCGCCCGGCACGTCCCGACTCCTGCTGGTAGTGCTCGAGCGATCGAGGCGCGCCCGCATGGACGACGAAGCGCACATCCGATCGATCGATGCCCATGCCGAACGCGACGGTGGCGACGATGATGTCGACACGCTCGCTGAGGAACGCGTCCTGATGGCGGCTGCGCTCGGCATCCGAAAGACCGGCATGGTAGGGCAGGGCGGCGTGGCCGCTGTCGGTCAGCCACGCGGCGAGCGCATCGACCTCGCGCCGCGACGTGCAGTAGACGATGCCGGCCTCGCGGCCGTGCCGGGAGAGCACCTCGACCAGCTGTTTCTTCAGCGAAGCGCGCGGCAGCGTGCGATAGACGAGGTTCGGCCGATCGAACGATCCGACCAGCTCCTGCGGGTCGTCCAGCCCGAGCTGCGCCGCGATGTCCCGCCGCACCCGCCGCGTGGCAGTGGCCGTGTAGGCATGGACTCCGATGCCCGGCAGCAATTGCTTCAGCCGCCCCAGCTGCCGATACTCGGGCCTGAAGTCGTGGCCCCATTGGCTGATGCAGTGTGCCTCGTCGACCGCGACAAAACTGATCTCGATCGACGAGAGCAGCGAAAGAAAGTGTTCCGACCCTTCACCGACGAGGCGTTCCGGCGACACGTAGAGCAGTTTGTACCGGTCTTGACGCAGGCCCGCGATGACATCGGCCTTTTCGTTGGGGGTGAGCGTGCTGTTGAAGAGCGCGGCAGGTACGCCGTTGCCGACGAGCGTGTCCACCTGATCCTTCATCAGCGAAATCAGCGGGGAGACGACGAGCGCGACGCCCGAGTGAACGACCGCCGGCGCCTGAAAACAGAGCGACTTGCCGCCTCCGGTCGGCAATACGACAATCGAATCGCGTCCGGAGAGCACCGCTTCCATGGCGTTCTGCTGGAGCGGGCGAAAGGTCGTATAACCCCAGTAGCGCGAAACCGCATCGTGAAGCTCGTTGAGTGTCATCTACCGGCCGTCATTATCCATGGTAGGGCGGGTCTTGAACTACAAGTAGGGCGGGTCTTGATCCATGGTAGGGCGGGTCTTGAACTACAAGACCCGCCCTACGTAGGTACATCGGGCCTTGGGCACGTCGGTTGCAGCGTGCCGTAAGAATGCGCAGCAAACGGCACATTCCTATCGATCCATCCTCGCGCGTCGAGGATCGCCAAGGCGATGCGTCACGAGACGATGGCACGCACGAGATTGCGTCGGACGTGGCATACAAGCGGCTGGCGGTCGTCAATGTCGTTTTTCTTGGATTCCCGGTCTCATCCGACTGGGTACTCGTGGACGCAGGCGTCCACGGGTCGACGACCTTGATAGCCTCCGCGGCCGAGGAACGTTTCCAGATGCCACCCAGGTGCATTGTCCTGACGCACGGCCACTTCGACCATGCAGGCACGCTGCCCGCGCTGGCCCAGCGCTGGAACGTGCCGATCTACGCGCACCAGATGGAGCATCCTTATCTGAACGGGTCGGCGTCGTATCCACCGCCGGATCCATCAGTCGGTGGCGGTCTGATGGCGAGATTGTCGCCGTTCTATCCACGCGGCCGGGTCGATCTCCGCCCCTGGTTGCGGCAGCTGCCCGACGACCACACCGTTCCCGGCATGCCTGACTGGACGTGGATTCATACGCCGGGGCACACGCCCGGGCACGTCTCGCTGTGGCGCGCGTCGGACAGGTCGCTGATTGCGGGCGACGCGTTCTGCACGACGAGGCAGGAGTCGGCGTACTCCGCGATGACGCAGCACCTGGAACTGCACGGACCGCCCATGTATTTCACCCAGGATTTCGAGGCGGCACACCGCTCGATAGAGAGGCTGGCGGCACTGGAACCGGATCTCGCAATTGCCGGACACGGCCGGCCGGTTCAGGGCGCCGACCTGCGAGCCGGGCTGTACGAACTGGCGATCAATTTCGATATAGTGGCTGTACCGGAAGGCGGCAGGTACGTGAAGCATCCAGCCCGAATCGAGGACGGCACCGCATATGACCGACCCTGACGTCGAGGAAGCTCGCCAGGGTGAGAAGCTCCTGGGCGATCTCCGCCAGGCGCTTCTCCGTTTGCACAAGACCCTGCTCGACTGGGAGCGGAGTGGCTACGAGCGTATTCACGGGCGCCAGTCGAGCCACGATCTGCTGCAGGTGCTGCTCAACGATCCGCAGTTTGCATGGCTTCGCCCGATGTCCCAGCTCATCGTCCGCATCGACGAGCTGCTCGACGACAAGACGCCGCCGATGCGGAACGATGTCGAGGCGATCGTGGCGCAGGTGAAAATGCTGACGTCGCCGAACGAAGCGGGCAACACCTACGAGCGCCGCTACGACATGGCGCTGCAGGAGCATCCTGATGCGGTGTTCGCGCACAGGGATGTGCTTGCCGTGTTCAAGCAGTCCGTTCGCGAATAGACCCGCCGACAGTCCGAACGCAACCTTGAAGGTTCCAGGTTCCGGTTCCAAGTTCCACGTTCGCGGTGGCGCCGGGACTGGGATGCGCGCTTTCTTAAGAAGATGGCGTACTGAATCCGCCGCCCACCTCGAACTCGGAACCGGGAACAGGAACCAGGGGAACCACCACCCTACAGTTTCATTTGGTACGTCGGTTGCTCTGATGAGATCTAGTGGGTGAAGAACGTCGGGAAATGCCCAATTCGGCGACGTAAGGCTCTCCACGGCGCTCGATCTGCTGCGGCTGCGGCTGGACAGTGGCCAGGCGGCGGCGCGAGATCTGGCGGCGAGACACCCGAACGTCGTTCGGGCCCTGGCCGCGTCGTTTGTTTTTTCCACCATTCTGACCGGCTGGTTTCTCTACGAGGCTCTCGCCGGATTGCCTGGCAAAGATCAACTGCGAGACCTGGGCGAGACCGTCGAGGGCACGATGCTCTACGACGCCGACGATCGGCTCGTCTATTCTATTCCGACACAGTACCGATTGGAGGTCCCGCTCGATCGCATGTCGCGGCACCTGCAGAACGCCATCGTTGCGGTCGAAGATGCGCGTTTCTACGACCACGATGGTATCGACGGCGTGCGGGTCATCGGCGCCATCCTCGTCGAACTGCGCGAGGGGCGCCCCGCAGAAGGCGCGAGCACCATTACCCAGCAGCTCGCGCGCCTGAGCTTTCTCACGAGCGACAAGACACTGCGCCGGAAAGTGCGCGAGGCCATTCTCGCGCAGCGGATCGAGCAGCTCTACAGCAAGGAAGCGATTCTCGAGATGTATCTCAACAAGGTCTACTTCGGCGACGGCCTCTATGGCGCCGAGGCAGCGGCGCGCGGCTATTTCGGCAAACCCGCGTTGGATCTCACGCTCGCGGAAGCGTCCATGCTCGCGGGACTCGTGAAGGCGCCGTCGGCGACCAACCCGACAATCGGAATGAAACGCGCGATCGATCGGCGGAACATCGTGCTCAAACTGATGCGCCAGCACGGGCACATCGATCGTGGAGCGTACGAGTCGGCGGTCGTCGAGAAGGTCGTGCTGCACGACAACCTCAGACACGAAGATCCGAGCCTGCACTTCAAGGAGACCGTCAGGCGCCAGCTCATCGACGAGCTCGGGAAACATGCGGTGTACAACGGTGGGCTGCGTGTCTACACGACGATCGATCCTGAGATGCAGAGAGCGGCCGAAGCGGCAGTCTCCGACACGCTGACGGAGATCGACACCGCTGGTTTGAGCCCCCGCCGGACGTCGTCGCGGTTGAGGTGTGCCGGCGTTCCGGCGATCTGCCGGGCGACAGTTGTGGCACTGCCGCCTCGATGGTGTACCGCGACTACTTCGTGCGGGGCAGAGAGCCGCGGCGCAGATGCGCTGCCCATGAGCCCTACTATGTGCCGTACGCCGATCCATCCACTGCGGTCCCCGCCTTCGAAGACCCGTCTGCCGCCGAGCTCGACGGGAATTTCGCGCCCGTCCTGCCTCCACCGGTGCCTCTCGAGGCATCGCCTTCAGGACCGTAGTACGATCGCACCCAGCTTGAGCCAGCAAATCTATCCACCCGCTCGACTGGTCGCGCCGAAGGCGCAGGAACACTACGCGAAGCATCTCATCGCCGCGCGAATGCGGGGGCGCGAACCGGTTGCCGCGCTCCCGAGCACGGATGTGATCGAGCGGCTGATCAACGAGGCCTTCTGGGCCAGCCTCCGGCGCGAAGAGGGCTACGTCCCGAAGATCTCGCTGGCGTTTCTTCCGCCCGAGCACAACGAGCACCCGATGCTCGTCGAGCGGCCGTTGCCGCTCACGCCCGGCACCCTCACGAAAATCGCCGCCATCGTCGAACATGCCGGCATTCACCTGGGCGTCTGGGAGTACGAGGGCGAGCTCTGCATCTGGGGGACCACGCACAACATCCCGACGTTCTGCTTCGTGCTCGAGGTCGTGGAACCCGGTCTCATCGTGCTCAAGCACCACCGGGGCGAGCAGTCCGGCAAGTACGTGAATGTTGCGGTGCTCGAAGGCGATCAAATCAAGATGGTGGACGAGACGGCGTCGAGCCTGCCGGATTGCCCCGACCTGTTGACGTCGCTGCTCGGCTTCGACTCTCCAGCGTCGTGGGTGGATTCGGTGAACGTGCTGGTGCAGCTGGCGGTCGCGATGCGCAGTCACGGCCGTGGCGGCTCCCTTCTCGTCGTGCCGGCACACAGCGATCAGTGGCGCGAATCGATCGTGCACCCGGTACCGTATGCGGTGTCGCCGCCGTTTCGTGAGCTGACGGAGTTGATGCGGGAAACGGGCGCCGGGCGCGAGGCGGAAGTCTGGAAGGAAGCGCTCCGCGAGGCGGTGCAGGCGATTGCCGCGCTCACGGCTGTTGATGGCGCGGCCATCATCACGGAAAACTACGAGCTTCTTGCTTTCGGCGCGAAGATCATGCGCCGCCGCGGCGCGACCCCGGTGGAGTCCGTCGTGGTGACCGAGCCCGTCGAAGGAGGCGTCGCCCTGATAACGACCGCCGCCCACCTGGGCGGGACGCGCCATTTATCGGCCGCGCAGTTCGTGCACGATCAGCGAAAGGCGATCGCGCTTGTCGCGTCGCAGGACCGGCGCTTTACGGTGTTTGCGTGGTCGCCGTGCGAAGACAGCGTTCACGCACATCGAGTCGAAGTTCTGCTGCTGTAAAAACGGTTCCGGGATCCTTTTTGCCGCGGCCCTCTCAAGAAGGATCCCGGAACCGTTTTGTTTGGCTACTCGCTGTCGACGACGAGCTCGTTCTCGACCGAGAACACGCCGGAAATCTCGCGGGCCCGGATCTCGGCCATCCGCTTGTCGACCTCGGAGTCAACCACTCCCATCAACGTCGTCCGGCCGTTCTTGACGATGATGTGAATCGGATAGGTGCCGAACGGCTGCAGGCCCGGGAATCGACGCGATTGGTACAGCTCGTACCGCGCGGCCGTCGGACCGCCAGGCGAGTACCTCGACAGGAACGAGTCGCTGTAGATCGCATAGAAGGTCGCCCATCTGATCCGGTCGTCGCTCGGAGACGCGGGCAGCTCTTCGATCCTGTTGTCGACCGAATCCACGCCGGGCACGCGCTTGACGGCGCGGGCGGCATGCGACTTCAAGCCCCCGTAGTATGAATAGCCGACCAGCGTGACCTCTCCGCGCTCGACGCCAAACGCGAGGAAATCGAAGACGCCATACGTCGGCAGCCTGAGCAGTTCCCGTTCAATCTCGAACGTCGTCTGTTTGCTCGCCACCAACTGGGCGCTGGGCGCCGTCGTTGCCAATACTGTAAGAGCCAGAACGAGCAGAGCGAAACGCATATCAACCTCCATCATTCGCGGTCAGAACCGCCACGTCAGGCCAGCGTTGACCTGCAGGTTATGACTCGTAAAACCGTTTGTCGGTTCCCCGTTCGAGCGATGCGCCTCCTGGCCATAGCGCACCATCAGATCGCCGGCTTCCACGTGCCACCTGATACGGGGGGCAACCGCGACCGCTATTCCTCCACTGAAATCCGTCGCGAAAGCGGTGTAGCCGGTCGTGATCTGACATTCGATCGGCAGCGGTACCGTCGTGACCGCGACGCATACGCCTCCCTCTAACGCAGAGAACCTGAGAAAACCGCCGCGCGCGCGGCCGAACAGCTCGACGCGTCCGCGGCGAACGCCCGATCGGATGCCGGCCAGGCCAAGCACCCGCTGCTGACGACCAACGCGGCTGCTTCGCGAATCGTCGCTGCCGGGCAACCACGTGAGCGCGCCGTCGAGCGAGACGATCGGCGTTGCCCGCCACGTCGCGTCAATGCCGACGCCGGTATCGGTGACGTCGAACTCACTGAGCCGAACCACCGCCACATGTCCGCCGAGATCGACATTGCCTTCAGACACTTGAGCAAACGCCGGCATCGTCCACGCCATCAGCACCGCGACCACGAACCCGAACCCCCGAACCCGCCTTCGCGCCGTTCTGCCCACCGCTGCGGCGCGGCAGGCCCCCGAACTGCACGAACCTGACGAACCCCACGACCCCCTCGAACCCCACGACCCCCACGTCATGACACTCTCCGAATATCAACAGGCGGCTGGTCTGTGCCGCGAACGTAGGGCGGGTCTTGCCGAACGTAGGGCGGGTCTTGCCGTTCAAGACCCGCCGTACTTCCCGCGTCGATCGGGCTCATCGTGCCGCGAGCGAGCAGCCACTCGCGCCACGAGACCTTGCCCCGCTCGCCGAAGGGTGCCGTGTTCTTCTGAGCCCTGAGTGCCGCAGCCGCCTTACCCGGCACCGGCACGTTCACGATCGGCTTTCGCACTCGATTGACGCGCATCCACGTGGCCGCTGCTTCGGTCAACGGCAGTACGTGCGGCCCGCCGAAATCAGCAAGCCGGCCGCGCGGACGTTCGTTCAGACAACGCACGAGTCGTGCGGCCACTTCGCGCACGTCCACGCTTTGCACGACGAACGCTTTCGGAAGCGGCATGACGAGGGGAACGGCCGCGAGGGCGCGGAGCTGCTCGTCGACGAAGTGATGAAACTGCGTTGCGCGCAGGATCGAGAACGGCAGGCCGCCACCCATCACGACGTGCTCGGCCGCTCGTTTGGCGCGGTAATACCGAATCGGAACGTCGTCGATGCCCGCGATCGACACGTGCACGAAATGGCGCACGCGCTCTCTGCGCGCTGCGGCGATCAGCCGCTCGGTTCCCTCCACGTCAACCGCCTCGGGCCGGCGTGGGTCGCTCGCCGCATGGATGATGGCGTCGGCGTCCTTGACCGCCACTCGCAGGCCCTCGCCCGTCGTCAGGTCGCCAAGCACCCAGCCGGCGTCGCGGAACTTCGGCGACCTCACGCTGTGGCTGAGCGCGACGACCGAGTGCCCGGCGGCCACCGCCGCCCGCGCGACCTCTCGGCCCAAGACTCCCGTCGCTCCAGTGACCAGCACCCTCATGGCGGTCGGCACAGCAACGGCAAGGCCAGAGTGTGCGTGAATCCTGTCCGGTCCTTCTGGAGCCTGAAGAATGAATGACTTAGCGGAAATTTTCCTGGAGTCGCCCCTAGAGACGGACCGCGCGAGAATCGACAATCTGTCGTTTTTTGCGCAAAGTGTGTCCTCGCCAAGCGGCAGTCATGAGAAACTTTCCGTTCGGATGATCGAAAGCACCACGCAGCGAGACGTGTCTGCCCTGACTGACGCGGCGAACGCGATTGCGCCCATGGCGATGTTCGGAACGCTCCGCCGGGGCAGCGACAACAGCATCGTCATGCGCTACTGGCGGCCTAACGGGTTCGGGGCGCACCGGTTCGGCGAGGCGGAACTTCCTGGCCTGCTCATGCCCGAAGCGTCTGGCGTGATGCAATCCTCTTCGGACGAGATCCGATCTCCCGAGTCCGCGGCCCTCGACGCCATCCTCGCATTCATGGGCATCGGCCGCCTCGTCACGATTCCTTCGCATCATTCACCCTCAGTGCGCTTCTGGATGGGGTTGTGCGACGCTGCGGCGCTCGATGCCGATCGAGTACAGCGTCTCGTCAGCCTCGCCGAGTTCGGATCGTCCGTGCTGATTGGCGCCGACGCGGCCGCGTCGGAGCGCGAACGTCTCCTGCGTCTGGAAGGAGCAGCGGAGCTTCTGCCGGAACTGTTCAGCGTGCTCGACATCAGGACGGTATTTGGCCGTGTGTCGGAGATTGCGCGGAAGGTGGTGCCGCACGATGTGGTCGGTCTCGGCATGTACAGCGACGATTACAGCGAGATGACCCTGTACGCGTGCAGCTGCCGCCTGCCGGTGGAAGCGCCCGTGGTCGTCAAGAACGAGTATCCGCTGGTGACGACCAGGGTCTGGGATCATCACGTGCATCACGATCTCTCGGCCGATGTCCTCGAGCGCGACACGGACGCCGGCCGCGCAGGATACCGTTCGTCGATGCGCATTCCGATTCGGTTCGGCGACCGCCTGATCGGCGGCCTCAATTTCATGACCTATGAGGCGGGCAAGTACTCGCCGCTCGACGTGACGGTCGCGCGGCGCATCGCGGAATATGTGGCGCTGGCGCTCTCGCACCACCGCATGGCCGAGGAGAGCCGTCGAACCGCGGCGCTGCGCGAGCGCGCCGCGAATCTTCAGATGCTCGACGCGCTGCTGAAAACCCTGTCCGGCGTGCTCGACATCCGCGAGGTATTCGATCGGGTATCGGACATCGCTCAAAAAGTGCTGACGCACGACGCGATCTCGATTGCCGAGCTGATAGACAAAGACGAGCACGTGCGGCTGTACGCGAGCCGCGGCCTCAGCGACGAGCCGCAGCCGTTCGAGATTCCCGTCCCTAACCGCAAGCTCGTCACCGATTCATGGGATTTCGTCCTGATAGACGATGTGCGCGAGGCCCCGGACTACGCGCAGAGCCCCGCGGTCGGCGCCGGCATGCGGTCGATGCTGCTGGTGCCGATTCGGCTCGAGGGACGGTTGCGGGCGAGCCTGAACTTTTATGCGAAGGACGTGGGCCGCTTCGCCCGTGAGGATGTGCTGGTCGCGCAGCGCATCGCCGATCACGTGGCGCTCGCCATGTCGCATCAGCGGCTCGCCGAAGAGGCACGCCTCGCCGAGGAGCTGCGATCGAGAACGGCGAACGTGGAGCTGCTGGATGGTCTGCTTGCCGAGCTGACCGATTCGGGAGAGCTCTCCGACGTCATCGGCCGCATCTCGAGCATCGCGCAGAAGGTATTGCCGCACGACGCGATGCTCGTTCCGGTTGCGTTGCCCAATGGCACGCACGTGCGCATGCTGGCGGGCACCCTGCCTGGTGGCGCGACGTATCCGGAGACCGCGGAGATTCCTCCGCACCTTCGAAGCTCTGAGTGGGAGTACGACATCATCGACGATTCGCACGCCGACCCGATTCAGCGGCATCTGCCGTCGGCGAAGCTTGGACTGCGGTCGTCGCTGCGCGTCCCGATCAAGTTCGACGGCAAGCTCGCGGCGGCGGTCGTGTTTCTGTCGTTCACACCCGGGTTCTACAAGAGCAAAGACGTGCTCATCGCGCGCCGGATTGCCGACCGGCTGGCGCTCGGCCTTTCTCGCGACAGCACGCAGGAAGCGCGCAAGCGGGCTGACGCGGCCGACGAGCGTGCATCGCGCTTCGAGTCGCGGGTGAAAGCGCTCACCGAAGAGCTCGACGCGCGGACGGGATATCGCCGCGTGGTCGGCGACTCCTATGCGTGGCGCGAAGTGCTCATGCAGGCCACGCAGGTGGCGCCGACCGACACGACCGCTCTGCTCCTGGGCGAGTCCGGCACGGGCAAGGAAGTCGCCGCACGGTTCATTCACCGTGCGTCAACCCGGCGCGACGGCCCGTTCGTAGCGATCAACTGCGCGGCGCTGCCCGAGCAGCTCCTCGAAGCCGAGTTGTTCGGCTACGAACGCGGCGCCTTCACCGGCGCCACGCAGACGAAGCCCGGACAGCTCGAGCAGGCGGCCGGCGGCACGCTGTTTCTGGACGAAGTGGCCGAGATGAGCCCGTCTGCGCAGGCGAAGTGCCTCCGCGTGCTGCAGGAGCGTGAGTTCCAGCGCCTCGGCGGGACGCGCGTGCTCCGCACCGACGCGCGCATCATCGCCGCGACCAATCGCAACCTCCTGCAGGCCATCGAGCGAGGGCAGTTCCGCGAGGATCTCTATTACCGGCTGAATGTCTTCGCGATTCATCTGCCGCCGCTGCGCGAGCGCCGCGAAGACATCCTCCCGTTGAGCGAGGCCTTTCTCGGCGAGATCAGCAAGGGTTTCGGTCGTCCGGCGGCCGGCATCTCCAGCGAGGCCCAGGTGCGTCTGGTCGGCTACCACTGGCCGGGCAACGTGCGCGAGCTGAGAAACGTTCTCGAGCGGGCCGCGATCCTGTGCGACGGCGGCCTCGTGCTCGCCGAGCATCTGGCGCTCTCGGTGACGCCGCCCGCGATGGCGCCGCAGCGGTCCGTGGTGCCGGCGGCGGATGCCGTGTCCAGGGGCTCCCATCAGTTCCCGACGCCCGTTGTGCCGGCGCGCTCGGCGAACGATCTGAAATCGATGGAACGGACGATGATCGAAAAGGCGCTTCAGGATGCGCGCTTCAACAAATCCAAGGCGGCGGCGATCCTCGGCCTCACGCGGGCCCAGCTCTACGGCCGGATGCGTCGGTACGGGTTGGATTGACCTTGAATCTACGCAACAGAAACCTACAAGCGGCTGCAAGGACTCGCAGCTAATCACTCCGTCGCTCCGCAGGCGCCACGCGCGCGGCAGCATAATCGCGGTGCCGGCAGCTGCTAGTCAAGGTTGTCGCTCATCGAGGTTCCTCCGCCCCACGGGTTCTGGCCGGCTGGGTTATACTATCGGTATGAAGACTGCCGTATCATTGCCAGATCGTGTATATCGCGAGGCCGAGCGCCACGCGAGACGAACGCGCAAGTCTCGGAGCCAACTCTATGCTGAGGCTCTGTCCGAGTACCTCGCCCGCCATGCCCCTGATGAAGTGACGGAAGGGATGAACGTCATAGTCGAGCAACTCGGCGACGCCAGTCTGGATCCGTTCGTGACGCAGGCCGGGCGGCGGGTACTAACGAGCGTGGAGTGGTAGACGTCGCACAGGCGGACGTCTGGTGGGCAGATTTGTCCGAACCCACCGGCTCGGGTCCAGGCTTTCGGCGGCCTGTCGTGGTGGTCCAGGGCAATCCCCTGAATCGAAGCCGGATCGCCACGGTCGTGTGCGTGCCGCTGACGAGCAACACGATCTGGGCGGGTGCACCGGGCAATGTGCTGCTGTTGGGCAAGACGACCGGTTTGCCGAAGGATTCGGTCGCCAATGTATCGCAGATCATTGCGCTTGATCGTTCGCTCCTCACTGAGCGGGTCGGACGGCTGGGACCGAAGCAACTGGCGCAGATTCTTCACGGTATCGATGTCGTCCTAGGTCGATGACCGGCTAACACCAGTATCGGACTCTTCCGCCATGCGAGTTGCCGCGCTCTATGACATTCATGGAAATCTCCCGGCGCTCGACGCAGTGCTCCGGGACATTCGCCAAGCCGAGGTCGACCTCGTCGTGGTTGGCGGCGACGTCCTCCCCGGCCCAATGCCGGCCGAAACACTCGAGCGATTGATGAACTTCGATTCTGCGGTGCGGTTTATCCGCGGCAATGGCGACCGCGTGGTCCTCGCGGACACGGCTGGTCAGGACATCAGCGAGGTTCCAGCGCCGTTCCAAGAGACGATCCGCTGGACGGCGCAGCAACTGCGACGAGTACACGAGCAGTGGGTGGCCCTTTGGCCCACAACATGCCACGTCGAGATTGATGGGTTAGGCGGCGTGCTTTTCTGCCATGCGACTCCCAGAAACGACACCGAGATCTTTACACGTTTGACACCAGAAGCCCGTCTGGCGCCGGTGTTTGCCGATGTCAACGTGTCGATGGTCGTCTGTGGCCACACTCACATGCAATTTGATAGAACCGTTGGAGGCGTCCGAGTTGTCAATGCGGGCAGCGTCGGCATGCCCTTCGCGGCGCCTTCGGGCGCGTATTGGCTGCTGCTCGCGCCAGAGGTGCAGTTGCGGTGCACAGAGTACGACTTTGCAAAGGCCGCCGAGCAGATTCGGGCAACCTCGTACCCGCAGGCAGAGACCCTTGCGGTACGTTACGTTCTGAACCCTCCGACCGAGGCTGAATCGTTACAGATGTTTGCTGGCGCTGAACTTAGCTGACGCAGGGCTCGAGCGAGGAGTTCGATGAAGCGACCGTTCAGAAAGCGGAGACCGGCAGAGG
>Ga0105107_10001423_pt1 | contig 15418 bp, 14 predicted proteins | sample PPLLaktember2015_6_FD_79335 | JGI IMG/M metagenome (GOLD analysis project Ga0105107, IMG submission 79335) | Freshwater sediment microbial communities from Prairie Pothole Lake near Jamestown, North Dakota, USA - PPLs Lake P8 Core (1) Depth... | ecosystem: Environmental > Aquatic > Freshwater >...
GGCTTCTCGAGCCCCGAACAGATCCTCGGCAAGCCCGTCACGACCGCAAGCGACGTGTACTCGCTCGGCGTCGTGCTCTACGTGCTGCTGACCGGCCGCAGTCCCTACCGGCATGCGCTGGACACGGCGGAGGACGCGATCCGCGAGGTCTGCAGCACTGAGCCGCTGCGTCCCAGTGTCGCGGCGGCCGAGACACCCGCGCCGGCCCGTGAACAGCTCGGCCGGGACCTGGACGCCATCATCCTGCAGGCGCTGCGCAAGGAGCCCGAACGCCGCTACGCCTCGGTCGACCAGTTCGCCGACGACGTCAGCCGTTACCTCGACGGCAGGCCAGTCATCGCGCGAGGCGACGACTTCAGCTACCGCGCCGGCAAGTTCGTCAGTCGTCATCGCCTGGAAGTCGCGGCGGCCGCGCTGCTCGTCGTCACGCTGGTCGCCGCGACGGTCTTTTCGCTGCGTGAGGCGCGCATCGCCGAAGAACAGCGCGCCAGGGCCGAGCGGCACTTTGCGAGCGTGCGCGGTCTCGCGAACACGCTCCTGTTCGACGTCAACGACGCCATCCAGCAACTGCCCGGGGCGACGCGCGCGCGCGAGATTCTGGTGAGCAATGCGCTCAAGTACCTGGACACCCTGTCGAAAGAGACCGGAGGCGACACGGGGCTCAGGCTCGAGCTGGCAACGGCTTACGAGAAGGTCGCGAGCATGCAGGGCCAGGCGTATGCCGCCAGCAAGGGCGACGCACCGGCCGCGCTCGCGAGCTATGGCAAGGCGATCGCGCTGGTCGAGCCAATTGTCTCTGCCGAGCCCGCCAACGTGCAGGCCGTTCGTTCCCTCGCCAACCTCAGCCTGCTGCAGAGCCGACTGCTATTGCTCCAGGGCGACGCGAAGGCGGCAGTCGCCGGTTCGCAACGGGCCATCAGCCTGCTCGAACCCATCGTGCAGACACAACCCTCTCCCGAAACGCAATCCGAACTGGCCGGCGCCCTGCAGGTGCACGTCGTCAACATCTTCTACGGCGGATCGACGAAGGAGGAACGGCAGGGCTATGCGCGGCGGGCGATTGCGATCCTCGAGGCGCTGGCGCGCGCCGATCCGGACAACCTCGATATCGCGCAGAATCTGGGTGCTGCCTACACCACGCTGGCGTCTGCGCTCCCGGGGCCCGAACCCGACCGGGCCGCCGTCGAAGAGTCGCTCGCGCTGCTGCGCAAGGCGCTGGTCATCGACGAACGCCTGGTGGCGGAGTCCGGCGGCCAGAACGTGGATTTCCTGCGCAGTCTCTATGCCGACCGGCAGAACCTCGCCGTCCACCTGTACGAGACGGGCGACGTGCGAGGCGCACTCGAGATGGTGCGCAGCGCGCAGAGCCTTCTCGACCAGCGAGCGACGGATGCGGAGGATGTCCAGGTTCACCTGGACACCGTGCTGGCCGCCTGGCAGGAGGGCCGTTACCTGCGCGAACTGGGCGAGGACGAAGAAGCGGAAAAGGTCCTGACGGACAACATCGCGATGATCCGCAAGCTCGGCCTCGAGAACGACAACCTGCAGGTCGTCTTCGTGCGGGCAGCCTGTGAAACCCAGCTCGGCCTGCTCGAGACCGCGCGCGCGACGCGACCCGGTATGGGCCGCGCGGCACGGCTGCAGCACTGGAACCGCGCGCACGAACTCTTTCAGTCTGCCGTCCCCGGCTTTGAGCGCATCACTGCGGTCGCTACGCTCGACTACATGGACATGCGCTCCGTCAACGGCGCCCGCGACGGGCTGGCTCGCAGCCAAGCGGAAATTGCCGGGCTTTCAGGCGCCCCGCCGGCGGGTTGAGCCAGTTTCCTGGCTCATTACGCGCTAGGCATCGGAGAGCCGCCATTGCGGTGATCGAGGCACGCCTGCATGCCGAACGTTCGCATCGCGATCCTCGTTGTTGCACTCGCTGCGCCGGCAGCATTTGCGACGACGACCAACGAGAACGGCTACGAGGTAACCCGCAGCCAGACCGTGGTGCCGGTGCCCGCCGGCAAGCTCGGCCGCAAGACGATCGATCGGGAAACGCGCACTGGCAACACGGAGGAAACCGACGGCAATTCCTCGAACGTCACGCTGACGATCGGGGGATTCATGAACCGCTGCCCGATGCCGGAGGGCGATACGCCCGTCAAGTTCGTCGCGGCGGGCGACTTCGAGACGTCGATCGTGTCCGACACCGTCGACACGGACGTCGTCCCGACCGAGCGCAAGCACTACGAGAAGCGCATGACGGCGCGGATCAAGGTCTTGGTCAACGACGACATGTCCGTGTCGGAGGGCGAGATCGACGGCGAGTTCTCCTCCAACATGGATGGCGTCCGCACCGGGCCCAACCGGGTTCACAAGCGGTTCCCGATCCGCGCCTACGGCAGGCCGGACTACGACGCCCTCGTCGAAATCGCCACGGTGACCGGCGACGTGGCCGCCGCTGCGCTCATATGGAACGCGAGCATGACGATCCTGAGCGCCCAGGTTGCCTGGCGCCAGCCAAACGCCTGCGGGGAACTCGTGTTCGACCCGCCGAGCGAGAGCCGCTCCGTGTCGCCGGGCGAAACGGTGGAGATCAAGGTCAAGGTCCGCACGCGCGAGGGGCAGCAGCCAATCCCGAAGGGGATCTGGGACGCCACGGTCGTGCAAGGCGGCACCGTTGTGGAAGCATCAGGACGCGTGAGCCCCGACGGGACCTTCGTCGTCCGATACGTCGCGCGAAGCAGCAGCAGCCCAAAGGAAGGCGACGGCGTGCGCATCGAGGCACTCACGCCGGCCGGCTACCCGCGGGACACCTGGAAAATCCGCACCGGGCTAAGGCTCCAGATCGAGCATCGCCTGACCACGCGCCGGGATACCTCATACCCGAAGGCCGGTCATCCGCTGTATGACGGCAGTGTTCGCGTCGAAATTCCGCTGGAGCCGTTCCCGACCGTCCCCGGCGAGTACCGCGGCGACTCGGAGCAGGTCGTGCGACCGTTCACCGTCGGGCACATCACCCCGCGCTGTACCGGGCGGGGCAGCCAGACCGAGAGCTGGCGTGCAAGGGCCATCGTGGATGCGGCCACCGGCACCATGAAACTGGGCCTCGACGTTTATGTCGACGACATGGAGGCCTTCTGGATCTGCGACGGCCAGCACTCGGAAGTGACGACCAGTTTCTATAGCGACCTCGATCTCATGAAACCGCTGAGCATGCCCTTCCGCAGCGGTAGCCGGCAGACATTCAACCTGGCGGGGGACCGGAACCAGGAAACCCTGACGGTCACCATTCCCTGAGCCGGTTTGGCAGCCGTTTGCGCGCTTCCTGTCAGGGACCACCCTCACAGGAGCGCAACCCATGTCACGGCACACTGTCTTCGGTTCCATCGTCGGCCTGGCGGCCTTGGCCGGCGCGCCAGCCCTCTCCCAGGATGCCACGCCTGCCGCTGCCGTGCCGATACGCATCGGCATCGTCCTGCCCGAGGCCCAGCTCGGCCAAGGCAACACCAACCAGGATGTCGGCGAGCCGGTGAGGCAGCTGATCATCAGCTACATGTCGGGCCCGCGGCTCGAACTCGTCCCCCTGCAGGCGAAGATCTCGGCCCAGGTCAACGCCGAAGCCCAGCAGCAGAACTGCACGCACGTGCTCTACACGAGCGTCGAACAGAAAAAGGCCGGCAAGGGCATGGGAGGCATGCTCAAGGCGTTCGGGCCGGCGGCCGCGATGTTGCCGGGACTTGGCGCGATGGGAGGCGCGAGCAGCGCCATGATCGGGGCCGTCGCCACGCAGGCGATCTCCGCGGCGGCGATGCAGTCGGCGCAGGAAGACGCAATCGCGAGCCTGACGCAGGCGCAGGCCGGCAGCGTGAAGGCGCGCGACGAGATCTCCCTGACCTACCAGTTCGTTACTGTCTCCGGCGGGACGCCGGTGCTCGAGGCGACGCTGAAGGCCAAGGCCACGGAGAATGGCGAGGACCTGCTGCGGCCGCTCGTCGAACAGGTCGCCGAGAAGACCGTCACCGTGGCGCTCGCGCCCCAGGACTGAGCGGGTGACCCGCGCCGTCGCCATCATCGCTGCCGCTGCGCTTTCTGCGGCGGCAGCGCACGCGCAGACCTACCTCGGTCTCGCGCCTACCCAGAACGCGGGCGCGTTCCGCGCGCAGGCGGGCCAGGCGCTCAGCTTCGTCTGCCCCGCCATCGACGGCAGCAAGGCGAAGCTCTACGGCACGGATACGTACACGGACGACTCGCCCATCTGCGCCGCCGCCATCCACGCGGGCGTGCTGAAAGCGGGTCGCGCCGGCATCGTCACGATCCTGATCGGCGATGGCGCGAAGTTCTTCAAGGGATCGGATCGCAATCGCATCGCGAGCTTCGACTACGGGTCATGGGGTCATTCCTACAGCTTCGTGCAGGACGGCAAGCCCGGCAGCATCACCTGGAAGACCGTGTGGAACGGGATACCCGACGATTTCACGGACCCGATCGTCGTGAACTGCCCGCCCGAGGGCGACGCGAGCAGGCCGATCTGGGGCACGGACGTCTATACCCGCGACTCGACCATCTGCGTCGCCGCCGCGCACACGGGTTCAATCACACCCGAGAAGGGCGGGCTCGTCACGGTGCGCCGCGCGCCGGCGCCGAAGGAATACGCCGGGACGGAGCGCTTCCGCGTCACGTCGCAGCGCTGGGGATCGTCCGCCGATGCGTTCACGGTTGCGGCCGCGAGGGCGGCGGCGCCGACCCCGCCACCGCCGCCACCGCCCAGCGTGCTCTCACGCACGATTGCACTTGCGGGCTTCGCCGGCATCGGTTCGGCCAGCCAGGCGGGCCCGATTGCCTCCCGCACGATCGCGCTCGCCGGCTTCACGGGCGTCGGTTCCGCGCCGTCGCAGGCACCCATCGGTTCACGCACGATCCAGACGCCGGGATGGACCGGCGTCGGGTCGGCACCCTGAGGAGAAGGTCATGAAGGTTCATGTCGCCCGCGCAACGTTGATAGGGCTCGCCATCCTTGCCGTCGCGGCGCCCGCCGGCGCACAACAAGCCCCTGTCGAAGTGACGTTTGCAGTTCCATTGAACCTGACACGCCTGCCAAGCAACATTTCCAAGGTCAGGGTGAGATGCGAACTCAATAGTGGGGCCTTCGCCGATGGTGCAAACACCGCACTCACCCGTCCCTACCAGCGGACGGTTCAGCTGGAGATCCCGGTGTCACAAGGTGACGTCGTCCAAACTGCCCAGCTTGTAATCACGTTGCAGCCGGGTGAACTCGACAATCCATCCGGCAAGCAGGCGACCTACGAATGCGACCTGCGCGCATTCAATTCGACAATACAGGCATGGATGACCTTTGATTCCCGCGCCGGTTCACATGTGGTCCTCACGCCCGCTCCAGCTCCGATCGCGGGCGCATTTGTCTGGTGAGGGGAGGACGCTGACAGCCTGACGGCGCGCGGCCGAACCCGTAGAATCGGGTGGCCGTGAAAACCGTCGACTTCGGCTACCAGAAGGTCTCCCCGGCGGAGAAGACCGCGCGCGTGCGCGGCGTCTTCGATTCCGTCGCGGGCAACTACGACCTGATGAACGACCTGATGTCCGGCGGCCTGCACCGGCTCTGGAAGCGATTCGCCCTTGCCCAGACCGGCCTCAGGCCCGGACAGCGCGCCCTCGACGTCGCCTCCGGCACCGGGGACCTCGGCGCGGGACTCGCCCGCCAGGTGGGGAAGGAAGGGCTCGCGGTCCTGACGGACATCAACCGCGAGATGCTCTCGCGCGGCCGCGACCGGCTGATCGACCGGGGCCTCGCGACGCAGGTGCGGTTCGTGATCGCGAATGCCGAGTGCCTGCCCTTCCCGGACCGCAGCTTCGACTGCGTGACCATCGGCTTCGGGCTCCGCAACGTCACGGACAAGCCCGCGGCGCTTGCCGCGATGCGGCGCGTGCTCAGACCCGGCGGACGGCTGCTCGTGCTCGAGTTCTCGAAGCCGACGCTCGAGGCGCTGCGTCCCGCGTACGACGTCTATTCCTTCAATATCCTCCCGAGACTCGGCAGCATCGTCGCCGGGGATGCCGCGAGCTACCGCTATCTCGCGGAATCGATCCGCATGCATCCCGGCCAGGAAGCGCTGGCCGCGATGATGCGCGAGGCAGGCTTCGACGATGCGCGCTGGCACAACCTCGCCGGCGGCATCGTGGCGCTGCATGTCGGCGTCGTGCACTAGGCCTGCATGACGCCCGAGCTCCTGCGACCATTCGAGCGAATCCTGAACCGGCAGATCGCGGACTCCAGCCGCGCACGGGGGCTGCTCGCGGAGTTGCAGGGACGCTCGATGGAATTGCGATTCACTGCGATCCCGCTGCGTCTCAGGCTTGCCGCCGAGGCGGAGGCCCTCTCCGTACGCCCGGCCGGCGACGAGCCGGCGGACGCGGTCATCGAAGGAACGCCGCTCTCGTTCCTGCGGCTCGCTTCCGCGGACGCGGCGAAATCGATTCGTGCCGGCGGCATGGAAGTGAAAGGCGATGCGGAGGTCGCAGAAGGGTTCCGCCGCCTGCTCGAAGCTGCGCGACCGGACCTCGAGGAAGAGCTGTCGCGATTCACCGGCGACGCACCCGCCCACTACGCCGCCCGCTTCGCGCGCGAGGCACTCGACTTCGGCCAGCGGGCCAGCGACATCCTTGCCCGCAACGTCGCCGAGTACCTGACCGAGGAGAGCCGCGACCTCCCGGTCCGGCTCGAGGCTGAAGAGTTCATCGAGGGGGTCGACCGATTGCGGGAGTCCGTGGACCGCCTCGAGGCGCGCGTCGCCGCGACCGAGCGAGCGCGGGGTGGCGCATGATCTCGATGCGCGTTGCCGGGCGCCTGCTTACCATCCATCGCGTGCTGGTGCGCTACGGGCTCGACGACTTCGTGCGTGCGACGCACCTTTACCGGCCGCTGCGCTTCGTGTTCTGGCTCTCACCCTGGACCTGGTTCTCGCGCCGGCGCGGCACGCGCGGCGAGCGCCTCAGGCGCGCGCTCGAGGATCTCGGGCCGATCTTCGTCAAGTTCGGTCAGGTCGTCTCGACGCGGCGCGACCTGCTGCCGGCAGACATCGCCGACGAGCTGGCGAAACTCCAGGACCGCGTGCCGCCCTTCGACGGTGCGCTCGCAGTGGCCCGCATCGAGGCCTCGCTCGGCCGGCCGGTCGGGGAGATCTTCGCGAGCTTCGATGCCACGCCGCTCGCGGCGGCTTCGATCGCCCAGGTGCACGCCGCGACGCTCCAGGATGGCCGCGAAGTCGTCGTCAAGGTGCTGCGGCCCGGCATGCGCGAGGCCATCGACCGCGATCTTGAGGTGCTGCGCGCCCTCGCCGGCCTCGCCGAGGAGTACTGGCCTGAGTCGCGGCGCCTGCGCCCGCGCGAGGTCGTCGTCGAGTACGAGAAGACGATCCTGAACGAGCTCGACCTGATGCGCGAGGCCGGCAATGCCTCCCAGCTCAAGCGCAATTTCGCCGGCAGCGCGCTGCTGCACGTGCCCGAAGTCCACTTCGACCTGTGCCGCCAGGACGTCATGGTGATGGAGCGCATCCACGGCATCCAGATCTCCGAGGTCGCCCGCCTGCGCGAGCTCGGCGCGGACATACCGAAGCTCGCCGAGAACGGCGTGACGATCTTCTTCACGCAGGTGTTCCGGCATAATTTCTTCCACGCAGACATGCACCCCGGCAACATCTTCGTGGACGTCACCGACCCTTCGAGCCCGCGCTACGCGGCCGTTGACTTCGGCATCGTCGGCACGCTCGCCCCACGCGACCAGCTCTACCTCGCCGGCAATTTCCTCGCCTTCTTCGAGCGGGACTACCGCCGCGTCGCCGTGCTGCACCTGGAGAGCGGCTGGGTGCCGGCCGGCACGCGCGTGGACGAGCTGGAATCCGCCGTGCGCACGGTCTGCGAGCCGATCTTCGACAAGCCGCTCAAGGACATCTCGTTCGGCGTGGTGCTGCTGCACCTGTTCGAAATCGCGCGCCGTTACGAGATGCAGGTCCAGCCGCAGCTCATCCTGCTGCAAAAGACGCTGCTCAACATCGAGGGACTCGGCCGGCAGCTCTATCCCGAACTCGACCTCTGGAAGACGGCGCTGCCGATCCTGCGCGACTGGATGCGCGAGCGCGCGAGCCCGCGCGCGGTGCTCGGGAGCCTGCGCGAGCACTGGCCCGACGTCGCCGAGGCCATCAAGGTCCTGCCGGTGATCGCGCGCCGCGCGATCCGCCGCGCCTACGACGACGAGCTCGTCGTGCGCACCGAGTCGGAGTCGCTCGAGAAGCTGCGGGTGGAGCTCTTCCACCAGCGCCGGCGCAGCGACGCGGTGCTCGCGGGCGGCATCGTGTTCCTCGGCGGCATCATCTGGATTTCGTTCGGAACGCAGCCGGGCTGGATCGGCTGGATCCTCGCGGCCGGCGGCGGCGCCTGGCTCGCGCGGGCGCTCACTCGACGCTGAACGCCACCCGCTTCGGGCCTTTCCCGACCGGGATGCGCGCCACCTCGCGCACGGCGGCGATGTCGATCACCGATACCGAGTCGTCCTTGGGGTTGGACACGTAAGCGAACTTGCCCTCGGGATCGCAGGTCACCCAGTTGGGGCTGCCGCCCACCGGGACGATGCCCTTCAACGTGAAATCCGGAAGCGCGTAGATAGCCGCGTAGTTCGCCGCGGTCGCGACGGCGACCAGGTGGCGCCCGTCGCGGGTCATCGCCAGCCCGTGGTTGTAGGTGTACGGCCAGGCTTCTGCGCCTTCGAGGTTGGCCAGCCGCGCGGCGAGGTCGCCGTCCGCCGGTCCGACCGGCTTGTCCAGCGCCGGCAGCTCGACGCGCTTCACGAAGGAACCATCATCGAGGCGCCGCACCTCGAATCCGTGCAGGCGCGAGAGCTGGTAATAGAGAAGCCCGCGCGGCTCGTCGAGCACGATCGGTCGCACGGACTCGCCGACGTCCATCGACATGACCACCTTCCCGGTCGCGGTGTCGTAGACGTAGATCGCGTCGGTCACCATGTTGCCGACATAGAGGCGCGCGCCGTCAGCGGTGATCTCGGTCGCGTGGTTGCCGATGGTCGCGGGCCACCAACGCTCGATGCTGCCGTCCTCGGCGTTCAGCACGACCAGCCATTGCCGCGTGTACAGCGGCACGTAGATGCGCTTGCCGTCCGGCGAGCGGGACATGTGGTTCGGCGAGCCGTCGAGCGCGACCGACCAGAGCGGCTCGAACGTGCGGCTGTCGAAGGCCATCACCTTGCCGCTCTCGTTGTTCTGGTAGCCGAAGGGGCTGCGCATGTCGTCCTGGGCCCCGACGTAGAACACGCGCCCGTCGGGCGAGCCCATCACGTCGTCCGTATGCTCGCCAATCGGGATGTTGCGTACGACCTGGCGGGTCTTTACGTCGACCACCTGCACGTCCTGTGAATGCGGACTCTCGACCAGCAGCCAGTTGGGGCCTTCCCCGGCCGACGCGGACAGCGCGACCAGCGCAAGCGCAAGGCCGGCGGCAGCGGCCCCGCGAGCTCGGGCAGCAATGTTCTCCAGGTGCATGGGGACTCCTTCGATTGCAGGTTCTGTGGGGCGCCCGCGAGCGACGCAGTCGACCGGCTGCGCCGGCAGGCCGCGCAGGAACTCGCCCCGCATTTCGACGGTGCGCGCACCCAGCTGGTCGAAATCTTCACGGTCCTTGGCGAATGGATGCATGGCAGGCGCCATACTAACCGCTGGAGGAGGACACGCATGCGCTACGGAATCGCCATCCTGCTCGCATTGGGTCTCGCGGTCGACGCACCGGAACTCGCGCGGCCCGGCGAGCATGCGGTCGGCGTCGCCACGATCGAGCTCGTGAACGTGGCCCAGGGCGATCGCCGCCTGGCCGTCGATCTCTGGTTTCCCGCCGCTGTCGCCGCGGGCGCGACGCCGGAAACCTATTCGGGCACCCTCACCGCCGAGCCACCGGCGCCGCCGACGCGGTTCACGCGGCCCGGGATCGCGGTGCGCGACGCGAAGCGCGCGGCAGGGCGCTTCCCGCTCGTCATCGTCTCGCACGGGTACGACAACGAGTCGGTCCTTCTCAGCTGGCTCACGGAGAACCTCGCGTCGAAGGGATACGTGGTCGCGGCGATGCGCCACCGGGATCCGCCGATCACGGACCGCGCCCGGTTCCACGAGACGTTGCTGCACCGGCCGCTCGACGTCGCCTTCGTTGCGAAGGAACTGCAGCGCTCGCTCGGCGAGGAAGGATTCGTGGACCCCGCGCGTACCGCCCTGATCGGCTACTCGATGGGCGGCTATGGCGTTTTGACGGTCGCCGGCGGCGAGCTCGATCCGGCCAGCCCGCTTGCGCAGATCGTTCCCGACGGCGGGCTCGCGCCCTATGCGCGCGGCGGCGAGCGACGCGATGCGCTGCGCGTGCCGGGCGTCCGGGCCGTCGTCGCCCTCGCCCCGGCCGGGGGATCCCTCGGCGCATGGGGTGCCGATGGTCTCCGGGGCATCACGATGCCGATGCTGCTGATTGCCGGCGATCGCGACTTCACGGTGGATTACCGGACCGGCGCACGTGCCTTCTTCGACCAGGCGACGAACAGCAACCGGTACCTGCTGACCTACCTCGGCGGCGGCCACCGCATCGGCCTCGGGCCCGCGCCCGAGGAAATGCGTACGCGCCTGTGGGACCAGGACTGGTTCGAGGATCCGGTCTGGCGCGCGGACCGCATCGTCGGCATCAACCTGCACTTCATCACGGCATTTCTCGACCGGTACGTAAAGGACGATGCCAGTCGCGCGTCGTACCTCGACGGGCTGATTCCCGAGTCGTCGAAGGGCGAGTGGCCCGCCGCTGCCGCGGGCGCTTACGGGGCCTACAGCCCAGGCTCAGATGGCATCACGGCCTGGAAAGGATTCCAGCGCCAGCACGCCGAGGGGCTGGAGTTCCTGCACGCGACGGCGGACTAGGCCTGCCTCGGCTCCACCCAGGTCGCCAGCGCGCGGCCGCACAACTCGCCGAAATTGTCGAAGATCGCGGTCCCGACGACGTGCTTTCGGCCTTCGTGCCTGAGCGCCCAGCCGATGACGACGCAGGGCGCGTCGAGGTGCACACAGCGGTCGATGCGCGCGGCGTAGGTGCCGAGCAGCGGGCCGCGGACTGCGGCCCCGGTTGCGAAGAATCCCGGGCAGTCGAGCACGGCCCACATGAACTCGGGCAGTACCTTGCCGTCCGCCCCGACCAGCGAGCGGTCCGGGATCCACGCCGCCGCGACGAGATCCATGCCGGCGATGGGCGCGGCGAAGACGCGCATCCCGTCGCCGCGATTGCGGGCTGGCCCGCAGACGAAGCAGTCCGAGTACGCGTGCTCCTGGAAACCCTCGTAGTCGCTTACGGCCGCGAGCGCCCGCGCATAAGTCGGCGGCTTCGGCACTTCGAGTTCGAAGGTCTTCGGCGTCGCGGTCGCAACCGTGTCGACGCCGTCCAAGAGCTTCAGGCCGCCGGTCGCGGGGTCATCCACGATCTCGAGCCGCTGGTCGAGCGGCGGGGGCTTGACGAGCCGCACCTCGACCGGCTTCGAGGACGCGGCCGCCAGCATGCCGCAGGTATACCCGCCATTGCCGGAGGTTGGCGGGCCACGAAAGCGGCGGGAGATCACGAGCAGGCGGTGCGCCGTCATGGCATTGAATCCTAGCCCATCGGGGTGGATGCAGGCTCCATTGGCCGTTAAGCTGGCCCTCCCCCATTGATTACGGAAGCCGCGATGAAAACAGCCGTCCTTTGCCTCGCTTTCGCCCTGGCTGCGCCTGCAGTTCACGCGGCCGAAACCGGCGGCGGCATGCGTGAATTCCTCGCCAGCCGCGCCGCGCGCGACCAGCAGGTCGCGAGGCAGATCTGGGACTGGGCGGAAGTCGGTTACCAGGAAACCAAAAGCTCAGCGCTCCTGCAGGAGGAACTGACCCAGGCCGGGTTCAAGGTCGAAGCCGGCGTCGCCGGGATCCCGACGGCCTTCGTCGCGACGGCGGGCAGCGGCGGGCCGGTGATCGCGATCCTGGCCGAGTTCGACGCGCTGCCCGGCATCAACCAGGACGCCGTCGCCGAGCGCAGCCCGATTGCCGGCAAGAACGCCGGCCACGCCTGCGGTCACCACCTGTTCGGCACGGCCTCGGTCTCCGCCGGCGTCGCTATCGCGGACTGGCTGAAGCGGAGCAAGACGCCGGGGACGATCCGCGTCTTCGGGACACCGGCCGAGGAAGGCGGCTCGGGCAAGGTGTACATGGTGCGCGCCGGCCTGTTCAACGACGTGGACGCGGTCATGCACTGGCACGCCTCGGACGTGAACTTCGCCGGCCTGGACAAGGCGCTCGCCAACAAGTCCGCGAAGTTCCGCTTCCGCGGAATCTCCGCGCACGCCTCCGGCGCCCCGGAAAAGGGCCGCTCGGCGCTCGACGGCGTCGAGGCGATGAACGTGATGGCCAACATGATGCGCGAGCACATTCCCTCGGACGCGCGCATGCACTACGTGATCACGAGTGGCGGATCCGCGCCCAACGTCGTGCCCGACTTCGCCGAGGTCTACTATTACGTACGCCACGCGGACGCGCCGACCGTCGAGTCCATCTTCGACCGGCTGGTCAAGGTCTCGGAGGGCGCCGCACTCGGCACAGGCACGACCGTGGACCACGAGGTCATCGGCGGCACGCACAACCTGCTCGCCAACGAGGCGCTCGCGCGCGTGATGAACGCAAAACTCAACGAGGTGGGCGGCTTCGGCTACTCACCCGAAGAGCAGGCGTTCGCGGAAAAGATATATGCGACACTGATGTCGCCGAACGTCGAACTGGCATCGCACGCGAACGTGCAGGCCTGGGACTTCGAGCGGCCGGGCCTCGGCTCCACCGACGTCGGCGACGTGAGTTGGACCGTGCCGACCGTCGGCCTTCGCACCGCGACCTGGGTGCCGGGCACCTCGGCCCACAGTTGGCAGGCGACCGCCGCCGGCGGCATGAGCATCGGTTTCAAGGGCATGAACGTCGCTTCCCAAACGCTCGCCCTCGCCGGCAAAGAACTCTTCCTGCGGCCGGACCTGATCGCCGCCGCCAAGGCAGAATTCGCGGAGCGCCGCGGCGCCGACTTCAAGTACCGCGCGCTGCTCGGCGACCGCCCTCCGGCGCTCGACTACCGGAAGGGCGTACCGGGCGGCGGCAAATGATCAAGGAGAGAACCGCCATGTATCGCTTTGCCTGCCTGATCGCTGCCCTGTTGCTGGCCGCGCCGCTCGCGGCACAAACCGTCCCGGATCCAATCGCAAGAGCTGTCGCCTCTCCCGAACGCAGCGCCAAGGATCGCGAGCGCGACGCACGCGACAAGCCGGCCGAGCTGCTGACTTTCGCCGGCCTCAAGCCCGGGATGAAGGTGGCCGACGTCTTTGGCGGGGGAGGCTACTGGAGCGAGATCCTGGTGCGCGCGGTCGGCCCGTCGGGCAGCGTCACGCTCGTGAACAACGCGCCCTATTTCAACTACGGGCAGGAAGACCTCAAGGCGCGCTTCGGCGACGGCCGGCTCAAGGAGGTCAAGCGTCGGGTGGTCGAGACGGCGAACATGGACCTCGGGCGCGAGCAGTTCGACCTGGTCGTGATCTACCTTTCCTATCACGACATCTACTGGCACGAGGAGGCGGCCGGCTGGCCGCGGATCGACGCGAACCGCTTCCTGACGCAGCTGCACGACGCGCTGAAGCCGGGCGGAAAGCTGCTGCTCGTGGACCACGCGGCTGTCGCGGGTACCGGCAGTTCCGCGGCCTCGACGCTGCACCGGATCGACGAGGCCTTCACGAAGAAGGACATCGCCGGTCACGGCTTCCTGCTGGAAAAGTCCTGGCACGGACTGCGCAACTCGGCCGACGACCACACCAAGGGCGTTTTCGACGAGGCGATCCGCGGCAAGACCGACCGATTCACGCACCTGTACCGCAGGAACTGACCGGGGCCTTTCGCGCGGCTCAGGTAAAGATCAGCTTGAGCCCCGCGATGACGAGCACGACGGCCAGCAGCCGCTTGATGGCCGTGGGCGCCAGGCGCCGGCTGCCGAAATGCGATCCGATCGCACCGCCGATGCCCGCCGCAATGAGCAAGGAAACGCCGAACTTCGGGAATGACTGGGTCGCGCTGAAGTTGCCCAGCAGTCCCGCAATCGAGTTCAGGAGAATGAACATCGCCGAGGTCGCAGCCGCGGTCTTTGTTCTCGACCAGCGCAGGAAAATGAGCAGCGGTGTCAGGAAGATGCCGCCGCCGGTCCCCGTCAGGCCCGACAGCAGTCCGAGTCCCGCGCCGACGCCAACCGCCAGCGGTTTCGCCGGTGGGTTCGGTACTCCTTCCGCGGGCGGCTGCAGGAAAAACTGCGCCGCCGACAGCAGCAACACGACACCGACGATGACCTTGAACACCTGCGTCGGCAGGTTGAGGTAGCCGCCGAGGTAAGCGAACGGCACGGCGAGGATCGCGAACGGCCAGAACAGACTCCAGGAGTAGTGGCCGGCCCGCCAGAACTGCCAGCTCCCGATCGAGGCGACCAGGATGTTGAGCGCGAGCGCAATCGGCTTGATCTCGGCCGGCGCGAGGCTCAGGAGCGACATCACGGCGATGTAGCCCGAGGCGCCGGCATGCCCCACTGACGAATAGAGCAGCGCGATGACGAAGACACCGGCGGTCAACAGCAGCAGTGTCTCAACGGCCATCGTGCGAGCTTCTCCGATAGGCGTCGTGCCGATAGTACTTGGGCCGCGAGTCGAGGCGCACATGCAGCCAGGCCACGCCGTGGCCCGCGGTGCTCAGCCAGGCCGGAACCGCGCCAACTCGCGCGCTCATTGCTTGGCCAACGGCCTGCCAGAGCGCGGCTTGCTGCTCCGGCGACGCCGCGCGCACGAACTGGGCGAGGTGGCTGAAATCGCGGGCATCGTTGACAGGGCATGGCGCCACCAGCACGGCGTCGCCGCCGAGGTTCTTGAATGTCACGACGCTGCAGTCCGGCCGGAAATGCTCCACGAATACTTCCGGCTCCGGTCGCATGCCTGCAAGCGAAGGGCTCGACAGGCAAACGCACTCGAAGGACCGAGACAGGCTGGCCGCCGTGACTGGGGGGCACTCCCAGACATAGGCGTCGAGCGGCATGGCGCGCAGCCAGTCGAGCCATTGCCGGCGGAACGGCTCGCTCGCGGACCAGTCGCGCAGCACTTCGCCGAAGGAGAGCGCCGCGCCCGATTCCGAGACCAGTCGCCACTGGTACCTCCCGGCGCCGATCCCGGACTCACACAGCCGCCACACAACTCAGCCGCGCAGGAAGTTCCCGAGCAGCTTCGGGCCGTCGGGCGTCAGGATGCTTTCCGGATGGAACTGCACGCCCTCGATCGGAAGGCTGCGGTGCCGAA
>Ga0105107_10001424_pt1 | contig 15413 bp, 13 predicted proteins | sample PPLLaktember2015_6_FD_79335 | JGI IMG/M metagenome (GOLD analysis project Ga0105107, IMG submission 79335) | Freshwater sediment microbial communities from Prairie Pothole Lake near Jamestown, North Dakota, USA - PPLs Lake P8 Core (1) Depth... | ecosystem: Environmental > Aquatic > Freshwater >...
ATTGTTATCGTAATCCAATTAAAATTAAATAAAAGAAAGAAAAGGAATAGAGGTACAAGATTAATAAAAAAAATTTGGCAACTTACCGCTGTAGATAAAGTTTCATTCACCGTAAAGCAGGGAGAAATTTTCGGCTTTCTTGGCGCTAATGGAGCAGGTAAATCTACAACGATTAGAATGTTAATTGGAATTCTTGAACCAACATCCGGGGATGCAATGGTTGGCGGTTACAGCATTATGAAACAGTCTGATAAAGTTAAAACACAAATCGGTTATATGTCGCAAAAGTTTTCGTTGTATAATGATCTGGCAGTTGAAGAAAACATCCGTTTCTTTGCAGGTGTTTATGGACTCACAGGGAAAAAATATGAAGAACGAAAAAAATGGGTTCTGAAAGTTGCAGATCTCGAAGGAAAAGAAAAACTTCTTACAAGCTCATTGCCCGGTGGTATTAAACAACGATTAGCACTTGGTACAGCTGTAATTCATGAACCCAAAATTGTTTTTTTAGATGAACCAACCAGCGGTGTTGATCCCTTATCTAGAAGAAATTTCTGGGATCTAATAAACGATCTTTCTGCCGGGGGCACTACCGTATTGGTAACAACTCACTACTTAGATGAGGCAGAATTTTGTAATGATATTATTCTGATCAACGAAGGAAGATTAATTGCACAGGGAAATGCATTAGAACTTAAAAGCAATTACATAAAAAATGCAATACTTGAAATTGAATCAGACAGAGTGGTTGACAGTATGGAAATTCTAGAAAAAGAAGATTGGGTAGGAGAAACTTCAATTTTCGGGAATTATATTCACATTATATTGAATGATAATTCTAAAGGTAAAGAAGATGTGAGAAATATTCTTACTATTAAAAATTCAATTGCTGTTCAAAGAGTTGATAAAATAGTCCCGACATTGGAAGATGTTTTCATTCATCTTTTAGAAAAGGATAATGCAAATGTTTCATAGAATTTATGCAATAGCAAAAAAAGAATTCCGGCAGTTGAAGAGGGACAAACGATTATTGTTTGTAATTTTTTTCTTCCCCGTTATGCTTCTTATAATGTTTGGTTATGCTGTTAACTTTGATGTAAAGCATATTAAGATAGCTATCTATGATCATGAACAATCATCTCTCAGCAGAGATTTTATTAATTCATTATTGCACTCCGAGTATTTTGATCTCGTTAATATGATCAGCAGCGAAAAAGAAATAAATAAATATCTGGATGAAAAACTTGCTCAATGTGTAATTGTAATTCCGAATGATCTATCCGAAAAACTTTATTCAGACCGTGAAGTAAAAATTCAATATCTGATTGATGGAGTTGATGGAAATACTGCAAACATCATTAATAATTATGCAAATCTAGCAACACTGACTTTTAATCAGAAATTTACAAAGGAAATTCTGGCTGTAAAAGGTGTAAAACAATATGAACCAATTAAGCTCGATCCTCAGTTCTGGTTTAATCCTGAACTGAAAACATCAAAGTTCCTTGTACCGGGATTAATTGCAATGATACTCATTGTAACTGCGGTTATCTCCGTTTCACTTTCACTTGTTAAAGAAAAGGAGCGCGGAACAATTGAACAGTTAAATGTTTCACCGTTAAGTTCATTGGAATTGATTCTGGGAAAATCTTTACCATTTGTACTCATCGCATTAATAAATGCAGGGTTTATTCTTATTGCAAGCTTCTTCCTTTTTGGTGCTGAAGTGAAAGGAAGTCTGTTTCTTCTTTTTGCCACAACGCTTGTTTTTCTGATTGCATCAACAAGTCTTGGAATATTTATCTCAGTTATATCAGATACTCAGCAAGTTGCATTTACTCTGGCAACTTTTATTTCTCTGCTTCCTTCATTAATTCTTTCAGGCTTTATTTTTCCTATTGAAAGCATGCCTTATCTCATTCAATTGATTACAAATGTTACACCTGTAAAATTCTTTCTTAAAATTTTAAGAGCAATAATGTTAAGAGGCGTTGGAGTCGAAGCATTCTGGGATCAACTGATTTATCTTGGAGTCTTTATAACGGTTCTTATTGTGTTTGGAACAATCATTTATAAAAAGAAATCACAGACAGTATGAAAACAATAATTCGTTTTATAATAAAAGAATTTCAGCAGTTCAGAAGAGACCCGAAAATGTTCGGGATAATTCTCATAGCTCCCGTTATTCAATTAATATTTCTCGGATACGCTGCAAATCTTGATGTAGAAAATGTAAGAGCAGTCGTATACGACCGAAATAAAACTTCAACCAGTAGAGAATTTATCGAACGGTTCACAAGTTCAGGATATTTTAAAATTGCGGAATATGTCTCCAACTATAATGAACTTGAAAATAAACTCAACAAGGGAGAGGCAATATTAGCTCTGGTAATTTCACATGACTTTGAAGAAAAAATTGTTCGAAGAGAATCAGCATCTTTACAGGCAATATTTGATGGATCTGATGGAAACCAGGCATCAATTGCAGCCGGATATCTTCAATCTATTGTCGCTGGTTACTCAAAAGATATAATTGCTAAGTTTATGAATACAAGTGGAAGAAAAATATCTCCTGCTGGTAATCTTTCTTCTGAAGTGAGAGTTTGGTATAACCCAACAATGAAGACAAGAAATTATATGGTCCCGGGAATAGTAGGTTTGCTGGTAAGTTTAGTTACTCTTGTTCTTACCTCGCTTGCTGTAGTTAAAGAAAAAGAAATCGGAACAATGGAGCAATTAATTGTTACACCGATTCGCCCCTATCATTTAATTGCAGGAAAACTTATTCCTTTTACGATTCTTGGGCTTGTCTCTGTTATCATCGTTCTTTTGGCAATGAGAATTATTTTCGAAATACCTGTTAAGGGAAGTGAATCTTTTCTTTTAGCATCAGCTTTTCTTTACATACTTTCAACGCTTGGATTAGGATTGTTCATTTCAACTATTTCCAAAACACAGCAGCAGGCAATGATGATTGCAATTTTTGCTGTAATGATGCCGATGATATTTCTATCCGGTTTTGCATTTCCGATTGAAAATATGCCGGAGATAATTCAATACATCTCACAAATTATTCCATTAAAATATTTCAATACAATTATTCGTGGAGTGATTCTTAAAGGATTGGGTTTCGCAGATTTATGGATAGAAGCTTCGGTACTTTTAGTTATGGGTATTTCTATTTTGCTGCTAAGTTCGTTGAGATTCAGGAAGAGATTGGAATAATACTTTTTTCTATAAATGTAATTTTTTTGTTATGTATGAATTTCCATAAAGAAAATTAATGCCTTCTCTTTCAAATAATTTGAATGAAACTTCTTCTTTTGAAGAACAATTCTCAAAAGATTTACTTCAGAGTGAAAAATTTCGGGCCCGTGTACTGGCTTTTATTTCTGGTGCACTATTATTTTATGTTTTAATAATATACATTTTCTTTGGAGATTACTTTTTCGGCAGCATAGGAACCCAGCCGCCGTTTTTATGGGCTTTACTTATTCTTAGTATACTTGCGGTCAGGTCTTTCTACATAAGTAAAAAAATAAATGTTATATACGAAAAACATCCTGATTTTTATAAATACTTCAGATATGGTAATTCCTTTCTTGAAGCAAGTGTGCCGACTATTGCAATTTTGATTTTTGGACATGAGCTTGATAAACCAAGTGCATTAATTACTCCCCCGGTATTATTGTACTCTGTTTTCATTATACTTTCAATCCTTGAGCTTGATTTTAAGATATGTTTATTTACCGGGCTTGTAGCTTCCATAGAATATACCGGACTTTCATTTTATTTTCTTTTATCTGTAACAGAACAATCAAATTTAGTTCTGGTTTCACCCTTAGTGTATGCAGGGAAAGGAATTATTATTTTATTATCAGGAGTCGTTGCGGGATTAATTTCTCTTCAGATTAGGAAAAGAATATTTGCAACTTACAGAACTATAAGCGAAAAGAACCGGATTGAAAAATTATTCGGGCAGCAGGTTTCTCAAGAGATACTTGAAGAAATGATTAAGACTAAGCAGGAAATTGTTAGCAGAAAAAGAAATGCTTGTGTTATGTTTTTGGATATAAGGGATTTCACAAGTTTCTCAGAGAAAAAATCTCCGGAAGAAATAGTTCAGTATCAGAATGATGTTTTCTCTTTTATGATTGAAATCGTAAATCGAAACCATGGAATAATTAACCAGTTTATGGGCGATGGTTTTATGGCAACATTCGGGGCTCTTATCCAGTATGAAAATGATTGCAGAAATGCAGTGAATGCTTCATTTGAGATAATTCAATATTTAAACCAAAAAACCATTAAGGAAGAAATTTCAAATACTCGTGTCGGCATTGGAATTCATTATGGTGAAGTTGTTACAGGAAATGTAGGAACAAACATAAGAAAACAGTATTCAATTACCGGGAATACAGTTATACTTGCTGCACGGCTTGAACAATTGAATAAAGAATATCATTCAAATATTTTAATTTCAAAAGAAGTTTTAGAAAAAATTTCATTGAATAATAACAGCCCAGAATTTCTTGGTTCAGTAAAACTTAAAGGAAGAACTGAATCCATCGAAATTTATAAGCTTGCCTGATATTTACCTCATTTGTTCATAAAACTATTTCAATTTTATTTGATATTTTTATATTAATATTTTTCAGAAAATAATGGAGTAATTATGTATAAAGTAGTCTTGCTGCGCCATGGAGAAAGTACCTGGAATAAAGAAAACCGTTTTACCGGCTGGACCGATGTTGACCTATCCGAAAAAGGAAAGGAGGAAGCAAAAAAGGCCGGGCAGCTTTTAAAAAAAGAAGGTTACACTTTTGACATTGCCTACACTTCTGTTTTAAAAAGAGCTATAAGAACTTTGTGGACAGTTATGGATGAAATGGATTTAATGTGGATTCCTGTAATTCGCAATTGGAGATTGAATGAAAGACATTATGGCGCTTTACAAGGATTAAATAAATCTGAAACTGCAAAAAAATATGGAGATGAACAGATAAAAATCTGGAGAAGAAGTTATGATATTCAGCCTCCTGCTTTAGATAAAAATGATGAAAGATATCCCGGCAAAGATCCCCGGTACAAAGAGCTGACTGAAAAGGAGCTTCCATTAGCAGAATGTCTTAAAGATACTGTTGAAAGATTTGTTCCTTACTGGGAAAATGTAATTGCCCCAACTGTCAGATCAGTGAAGAGAGTTATAATTGCAGCACACGGGAATAGCCTTAGAGCTCTGGTTAAATATCTTGATAATATTCCTGAACAGGAAATAGTTGAATTAAACATACCGACAGGAATTCCACTTGTTTATGAACTTGATGAAAACCTGAAAGCTATAAAGAACTACTATCTTGGTGATCCTGAAGAAATAGCAAAAGCGACACAGGCAGTAGCTAACCAAGGGAAATCGAAGTGAACAGTTTACAATTGGCAGTAGACAAAAATGGTATTGAAAAATCAGATTATTTATCTTAAAAAAATGTTAATAACTCCAGAACTTAGTTTTGTCTACTGCAAAATTATATACTGCCAACTATTTAGACTTGACTTTCAAAATTCAAAAGCTCAATTTTGAGCCACGTTTTACTTAAAATACAAGTTAACCTCGGAGTTTAGATATTGAAAAAATTCCTGTTTATTGTCGCACTTACAGTAATTATAATTCCACAGTTAAAAGCTCAAACAGTTTTTGGCAAATACGCAGGAGAGTTTATGGCAATTGGTGTTGGCGGAAGAGCACTTGGAATGGGTGGCGCTTTTACAGCAGTTGCTAACGATGTTACCACAGGATATTATAATCCGGCTGGTCTTGCAAATCTAAATTATCCGCAAATTTCTTTAATGCATGCAGAGCACTTTGGTGATCTTGTTAATTATGATTATGGTTCTGTTGCAATTCCTTTCGGAACAGATATGACATTCGGAATTGGCGTTGTAAGACTTGCTGTAGATAATATTTCAGATACAAGAAATGCTGCCTACGATGCTAATGGTGATGGCATTGTTGATATAAGAACTGACAGGCTTGACTACAGTAAAATAACTGAATTCAGTGATCAGGATTGGGTATTTTATCTTTCATTCGCAAAAAGGCAATCAGAAAATTTTTACTGGGGTGCTAATGTTAAAATAATCAGGCGGGATATTGCTGAATATGGTGCAACAGGAATCGGTTTTGACATTGGAGCTTTATATACACCTATTGAAAATCTCTTTCTTGGTGCAAACATCCAGGATGTTACAACAACTCTGGTTGCCTGGAGTACCGGTAGAAATGAACTTGTTTCACCGACTGCCAAAATAGGTGCAGCATATATGTTAAGTATACTTGGGGGAACTATAACTCCTGCTCTTGATCTTGATGTGCGATTTGAAAACAGAAGATCATCTGCTTATGGAAATTTAGGGCCAATAAGTTTTGATTCACATGTTGGTCTTGAATATACCTTCAAAAAACTTTTCTCAATCCGGGGCGGGTATAACGACGTTAAACAATTTACTGTTGGAGCAGGTATAAAACTTCCCAAGCTTAATATTGATTATTCATTTGCAAGATTTAGTTTTGCGGAATTAGACAGATTGCCTGATACTCATCGTATCTCTTTAATTCTTACACTTGAAGAACCAAGATTTTTAAGAGAAGGAATTTAAGTTCAGTAAGCAGTTTCCAACCTGCTGTTGGCAAGACAAAAGAAAAACAATAACACTTTACCAACTTTATTAAAAGTGATTTTAAAAAAATATGTTAGAATCCCAGCAAATTGGAAAGATACTGATCTTCGCTGGAATATTTGTTGTAATTCTTGGTTTGCTTTTCTTCTTCGGTGATAAAATTCCTTTTCTCGGTAAATTGCCGGGAGATATCTATATAAAGAAAAAGAATTTTACTTTTTACTTCCCCATAGTTACTTCAATTCTTCTCAGCTTGATAATCAGTTTAATAATTTATCTTTTTAAGAAATAAATTAAGAACCTATTAAGGTTTTAATCCTGCCAAGGTATATTTCTTTTGAAACGAGTCCGACATATTTATCAACAACATTTCCCTTCTGATCTATTATAAAACTTGTCGGAATTGCCTGGATATTTCCATAATTCGCAACCACTTCACTCGTTCCCAATACAACAGGATAATTAACACCATATTCTTTCATAAAAGGAAGAATATCTTTTTTAGTCCGTTCATCATCGAGTGAAATTCCTATAACAATAACTTTATCTTTATAAGTTTTTTGGATTGAAACAAGATCGGGAATTCCTCTTCTGCAAGGACCACACCATGTTGCCCAAAAATCAAGAATAACAATTTTTCCTTTGTAATCCGAAAGATTAATTTTTTTACCATCTGTACTAACTAAAACAAAACCCGGAGCTTTAGTTTCATCCTGTGTTAATGCTGATGCATTATCTGTTCGATTTTGTTCTGGTTTATTTTCTTTGCTGCATCCTAAAACATTTAAAGTTGCAGCAATAAAAAACACTAATAAAATATTTTTGCTCACTTTGGTTATTCCTTTATTTTTTTTAAAAACTTTCATCTTACTACTTTCGATTTTCAACTTTTGGGCCATTATAATTTGGAGGATAAGGACCTCTCTCAGGTTCTTTACGCGTATTATTAACTATAAAAAAGATTAACAAAACAATTAGAACTATAGTCGTCCATATCGCATTTTTATATCTTGGATCAATGAGAGGTTTCTTCTCAATTTTTGTTTTTCCTATTTGTCTTTCTTTTTTATTTAGATTTTTTTTTGCCATAATTCTTAAATATTGGTGGTTTGATGAATAAGATTGTTATTGGTTGCTAAAATAAAAAAAATAAACCAGCGATTCTAACAAACATCAGGTAAAAAGCTGTAACTGTTTTTCTGATGATGGGACACGAAAATGCTCTTTAGTAAGATTATAATCCTTTTTATTAAGATTATATTTCCGACAGCTTATCTTAAAAAGGTTTCTCACAGTATCTGCAATTTCACCCTCGCCTTTGAATCTTACTCCCCATTCCGAGGAATTCAATTTGCCATCTCTTACTGATTTTATAGTGTTAATAACTTTAGAAGCCTTTAGAGGAAATTCTCTCTTAAGCCATTCGATAAAAAGTTCTTTTACTGTATATGGCAATCGCAACATAATGTAACCAGCATAAGTTGCCCCTCTTGCAGAAGATTCTTTAAGAATATCCGGAATTTCTTTATCGGTTAATCCGGGAATTACAGGGGCAGCATTAACTCCAACAGGAATTTTATTTTCAACAAGTACTTCAATAGTTTTTAATCTCATATCAGGTGATGATGTTCTTGGTTCCATTTTTCTTGCCAGGTCTTTATCAAGAGTAGTTATCGAAAGCATTACATTTACAATTTTAAGTTCAGCCATTTCTTTAAGTATATCAATATCTCTTTGGATAAGAGCATTTTTAGTAATTAACGCTACCGGATTGCGATATTTCAAACAAACTTTTAAAGCTTCTCTTGTTATTTGAAGTTTCTTCTCAACTGGTTGGTAGCAATCTGTATTGCCCGAAAATATAATTACATCGGGTTTATAATTTTTCTTTCTGAACTCATGTTCTAAAAGTTTAGCTGCATCAGGTTTTATCATTATCTTTGTTTCAAAATCAATCCCGGATGAAAAACCAAGATACTCATGACTTGGTCTTGCATAACAATAAATGCAACCATGTTCGCATCCTCTGTAAGGATTAAACGAATAGTCAAATCCTAAATCGTAGCTATCGTTTTTTGCAATAACAGTTTTTGAACTATCAACAAAATATTCAGTAGAAAGATTTTTTAATCCTGTTTCCTCAAAGTCAGACCAATCATCAAAATTAAAATCCTCAACAGAAAGTTTTTCAAATCTGTTCTGCGGGTTAAATTGCGCACCTCTTCCTTTGAATTTCTGTTCGTTCATATTATTTTTTTTGATTTTAAAGGTAAGATAAAAATTAAAAATTACCGATACATGTCTAAAACACTTCGCAGTTTATCAACAATCATGAATAAACAAAGATTCTCATCAATAAGTATTTACATATTGCCTCGTAGTTACTTTAAAGATATGACTATTATAACCTTTCAGTTCAACAAATAAACCATTTTCTGAAATATCATTTACAGAGCGCGGGTATTCTTCGTTCGTCATCAGATCTTGAAGTATTATATTATCACCATGAGCTTCAACTTTAAATTTCAATCTGCATTGAGAAGTGCTTTCTGAGTAGTTAATAACTACAATTCTTAAATCATTATTAAGCTTCCAAAGCCAGGCAAAAAAATTAGAATAATTATTATTTCCCACACCTGCCGGGATTGGTTCAAGCATTGCCCAGGTACCATTCTTAAAAATTTCTTCACTGGTTATTTTTAGAAGTGTATGATAATGTTTCCTGACTCTTTCAGAGATTTTCTCCTTTGGTTCTCTCCCAAGCTGAACAGGAAGCTTAATTCTTTTGCCTTCAAACTGACCATCATAATATAACTTTATCCCTTTGATAGTGCTTATGATAACAGCAGCAGCATAAGATTTTTCCTTACCAAATTTAATTACCGCTCTTTCTTCATCATGGTTTTCAATAAATCTTACAGATTTTACCTGATAATTATTATTCCCATAAAGATGAGCTTTTATGCTGTTGATATCACCTGAAGAAAGGCGGTCAGTTAGACGTTTATCATAAGTAAAATCAAAACCAAGTTGTTGAAGATTCCATTCAAGATCCCAGTACGTTTCACCAAGGAAAATAAAACCAGGAAACTTTTTCTTAACCTGTATTATTGCCTCTTTCCAGAACTCATTTTCAGGATGCTTAAGATTCAGCCTGTTTAAAACTCCAAGCCAGGTGTTATGAAAAACATTATTAAGCGGCAGCATAGCCATATCACATCTAACACCATCACAAAATTTAGCAATATGAAGCAACTGGTCTATCATAAAATTTCTTGCTTTCCTGCTGAAGTAATTAACCTGTACTGTATCTGTCCAAGGTAAGAAAAACGGGTCGCGTCCATGAACAAATACTTTATCCGAATTTATCGGTTTAAAAAAAGTTAAAGGATCTTTTTGAAGAAATTCCTCATTAGCTTCGAGGAATACTTCTGGATTTGTTTTGATAAATTTACTATTGGCTCCAAAATGATTTGGAACGAAGTCAAGGAATAATTTAATTCCTATACTATTTAATTTTTCTCTGAGATTTAAAAGTTCTGTTTCTTCACCAAGCATGGGATTCAAGTTATAACAATCAACTGAATAGGGTGAACCGATAACGTCTTCTCTTCTCCAATCTTTCAATGCCCTGCTGTATGCCGAAACTAAATCAGGTGAGAAACAGCATGCATCAATAATGTTGTTGCAGGTTTTCCAGGCTCCCATCAGCCATAATGCACTAAAGCCAAGTTCAGATAATTCCTTAAAAAATTCTTTTGGTATAGAAGAAAGGGTTGCTTTGTCTCCAAAACGTTTGATAAAAATTCTTGTATTTATTTCATATAGATTTGAATTTATCTTCATTACTAAATAGTGTTAATGAGCTATAAAAATCATTTTCATTACCTGATAAGGTAACATATTATTTTTTAATAAGGTAAATTTTACTTTAGTTTTGTAAAAATTAATTTGTTTGATTATTAATATTTGTCCATAAGATTTATCGCAAATCACTATATAACATGATTTTCTGTTTACCTTTTACAGAGGTGGTTTTTTTGATATTTTAACAAACACTATAGATTTTGTATCTGGTTAAATTGTATTTCCCGTTTAAGTTTTATCGTTCTGATATTTAACTATTATTGAGCTAATATATTTTTTAATAAGAACTTATGGTATAATAGTTGCATTTTTCCGTGACGTTCATATCAAGAAATTAAGGATTCATTCTTTAAATTTATCTATTAAGAGGCAGTTATAATGTTAAAAACAGAAGTTGCAAAAGATCAATCAGAAGCCATTAAAACTAAGTACCCCGATATTTATTCGAAAGATGGACTTGAAGAAGAACTTGAACGATATATTCATTCTGCTGTAAGTGATATTAAATTTGCTCTGATAATTAAGCCTGCAATTATTTCTTTGATAGCTCTTATAATTTCTTTTTTCCTTGATCTTTCAACAGTACCTATACTTGGTAATATAACCATAAAGATCGCTCAATATTTTTTCCCGACATGGCAGGCTGATGCAAGCATGGTATCTTCTTTTAGTTTCTGGTGGTTGCCGGTTGTTGTATATTCTCTCTTTGTTTTCCTTTCATTCCTTGCATACAATAAACTTAGACTTGAAATAATCAGAACACCTGCTTCTGAAACAATTGACAGAGTTGTCTCTTCATACACAAGTGTAATAGATAGTATATCAACTGCTCTTCCTTTAATTGGAGCAGCAATACTTTTAATAAGCATTCAGTTAGGTAAAGAAATTTTTCTGGGATTTTCAGTTCCTTTTGAAGTTAAAGCTTTAATTATACTTGCACTGGGAAAACTCTTTGAACCCGTTCTCGATCAACTTGGAGTGGAGTTCCAGAATGTTGTTAACCATGTAGTTGATATTAAAGAAAGATATTTTTCAAGAATACAGATTGAAAACTCAAAAAATATTTTAAAGCAATTAAACAGTGGAACAGATACAGTTACAAGAGGTACTGAACTTACATTACATGATCTTGAAAATTATAAAAATGTTCTTGAACAGACTGTAAGTCTAAGTGAATTAATACAAAAGAATTTTACTACAATTCATACTGCACTGGAAAAAATAAATACGGTACCAAGTATCAGTTCTGAAAAGATAAACCAACTAAAAGAACTGGCAAATTCAATCTCGCAAGCTTCCAGTTCACTCGGAGATGAAAAAACTATTGCGGGACTAAAACACCTTGAATCAATTGTCGTAAAAAGATAAGAGAAGAAAATGGTAAAGAAAGAAAGAGACAGCAAATTTGTTATTTACCAGGTGCTCTATATATTTGTTATTACTGTTCTTGCTTTAAAGGGAGCCGACCTTGACCTCAGTAAAGTTGTATCTGAAGAAGAAACTGTTGATAAAGCTGTTAGAGATTCTCTTGTTGCACAGCTCGATTCTCTTTATGCACAAAATATAAAATTTTCAATTGAAATTGATCCGGATGTTGAAGTTGAGAATGTAGAACTCAAAGAAAGGCTTGCTTCCCTTAACAAACAAATAGAAACTCTATCTGAAAAAGTAAAAGAGATTCCTCCTGAAGAAATCAGTAAAGAACAAAACTTAATGCAATTGCCGATTTCAGTTTCGCAAATATTCATTCAGCATACCTGGAATAAAGCAAAGAATACGGGAAGTGTCCCTACATATATTTATGACCCTAAAAATATTAATAAACCAATTGCTGTTATTCAGCCGGGAGAAGAAAAAACATTTGATCTTACAGACCAAACCGAGGTAGTTGTAAAATTTGGAAGCCAGGAAGAAAAAGTAAAAGTTATTCCTAACCGGCCACCAAATGTTAAGATTGAAAAAGTAACGACAAAGATGAGTGGTTCTAATATTTACGTAAGAGATTTACAGAGAATAACTGTTTTTACAGTTTCAATTATTGATGAAAGGCCTGACCAATTAAAGGTTACATATTCAGGGCCAATTTCTGTAACGGGACCTGTAAAAGATAGTAAAGGAAACCCCGTTTATAATGTTTCTTTGAACCTTGCTGCGAATGAAACAAGGTTTGATGAATGGCTTGATAAATATGGGGATTTGAGGGATGCCGAGGGAAGATATAAAACAAATTTCTTTTTCACTGTTGTGGATGAGAGATCGAAGGACCGTGTGCAGGTGGGTGATTCATTTATTTTTACAGATTTTTCAAAATAAGCAACAGATTAAAAATGAAACATATTACCCTCCGTGTATTGCTGATTATTTCTGTTTTACCTCTGTTTTATATAGAAGCCCAAACAGAAGATGAAGAGCAGATATTATTTTACCAGATGGAGCCATTTGATGACAGCCTTTTCATTAAAATCCAGGAAGAACTTTTTATTGATCCTCCGGATCCAAAAGCTGAAGTAATTGTTGACCTGCGTGACCCGAATAATCAGACTCTATCAATTAAAAGTGCACTTTACCCATTATTGGCTTTAACTCCTGAAATACGCGCAAGGATTATCACTTATCCTTTTAAAATTAATCTCGAAGAAGATATTCATTATGGAAGCGTGTTCACACGAGTCTTTGAAAGAATGCGGGTGAATAAAATTATTTCCCCACCAACCGCAACACAAATTTCTTCATCAATGGGATATATTAATCCTTTTATGCAGTTTTTTGGCGGCGAGAGATTCGGGCTTCCGATAAAAAATGATATCGGACTTTCAATAGGATTAGGCACACCTTATTCCGGCCCTTTAGAAACTAATTTTATTGAAGGTAACATTCATATACTTGGTTTATTCGGCGGCGCCTTTACAAAAATAAATGAGATCACTGATATCAAGCAGCAAGAGAATCATAATAATTTATATACAGCAGGCGGTTTCCAGCTTGGTTATATAGTGCCTTTTGGAAATTTCTTTCAGATAAGTTATATGGATGTTTTAGGTTCTATTAATGCACAAGACAGTGCCAGTTATAGGGAATATGACACTGATGAATTAAAATCAAAAATTTTACATGGTTCTTACTTCAATTGGGAATTCCGTTATCCAATAAGTATTCTTGCTTCAACAAGGGGGAAATTTTATCTTGCAAGATACGTAAATGAAATACACATAGGTTTTACCGGAAGAGAACTTTCTTTTGCAGGCAGCACATTTGACTTGAGAATTGATGTTATGCCTCATAGTGATGTAAGACAACCACAATTTTTAATTGATGTTCTTGTTCAAAAAATTGCGCAAAGCTGGGCATTCAGTTCCTTTGCTTTAGGACCCTCAGCAATATTTTCAACTATGAAAGATGGGAAATTCGGACTTATTTCGATATTTGCAAATATTAGGATCAAAGTTGGTACATCACTTTAAAGGGAAAATTATTTTCTTAATATTTACCCTTAAGATTATGAATTTCAATGAGTTACTTAAATGAATTTTCTCAAACTTGCTTTTTTCTACTTTATCGTTGTCGCTATAACAAACACATCGATGGTTTTTGCCCAATTTGACGAAGAAGAGCAAATCCTTTTCTATCAGATGGAACCTCTGGATGATAGTCTTTTTCTGAAAATTCAATTGGAAATATTTATTGATCCTCCCGATCCAAAAGCCGAAATAATAGTTGATCTCCGAGATCCGAACAACCAGACAGTTTCAATAAAAGGAGCACTTTACCCTTTCCTTGCATTTACTCCTGAAACAAGAGCAAGGATTACTACTTTCCCTTTCAAAATTAATCTCGAAGAAGATATTCACTATGGAAGTGTCTTCAGCAGGGTTTTTGAAAAAATGCGTTTTGGAAAATTGATCGCACCACCAACTGCAACACAGATTTCTTCTACTGTTCAATATATAAATCCTTTCTTACAGATTTTTGGAGGTGAGCGGTTTGGTTTTGCTCTTAAAAAAGATATAGGTATTTCTCTGGGAAGCGGAACTCCCTATTCTGGTCCTCTTGAGACAAATTTTGTTGAAGCAAACTTTCATATACTTGGCTTCTCCGGTGGTTTTTTCAATTCTATTGATGCAGTAACTGAAATAAAAGAGGATGAGAATCATAATAATTTATATGCTACAGCTGGAATTCAGCTTACTTATGTAGTCCCTTTTGGAAATTTTTTCCAGGTTGGTTATACAAGAGTGCTTGATGACCCTACTATTACTCAAATAGAAAAATGGCAAAGAAATAATAAAGGTGATTATAAAGTTAAAATTCTTGAAGGCTCATTTATTAACTGGGAGTTCCGTTATCCAATAAGTATTCTCGCTTCAACAAGAGGGAAATTTTATATAGCTCGTTTTCTTAATGAATTACATTTTGGTTTTACAGGTAGAGAGATCTCTCTTGCAGGCAGCACTTTCGATTTCATGTTTGATGCAATGACAAACAGTGATGTGAGGCAGCCTCAATATGTTTTTAATATTCTTGTGCAAAAGATTGCTGAAGGTTATGCATTCAGTGCACTTGCTTTAGGTCCTTCAGTAATATTCTCAACTTTATCTAATGGTAATTTTGGTGTAACCTCCATCTTCCTTAATTTCAGATTAAAAGTAGGAACTTCTTTATAACAAATTCTACCAAATCCCAAACAATTATCAGGCTTCAATATTAAATGTTAAAATTCTTAAAAATTTAATATTGAATTTATTGTTTTTTGGAATTTTAACCCATATCTCATACGTTAAGTATTATTATTTACTAATCTTTTTGCATTAAATGAAACGTCCATTGATTCTCTGGTCAGCAGCATTACTATTAACATTTCTTACTGTCTA
>Ga0105107_10001426_pt1 | contig 15403 bp, 11 predicted proteins | sample PPLLaktember2015_6_FD_79335 | JGI IMG/M metagenome (GOLD analysis project Ga0105107, IMG submission 79335) | Freshwater sediment microbial communities from Prairie Pothole Lake near Jamestown, North Dakota, USA - PPLs Lake P8 Core (1) Depth... | ecosystem: Environmental > Aquatic > Freshwater >...
CGTGCGCTCGTGTGCGGCCTCTCGATCGGCGGCTACGTCGCCTTCGAGCTCTGGCGGCGGCACCCCGAGCGCTTCGTCGGGATGATCCTCGCGAACTCCCGCGCGGTCGCTGACTCGCCGGAGGCTGCCCACGGTCGCGCCGTGCTGGCAGAGCGGCTGCGTGCGGAGGGGAACTTCCTGGCCGAGGACCCGCCCGCGCTCCTCGCGCCGGCGGCTCCGGCCGAGCTCTGTGACCGGGTTCGGGCCATGATCGCGGAACAGCCCGCGGAGTCGATCGCCGCGGCAGCGCTGGGGATGGCGGAGCGGCCGGACTCCACGCCCGACCTGGAGGGGATCGACGTGCCGACCCTCGTGGTGACCTCGACCGAGGATCAGCTGATCTCCCCCGAGATCTCCGCCGACATGGCCGCTCGGATACCCGGCGCCCGGCTCGAGACGATCCAGGGGGTCGGGCACCTCAGCAACCTGGAGGCTCCGGAGACCTTCAACCGGCTCCTGCTCGAGCACCTCGCGGCCTGCGGGCTGAGCGCGAGCTGAGCGACCCGACCCACTCGCCCACGTCCGTAGACTGGCCGCCGTGACCGATCCCACCCGCTTCGCGGCACGGTACCCGTTCGCCCTGGACGCGTTCCAGCTGCAGGCCGTCGAGGCGCTCGATGCCGGCAGCTCGGTGCTGGTCGCGGCGCCGACCGGCTCCGGGAAGACCGTCGTGGCGGAGTTCGCCGTGGAGCGGGCGCTGGACGCAGGTGGCAAGTGCTTCTACACGACGCCCCTGAAGGCCCTGTCGAACCAGAAGTTCGGCGACTTCGTCGCCCGTCTCGGTGCGGCGAAGGTCGGTCTGTTAACCGGCGACAACTCGATCAACCCCGAGGCCCCCATCGTCGTCATGACGACGGAGGTCCTGCGGAACATGCTCTACGAGAAGAGCCCTACCCTCGACGGCCTGATGTCGGTCGTGCTCGACGAGGTCCACTACCTCCAGGACCCGTATCGCGGCGCCGTCTGGGAGGAGGTCCTGATCCATCTCCCACTCTCGGTCTCCGTCGTGTGCCTGTCGGCGACGATCTCGAACGCCGAGGAGTTCGGCGAGTGGATCGGGACGCTGCGGGGCCCGACGCGGGTCGTGATCGAGGAGCGCCGCCCCGTACCGCTACGGCACCACTACCTGATCGGCCGTGGCCTGCATCCCATGCACGTCGACCAGGACGGGCAGGCGATCCCGAACCCGTACATCGTGTCCCTCGACCGCGAGGAGGTGCGCTACAAGACATCCCACCGGCGCGGCTCGGGGGCTGCGCAGCACCAGCGGACCGCGCGTTCGCGCGAGGGTCATCGGCGCGTGTACGTCCCTCGTCGCGAGGAGGTCGTCGAGGTCCTGGCCCACGAGGGCATGCTGCCCGCGATCTACTTCGTCTTCAGCCGGGCGGGCTGCGACCGCAGCGTCGAGTGGATGGTCGCGGCGGGGCTCCGCTTCACGTCGCCGGAGGAGGCCGAGCGGATCCGGGACTTCGCGGAGATGCGCGCCGCATGGATGGACGACGGTGACCTGCGGACGCTCGGCTTCCCCGACTTCCTCGAGGCGCTGACGGGTGGGATCGCCGCACACCACGCGGGGCTGCTCCCGGTCTTCAAGGAGACCGTGGAGGAGCTGTTCGAGGCCGGGCTGGTCAAGCTGGTCTTCGCGACCGAGACCCTGTCGCTCGGGATCAACATGCCAGCACGGTCCGTCGTGATCGAGGACCTGTGGAAGTTCCAGGGGGAGCGCCACGAGCTGCTCACGCCTGGGGAGTACACACAGCTCACCGGGCGTGCGGGACGCCGGGGGATCGACGAGCTCGGGCACGCCGTCGTCGTGTACCAACGGCAGGTTCCCTTCGAGCGGGTCGCATCGCTCGCCTCGACGCGCACGTACGAGCTGACGTCCTCGTTCCGGCCCTCCTACAACATGGCGGTGAACCTGGTCCGCAACTACACGCGGGACCAGGCCCACCACCTCCTGAACTCGTCGTTCGGGCAGTTCCTCACCGACCGGGGCGTCGTGGCCCTGGAGCGACAACTGGAGCGCGACAAGGCGTACCTCGCGGGCTACCGAGAGCAGATGAGGTGTCATCTCGGAGACTTCGACGAGTACTGGCGGCTCAGGGAGCGCGCCCAGCGCATCCGTCAGGAGGCGCGCAAGGGCCGCGAGCGGGCTCGGACCGATGCCGTGCGGGAGGCCCTCGCGGGGCTGCGGCCGGGGGACGTGATCTTCGTGCCCCGGGCCCGGCGGCGGGGGCTGGCGGTGGTTCTCTCCAGCCGGGAGGGTCGCCCCACCGTGCTCGCGCAGGACCGAACGTACTTCCGGCTGTCGGCGCGCGACTTCGAGGAGCCACCGGTGGCGCTCACCAAGGTCCCCCTGCCGAGGGGGGGGAGCGCGCGGAGCGCCAGGTACCGACGCGATCTCGCGGCGCGGCTGGTGGCGCTGGACGTGCGCCCCGCTCACTCGAGCCGGCGGGGCACGGATGCCGGGGCGGAGCGAGAAGCGGCGCGGTTCGACCGTCGAGCCGAGGCGCACGCGTGCCACGCCTGCCCTGAGCGAGCGACCCACGAGCGGTGGGCCATGCGCGCCTCCCAGCTCGAACAGCAGATCGCAGGTGTCGACCGGCGGATCCGCTCCCGAACGGAGACGCTGGCCCGTCAGTTCGAGCGCGTCCTGGCGGTCCTGGAGGAGCTTGGATACGTCCGCGAGTTCCAGGTCCTGCCGAAGGGCTCGGTGCTCGCCAGGATCTACGGGGAGGGCGACATCCTGGTCGCGGAGGCGATCGCGGACGAGCTGCTGGTCGGCCTCTCGCCGGCGGAGGCCGCGGCGCTGGTGTCGACGGTGGTGTACGAGTCGCGGGAGCGCGTGCCGCAACCCGGTGAGATGCCCAGCGCGGCCGCCGCTGAGCGCTTCGCGAGGCTCCGGTCGACGTGGAGCAAGATCCGACGGGTGGAGGACGGCCATCACGTGGAACTGTGTCGAGAGCTCGACGACGGGTTCGCCGCGCCCGTCTACCGCTGGGCCGAAGGTGAGGCACTGGAGGACGTCCTGGTCGAGACGTTCATGGCGCCCGGTGACTTCGTGCGCAACTGCAAGCAGCTCCTGGACCTCCTGCGTCAGATCGGGGAGGTGGCGCCGCACGCCACGGCCGACGTGGTCCGCGCTGCGGCGGAGGCCGTCAACCGGGGCGTCGTCTCCTACACGGGCGTGTGAGATCGCGGGGAGGCGCTCTACGCGGCCAGCCTGGTCGAGTCTGTAGGATTCGCGCCATGTCGAGCCCCTTCGGTCCGCTGACCGTGATCGTGAACCCCCATGCGGGGAAGCGGCACGTGGGACAGGAGATCCCCGAGCTCGAACGGACGCTTCAGGCTCGCGGCCTCACGTACACACTCGTCCGGACGCAGGGGCGTGGCGACGCGACCCGGTACGCGCGGGAGGCGCTCGGGTCCGGTGCGCGGTTCCTCGTGGCCGTGGGCGGCGACGGGACCGTGAACGAGGTGGTGAACGGCATGCTCGAAGGCGAGGGAGCGCCGGTCGCGCCAGACCCCGTCCTCGGCGTGGTGGCCGCCGGATCCGGTTGTGACTTCATCCGCACCTTCGGCCTCCCGGGGGACTCCAGCCGGGCCTGCCTGCACCTGACCGGCGACAACACGTACCCGCTCGACGTGGGCCGGATCACGTACACGACGGTCGCCGGCGGCAACGACGTCAGGCACTTCGCGAACGTCGCGGAGGCCGGCCTCGGGGCAGCGGTTGCCGCGCGCGCCGAACGGATGTCGTCCCGCTTCGGGCGGTCGAAGTACTTCTTCGGCTTCTGGCTCACCATGCCGGCGTTCCGGCTCGCGTCGGTGCGCGTGCAGGCCGACCGGAGGACCTACGAGGGCCCGGCCTACCTCGTGGTGGTCGGGAACGCCCAGTACTACGGTGGGGGCATGAAGATCTCCCCGCGCTCCTATCCGGGCGATGGGGTGCTCGACGTCCTGGTGTTCAAGGGCCCGAAGACCGATTCGTTCACCCTGCTCCCGAAGATCTACCGTGGCGAGCACATCCCGCACGACCACGTCGAGGAGTTCCGAGTCAAGCGCGCCCTCACCATCGAGGCGGACCGACCGCTCCCGATCGAGGCGGACGGGGAGGTGCTGGGCACCACCCCCGCGACGTTCGAGGTCCTCCCCCAGGTCATCCGGATGAAGCTGTGAGCGCCGACCGTCACGCCCCACGGATCGACCGGGCCGCTCGTGCGGCCGCCGAGGCGGGTCTCGCCGGGCTGCTCGTCACGCCGGGTCCCGATCTCGGCTACCTCACCGGCTACGCCCCGCTCCCGCTCGAGCGACTCACGCTCCTGGTCGTCGCCGAGGGTCGCGAGCCCGTCCTGCTGGTCCCGGCGCTCGAACGACCGGGCGCGCTCGCGTCGCCGGCGGGTGGCGTGCTGGAGGTGCTGGGATGGATGGACGGACAGGACCCGTACGAGGTGGCGGCAGGTCTGCTCCCGGCGGGTCGACTCGCCCTCAGCGATCAGACGTGGGCCGCCCACGTGATCGGCCTCCAGCGGACGGTCCCTGACGCGTCCTTCACCACGCTCGGCGAGGCCCTGCCGCTCCTGCGTGCGGTGAAGGACGAGGACGAGCTCGCCGCGCTCCGCGCGGCCGGCGCTGCCGCCGACGCCGCGTTCGCCGGCATCCTCGACGCACGCTTCCAGGGGCGTCGAGAGCTCGACCTGGCGGCCGATCTCGCTGACATGCTCCAGGCCAACGGACACGAGACCGTGGACTTCACGATCGTGGGCTCGGGCCCCAACGGGGCGTCGCCGCATCACGACGCGGGGGAGCGGGTCATCGGAGCCGGAGACGTGGTGGTGATGGACTTCGGCGGCCATCGGGGGGGGTACTGCTCCGACATGACGCGCACCGTGGTCGTCGGCGGGGCGACCGATGAGCAGACCCGCGTGCACACGATCGTCCAGGAGGCGCAGCAGGCGGGCTTCGAGGCCGTCCGGCCGGGGGTCCCGTGCGAGGCCGTCGACGCGGCCGCACGCGCCGTGATCGAGGATGCGGGTTTCGGCGAGGCCTTCATCCACCGCACCGGTCACGGCATCGGGATCGAGGTGCACGAGCCGCCGTACATCGTGACGGGCGACGCGACCCCGCTCGAACAGGGCATGACCTTCTCGATCGAACCCGGGATCTACCTCACCGAGCGCTTCGGCGTGCGGATCGAGGACATCGTCGCGGTGACCGCCACAGGCGCCGAGCGCCTCAACCGTGCACCCCGGGGGTTCGCCGTCGTGACCTGAGGGGCACCGCCCCGACGATCATGCGGCGGGCGTGAGGGAGACGAAGAAGTCGAAGTCGCCCTCGAACCCCGGCGCCGCCCCGCCCGCACCCTCGCCCAGGTAGATGCCCCCGCTCCAGCCGTTCCCGCTGATGGACAGGATGCTGTAGCTGCCGGTGTCGGCGCTGAAATCGGACTGCGAGTCGATCGTGTAGCCGGCAGCGGGGAGCGCCTCGGTGTAGAAGGCCTCCACGTCGTCGGCGCTCTGGTCCGTGCCGAACCAAACCGAGACACCGCCACCGGCGGCGATCGAGTAGGCGGGCGTCGCGCCGTCGGGGACGGGGAAGTCGCTCGGCCACGCCTCGGGGTACTCCGCGGTGCCGATGTTGACCTCGCCGCCGGTCGGCCCCTCGATCGTGATCCCGTCGTCGCCGACGTCCACGTTTGCGCCAGGTGTGTCGATGCTCACGTCGTCGCCGCCGCACGCGGCAGCCATCAACGCCAGCACGACGCCAACCAGCACGAGCGTGCGCTTCCGGGTCATCCTCGCCCCCTCCCGATCGGAACGGACGGAGCATACCCCGGCCGCAGCGGTCGAAGGCTCAACCCACGCGAGGGCGGATCCGGGTGCCCTCGGGTGTGTCCATCACCTCGAGACCCATCTCCTGCAGGCGGTCGCGGATGTCGTCCGCGCTCGAGAAGTCCTTCGCGGCGCGGGCCCGGTCGCGCTCGGCGACCAGGGCGAGCATCTCGCCGGTCGGCTCCCACGCCTCCAGGGCGTCGCGCTCCAGATCGAGACCGAGCACCCGGTCCCACGAGGCGAGGAGGGCGTACTTCTCGCCCCCTGGGAGCTCGGCCCCGACCGTCTCGTTCAGCACGACCAGCGCTCGGGGCAGGTTGAGATCGTCGGCCACCGCATCCCGGAACCGTCGGTCGAGCTCGCCGGCGGGCTCGGACAGGCGTTCGGCCGGCGGCGCCCATCCTGCCATGCGTTGCCGGAACCGCCGGACCGCCACGTCGGCGTCGCGCATCGCGTCCTCGGAGAAGTCCATCTCGCTCCGGTATCGGGTCTGGAAGGTCAGGTACCGGAAGGAGAGCGGATCGTACCCCTCGGCCTCCAGGTCGCCGATACGGACGATGTTGCCGGAGGACTTGGCCATCTTCTGGCCGGTCAAACGCAGGTGCCCGCCGTGCACCCATATCGAGACGACCTGGTGGCCGACGGCACCCTCGGATTGGGCGATCTCGTCCTCGTGATGCGGGAAGACGAGGTCCACACCGCCGGTGTGGATGTCGAACCGCTCGCCGAGGTACTTCATCGACATCGCGGAGCACTCGATGTGCCAACCGGGGAACCCCTGGCCCCACGGGCCGTCCCACTTCATGAGGCGGGCGGAGCCTGCGCTCTTCCACAGGGCGAAGTCGGCGTGGAACCGCTTGTTCGGGTCGACCTCGACCTCCTGTCGGTGGCCGGCCCTCAGCCGGTCGAGGGTGTTGCCGGACAGCTTGCCGTATCCGGGGAAGGACTGGACGTCGTAGTAGACGGTCCCACCGACCTCGTACGCCCGTCCGTTGTCCACGAGGCGCGAGGTCAGCTCGAGCATCTCGGGGATGTGTTCGGTGGCCTTCGGGTACACGTGTGCTGGCTGGATGCCGATCTTCGCCGTGTCTTCGAGGAACGCCTCCGTGTACTTGCCGGCGATCTCCCCTGGCGTCAGCCCCTCGTCAGCGACGGCGATGTCCATCCGGTCGCGTCCGGCGTCGGACGAGTCGTCGGTCATGTGTCCCACGTCCGTGATGTTCATGACCTGCGTGACCCGATGGCCCTCGAGCTCGAGAGCTCGGCGCACGAGGTCGCCGAGCAGGAACGTGCGCAGGTTCCCGATGTGTGCGTACCGGTACACGGTGGGCCCGCAGGTGTACATGCGGACGTGCCGGTCGTCCACCGGGACGACCTCCTCGACGCGACGGGTCAGCGTGTTGTAGAGGCGCACGGGTCGCCAGTGTACCGGCGGCGCCTGCGGGGGCTCGCCGTCACGGTCGATCCGGTCGGGGCGGTGGGTCGTCCGCCGACCCACCCTGCCCGTTCCCCCCCTGACCGTTGCCGCCGCCCGATCCGAACGCCAGACCGTCTCCACCCTGACCGACCGCGCTCGGCACGAGCACCTCGATCGGCTCACGCTCGCCGAGATCGGCCATCAGCGCTTCGATCTCGTCGCCGATAAGCTCCTCGCGCTCCAGGAGCGCATCCCGCACCCCCTCGACGGCGTGACGCTTCTGGACGAGGAGCGAGCGGACGCGTCGACGGCACTCGTTCAAGATCGCGTCCACCTCCTTGCGGCGGTCCCCGTCGGCGAGCACGGCGGACACAGGGTTGCCGCCCGCCATCGCGTCGTTGGCCGCCGCGGCGGAGATCAGGCTCTTGCCCATGCCGTAGACGCCCACGTAGATCGCCGCGATCTGGGTCGCCGCCTGCAGGTCGCTCGAGGGACCCGAGGTCGTCTGACCGAACCAGATCTCCTCCGCCACCAGGCCGGCCAGGAACACCTGGATGCGAGCGAGGAGCTGCTTCTGGGTGTTGAGGTACATGTCCTCGACCTCCTGGCCGTGCACGAGGCCGAGGGCTCCCTCCCGCTTCTGGATGGTGATGACCTGGATCTGGCGCTCGCCGCGCTCCAAGGTGTACGAGGCGACCGCGTGCGCCCCCTCGTGGATCGCCACCATGACCTTCTCCCGCTCGGTGTAGGTGACCGGCTGCTTGAGGCCGATCTCCTCCGTGAGCTTGGCCTGCCACAGGTCGTCCCAGCGCAGCGCGTCGCGGCCGTCCTGCAGCGCGAAGATCAGGGCCTCGTTGACGATGTTCTTCAGCATCGCCGGCGAGTAGCCCTTGGTCATGCGGGCGAGCTTCTTGTAGTCGATCGGCTCGTGCCGGACCTTGGCGAGGTAGTACCGGGCGATGTCCTCCCGTCCTCCGGCATCAGGCAGGCCGACGTGGATCTTGCGGTCGAAGCGCCCCGGACGGAGCAAGGCCGCATCAAGGGTCGACGCTCGGTTCGTTGCACCGATGATCATCACGTTGTAGAAGGGAACCTTGGGCTTGGCCCGGAACACGATCCGGCGGACGTGGCGCCAGATCCCCCTCGGCACGATCAGGCCGTCCATCTGCACGAGGAGCTCGTTCACGATGCCCATCCCACCGCCCATGCCCATGCCACCCATGACGATCCTGGCCGGACCCCCGGCGTCGTCGGCCGGGGTCGAGCGCTCGGAGACGAGCCCGCGGGTGCCGCCGACGGCGTCCAGCTCGTCGATGAAGATCACGGCGCCCCCGTACTTGTCCGACATGTGCCGAGCCTTGGTGAACAGGCGCCGCACCTTGAGGTTCCCGATGCCCAGGAACATGTTCGCGAAGCCTGAGCCCGTCGCGTACAGGAAGGGGACCCCCGAGGCGCCGGCGATGGCCTTGGCCATCAGCGTCTTGCCGGTCCCGGGCGGACCCTCGAACAGGATCCCGTGCGGCGGGTACCCGCCCATCTGCCTGAACTCCTTGAAGCCCTGGAACAGGCGGAGCACTTCCCTCGTGGACTCGACGGCCGCGTCCTGCCCTCGGACGTCGTCGAAGGTCACGTCGTACTCGTTGGGGTAGATCACGTAGCTGTTCCCGCGAGCCAGGAACCAGAACATGGCCACGAACTGCAGGACGACGAACGACATGATGAAGATCAGGTAGATCACGAGCCCGCGGTACTGCGCGAGCGTGGCCCCCGCGTTGCCGATCGCCTCTGCTGGGCTCACGCCCATGAAGAAGTAGGCGATCGCGACGTAGGCGACGAGGACGAGTGCGGCGCGCTTCAGCCAGCGCCCGTAGCGTCGGTACTTCTCCATGAGCGTCCTCCGGAGCAGGCCCGCGACCCGCCGAGCGGGGATGAGCCAGCAGTGTACGACGGCCGCCGTGCGAAGCCCAGGGGGGCCGCACCCGACGGGTCGGCCGCCTCACCGCAGGTCCCGATCGCCCTGCCGGGGTGGGGAACGCGTCAGGGCCGGAGCGGTCGGCCCTCGAATGGGATGGAGAGCACCACGGTGGTCCTCGTCTGGACCCCACCCTTCTCCCGGAGCCGGCGGATGAGCTCCTCGAGTCGCTCCGGCGTCCCCGTTCGCACCTTCAGGACGTAGTTCGCCTCCCCGGCGACGCTGTAGCAGTCCTCGACCTCGGGGAAGGCGCCGACACGCTCGGGCAGGTCGTCGGGCTGCGTCGGGTCGAGCGGCGTGACGGCGATGAGCGCGGTGACGTTGAGGCCGAGCGCGTGGGGATCGAGCACCGCTTGATACCCGATGATCACACCGGCCCGCTCGAGCTTGCGGACGCGTTCGTGGACCGACGAGGGGGAGAGGCCGACGCGATGCCCGATGTCCGCGTAGGTCGCCCGGGCGTCATCCTGGAGGGCGGCCACGATCGCCAGGTCCCGGTCATCGAGCACGCAGGCATCGTAGCGTCCCTCAGGACGGCGGACGGAAGAACCCCCGCTCAGGCGATTGCCTCGAGGGTCCCACGCGTGGGACCCTCCCGGCGTCGACGTGTCGCGGTCCACCCTCCCTCGGGCCGGGGGAGGGGAGTGGATGGGCAACGGCTCCGAGGGCGTTCGGCTGACCCCGATCGCCAAGCGCGGCGGCGTTCGCTGGCTCACACAGCTGGACCCTGAGCGGGCCGCCGCCTATGCGGCCTCGGTCGCGCCCGCGGTCCCGACGATCGAGCGCGCGCTCGCGCCCGGGGTGGTGGCGAACCGTGTCGCGGTCCTGCGCCTCGATCCACCCGTGATCCGGCTCGAGCCCTGGCGGATCGCTCGAGCGCGGTTCCGGTCGCTGGCCGCAGGTCTGGCCAGCGGGTCCGGTGCGATGCTCGTGGCCGACGTGCGCGGATGCTACGCGGCCATCACGCCTGAGCGTGTGGAAGACGCCTTGGTCCGGCTCGGGTGCGGTGAGGGGATCGCTCGTGGCGTCTCGGCGACCGTGCGAGCCTTCGAGAGGTCAGGGGTCGTCGGTCTACCCGTCGGTCCCGAGCCTTCGGCCGTGTTGGCCAACGCCGTCCTCGCCCACGTGGACGCGTCGCTCGACGCCGGTGGCTTCCGGCACCTCCGGTGGGTGGACGACCTACTCGTCGCCGCCTCGGGCCCGAGATCGGCGGCGAGCGCGCTCCGGACCCTCGAGTCCGCGCTGGGCGAGATCGGGCTGATGGTGGCGGCCGAGAAGACCCGGGTCTTGGACCCTGCGACGGTGCCCGACCGGGGCGGACCCCTGCTGCGCTCGTGCTCGCCGTCGGTCCACCAAGATCCCGTGGACGGATGAGCAGGTGGAACGGGTAATCTCCGATCGATGCGGACCTTGTACCGGGCCTCGCGGGTCCACACCCTCTCGTACCCGGCGAGCGGGGAGTGGATCCTGGTCGATGGACGTCACGTACAGCGTGTGGGAACGGGAGAGCCCCCGGAGGCGGACAGGGTGGTCGAACTACCTGGGGCTACGATCGTGCCCGGCTTCGTCGACGCGCATGTCCACCTCACCGATACCGGCGCACAGCTGCAGACCCCGGAGGTGGCGCAGGCTCGCTCGGTCGACGAACTGCTGGCGGCGGTGCGACGCGTCGCCGAGCGGCGTCAGGGCCCTGCGCTGGTGCTCGGGTTCGACGAGTCCGTGTGGGAACGGCCCGAACAGCCGACCGCCGGCGACCTGGACGCCGTGTCCTCGCGCCCCCTGGCCGTCGCCCGCGTCGACGGGCACGTCGCCTACGCGAACACCGCGGCGCTCGAGGCGTCCGGTGCCCTGGGGGAGGAGGGTGTCGACCGCGACATCCGGGGCCGTCCGACAGGGCGTCTGACACGCCGTGCGAACGCCACCCTCTGCGAGTGGTTCGCCTCGAACCTCGCAGATCGCGACATCGAGGACCTCCAGCTCCAGGCCGCGGCTCTCGCCGCGTCGCACGGGGTGACGACCGTGCACGAGATGTCCGTCGCCGACGAGCTCGAGCTCCGTGACCTGCAGGTCCTCTTGCGTCACCGGGCTCGGTTGCCGGTGGACGTCGTCGCCTACCTCGCGACCAGCGACGTCTCCCGCTGCCTGGATCTCGGGCTGGGGCGGATCGGGGGCGACCTGACGATCGACGGGTCGATCGGCGCGCGGACCGCGTGGCTCCGCCAGCCATACCGGGACGGGGAGGGCACCGGCGCTCGGTACTTCGACGACGATGAGGTCGCGGAGCTCTTCCACGACGGCCATCTCGCCGGGCTCCAGGTCGCGGTCCACGCGATCGGTGACGCAGCGATCGGGCAGGTCGTGACCACCTGGGAGCGCGTCTACCGCACCCTCGACTCTCGGGGTCGGCGCCATTTCCGGGCTCGGCGCCACCGCATCGAGCACTGCGAGATGGTGGATCCGGACCTCCTGGAGCGGGCGGCCACGCTCGGCCTGGCGATGTCCGTGCAGCCGGGGTTCGATGCCGCGTGGGGTGAGCCCGGCGGCCTGTACGAGCGGCGCCTCGGATGGGACCGAGCGGCCGGGATGAACCCGTTCCGCAGCATGCTGGAGCGGGGGATGGAGGTCGGAGCCGGCTCCGACTCGCCGGTGACGACGCTCGACCCGATGTGGGGGATCGCGGCATTCGGGTCGCACCACGACGCGGGCCAGCGGCTCACCCGGGAGGAGGGCCTCCGGCTGTTCACGATCGGAAGCGCGAGGCTCGCACACCAGGAGGACAAGAAGGGGAGCATCGAGCCGGGCAAGCACGCGGACTTCGCCGCGTTCGACCTCGACCCCCTGCGTACGCCGTCCCTGAGCGGTCTGCGCCCCATCCTGACCGTCTCGCTCGGACGAGACGTCTACGCAGCGTGAGGTCGTCTCCGCCGACCTGCTCGTTTGACACGTGTCCGGGGGCGCACTACGTTCGTCCTGCGCAACCGCCTCGGCGGGAGCGCACGGAGGACCCAAGAGGCTGAGTAGAGAACGCGGCGCCCCGGCGCCGCGGCCCCAAAGGTCTCTTGGGTCCTCGCTATCTCTCCATCCCGTCCCGCCCCAACCCCTCGTGGTTCGGACCCGAGCGTAGGTTGCGGCCGTGGGAACCGGCAGTAGAATGCGCCGGCCGACTGTGAGGGATGCGCCGCATGGAAGACATCGAAGAGACCCTCGGAGACGAGGAGCTGGACGAGGAGGCCGAGGCCCCCGGGGAGGCTGAGACCGACGACGTGCCCCCCGCCCCGGCTCCGGCCGGGGGAGAGGAGGTGGAGTCGATCCAGGACCTCCTCGTCAAGCAGGAGGCCCGAGCGGAGGAGGGGGAGGACACGGAGGACTCCGTCCTCAGTCTCACGCGCGACGACCTCCGCGAGGAGTCGCTCGCGGTCAAGGTCGTCCCCCCTCAACCCAACGAGTTCACATGCCGCAACTGCTACCTGGTGAAGCATCGGAGCCAGCTCAAGGACGCGACGAAGATGCTCTGCCGGGACTGCGCCTGACGCCGGCTCGCATCCGGCTGATCCCCGCCCTGCTCGTCGCCGCCCTGAGCGGCGCCGCTCTTTCCCTGTCGCTCCCGCCGGCCGATCTCGGCTGGGTGGCCTTCCTCGCGCCGATCCCGCTCCTGTGGCTCGTGCGGACGTCGGCTCCGCGCCGAGGCTTGGTCGTCGGACTCGCCTTCGGTCTCGCGTACTTCGGGCTGGTCCTGTACTGGATCCTGCTCTTCGGAGAGCTCGCCTGGGGCGCCCTCGTGCTGATGTCGGCGGGGTTCCTCGGCCTGTTCGGGTTGCTTGCCCCCGCCCTGTGGCGGAGCGGGCATCCGGTCTGGTCGATGGCCGCCATCGCCGGCCTGTGGACCTGCCTCGAGTGGCTGCGCGGATCCTGGCCGGTCGGAGGGTTCGGGTGGGGTCAGCTCGGCACCACGCAGACGGCAGGGCCGTCGCTGCCCCTCGTGTCCGTGACGGGTGTGTGGGGGCTCAGCTTCATCGTGGTGTTCGTGGCGGGTCTCCTCCTCCTGGCGATCGAGCGGGTGCGGGACCGACCGACATCCGCGCTCGTACTCGTCGCGGCGAGCGCCGGGCTCGTCGTGGCACCCGCGCTGATCCCGCTGCCCGAGGCGGGCGGGCGGGCGATCGACGTGGCGGCGATCCAGGTCGACGTTCGGGACGCCCGCGACCTCACGGGCGACGCCGAGGACATCGCCGTCGCCATGCTGAACGTGGATCTCCATCGGACCCTTGCCGAGGACCCGCCGGATCTCGCGGTCTGGGGGGAGGGGTCCCTCGACCCGGGAGCGACATCGGATCGGGCGACCGTCGAGGCGGTCACGGAGACCGTTCGCGACGTGGGCGCTCCGACGCTGGCGGGCGCCGTCGTGAACGATCCCGACGGGAGCCAGCACACGAGCGCCCTATTGTTCGACGAGCGAGGGGAGGTCGTCGACCGCTACGACAAGGTGAAGCTCGTCCCGTTCGGCGAGTACGTCCCGTTCCGCAGCCGCCTGGCGTGGATCGAGGCCATCGAGCAGGTGCCTGTCGACAGGGTCCCAGGCAGCGTCGCTCACCCACTGGCCCTCGGTGGGCTGCCACCGTTCGGCACGCCCATCTGCTACGAGAACAGCTTCCCGGCGATCGAGCGCGAGATGGTGCGCAGGGGAGCAACCTTCTTCGTCCTGACCACCAACAACGCCTCCTACGAGATGACCGCCGCGTCGCGGCAGCACGTGCTCATGAGCCAGGTCCGGGCGGTCGAGACCGGACGCTGGATCGTCCACGCCGCGGTCTCGGGCATCAGCGCGATCGTCGATCCCGAGGGGGACATCACCACGAGCAACGGTCTGTTCGAGCCCGCCGTCACCCGCGAGACGATCCGCGCGTCCGAGCGGACCACGCTGTACGTGCGCCTGGGGGACTGGGTCGTGCTGGCCTCCCTCGCGCTGCTCGGCGGCGTGTTCGTCGTGGCTCGCGAGCGGCGCCGCCCCGATGTGGCTCCCTCCGAGCTGGCGGCTCCGGCCCGGACGCTCGTGATCGTCCCGACCTACAACGAGCGTGAGACCGTCGGAGAGGTGATCGACGGGCTCCTCGGGCTGGAGCCCCGTCCGGACGTGCTCGTGGTCGACGATGGCTCACCGGATGGGACGGCCGAGGTCGTCCGGAGCCGGGTCGTCCCCGGCGGTCCGCTGCGGCTCGTCGAGCGGCCCGGCAAGGCCGGCCTCGCGAGCGCGTACCTCGAAGGCTTCCGCATGGGACTCGGCGAGGGCTACGCCCTGATCGTCGAGATGGACTCGGATCTCTCGCACGACCCGCTCGAGCTGCCGTCGCTGCTCGCCGCGGCGTCGGACCATCACATGGTCATCGGGAGCCGCTACGTATCCGGGGGATCCGTCACCAACTGGAGCCGCCCGCGGCTGGCCCTGTCCCGCGCGGGGAACGCCTACGCGCGCCTCGCCCTCGGCGTCCCCGTCCGCGACGCCACGAGTGGGTACCGCGTGTACCGTCGCGAGCTCCTGTCATCCCTCATCGACCCGCCGCTCCGATCCGAGGGCTACGGGTTCCAGATCGAGCTCGCGTACCGCGCCTGGAACACCGGACACGCGGTCGCCGAGGTCCCCATCACGTTCCGCGAGCGTGAGCACGGCCGCTCGAAGATATCGCGCCGGATCGTCTTCGAGGCCCTCTGGCTCGTGACCGTCTGGGGCCTCAGGGACCGCTTCCGACGCTGACGATCGCCCTACGCCCTAACCGCCCATACCGTGCGTTATGGAAAGTGGAGTGACGATTCCCCCGTCCTCTCCGGTCCGACGGAGAGTATGCGGACTAGTTCAAAGGCACGAGCGCAAGTGCGTACCTTCGCCCGTTGGAGTAGGTAGGGGCCTGCCGCACAATCGGCCATGAACGGGGGTCCCATCCCTCGTTCGGCCGAGTGATTCCGAGGGCGGGGAGGCGAACGAAGATGCCGCGGACGGGGACGAAGCGGAAGGACCGAGGCCGGAGCGTGCTGACAGGGGCAGCACTCATCGCGCTCCTGGCCGGGGTTCTGACCACGCTGGGACAAGTCGTGGCGTTCGCCGATCCTGGGGGGAAGGGCTCCCCCGGGCACCAGGCGCCCGAGTCACCC
>Ga0105107_10001432_pt1 | contig 15375 bp, 16 predicted proteins | sample PPLLaktember2015_6_FD_79335 | JGI IMG/M metagenome (GOLD analysis project Ga0105107, IMG submission 79335) | Freshwater sediment microbial communities from Prairie Pothole Lake near Jamestown, North Dakota, USA - PPLs Lake P8 Core (1) Depth... | ecosystem: Environmental > Aquatic > Freshwater >...
GGCTCACCTACCTTCCAGGCGTAGCTCGATGCACGCACACCGATTCCAACAGGGTACGTCATCAGCCATGCGTCGGCCTCTGCGATGGCGTCCTCGACGCAGGCCGCATTCGTGTGGTTCCACTCCGTGTTCAACTTCGCCGCCACCAGCGAGGCGAACATCGTCAGCGTCTTGTCCTTGTTGCCCGGTTCGGCGAGGAGCGCGATCGCCTGATCGCGCGTGTAGGTGACGCCACCTACGGTGATCGACGCTGGCCATGCTTCCGGATGGTTCATCCAGTACCCGGGCGCTCCCGTGCCGACCTCATTCACGACAACGAATCCGAAGTCGGTGTTCTGCACGCTGGTTCCGGTGTTGACGCCGGCGATGGTAACGGTGACGACGCTGTTCGGGCCGCTCAGCGTACCGTCGCTGTCTATGATGTCGTCCGGGGGGACGTCGGTCGGAGACGGCACGCTGCCGTTCGGAATCTGCACCTGAAGCTCGTACGTGCCATCTGGTGGGGCAAAGAACTCGTAGTAACCGTCCTCGTCTGTCATGACAGGGTCGAGGCCGCTGCCCACCAACGTCACGCTGGACCCGCTGATGCCAGGCTCCCCCTCATCCTGAACGCCATTGCCATTCAAGTCGTTCCAGACGAAGCCGCAAAAATAACCGCCGGACGGGCAGTGTGCCTCGGTCGCGGCGGCGGCGGGCACTGCCGCCACTGGCAGCAGCGCTGCCGCCAGGCCAACGACCCTCGCGTGCTTGAGCGGCCCGTCGAGCAACCGCCGCGTCTTCTCCCGCAGTTCTTTCTGACGTTCCTTCTGGGACATATGCATCTCCTTGTTGAGTTGTCTTCGTTCTGTTGACCAACGCTCTTTCAACCGATAGCCCGGACGTGCGGTTTCTTCTCATCAACAACCACTGCATCAGCGATCCCACGGCCGGCGTCACGCAGAGCCTGCGCACGATCGTGGAGTGGCTGTCGGACGAGGGACACGAGTGCCACGTGCTGACGACCGCGCGCTTCGAGGCGCGCGTCACCTTCACGCTCGCCGAGCATCTCGCACAGCACGGCGTCGCGCTGTCGCCGGCCGATCGGCTCGTGCCCTACCAGGTTGGACGCGTGCCCGTCACGCTCGTCGTGACGCGGCACAACGATGAATCGCGGCCGAACCGCAGGGAAACCGCGGCCTTCCTCGGGCACTTCGACAGACTCCTCGACACGTTCCGTCCCGATCAGCTCATCGCCTGCAACGGCCACTCGATGATTTTCGAAGCCCTGTCGCGCGCGCGGGCGCTGGGCATCACCACGTCGTTCGCGGTCCGCGGGTATGGCTACTATCAGGCGCGGCACTTCAAGGACGTCGATCACGCCTTCACCTGCAGCCAGTACCTGACCGACGTCTACAGGGACAAGATGGGGCTCGAGAGCACGCCGCTCGAGCCGCCGATCGACTGGTCGACCGTCGTCGCGCCGAGCGAATCGCGGGCCTTCGTTACCTTCGTCCATCCAGCACGCCACAAGGGGCTGCTGCTCTTCGCCCGTCTGGCCGACATGCTCGGCACACGGCGGCCCGACATTCCCGTTCTGGTCGTCCAGTCGGGACACACGGCGGGCTCGTTGAACAGCATTCCCGGCATCGATTTCTCCGCATATCCGCAGATCATGGCGGCGCCGCCCGTGCCGGCGCCGGCCGACTACTTCGCGCTCACACGCATCCTGGTCGTGCCGTCGGTGTGGGACGAGCCGTTCGGCCGCGTCGCCGCCGAGGCGATGATCAACGGCATTCCCGCGCTCGTCGGCGATCGCGGCGCATTGCCGCACGTCGTCGGCGGGGATTTCGCGCAAGGAGGAGGTGGCCGCGTCCTGCCGATCCCCGCGTGGATGACCGATCGGTCCACGCGACTTCCGGCCGAGGACGAAGTCGAGCCGTGGTACGAGGCCGTCGTATCGTTGTGGGACGATTCGACGCTCTATCGGACGATGGGCGCACGTGCGCGGCAGATCGCCGACGACCGCTACAGCGAGCGCGTGTCTCGAAAACGGCACGTGGATTATTTCACCTCTCTCAAACCCGGAGGTGCTCCAGTGCGACTTCGCTGCCAGTTGCCAATTGGGTTGTTCTTCTGAGACTTACGGCGGTGTGGCCGCCGCGCGCGGCAACAGATTTGTGATGCGGGATACAAGAACGGGGGCGGGCGCCGGCCCTCAGGCCGTGGCGAACAACGCCTTCAGCCCATTGATGAGCATCTGGACGGCGACCATCACGAGCAGCATTCCCATCAGGCGTTCGATCGCGATGAGACCGCGCTCGCGCAGCACACGGTAGAAGAAGGTCGAGCTCAACAGGATCGCGCCACCGATCGCCCACGCAGTCGTGACGGCAATCCACAGCGACATCGCGTGGCCTGGTGAGGAGCGCTGCAGCAGCAGGACGGCGGCGAGCGTGGATGGGCCGACGAAGAGCGGAATCGCGAGCGGTACAAGGAACGGCTCGCCTTCGAGCGGCTCGCCCACCATGCCGCCCTCGTGCGGGAAGATCATGCGCAGCGCAATGAGGAACAGTACGATCCCGCCCGCGATGCTCAGCGTCTCCTCTTCGAGGTGAAGGAATCGCAGCAGGTGGCTGCCGAGGAACAGAAACACGAGCAGCACTCCGTACGCCAGAAGAATCTCGCGTACGAGCACGATGCGCCGCCGCTCGACCGGAACATCTTTCAGAATCGACAGGAATACGGGGACATTTCCTATCGGATCCATGATGAGCAGGAGGGTCACGACAGCGGCGAACACGTCCATACGACCCTATTGTGCTATGGCAAACTCCCGCCGGCGATCGCGCGCCGGCTCATCGAGTGCAGATAGCGGATTTCCTCGTCGGCCAGCCCTTCGCCGAACGTCGTCAGTCCCTTTCGCGTCTTGATCGTAATGCCGCTCCGCCCCACGAACCTGCTGATCGCCGCAAGCAGGCGCTCGGTTCCCGGGCCGATCGCCGCCTGCGCGCCGACGCGATCGGCTGGCGCCATCCGTTGCTCGTGATCGCGCCTGACTGACATCAATATCGCCTCGGCTGTGCTGTAGTCCACGTCGATGACCTCTTCGGCCGTGAGCGACGAAAGGAGACGCGTCTTCCACACATGGCGCTCTTCGATTCGGATGCCCGCAGTGGACGCCGTTATCGTGGTTCGGCCGAAGCGAGCTCTCAGCCAGGCGCTCAGCCCGGTCAGCGCGGGCATCACGCCGAAGGCGACGATGAGAAAGCCGAGAAAGATCCATGACACGAGATCCGGAGTGTTGGACTGCCGGAAGAACCGGAAGAAGGGCGCAACCAGGAAGATCGGAACGCCGATGGGTACCAGGAAAAAAAGAAACATCGCTGGATGCACCTGCCGTGCGGGGATCACGATGCTGACGCCGCCGTTTGCCGCGCTGACTGTGCTGCGCAGGCTCGCAGGACGGCCAGCAGGCTCTTCGCGGTGATGATCCATCCGCAAACGGTGCTGGAGCGACAGATCCGCCTGCGCCGCCGAGAGCGTCACCGGATGATCGGTCGACGCATCCTCAATCTCGAGACGTAACAGGCCGGCGATGGCGGTCGCGCGCTCCCTCGCTTCGGCGTATTGCGTCGAGGCGAACAGGCGCAGACGCCCGCCTGTTCGAGCCGTCAGACTGACGGGAAATTGATCGGCGCTGTCCGAATCGCCCCGCTGAAAGTCGAGGTGCACGCTCGTGTAGTCGTCGAGGCGATGAATCGTCTCCGACATGGGGACGAGGAGCCCCATCCGCATGACGACCGTGCGACTGGCCGCATCGATCGTCGTCCAGCTGCGCCCGAATACGAGCGCGCCTCCGACCAGCGTGAAGATGACGCCCATTGCCAGAAGCAGTGGTGTGCCGAACCACGGCAGCGGCCCGGCACAACCTGGCTGAACGCGCGCGTCATCGCCTGCTTTATCGGCAGTTAGGACGGGGAGGACCGCGCCCGGGCAAGCAACAGCTCCCGCTCTCGCGTGTTGCGCGTCAGCGCGGCCGCGCGTTCGAATTCGGCGCGTGCTTCATCGCGACGCCCTAGCTTGGCGAGAAGGTCGCCGCGCACGCTCGGCAGCAGGTGGTAGTTCTTGAGAGATGGCTCCTCTACCAGCGCGTCGACGATTTCGAGGGCGGCTTCGGGGCCGAACGCCATCCCGACGGCCACTGCGCGATTCAGTTCGACAACCGGGGACGGCAGGCTTCGCACGAGGGCCTCGTACAGCGCCGCAATCCGGGGCCAGTCGGTCTGATGAGCGGCCCGTGCACGGGCGTGACACGCGGCGATGGCCGCCTGGAGCGTGTATGGCCCGCGCGTACTCCCAAGCGTCTCGGCACGCTCGAGAGCCGCCAGCCCCCGGCGTATCAGCAGCTGATCCCAGCGCGCGCGATCCTGATCGAGCAACAACACCGGCGCTCCGCGCGCGTCAACGCGCGCGGCGGCCCGCGAGGCCTGAATTTCCATCAACGCCACGAGCCCGTGCACCTCGGGCTCCTGCGGCGCGAGCCCGGCGAGCACGCGGCCGAGGCGCAGCGCGTCCTCGCACAGCGCCGGTCTCATCCAGTCGTCGCCGGCCGTGGCCGAGTAACCCTCGTTGAAGATCAGGTAGATGACTTCGAGCACCGACGACAGGCGCACGTCGCGATCGGGCCCGCGGGGGACCTCGAACGGCACGCCCTCCTTCGCGAGCGTCCGCTTCGCGCGGACGATCCGCTGCGCAATGGTCGGCTCCGACACGAGAAACGCGCGCGCGATCTCGTCGGTCGTCAGGCCGCCCAGCAGTCTGAGCGTGAGCGCGGCGCGTGCCTCCGGCGAAAGAACGGGATGGCACGCGGTGAAGATGAGCCGCAGCAGATCGTCGCCCACATCCTCGTCCAGCGCCGCTTCGAGCTCCCGCGCGACGGCATCCTGACGCTGGCCGAGCTCGTATCCGAGCTCCTCGTGTTTGCGATCGAGCAGCTTGCTGCGTCGGAAGTGATCGATCGCCCGATGTTTGGCCGCCGCCATCAACCAGGCGCCGGCATTCCTCGGAATACCCGACGCAGGCCACTGCTCGAGGGCCGCCACGAGCGCGTCGTGCGCCAGATCTTCGGCAAGGCCGACATCCCGCACAATTCGCGCAAGGCTGGCAATGATTTTCGGCGATTCGATCCGCCAGACGGCGTCAATCGCGGTATGCGTATCGGAAGCCGTCATCGCGCGATCGGGACACAGAGATCACAGAGGAACGACAAGAGCACGGAGACCTTTCCAGTGTACTCCGTGCTCTCGGCCCTTCCTCTATGGGCTCTGCGTCCGAATCACGCCTTCTGCTTCTCGAGCTGTTGGCCGACCCGCCGGTGATGCTCGATGGCGTCGCCTGGCGCGAAGTCGTCGAGCTCGAACAACGGTCGAAGCTCCACCTCTCCGTCCTGGAACGGCACCCGCTTGGCCCATTCGATCGCCTCGTCTTTCGACTTCACCTGAATCATCCAGAAGCCGGCGACGAGCTCCTTGGTCTCGGTGAAGGGGCCGTCGACCACGGTGCGCTTGTCCCCGGAGTACTTGATCCGGGCACCTTTCGAGCTTGGCTTGAGCCCGGAACCGTCGAGCATCACGCCGGCTTTCACCAGCTCTTCGTTGTACTTGGCCATCTCTGCCAGATCTTTCTCGCTCGGCATCACGCCCGCTTCAGACTCCTTGGAGGCTTTCACAATCATCATGAATCGCATGTCGATAGCTCCTTCCCAATTGTGGTGAATCCTGCCCTCTATTGTGACGACGAATGGGGCAGGCTGAAATCGACACGGCGACGGGAAAAATACTAAATTGGAGCCATGAGCAACGTTCGTGTGCTGGTCGGTACGCGCAAAGGCGCATTCATCCTCTCGTCTGACGCGAAACGAGACAGATGGGAAGTCAGCGGGCCTCATTTCGCCGGTTGGGAGATCTACCACCTCAAAGGCTCCCCGGCGGATCCGTCTCGCCTGTATGCCTCCCAGTCGAGCGGCTGGTTTGGCCAGGTCATTCAGCGGTCGAGCGACGGCGGAACGACGTGGGAGGCGGTCGGGAACGAATTCGTCTACGACGGTGTGCCGGGCACGCACCAGTGGTACGACGGCACGCCCCACCCCTGGGAGTTCAAGCGCGTCTGGCACCTGGAGCCGTCTCTCACAGACCCTGATACGGTCTACGCCGGGGTCGAGGATGCCGCAATGTTCCGGACCACCGACGGGGGTCGCTCGTGGCACGAGCTCTCCGGCCTGCGTGGCCACGGCTCGGGACCCCGGTGGCAGCCGGGCGCCGGCGGGCTCTGCCTGCACACCATCCTCATCGATCCGAAGAACCACGATCGGATGTTCATCGCCATCTCCGCGGCCGGCGCGTTTCGGACCGACGACGGTGGAAAGACCTGGCAACCGATCAATCGCGGGCTGCGCTCGCAGTACATTCCCGACCAGGACGCCGAAGTCGGCCACTGCGTGCACCGTCTCGCGATGCACGCCTCGCGGCCCGACGTGCTGTTCATGCAGAAGCACTGGGACGTCATGCGCACCGACAACGCCGGCGACTCGTGGACCGAAGTCAGCGGAAACCTTCCCACCGACTTCGGTTTCGTCATCGACGTCCACGCACACGAGCCCGAAACGATCTACGTCGTCCCGATCAAGAACGACTCGGAACATTTTCCGCCCGACGGAAAGCTTCGTGTGTACCGCAGCCGCACCGGCGGACACGAATGGGAAGCGCTGACCAACGGCCTGCCCCAGAGCGACTGCTACGTCAACGTGCTGCGCGACGCGATGGCCGTCGATTCGCTCGACAAATGCGGCATCTACTTCGGCACCACGGGAGGACAGGTATACGTGTCGCCCGACGCCGGCGACACCTGGACGTCCATCGTCAGAGATCTTCCGCCGGTGGTGTCGATCGAAGTGCAGACGCTTGCCGCGCCGTAGCCCAAGCCCGAACGCTTCGGATTCGCGATGCGGCAGCGTCAACCCAAGCGCCTTCTGGGAATATGCGGGCTCTCATGATCAAAGTGGTGCTGCCGGCACATCTGCGGACTCTGGCGGGCGTTGGCGGCGGCGACGTGCTGCTCGACGTACGGGGGCAGGCGACACTCCGGTCGGTGCTCGACGCGCTCGAGGCTCGCTATCCGACTCTGCGCGGCACGATACGCGACCATGGGACGCACAAGCGCAGGGCCTTCATCCGCTTCTTCGCATGCGAAGAGGATCTCTCGCATGAGCCACCCGACGCTCCCCTTCCGGAAGCCGTCGCCTCGGGCGCAGAGCCGCTCTACGTCGTCGGCGCGATTGCCGGAGGCGCATGATCGTCCATCTCGTCGACGGCACGTACGAGCTGTTCCGGCATTTCTACGGTTTCAAGCGCACGAAGCGGCCCGATCGGCCGCTGGGCGCCGTCGCGGGCGTGCTGGGAACGGTCGTCCAGATGCTCGAAGGCGGCGCGACGCACATCGGCGTGGCGACCGATCACGTCATCGAATCGTTCCGCAACGAGATGTGGCCCGAGTACAAGACGGGCGCAGGCATCGATCCGGCGTTGTGGGCGCAGTTCCATCCGCTGGAAGACGCGCTCGTCGCGATGGGCGTCGTCACGTGGCCGATGGTGGAGATCGAAGCCGACGACGCGCTCGCGTCGGCCGCGCGGCTGGCCGCCGGCGATCCGCGGGTTCAGAAGGTCTGTATCTGGACCCCGGACAAGGATCTCGCCCAGTGCGTCGACGGCGATCGCGTCGTTCAGATGGATCGCCGGAGCGGCGAGATGCGCAATGCCGCGCTGGTGCGCGCCAGGTACGGCGTGGACCCCCCGTTCATTCCCGACTACCTCGCGCTCGTCGGCGACGCGGCAGACGGGTATCCCGGCCTTGCGGGCATCGGCGCGAAGACCGCCGCGCGCCTCATCAATCAGTACGGGCATCTCGAGCGCTTCCCGCCGGAAATACTGCGGGAGAATCGCGAGCGCGCGCTGCTCTTCAAGTCTCTTGCGACACTGCGGACAGACGCGCCCCTTTTCGCTGACGTCGAAGAACTGCGATGGCGTGGCGCGGGCGACGCGTTCGCATCGCTCGCGGCGCAGATGGACGAATCCAGACTGGCGGAACGGGTTCGGGCGTTGAGCAACGGGAAAACTTGAGCGCTATACTCAGATGAATATGACGCTGAGACGCTGCCTGGTGATCATCGCGGCGCTGTCGATCATGACGGCCCTCGCAGAGCCCGGAAAGGGATCCGGGAACCTTTTCGCTCAGACGACTGGCAGCGGCGCGGCACTGCACGCGCTCTTCGATCGCGAATGGGAATGGGAGCTCACTCAGGATCCGCTGTGGGCGTCCTATCTCGGCGACCGTCGATGGAATGACCAGTGGCCCGACATCAGCGCGCAGGCACTCGCCGCCCGACAGGCCCATCGCCAGGCCGTGCTGAAAGAGCTGGCGGCGATTCCGCGCGACCAGCTCTCACCCGCCGATCGGCTCAACTACGACCTGTTCAGGCACCAGTACGGGATGACGGTCGAAGGCTTCCAGCATCGACAGCATCTGATTCGCACCTCGACGCTCGACGGAGTGCAGAACGCCGAGTTTGTCATCGACTCGCTCCGTTTTCAGACCGTCAAGGATTTCGACGACTGGCTCGCGCGACTCGACGCCTTCCCGGTTTACATGGATCAGAACATTGCGCTCATGCGCGAAGGCATGAAGGCGAATGTGCTTCTCCCGAAGATCATCGTCCGGCGCGTTCGCGAGCAGGTCGCGCAACTCGCAACACAGGCTGGCGAGGAGAGCGGCTACTACCGGCCGTTTCGCAGTATGCCCTCAGGATTCAGTGCCGCCGATCGCGATCGCCTGACGAAGGCTGCCGCGGACCGCGTCCGCACCCGCGTGCAGCCCGCCTTCGCGCGGCTTCTCGAGTTCATCGATCGCGAGTATCTGCCGGCCGGCTACGACGGCGTCGGCTGGTGGCGTACGAGCAGCGGACTTGCCGGCTATCGGTACTTCGCGCGGTACCACACCACGACCGATCTCGGGCCTCAGGACATTCACGCGCTCGGCTTGAAAGAGGTCGCGCGCATCCGGTCCGAGATGGAAGCGGTGAAGAAACAGGTGGGATTCGCGGGCACGCTCGAGGAATTCTTCACCTATCTGCGCACCGATCCGAGGTTCTTCTACAAGACGGGCGAAGAGTTGCTCGACGGGTACCGCGCCGTCGCGAAGCGGATCGACCCCGAGCTCATCAAGATCAGCCGGAAGCTGCCTCGCGTGCCTTACGGCGTCATCCCCATCCCCGCTGCCGTCGCGCCGATGTCGCCCGCGGCCTATGCCAACGGCGGCGCGCCCGACGGCTCGAGGCCGCCGTACTTCTTCGCCAATCTCGACAAGCCTGAAACGCGCCCGAAGTGGGAGATGATGGCGCTGACGCTTCACGAGGCGATGCCCGGACATTGCCTGCAGATATCGGTGGCACAGGAGCTGGGAGACCTGCCGAACTTCCGGCGCCACGCGTTCTTTACCGCGTATATCGAGGGATGGGGGCTCTATGCCGAGTCGCTCGGCGAAGACATGGGCCTCTACGAAGACGACCTCTATGCGAAGTTCGGCCAGCTCACCTACGAGATGTGGCGCGCCGTGCGGCTCGTGGTCGACACGGGGTTGCACGCCATGGAATGGGACCGCGAGCGCGCGATCAAGTACTTCATGGACAACGCCGCGAAGACCGAGAACGACGTCACGAACGAAATCGATCGTTACATCTCGTCGCCGGGGCAGGCGCTCGCCTACAAGATGGGCGAGCTCAAGATCAAGGAGCTGCGCCGTAAGGCGCAGCAGGCGCTCGGCGAGAAGTTCGACCTCCGCGATTTCAACGACGTCGTGCTGCAGAGCGGCGCGCTTCCGCTCGGCATCCTCGAGGCGCGCGTGAACGACTGGATTGCGGGCTTCTAGCGATGCGCAGCGCCGTTGTCCTGCTCTTCGTGGCGGCAATCGCGTGTCAGCGCGCGCCTGCGCCCGATCTGCTCAACAGCGGCGTCTGGATCGACCTCAGCTATGACTTCTCCCCGGACACGATCTTCTGGCCGACCGCAAAGCGGTTCGAGCTGCAGATCGAATCGGCAGGACGAACACCGGCGGGTTACTACTATGCGGCCAACAACCTCTTCACGTCGGAGCATGGTGGAACGCATCTCGACGCGCCGCTGCACTTCGCAGAGGGAAAATGGGCGACCGATCAGATCCCGCTGGAGCGGCTCGTCGGACCTGCCGTAGTCGTGGACGTCACGAATCACGCGGCGAATCCCGACTATCAGATCACGCCTGACGCCCTCGAGGCCTGGGAACGTGCGAACGGACCGATCCCGGACGGCGCGATCGTCCTGTTCCGCACGGGTTGGGGCAGGCATTGGCCCGATCCCGTGAAGTATCTCGGTACGGCCAGGACCGGTCCCGAGGCGGTCGCGGAGCTTCATTTCCCCGGCATTCATCCGGAGACCGCGCGATGGCTGACCGCCCGCGGCACCATCGACGCAATCGGCATCGATACCGCGAGCATCGATTACGGGCAGTCGAGCACGTTCGACACTCACCAGATTCTGTTTGCCGCGAACATTCCCGCTTTCGAGAATGTCGCTCAGCTCGACCGGTTGCCGGCCAGAGGGAGCGTGGTCGTCGCCCTTCCGATGAAAATCAAAGGGGGGAGCGGCGGGCCGCTGAGGATCGTTGCGGTGGTCCCGCGCGACGCTTTCTGAAGAGCTCGTAGAGCACAACGCCGCCGGCGGTCGCCACGTTGAGCGATCGCTTCGTTCCGACCATCGGGACGCGGACGTGCGTGTCGCACCGCTCGACAATCTCCCGTGGAAGGCCTTCAACCTCGTGGCCGAAGATGACCAGTACCGGAAAGCGGGGCTCCCATTCGAAGACATCGGTCGCGCCTTCGACCGTTTCGATCGCGGCGATCTCCCACCCGTCGCGCCGCTGGTCCTCGATGAGGACGAGCGGATCCGACCGTTCCCACGCGACGTGCTGTTCGGACCCAAGCGCGGTTTTGGAGATCTGCCGCGACGGGGGCGCGCCGGTAAAGCCCGACAGGTGCAGCCGCGACACGCCGACGGCATCAGCCGTACGGAAGAATGCGCCGACGTTGTAGAGGCTGCGCACGTTGTGCAAAAGCACGGAAACCGGAAGCGCCGGCATGCCCGCCATTCTACAGTCTGGGCGTATGTGGCTTGTATCGTTGGAGTTACGGGGTGCGCAAGATCAAATTGAGACAGAGTCTCAGTTAGTGGTAGCATCAAGGGTACCGTGTCCATCCCACTGACGTCTCTCGAACCAGGCGAGGTCGCCCGCCTTGCGGATACACGCCTCGACACTGAAACACGCTCGCTGCTCCGTTCGCTCGGGTTGACCGATGCCTCGCGGCTCCGCGTCTGCAAACGCGGCGACCCCTTCATCATCCAGGTGCGCGACACGCGCATCGGCGTATCCCGTAAGGTCGCAGGCGGCATTTTCGTCGTGCACGAGGACGACGAAACTCGCCGCGCATGACGGTCCCGGCCGCAGACGCTTCCACGATCGAGCACGCGCGATCGACCGCGGCGAGCCGCATCGTCCTGCTCGGCAATCCCAACACCGGCAAGACCACGCTCTTCAACGCGCTCTGCGGCGCCCGCGCCAAGACCTCGAACTTTCCAGGCACGACGACGTCGATTCGATCGGGCCGCTGCGACCTGGATGGTGTGCGCCTCGAGGTCGTCGACCTACCCGGCGTCTACGATCTGCGCTATCACTCCCCCGAAACGCGGATTGCGCGAGACGTGCTCGGCGGCGCGCTCGCGGAACGGCCCGATGTCATCGTCGTCACGATAGACGCGTGCAACCTCACGAGGAACCTCGTGCTCGTGGGCGAGCTTCTCGCGTATGGGCAACCGCTCGTCATCGCGCTGAACATGGTGGACATCGCCCAGCGGCGCGGGCTGACGCTGGATGCCGGCGAGATGTCGCGCCGCCTGGGCGCGCCGGTCGTGCCGACCGTTGCCAGAACAGGCGCGGGCCTCGACGCCCTGACGAGCGCGATCGTGGCCGCCGCCTCCGGGCACGCGCCGGTCATGCGGCCAGATAATCTGCCGGGCGCGGACGAAACCACCGAGGCTCTGACGGCGTGGGCGGACGACATGGTCGCGCACTCGGTTTCCGGCGCGCGATACGCACTCGAGCACGATACCCTGACCGAGCGGCTCGACCGCGCCTTCACGCACCCGATTCTCGGGGTCATGGTCTTTGTCGGCATCATGGGCGGGCTCTTCTGGACGTTGTTCACGCTCGCCAGCGTGCCGATGGACCTCATCGAAGTAACCTTCGCCGGCCTCGGCGACTTCATCCGCGCGCAGCTGCCCGCAGGGCCCGTTCGCGATCTGCTGACCGATGGCATCGTCGGCGGCATCGCGGGAACCGTCGTATTCCTGCCCCAGATCTGCCTGCTGTTTTTTTTGATCAGCCTTCTGGAGGACACCGGCTATCTGGCCCGCGCCGCGTTCGTCATGGACCGGCTGCTCTACCGGTTCGGATTGCCCGGGCAGGCGTTCGTGCCGTTGCTGACGGCGCACGCGTGCGCGCTGCCGGCCATCATGAGCACACGCCTGATCCCCGGCCGCCGCGATCGGCTCGCGACGATCCTCATTGCGCCATTCATGAGCTGCTCGGCGCGGCTCCCCGTGTACGTGCTGCTCACAAGCCTCATCTTCGCGGATCGTCCCGCGTTCGCGGCGCTCGCGTTCGCCGGATGCTATCTGCTGGGAGGACTCGCCGGATTGTTCAGCGCGGCGCTCCTCGGCCGGACGGTCCTCAAGGGACGCGCGCGGCCGATGGTGCTCGAGCTGCCGACGTACAAATTCCCGTCGTTCACGAACGCCGTGCTCACGGCGCGCGATCAGGGAGTGACGTTTCTGCAGACCGCGGGGACCGTCATCGTCGCCATCTGCGTGGTCATGTGGTGGCTGAGCGCGTATCCGAAAGTCGCACCCGGGCCCGAAGTCCAGGCACTCCGTGCGCAGGCAGCGGCGCCGGGCCTTCCGGCCGAACAGGTCGAGGTGCTCACGGCGCGCGCCGACACGCTTCAGAACCGCGCCGAGCAGGCCGGCAGTATCGCGGGACGCGCGGGCGGCCTCATCGAGCCGTTCTTCCGCCCGCTCGGCTTCGACTGGCAGCTCACGGTCGGAGTGCTCACGAGTTTTCTGGCCCGAGAGGTGTTCGTCTCGACCATGTCCGTCCTTGTTGGCGGAGGCGGCGAAGCCGATGTGGATGCAGGCGTCGTCGATCGCATTCGAACGATGACGCGTAACGACGGCACGCCGGTCTTTACGACGGCGACATCGGCGTCCACGCTGGTGTTTTTCGTCCTGGCGATGCAATGCCTGCCGACGCTGGCGGTGACTCGGAAGGAGACGGGCCGATTGAAGTACGCCCTGCTTCAGCTGGGCTATATGTCAGCCGTCGCGTATGTGGCCGCGCTGATTGTTCACCAGACTCTCCGCGCGGCCGGCATATCATAGAGAATCGACATGCCGGTGCTCGTTCAACACGTCCTCGTCACGCTGGCCGCAATTGCGGCGGCATCGATTGTGGTGCGCCGCGTGTTCACGACTGTCCGGCCCGGAGCCGAAGCCGCGCCCAGATGCGCGTCCTGCCCCGTCGCACAGCCAGCCGGCGTCAGGATGACATTCACCACAGAGCGCACAGAGAACACAGAGAAGTCCGGGTAAGGAATTCTCTGCGACCTCCGTGTTCTCTGTGGTGAGCACTGAGAAGGTTGCGATCGGCCCCGCTCTACTGTGGCGCCGGTCCCTCGAAAATCTGGCGAATCTCGCACTCGCCTTCGCCGGCGACCTCGAGAAACTCCTTCGCGAGCTGGATTGCGTGCTCTTTGGACCGCGCCTGGAGTATCGCGAACCCGCCCACCACTTCCTTCGACTCCGTGAACGGGCCGTCCTTGACGGTCACCTTCGAGCCATCCTTCCGGACGCGCGCGCCCAGCGAGGTCGGCAGGCAGCCTTCGGTGGCGACCAGCTCGCCGGTCTTCATGAACTTCTCGATGAGCGCGCCCATTCTCGTCATCTCCTCCTCGGTCGTAGGCTGGCCGGTTTCGACGCTCTTGTAGATCGACAGGTATCGCATCTGTCCTCTCCTTCTGTGTTGGTCAGAATCTATCCTCTACCAGCACGTCGAACGAGGCAGAGCAAAATCGACAGGCCTACGCAACCGGTGCCGGGGTTGGGGCGGTCAGAGCCGTCTCCGGCGATCGGGGGATGATCGCCCATGCCACCACGTAGGCAATGACGCCTCCGACAATCGCGCCGCAGAAGATCGACAGGATTGCCCACAGCAACCGGATGGGCGTGGCGTCGACACCGAAGTACTCGGCCAGACCGCCGCACACGCCCGCAACCTTCTTGTCGGTGACCGATCGCGTGAGCCGCCGGCCAGCCGGAGCCGCCACGGGCGCTGACGCCTCGGGCATGAGCAGCCACGCCGCGATGTAGGCCAGCACGCCCCCGATAATCGCCCCGGGCACAATCGACAACACGACCCAGGCCACGCGAATGAAGACCACATCGATATCGAAGTACTCCGCGAGGCCGGCGCAAACACCGGCAATCTGTCCCTGTGTTGGTAAACGCGTAAGACGACGAGCGGGCATGGTGACCTCCTGCTGATCAGTTATACGGGAGGATCGCGCCGCAGGTTTCAAGCCAGCCGCGAGCGGGTGGCACGGCGCACCGTCAACACAAGTGCCGTGGCGGCGCCTGCGGGATTAGTTGCTCGCGGTCATTGACGCCTCCATCTTCTCCATCGCCTGGTCGATTGTGAAGCTGGCCGCCTTCTGCCTCGGCGGAAATTCCTTGAACGTCTCCAGAAACTTTCCGACGATGGCCTGCGCCCCCATGATGAGATATGCCTTGGAAAGGTACCAATCCCAGTAAGTATTGGACGTCACATCCGCGCGTTCGAAGGGATCGGTTCGCAGGTTGTACAGCTTGGGAACCCGGAGCGGCGTAAACGGCTCCGCCCAGATTTGCAGTGTTCCCGCGCAGCGCTGCTCCATGAAGACCATTTTCCAGTTCTTGACGCGTACAGCGACAAGATCTCCATCGTCAGAGAAGTACATGAACCCTTCGCGTGGACTCTTCACGCCCTTTGTCGTGAGAAACGGCAGGAGGTTGTGCCCGTCGATGTGAACTTTGAAGGTCTTGTCGCCCGTCTTGTGCCCTTTTCGCAGCTTGTCTGCGATGTTCGGCTCGCCTGCCATCGCCAGAATCGTGGGCAGCCAGTCGTGATGCTGGACGATCTCGTTCGAGACCGCACCCGCCGGAA
>Ga0105107_10001433_pt1 | contig 15374 bp, 18 predicted proteins | sample PPLLaktember2015_6_FD_79335 | JGI IMG/M metagenome (GOLD analysis project Ga0105107, IMG submission 79335) | Freshwater sediment microbial communities from Prairie Pothole Lake near Jamestown, North Dakota, USA - PPLs Lake P8 Core (1) Depth... | ecosystem: Environmental > Aquatic > Freshwater >...
CACCTTGGACATCTGCCGCTGCTTCCGTGCGTGCACGGCCTCTTTGGCATAGTCGAGGGATTTCCCTTTTCTCGTCTTGATCTCGATGAAAACCAGCGTCTCCCCGTCCCGGGCCACAAGATCGAGTTCTCCAAGAGCGCAACGGTAGTTTCGTGCGACGCATTTGTAGCCGAGGCTTTCAACTTTCTTGAGGGCGAGATCTTCTCCCTCTTTTCCGAGCTCCAGCCTTTGTCTCGTCACCTCAGGTCACTCTCCTGAAAGTCATCCGATGAATCGGGCAAGCCCCTTGTTTCCTGAGGGCAGCCAGATGCTGCGCCGTGCCATATCCCTTGTTTTCCGAGAACCCGTACACGGGAAATCGCTCATGAAAGGAGCTCATGATTCTGTCTCGGTACACCTTGGCCACAATGGAGGCCGCAGAAATGCTGTGGCTGCGGCGATCCCCCTTTTTCAGGCACCGATAGGGAATCGGCACTGGCGCAGGGTGGGTGCCATCCACAAGGCAGAACCCAGGTTGCGGGTCCAGCGACAGGATCGCCTGCCTCATGGCCTGCAAGGAGGCTTGAAGAATATTGGTCCTGTCAATATCCCACGCCGAAACGACTCCCACGCCGACAGACAAGGCCTTTTCGTGGATGAGGGAGAAGGCTTTTTCCCTTGCCCTCTCCGTCATCTCCTTGGAATCCCGGACTCCCTCCAACACCACGCCTTCAGGCAGAATAACCGCTGCGGCAACCACCGGGCCTGCCAGGGGGCCCCGGCCGGCTTCATCCACACCTGCAATCAACCGGTAACCGGCTTTTCGAAAAAGGGATTCGTAGAAGAGCGTGTCGAGATCACGGGAAGAAACGCTCTCGGGGAAAAGAGCGAGGTTGTTTTGTGGAGTCATCAAGCGACCCTGCCAAGGAATGAGTCACCGCTTCAGAGGTGTCCCCTCTGAATGGGTGGATGCCGGCAAAAAGGAGCCTGAAACGCTTATGCTCTCTTCTCTTTGATGCGCGCAGCCTTGCCCTTCAGTCCGCGCATGTAATAGAGGCGCGCTCTTCTGACCTTGCCCCTGGAAACAATTTCGACCTTGTCAATATTAGGAGAGTGAAGGGGGAAAATACGCTCCACTCCGATCCCGTAAGAAACCTTCCGAACCGTGAAAGTGGCCCCCATTTTCCCTTTTCTTTTTCGGATCACCACACCCTGAAAAACCTGGATTCGTTCCTTGTCCCCTTCCTTGATCTTGGCATGCACCTTGACCGTGTCGCCCGATCTGAAGTCGGGTATGTCCAACCGCATCTGTTCTCTTTCGATCGCTTCAATAACGTCCATAACTCCTCCTCACGATTCCAACCGACCTCTGCCGGCCAGTCTGTCCAAGATGACGGCTGCCGCTGACCTTACAGAGAGGTGATTGTAGTTGGTATAGCCTTCAACCGGGTCCAGGAGGTAATCGGCCTTCCCGAAAACCTCGTCCACAAGGCCCCACGCTGTCCCGAAGAGAAGAAGGATCACCTTGTCCGCCATGACCATGGCCCGTGCTTGAGCATAGCTCAAGCCGGGCGCCTTCTTCCTGGATGCATCCGTCACAATGAGAACAGGCCTTTCCGCTTCCCGAATCGTGATCTCCTCAACGCACGCCTCAAGGGAAGGAGAAACAGCCATCAGCTCCAGAGCCTCTTTCCTGGTCCGGTTGTACTCTGCACCGTAACCGACGGTCCAGTGTGTAAGAACCCGCCGGGCAAGCTCCTGCTGGTCCGCTAAAGGGGTGATCACAAAGAAAACTTTCACCCCGTATGTCTTGGCCAGCCTCGAACAGTCATGAAGATCAAAAGTCGTTATGGCCGAGGCAATGGTTTCGTAGTTCTTGTTGTAAACGGGGTAATGAAGCAACCCCACGTGAAGCCTCATCTTCTTTCGAAACCCCGTTTCGTTCTACAGCGTTGCCCCCAGCCTGGCGAGGATGCGCTTATCGTCTTCGGTCAGTTTTGCCTTCTTCAGAAGATCCGGTCTTCTCTCAACAGTCCGTTTCAAGGACTCCATCCTTCGCCACACCCGAATCTTCTCGTGGTCGCCGGAAAGCAGGATTTCGGGAACTTCCTGGTTCTTGAACACCCTCGGTCTCGTGTACTGAGGGTATTCCAGAAGCCCGTCCTCAAAGGAATCTTCCTGGGTGGACTTCTCTCCCCCCAGCACCCCAGGAACCAGGCGGCTTACCGCGTCGATGACGACCATGGCCGCCGTCTCTCCCCCGCTCAGGATGTAGTCGCCGATGGAGAGTTCCATATCGACGCAGTTCGTCCGGATTCTCTCGTCCACGCCTTCATAACGCCCGCAAATGAGGATGAGCTGCTCCATGCGGGACAGGTCCCAAGCCAGAGGCTGATCAAAAGTCCTTCCCTGGGGTGTGAGAAGAAGCACCAGGGACTCGTCCTTTGTTCTGTCGACCGATTCCAGCGCCCTGGAGATAGGCCCTGGTTTCATCACCATGCCCTCACCGCCTCCAAAGGGCCTGTCATCAGTGACCAGGTGCCGCCCCCTGGCAAAGGAACGGATGTTAACCAAGCGGATGTCCACCACGCCGGATTTTACTGCGCGGCCTAGAATCGTCTCCTTAAAGAAAGATGAAAACAGCTCAGGGAAAAGAGTAAGAACATCAAACCTCATTCAGATCAAGAAGTCCTCCCACTTCAGCGATGATCATTTTCCCGTTCTCCAGATCGATCGTCTTCACCACATCATGGATTGCGGGGATGAGGAACTCCTCTCTTCCTTCCCGGACCACGTAAATGTCATTGGCCGCAGTCGCTAGGATGTCCTTTACGGTACCCAGGTAACGGCCTGTCTCCAGATAGACCCTGAGATCGATGAGTTCGTACCAAAAATACTCATCCTTGTTGCGGCTCGCCGCTGTCTTAGGGATGAGGATTTCGGCACCGCAGTAGGGTTTGACTTGATCCCTGGAATGCAAGCCCTCCAGTTGAATCAACGCCCCCCCTTTGTGAGGTACGGCAGAAAGGATCTTGTACTCGGAAATTCCTCCAGAGCTCTCCCTCAGAAAAATCCTGCCCGCTGTGAGCAGGGTATCCTCTGAACGGGCATAGGATTCGATCTTCAGAAGGCCCTTCACCCCATGTGGCCCGATGACCCTTCCGATCAGGAGCAGAGCTTCAGGAAAGACCTTGCTCAACCTTACTCGATGATCTCCAGAACCGATCTCTTGTTGATCTTCGTGGATGCTGCGCTGAGAATCGTTCTCATGGCCCGGGCAGTCCTGCCCTGCTTGCCGATCACTTTTCCCAGATCTTCCTTGGCCACTTTCAGTTCGAGCACAGAGGTTTGCTCCCCTTCGATCTCTGTTACGACCACCTCTTCCGGCTTGTCAACCAATGCTTTGGCGATGTACGTGATCAGCTCCTTCATCTCCATACCCCCCTCCTTCCAGAGTGCAACAAGGCCGTTAGGTGTGATATGTCAGTTTTTGGAACTCTTAAGCAACCCTTCCTTCTTCAAAATAGATCTCGCGGATTCTGAAAGCGTAGCTCCTCTCTCCAGCCAGTGGTTCACCTTTTCTTTGTGAAGTTTGATGAGAGCCGGGTTCTTGGTCGGGTCATAGGACCCGAGGATTTCCAGGAACTTTCCATCCCGTGGCGATTCCGAGTTCGCTGCAACCAAACGATAGAACGGTTTCTTTCTCGCCCCCAACCTGGTCAGTCTAATCCTTACAGCCATTCCTTTTACCACCCCCTTTTCTTGTCAAAGCCCGGAGTTCAGTGAAAGATGGACGGTACGCCTTGCAACCCTTTGCGGGTCAGGTTTTCCATCATTTTCTTTGTCTGCGCAAAGTTCTTCAAGAGCCGATTCACATCCTGTATGGTTGTTCCACTCCCAAGGGCTATTCGCCTTCTTCGACTGCCGTTAATGACCTTGTAATCCTCCCTTTCCTCCTTGGTCATAGAATTGATGATGGCTTCGACTCTGACCAGCTCCTTTTCGTCGGGCTTCATGTTCTTGAGCTGTTTGAGCTGTCCCAGGCCGGGGATCATGCTCATGATCTGCTCCAGAGAACCGAGCTTTTTCAGCTGCCTGAGCTGACCCAAGAAATCCTCAAGGTCGAACTCCCGTTTTTTCAGCTTCTTTGCAAGCTTCAGAGCCTCTTTTTCGTCGAACTCCTCCTGGGCTTTCTCAATGAGGGAAAGCATGTCCCCCATGCCAAGGATCCGGGAGGCCAGCCGGTCCGGGAAAAAGGGCTCCAGCGCGTCGAGCTTCTCTCCCACCCCTATAAATTTGATGGGCTTGTCTGTAACCGCTTTGACCGAAAGCGCGGCCCCCCCTCTTGCATCGCCCTCCATCTTGGTCAGGATGACCCCTGAAATATCCAGCAGGTCGTTAAAATGCTTGGCCACGTTCACCGCGTCCTGACCGGTCATGGCATCGGCCACCAGAAGGATTTCCGTGGGGCTGACCCTCTGCTTTATCCTCACCAGCTCCGCCATGAGCTCGTCGTCAATGTGGAGGCGGCCAGCGGTGTCTATGATCAGAATGTCCGCGCCCACTGTGCCGGCCAGGGCTAGGGCTTCCTGGCACGTATCTTCAGGCTTCCGGTTCTTGTCCGTATCGTGGACAGGGATTCCCACTTGGCTCCCCAGCTTTTTTAGCTGCTCGATAGCCGCAGGCCGGTAAATGTCGGCCGGGACCAGATAGGGGTTCCTGCCCTTTTTCCTGAGGTGAAGCGCCAGCTTGCCCGCGGTTGTCGTTTTCCCCGACCCTTGAAGACCCACGAGCATCACAGCGAAGGGAGTCCGGCCTGTGAGGTTGAGTTCCTGCCTGGTGCCTCCCATGAGCCGGACCAGCTCTTCGTAGACGATTTTGATGACCTGTTGCCCGGGGGTGAGGCTGTCCAGAACCTCTTGACCCATGGCACTCTGGCGGATGTCTTCTACAAACTTCTTGACCACCTTGTAATGGACATCCGCTTCGAGCAAGGCCATCCGGACTTCTTTGAGAGCCTCCTGGATGTTTTCTTCTGTGAGCCTCCCCTGTCCTCTCAGCTTCTTGAAGGTTCTGCTCAGCTTCTCCGATAGACTCTCAAACATGAAAAAAGGCCTGCCGTCATCAATTGCAAACGGTCAAAATAATCGTTCCTACCACGCTATGTCAAGAAAAATGAGGCTCGCCCTGCACCCAGGGAGAGAATAGTCAGATTTTGTGAGATTCTAACACAAGTTGACGACCATTTCTAAAGACTTTTTTAGAGCCTTTCCATCGATTTTGAAGTTGCCCTAGCTTAGCATCTTTTCTACTATGACCGCCACCGGAAAGAACCTTTCCATAAGAAAACCAGGTGAACCGATGTCAACTCTTCTGAACCCAGTTCCCGTGAAAGACGTCGCGGTGATTCAGCCCAGAAAAGGGAATAACGATCCGGCTCTGGGGCCTGACGTGCTCATGGTCGCCATCTCCCAGGATCTGGCGCGGCTCTCTCAAATCAAGTCCATGGGTGGCTTTGACCAGGGATTCTTCCAGATCTTCCAAATGAAAGACCAGACGGGCGCCGGCCTCAGCCTGGCCGGTCCATTTCTGGGCGCACCCCAGGCCGTGATGGTTATGGAGAAGACCATTGCCCTTGGCGCAAAGCGAATCTGTGTGTTCGGTTGGTGCGGCTCGCTTCAGCCGGATCTAAGGATCGGAGATTTCGTGATTCCTCTCAACGCCATTGCGGAGGAAGGGACCTCCAAGCATTACCCTGTCAGGAAAAGGAATCCGGGCACAGACCCAGGACTCAACCAAGTTCTGGAACAAGCCCTTGAGCAGGAGGGGCTTTCTTTTCGGAAAGGAACCGTGTGGACGACCGACGCGCCTTATCGGGAGACCGCTTCGAAGGTCAAGACATACAGGGCAAAGGGAGTCCTGGCTGTCGAAATGGAGATGTCCGCACTCATCACCCTTGCGGTCTACCGTTCCGTGATGATTTCAGGCCTTCTGGTCGTTTCCGACGAGCTTTTCGATCTCAAGTGGCACAGGGGATTTTCTAGCCCTGTTTTCAAAAAGCGATGCCTGCAGGCAGGGAATCTTCTCTTGAAATTGTTCGAGGATGAGGACTCTCAGCGTGGTTTCCTAACAAAAATAAACAGTCGTGAGACAAGAACATGATGATCTCTGAAATCTTCAATGAACAGGATCTCCTGATCTTTGACCAAGAAATACGGGCATTCCTTGAAGAACCTGCGGAGCTGCAATATGTGGTGGAATCCAGTATCCCAGGCGTCGAAGTGCTCCTGTCTTATGAAGAAGGCGCTCTCAAGTCCGCCACTGCCCAAAGAGGGCTTGTGACCACAAGCGTCAAGACCATCCTCACTCTCCCGCTGACCTTTGTCCCCTTGCGAAAGGAGAGTTCTGTGCCCGATTACCTCGAGGTCAGAGCCGACGTTTACATGGAAGACGCGGCGTTTGAACGTTTTAATCAAGAGAGGAGGGAGAAGAACCTTCCGGCTTTTTGCGATCCGAGGGAGGCTGTGGAAGATTCCCTATACCAGACAGATGCCAGGATTTCGGTGAAAAGACCCCTGAACTACTTCTGCTCGGGCAGCGCAAAAAGAGCTGGGCTTCCAGCGGTGACCCATTACGAACTCATGCTTGCCCTGCAGGAACTCGGGCTAAGAGTTAACCGGCCCCACCTCCAGGTGAAGAACGGAATCCATGAGCTGATCGACCACTGCCGGCGCCTTCAAGCCGAAAAGGGGGATTTCCCTTACTCGGTGCAAGGCGCTCTGATTCGGCTGAATTCCCTTGAGCTTCAGGCGAAGTTGGGCCAGTCTTGGGGTAATCAGAAGGGCAAGGTTCTCTTCAGGTTTTGAGGGAATGATGATGGAGAACACCAGAGTGAGGCTGATTATCGAAGGGAGAGTGCAGGGCGTGTGGTTCCGTGAAAGCACCCGCAGAGAAGCGGAGCGTTTGGGGGTTCGCGGATGGGTCAGGAACCGGCGCGAGGGCACCGTGGAAGTGCTCGCTGAAGGCCCAAAAGAAAACGTTAGAAAACTAGTTGACTGGTGTCATCATGGGCCTCCCTCTGCGCGGGTCATGCGCGTCAACGAGACTGCAGAGAGCTTTCAGGGCGAATACGGCTCCTTTGATGTTGTCTATTCGTACTGAAAATGGTAGGAAATTATCTTTCGGATTCTTGTGTTTTTAAACACTCCTACGTTGCGAGAAGGTCATAAGATGAATCAAAAGGCGCAAGGTGCAGGGCGCACGGAGCAGAGAAAAACCGATTTATGCTCTGCTCCGTGGACGACGGATACCCCCCTGTGTTGTGGGTTCCGGAGTTTCGCGTTGAAGTCTGTCCTGCTTCTTCTGCTTTGTCTTGCAATGTTCGTTGCTGGTGGGTGCGCGACGACCAAGAAACTTTACAGCAAAATGACTCCGGACTCCTCAGGGCTCAAGAAGCGCGTCCTTGTTCTCCCCTTCTGGGATCAGGTCGGGCTGGGAGAAGAAAAACTGGAGCAGCTGGCAACACAGTTCCTGTCTCTTCTCAACAAAGACGGCGTTTTTGTCATTGAAAGAGTCAGGAGACTTCCAGGCGTCGCGGATCGGGTGCGGACCCCTGAGTTCGGCATTGTGACCGATCCTGAGTACGCCACAAGAGCCGACGAGATGGGCATGAACGTCATGCTCACGGCCGTGTTCACGCCATTGGAAACCCAGAGAATAAAGACTGGCATCTGGCCCCTTCGGAAAATAAAAGACGAGACGGAAATCGCCATGTACGTGAACGCCTTTGACGTCATCAACGGCACTCTTCTGCTCACCCGTCTCGAAAGCGTTAAGATACGAACCGTTCCCGACATCATCGATGAGGATTGGGACGAGGAAGAGAACTCGGAACCCCAAAAAATAAAACCTGAAATCGATGAGAAAACCCTCGTCAAGTCGCTTACGGAGATCGTGGAAAACCAGGCCGCAGAGGTCAGCAGCGCCCTGAGAGAGAGGCCATGGCTCGGCAGGATTCTTTCTTCCGATGCTTCAGGGATCTTCATCAATGCCGGCAGCGATGTAGGTGTCAAGCTTGGAAGCGTATTCGAAGTGCTGGGAAAGGGCGAGACGATCCACTCCGCCAGCGGCCGATCCCTTGGTCTCCTCGGCTCGAAAATAGGTGAGATCAAAGTGACCGAAGTAATGAAGGACCGGGCCCTCGCCTCCATCCAGGAAGGGGGTTCCTTCAAGGCAGGGCAGGTCATCCGATTCAAGAAATAGCTGATGCGAATCCGGGAAAGCTCTTCTCCGGATTCGCATCAGCTTAGAAGTTCTCTTGCATGGGCAACGGCCCTTTGGGAAACCTTCTTGCCGCCAAGGAGCCTGGCGATCTCCTTGACCCTTTCCTCGTAGTCGAGCTGCGAAATCACCGTGCGGGTCCTGCCGTCGACCACTTGTTTTTCGACCATGAAGTGGGTCTCGCCTTTGCTCGCGATCTGCGGCAAATGGGTGATGCACAGGATTTGATGGTATCCGGCCAAGGAGCGGAGCTTGTCCCCTACCACCTCTGCCGTGAACCCCCCAATCCCTGAATCCACTTCGTCGAAAACAATAGTCTCCACAGACGACGATCGGGCAAGGATGCTTTTCATAGCCAGCATGATTCTCGAAAGCTCACCTCCCGACGCGATTTTGGACAGGGGCTTGAGGTCTTCGCCGACATTGGGAGAGAGCATAAACTCTACCCTGTCCAGGCCCTCTGCCTTGAGCCTTTTCATCAGCTCTTCCCGCCCCGCTTTCAGATATTCGTCGTGATTCTGAAATTGAACCTCAAACCGGGTGCCAGCCAGGGAAAGAAGGGCAAACTCCTCCTTAACAGCATCCTCAAACCGTCCGGCCCCCTTTCTTCGCTTCTTGGACAAATGGGTCGCCCTTGAGACCAGCGCCTCCTCCATTGCTTCGATTTGGTTTTCCAGTCGACCCAGTTCCTCTCTGCGCTGATCAAGATTTTCCATCTGCTCTGCCAGCCGGTCTTTGAGCAGGAGGATCTCCTCCAGGGAGGCCCCGTACTTTCTTTTTAATTTATGAATGAGCTGCAGTCTTTCTTCGACTTCTTCAAGGCGGCGGGGATCCATCACAATCCCTCTTTCAAGTTCTCTCAGCTCCCTTGCAGACTCTTCGATCTCCGCTTTTGCCGAAACCAGGGTGTTGACGATCGGCTTCAACCTCTCCTCAAGATCTGCGCCTCTTTCGAGCCTCCTCACGCTCTGGCTGAGGCTTGAAAGAACCGAGCTGTCTCTTTCATAAAGAGTTCCGTAGGCCTCTCGGACCTCTTCCATCAATTTCTCGGCATAGAGGAGTCTCTTTCTTTCAGCTTCCAGAGCTCCGTCTTCGCCCGGCCGGAGCGCCGCCTTTTCAACCTCTTCTCTCTGAAACCGCACCAGGTCCTGTCGATCTTCTTTCTCCTGGATCTCCTTATTCAGGGCGTCCCGCTTTTCTTTGAGTGCCTGGTGTTGGTTGAAGGCGTTTCGCAAATCCTCTCTTTCATCCATAAGACCGGAGAAATCGTCCAGGAGCACCAGGTGATTTTCGGGTTTGAGGAGAAGCTGGTGTTCGTGCTGACCGGAAATGCTGATCACCATTTGTCCAAGTCGAGCGAGCAGTTGCAGGGTCGCCATAGATCCGTTGATCACGATTCTGTTTCGGCCTTCCCTGGAGAGGTGCCGCTTGATCAGCAGCTCTCCTTGGAAGGGGATATCCATTTCCTCCAGCACCGAGCTCACCGGCGAAGGGAGAGGAACGTGAAAAAGGGCCTCGACTCTTGCTTCTTCCTCTCCGCTGCGGATGAGTTCAGCGAAGGCGCGGCCTCCAAGGATCAGGTTCACGGCATTGATGATAATCGACTTGCCGGCGCCGGTTTCTCCGGACAGAATGTTGAGGCCCGGTTTGAAGTGAATCTCTAGATGCCCGATGATGGCGAAGTTGGAGATGGTGAGTTGGACTAACATCGAGTCGCGTTACGTATTGGGTTCGAGGACCATCCTGCTTACTCAGGATGTTGTATGAAATCGCACGGCGATTTCATAGTTGTTCCCACGTCACTCTCAGCACTTCCTGGTAGGTGGTCTTTCCGTCCATAAGCTTCTTGATGGCATTTTCTCTCAAGGTGATCATGCCCTCTCTTCTAGCCTGGTCTCGGAGTGACTCCACATTGCATTCTGAAGTGATGTGTTTCCTGATGGACTCCGTCACCGGAAGAACCTCATAGATCCCGCTTCGGCCTATGTATCCTGTCCCCCTGCATCGCATGCATCCTTTTCCCCTCTGGAGTTGGACAATTCCTTGCTTTCCGAGGTCTAGTCCCATGGTGACCAGTTCTCCATGATCCATGTCAAACGACTCAGTGCAGTAAGGGCAAATCTTTCGGACGAGACGCTGAGCGAGGATGCCCACCAGGGTCGCCTGAATCAAGAAAGAGGGAACACCTAGGTCAAGAAGCCGCGTGATAGCGGAGGGGGCATCATTCGTGTGAAGGGTGGAAAGAACAAGATGCCCCGTCAGAGCGGCCTGGATCGCATTTTCAGCGGTTTCTACATCTCGCATTTCACCGATCATAATGATGTCCGGATCCTGCCTTAAGATATTTCTCAGGATCGACGCAAAGGTGATCCCGATGACTGGCTGAACTGCGATCTGGTTGAAATCCTCGTGGATCATTTCAATGGGATCTTCCACGGTCGTGATGTTAATGTCGGGGGTTGAAAGGTAACGAAGCGTCGAGTATAGGCTTGTAGATTTCCCACTTCCCGTAGGCCCGCAAACCAAAACAATCCCATGAGGCATGCCGATCATCTGCTGGTATCGGATGAGGTCCATAGACGTAAAGCCCAGGTTTTCCAGGTTCTGGAACAGCACGTCGGGGTCCATGATCCTCATGACCATCTTTTCACCAAAGGCGACAGGAACGGAAGAGACACGAATCTCGGATTCCACTCCCTGTTTTTCCATCTTGATCCGGCCATCCTGTGGCCTTCTCTTCTCGGCCATGTCAAGCCGAGCGATATTCTTGATTCTGCTCACCACAGCGGAGTGGACATTCTTGGGGATCTCATAAATTTGGTGTAGGGTACCGTCTATTCTGAATCGGACGACGCTTTTGTCCCTTTTCGGCTCGATGTGAACATCGCTTGCTCTCTGGTCAAAAGCGTAGCTGAAGAGGTGGTCTACCGCATTGACAATGTGCTGGTCATTGGACGGAAGTTCGTCGGAAGGCCGCAGCCGCACGTACTGCTCCAGGTTTCCCAGATCGACCATGGGAGTCCCGAATTGATGTTCCGCGGCCACGATGGAGCGTTTGAAACCGAAGAACTCATTGATCAACTTGATGATGTCCGATTTGGAGGTGACCACGGTTTTCACTTTGTAGTGGCTGACCTGAGCGATGTCGTGGATAACTTCCGTGTTGAAGGGATCCGGGGTCGCAACCGTCAGACATCCCTCTTCTAGTTGAATGGGAAGAACGAGGTGCTTCCTGGCAAAGGTGTGAGGAATCGTGGTGGTCACCAGGTTAAGGTCCAGCTGCAATGGGTCGATCTTTTTATAAGGAACCTTCCATGCTTTGGCCAGGGCCTGGAAAATAGTTTCCTCGTCCAAGCTCTTCCCCGGATCATCGGCTCTTTCCATCTGAAGGGAATTAATCACATCGATGATCGTGACCGGATTGCTGATTCTCGCCTTAGAGGCTGCTGATGCCTGCCTCATCGCTCGGATCTGCTCCAGTTTGCTGGTGAGGCGGTCCTTCTTCGCCATAATCTCTTTTCTCTGACCATCGGAGATGAGGCCATACTTAAGAAGAGTCTTACAGACATTGTCCGGGGTAAGTTTTTCGGAACTGTTAGACATCCCTGGTTTTTCCAACCCTCCATGTGCAGATTCGGTGACCAAGGCGCTCGCTCTGCAATAAACCTAGAAGCGATAATTGCTGAATCAGCATGAGCCCGACTGAGGCACTCCCACCTCCTAGCGAACTGGCCCAGCAGACCAGCCTTTCCAGAGTCCAGCTTTTTGTTTGTTCTGGCTCATGTTGCCGCCTGTATTTTACCCTTTTATAGATGATAGTACGAGGCCGTGATTGGAGGCAATCAAAATATCGGTTTCACATGAGCCTTTCATCACTCTAATGGAGGAATTCGGTGTCGGCGCTGTGACCGACCTCATCCAGGATGGGCCACCGAATCAGAGTTGGCCGTCAACAGAAAACTGATTTTACAACGCCTTTATCTTGTTGGTGGCAGTTGTAACATCTATTTACAACTGTAAACTAATTTTATACTGAGCATTATATTTGATTCCATTCAAACCATCTTCCATAGAGGACACCGTTAATCAACCTTTAAAGGCATGGGTCGATTTATATTTTCTTTCCAACCAGTTATATGGGATTTCGTACTCTCTTCTCTTAACGCTATCGCCCAGTTACCGCACCCTTCTCCACTTGTGTCGTTGGCACTCTTTTTGCTGCACCAAGGATAAACCAGCAGAGGAACCGCGCAATGAAAAGAGAACTGGGCTTTACCCTGGTCGAATTGATGATCACGATTGTCATCTTCTCCATTTTGCTTGGGCTTGCGATTCCGGGCTTTTCAAGCTGGCTCCCAAAATACAGGTTGAGGGGCGCGGTCCGTGACATCTACTCCAATTTCCAATATGCAAAAATGGTCGCCGCTAAGGATCGAGCCGGCTGTGGAGTGCTTTTCGACGTCGCTAACGGGCTTTATCGAGTGGTCAGCTCCGGGCCAAACCGTGATTTCGAAAGCACTTTCAATACGGTAGGCGGAGATGACGTGGTTCTGAAAACAGTAAACTACTCCGAATACGGCAGTGGCATCGCTTACGGTCATGGGTCAGCAGGGACTCCCATCGCGTCTGGTTTTGACAACAATGTTACCTTTCCGAGCGATGGGGTCGTTTTTGATTCGAGGGGAATGATCCTTAGTCCCTCCGGGGCTGGTTCGACAGGAGGATACGTGTATGTTCAGAACAGCAAAAATAGTACCTATGCTGCCGGTGTTTGGAGCTCTGGCGTGATCGTGATGCGAAGATGGACAGGGTCGGATTGGCAGCAGTGAGAGAGGGTGTTTGAAATGGATAAAAGCAGAACACAGAACAAGTCTGGTTTACCTACCGGATCCGTGGCGGGTTTTACGATCATTGAGCTCTTGATCGCCATTGCGCTGGGCCTCGTCATCCTCGCCGGCCTCTTTAGGACCTTCAAAGTCCAGCATGATTCTTACGTGGTCCAGGATCAGGTTTCGGCCATGCAGCAGAATCTCCGAGCTGCCATGTACTTGATCACCCGTGATTTGCAGATGGCCGGTTACTACACAAATTTTGATAGGACTGCCAGACAGATGGACTGGAATGATCTGGATGGGGACAATAATCCGGATACCAATATGGAAACCGGAAGACCATTGATTTTTGCAGTCAACAACGCCTCCGGGGCCGATATCAAGACCGACACTGACGTGATTGTCATAGCCAAAGCGAGCACGGAGGAAGGCCGACTTCTGGCTACCGGTGAGAGTGCATCGGCCAGCAATATCAGTTTAAGTTCCTGGAATCTCGATAGTGAGGCAGGAGATGACCTTAATACGGCACAAAAGAAGTACGGCGTACTTGTCAAGAACGACCTGAGCTTTGCAGAGCTATTTTATCTCGACACCAGCGGCAACATTGACCCACCCTTGACTCAAAATTATACCACCAATGACCGGGTTCACAGGGCGGATATCATCATATACAAGGTTGATGACAGCACTCCCACCCGGCCATGCCTTGTCAGGAAAAACCTGGGTAGTAACAACGGGTACCAGGTTATTGCAGAACACATTGACAATCTCCAGTTCCGTTACTTGCTCCAAGATGGCACCTGGACGAATGCTCCCGTTGGGAACGACCAGAACAGAGTCAGGGCAGTCGAGATTCTGCTTGTCGCAAGAACCGCATTTCCTCAGAGGGGCTACCGAGATACGAGCAGTATTACATTCGGGGGCGCTACTATCCCCGCTCCGAATGATTCTTACAGAAGAAAGACGCTCAATTCGATTGTCAAAACAAGAAACATAGGACTTTAGAAATGAAAAGCATCCTCACATCCGAAAAGAAGAACACCGAACAGGGCTTCACTCTGATTGAAGCACTGGTCGCCATCGTCATTCTGACGGTCGGGCTTCTCGCTGTTGGAACCATGCAGATTTCCGCTATACGCGGGAATTTCATGAGCGGCAACACGAGCATCGCCCTTTCCCTTGCCAGCGAGAAGATGGAGGATCTCCTGAACAGGGATTTTAATCACGCCGATCTCGACGACATCGCTACAGGCAATAACGGCGTTCTTTCCTCCACCACGTCCGTGGACCATCAGGAAAACCTATCTGAGGAAGGGATGGTGGGTGCCAGTGGGTTTTATCGCAGGGTCTGGAACATTGCCGATCAGTCCTCACCTCCCACGAAGTCCGTTATGGTCATTGTGACGTGGGAGAACAACAGCCACCGCGTCTCCATCGCGTCTTTAAAAAGACCGTAGAGCCTTAGGAGGGGGGGTATGCACTCATTGATCATTCGACTCAAGAGCGAACAAGGAAACCTGACCATCATCGCTTTCATCCTTCTGGTTGTTCTGACTCTGATCGGTGTTTTCGCCACAAAAACTGCCCATATTGATTTGCAGACCGCTTATAACGAAATCCCTTACAAGCAGAATTTCTATGTGGCTGAAGGTGGGGTGAACCGAGAAGCGGCTATATTGGGAAGTGGAGATTCCACATATGCGGTGACCAATGTGAACCAACCCCAGACGCTGGCCACTGATGTCAGCCGAAGCTTGCCAGGAATGGGCAATCCGTATTTGGTTACCGTAAGGTACCTGGGCGCCTACGCGGCTCCGGCTGGATACTCGGCCATTCACTTCAGCCGGTACGACTTCGATGTGGATGCTCGGGCCGGAGGCACAGCGACATCCGGGCAGGTTCGTGTATTTTCTCGGCTGTACAAAATCGGTCCCAGGGCAGAATAGGGAAGGAGGTCGAAGCAATGAACACTACCATCAAGAAACTCTTGGCATTCAGTCTGATGACCTTGTTGCTTATTTCGTTTTCAGGAATCGCTTCTGCAAGAAAATCCACACCTGTCTGGCAAAAAGGCGAGGTGACCAAGGTAGTGTGGAAAGAAGGCAATGAGAAATACATTGAGGTGGACACCGAAAAATACATTTTCCTGCCAGACGACAGAGTGAGAATCACACGGCAGTACAAGGCTCCCAACGGACAATGGTATTCTGAGAGCCTCTCGTTGGACAAGGTCTACCTCGGAACCAAGGTCCTTATTAGAGTGATAGGCCTCGAGATTCATCA
>Ga0105107_10001434_pt1 | contig 15373 bp, 13 predicted proteins | sample PPLLaktember2015_6_FD_79335 | JGI IMG/M metagenome (GOLD analysis project Ga0105107, IMG submission 79335) | Freshwater sediment microbial communities from Prairie Pothole Lake near Jamestown, North Dakota, USA - PPLs Lake P8 Core (1) Depth... | ecosystem: Environmental > Aquatic > Freshwater >...
CCCCCGGGGAGCGGGCCGGGGCGGGGCTGGGAGGCGTCCCTGTCCGCGCCTCGGCCTGCTCCGGCCAGACCTCGTAGGCCTTTCCATCAACGGTCACGCGCACCGGCCGCGAGGTCAGATCGCCGACCTCGACCGCAAAGTCACGCCCTTCAATGCGCACCCGAACCTTCATCGCACCGGACCTCGACGGTTGAGCTGGGCGGAACGGCGCACGGCCTGCCAGGCGCTGACCAGCGCGGTCGGCGGGAGCGGGAAGCGCGGCTGGGCCGGCCCCTGAGCCGCCAACGCTGCAGCCACCGCGGCGGCGGCGGCGCGAGCCGCGCGGTCATCGGCCTGCGCGGCGCTTCCGGGCTCGGTCGGTCCGGCGGGAACCTTCCGGCGCGCGGCCGTCAGGCGCACCAGGGCGGACATCAACAACCACAGCAGCAGGATGGCCCCGAAGACCAGCCCCATGCCGACCAGCGTGATCTGAAGCGCAAGTGTGAGTGTTGTGGTCATGGCATTCGCCAGAAGGGCCGGCGATCAGACCGGGATGTTGCCGTGCTTGCGCGGCGGTGAGGGTGCGTACTTATCGCGCAGGGCGGCCAACGAGGCGATGAGCTTGGGGCGTGTCTCGCGCGGCTCGATGATATCGTCGACGTAACCGGCGCTGGCTGCGTGATAGGGGTTGTTGAAGCGCTGGCGGTATTCCTCCGCCAGCCGGGCTTGCTCGGCGGCCGGGTCGGCTGCGGCCTCGATCTGATCCCGGAACAGGATATTGGCGGCACCCTCGGCGCCCATGACGGCGATCTCGGCGCTCGGCCAGGCGAAGTTGACATCGGTGCCCAGGTACTTGCTGCTCATCACGACGTAAGCGCCGCCGTAGGCCTTGCGTGTGATCACGCTGATCTTGGGCACAGTCGCTTCGGAATATGCGTACAGCACCTTCGCCCCGTGGCGGATGATGCCGCGATGCTCCTGGTCGACGCCCGGCAGGAAGCCGGGCGAGTCGACGAACGTCACCAGCGGCAAGTTGAAACAGTCGCACATGCGCACGAAGCGGGTGATCTTGTCGGCTGCGTCGATCTCGATCACCCCGGCCATCACACTCGGTTCCTGGGCGACGATGCCGAGGCTGTGGCCCCCCACGCGGGCCAGCCCGACGACAGCGTTGCGGGCGAACTCGGGCTGGATCTCCAGGAAGCTGTCCCGGTCGACGACGCGCTGGATGACCTCGTGCATGCTGTAGGGCAGCGACGGATCGAGGGGGACGATGCCGTTGAGCTCATCGTCCATGCGCAGCGGATCGTCGGCCGATTCGAGAAAGGGCGGGTTCTCGACGTTGTTGGAGGGTAGATAGCCGAGCACGGCCCGGCATAACGCCAGAGCCTCCGGCTCGGTGTCGCTGGCCAGATGCGCCGTGCCGCTCAGCGACATGTGCACCTCGGCGCCGCCCAGAGTCTCGACGTCGACGACCTCGCCGGTGACGGCCTTGATCACCTGCGGGCCGGTCAAGAACATGAAGGAGCGCTTGTTGACCATGATGATCATGTCGGTCAGCGCCGGCGAGTAGGCTGCGCCGCCGGCGCACGGCCCGAGCATGACGCTGATCTGGGGAATAACGCCGGAGTACTGTGCGTTGCGTCGGAAGATCTCGGCGTAGCCGCCCAGGCTCTTGACGCCTTCCTGGATTCGGGCGCCGCCCGAATCGATCAGCCCGATGATCGGGGTGCCGTTGCGCAGCGCCAGGTCCATCACCCGGCAGATCTTGTGGCTCTGCATCTCGCTGAGCGTGCCGCCGTACACGGTGAAATCCTGGGCGTAGACGTATACGGTGCGGCCGTCCACCTGGCCGTAGCCGGTGACGACGCCGTCGCCCAGGAAGCGCTCCTTGGATAGCCCCAGCTCGTCGCCCTGATGGGTGATGAACGGCTCCAGTTCGTGGAAAGTGCCCGTATCCAGGAGCAGGTCGAGGCGTTCGCGCGCGGACAGCTTGCCGCGGGCGTGCTGTCTGGCGAGGCGGTCCTCGCCTCCGCCCTGGCGGGCGCGCTGGCGCGCGGCGCGCAGTGCGAGGATGCGGGGGTCGTCTTGCGGCATGGTTTCCCTCGGTCAACGCTGGGGCTCAGATTAGGAGGCCGATGTCGGTCCGACGGTCCCGGGAGTGCGAGGCGAGCCGAGCGAGGCGGTCATTCTAACATCGAGGCCGCCGGGCATGGGAGGCGCCCGGCGGCCAAGTGTAATACCCCGGAGCGGCGCGACGCGGGTCGCGCCGAGGTCGACTACGCCGGCCGCGGCGCGGCCGGCCGTTGGCGGGTGGCGGCTTCCAGCGCCTGGCGCACCATCAAGAACTCACCGATGTTGTCCATGGTCACCAGCCCGACCAGCTGCCCGCTGCGCACCACCGGCAGGGTATGGCATTCGCAGGTCTGCAGCTGGGCCGAGGCCCGCTCGAGCATCATGCCCGGGTCGACCACCTCGAACTCGCGACGCATCACGTTGCGCACGGGCTCATCCTGGCGTCGGTGCGCCAGTGCCGTCATCAGGTCGGCGCGCGTCAACACGCCGACCACGCTGCCGTCCTCGGCGACGGGGAAGTCGTGCTGCGAGCCGGCCAGGATCAGCTGCACGGCGCGGCTGATCGGGTCGCCGGGTGCAAGGGTCTCGAACTGGGTGACCATTGCCCGGCTGACAGGGATCCCGCCCAGCGCCGAGCGCATCTGCACCAGGCTGGCTTCCTGCGCCGCACCGATCCACACGAACAAGGCGGTGAAGATCAGGAGCGGGTTGCTGAACAGCCCGAACAGACCGAGCAGCAGGGCGATGCCCTGGCCCAGGCCCGCCGCCAGGTGCGTGGCCCGGGTGTATTCCAGGCGCGTCGCCAGCAGCGCGCGTAGCACGCGTCCACCGTCCATCGGGAAGGCGGGCAGCATGTTGAACCCGACCAGGATCAGGTTGACGATCATCAGCCGTTCCAGGAAGGATCCGCCGGTCAGGCTTAGGGAGGTCAGAGGCTCGATTGAGCCGCTCAACGCCAACCAGGCGAACAACACGGCGGCGATGACGACGTTGACCGCCGGGCCGGCCAGGGCCACCCAAAGCTCGTGCTTCGGGTTTTCCGGCATGCGCTCCAGGCGCGCCACACCGCCGATGGGCAGCAGGGTGATGTCGCGCGTCGAAATCCCATAACGGCGCGCAGTGAGCGCGTGTCCGAACTCGTGTAGGACAACGCTGGCGAACAGGGCCAGGATGAACGCGACGCCGACCAGGACGGCCGTCAGGTCACCGCCCTGCATCCAGTAACTGAAGGCCACCCAGCCGATCAACAGAAGGAAGGTGGCGTGCATGTACACGTCGATTTCCGCGATCCGTACCAGCTTCCACGACCACTTCATCGTTGCCACTCCTTGGCGATCCGCACCGGCGTCAGACCGAGGCGGATTGCCGGCTTATCAGACAGTCTAGCGGCGGAATGTTGGAGGAACGCCAGAGCCAGTTAAGGGGGAGGTGAGAGAGGCGCCCTGGCGGAATCTGGTGCGCTTCAACTGAGGTGTGGCTCCGTCGCGGGTGGGCCGCGCGGCTTATGTCAAACGCCCCGGGGAGGAATGCCCGGCTTCAATCTCCGAAGAGCGTGTCGGCGCCTTTCTTCGCCCGCGTCTTGAGCGCCTCGCCCTCGACCACGCCCAGCGAAGCGTACAGGCCCTGATCGTAGTCGCGGGTGCGGATGACGACCGGCATGGGGACGGCGTGGCCGAGAATCAGGGCCTGCTGGCGAGTATCCAGCCGGGCCAGGACCTCGCGCAGCGTGCCGGCGCCGCTCACGCCGGAGAAGACGGCGCGGATGTCCGCCTCGTTGTCGAGCAGGCAGGTCACGCGCGTGCCGATCTGGCTCATGACCTCGTCGTCGATCCCGCTCGGGCGTTGGTCGACGATCAACAGGGTCACCCGGTACTTGCGCATCTCTCGCGCGATGGTGCCGAAAATGGTATCGGTGGCCACCTTGGGATCGAGGAACTTGTGGGCCTCCTCGATCACAATCACGAGAGGCTTGGGTTCCTCGGCCAGCTTGCCGGCCGCCCGATCCATCTCGGACACATAGCGCCGGTGGATGCGACGTGTGAGGAAGTTGGCGACGAGCAGATAGGCGGCGAGATTGGTGCCGTGCTTGCCAAACTCAAGCACGACGCTTGAAGGCATATTCAGCCGCCTGAAGAGGTCTTCGATGAAGTCCTCTCCCTTCCCGGGAACCAGGAAATCCATCCGCCTGAGACGTTCGAGCCTGCGCCGGATCGCGTCGAAGGTCATTTCTGGGATGGACTTGTCTTCGATCAGGTCCTGGATATCCGGGTCCAGCTCGTCCTGAAGGATGCGCTCGATCCAGCGGTCCTGAAGTCGGCGGTGCAGCATGTACAGGGCGCCGACCTGGACATCGTTCAGCCCGAGCAGTCCGGCAAGCAGCTCAATGTCCTCCGGCTCGATCTGCTCGAAGCCGATGCGCAGCACCCTGTCGACCTTGCTGCCTCTCGCTCGAGAGGTAGCTTCGTCAAGGGTCATCACGCTGACACGCCCGTCGGTGAAGAGCTGCCTGAGCCCTTTGAACTCGCGCCCGGCCTCATCTTTGACGGCGTAGCCGTAGTCGTTGTGCATGTCAAAGATCAACGCCGAGGACTTGCCCGCTCGAATGATGCCTGCCAGCAGGATGCGGGTGATGAATGACTTACCGGTGCCGCTCTTGCCGAAGACACCGGACGATCGCTCGACGAATCGCTCGAGATCGAGATTGACGTGGACGCTTTCCATGTCGAGAGGTGTGCCCAAGAACAGGTGCCTGTCATCCTCGGGCCCGAAAACCCACTCGACGTCTTCCCGTGAAGCCTCGAAGACCTTGGAGAAGTGCGCCGGCACGGTCTTGTTGGGGCGCGGCTCCTCGTCTTGTGGATCGAGCATCAGCATTGGGCTGACCTGGAGCGTGCCGAAGCCGACCTCACGCCCGTACACCTCGGTGGTGAACGGATCGTCGGGAGGAGGCGGCTGGCGGAGCAGGTCGGGGTTGGTGGCGTCGAGGCCGATGTCGGTCACAATGCCGAAGAACTTGCGATCGCTGCTCCCGTGAATGACCACGTAGCGCCCCACCGCCAGATGCTCGACCGACAGGCGTTGCTCGAGCCGCACCAGAAGGCCGGTGGAAAGCGAGCCGCCCAGTACGACGCCCAGAGGTGTCTCAGGGGCGCGTTCTCCGAAGACCTGATCAAGGGAATGCGCGTCGGCCATCTCAAACCACCTCCGTCCGCAGAAGCCTTAGGCTGCACATCTCGGGGACCTGGACCGCCGCTCTCGTGAGCGAGGCTGCGGCGTCAGCCTTGTCGGTCTCCGCGACTGGACGAATCCGCCGGGACCAGGATGCCGGCCAGCACGGCTGCTGAGCCGAAAGGGGGCCGGCTCCGTCTTCGATCCCGCCGTTCTCTTCCTGCCTTAGCGGTCGATTCCAGTGCGGCGGAGCCGAGGTCCACTACGGTCATCCGGACAGACTGCCAAGAACCGTCTCGAGCCGCACCAGGTCGCGCCCGAGCAGCCGCGCGCAGCGACCGCCCGCCTCCCGCAAGAACGGAGGGCGTTCGCTCTGAGGCCGCGCCTGGGCGGCGAACCGTATCGCGGCGACGAGCAGTTCGTCGGCGGGGATCTCCGGCGCCCCCAACACAAGTGAGAACCACTCCGTCCGCCGGGTGAAGTCGCGGACTTCGCCAGGGAGCATCGACTGGATCGTCGCCATGCTGAGAGGCGGTTGGGGAGGCAGAGCGTAGCGGTATCCGTCCTCGGCCAGGTATCCGACCGCGACGGCGCTGAATTCAACAGGGACGTGACGGTTGAATTGCGCGTCGGCGATCTCTTCCGGCTTGGCCGACGGGGAGGTGGCGATCTGCCTGGTGAACCCATCGTCCTCAACGCTGATGTCATAGATCAGCCCGATCACGGAGCTCCGTCCCTGCTGGGCGTCAGCCTTGCAGAACGAACCGAAGACGGGGATATCAGGCTCCGGCGCGCGAATGGCGCCGACGAAACCGCGTGTGCTGCTGCGAGTTACCCGGCCGATCAAGGGGGGCTGTTGAGTCATGTCGTGGTTTCCTCACCGATGATGATGGGCATCTCCCTCAGCAAGTCCGGCCTGCAGGCCAACGCGTCGCTAGAGGCGGTGGCGGCGCCGCGCCCCGGTCCACTGCTTCGTCTGAGACTTGCGCGAGTGTGAGGCCGAGAGACCTCGATCCAAGAGAGCGCCGGCGAGCATGTCTTCCAGCGCCTGGCGATCTTCCATCGTGACAACCGCAAGCTCGTGGGCACGCACCAGAGCGTAGGGAAAACCCTCCGGGGTGCTACACTGATCCACAAGCCCGGCGTGGACGAAACCGAGCAACTCGGGTCGCTCTCCAACCCAGGCGGGGATCTCCACGCGGACGATGTGTCCCTGCGCAAGGCAGAGGTAGAAGAACTCCACAGCATGACCGGCGTCGCGGAATCGCTGGTTAACCGGTGAAGCATGCTGAAAGCGGGCGCTCCTCTGGAAAGGACGCAACCGCCCGGAAAACAAGGCACGGTCGGTGAGCCCTCGCCATGGATGTCGGCGCCCCGACTCCTCGCTGCCCGCCCCCTGTGTTGCGGATGCCAGATGGATCAAAGACAGGACGTTGTCGTTTCGCGGGCGGTCGATGAATCCGGCGACGGCCACATCGGCGGACTTCAATTCGCCCAGGTGTTCCAGGTACGACGCCAGCAGCTTGCCGACCTGCGGGCTGAGGGAAATGCCTGCTTGATGGGCAACCCAGAGGAGCAACCCATTGTCAAGGATCGCCAGCGTCGGCTTGCCTTTGGAGGCCGCACCCAGCCGAGCGAGTTCGGCCATTTCCGCCACGTCGCGCTGCCCATCGATCATAGCCGAGGGGATCAGGCCGTCGAACTGCCCGTAGAGGTCCTCCTCCTCATAAACGACCTGTGGTCTGCTCACTGTCTCTGGAGGGGTCCCGCGGCCGGCCCTGACGCAAATGCTGCCGGTGTTGATCAGGTAGAAGAGGCTCAGGCTGTGACGGTCGGGGTATACCTGAGAACCATCGGCAGCGACGACGTTGAACTCCGGGGGAAGGGGAGGGCACTCGAAGGCCGCCTCAAGAGGCTCCAGGGTAGGGATGGCGCCGGGCCAATGTTCGCCAGCTCGGGCGATCCGCTCCAGGATTGCCGACCTTTCCAATTGGCCGGCTTGGGAGAGGCCGTCGTTGGCGTGCCTTAGGAGTTGTTCCAGGTTCTCCAGCCTCCTGGCAGCCTCCTCGGCTAGCGCATTGACCTGTGGGAGGACCTGAGGAAGGTCTAGACTCATCTTCCATCCCCTTCGAACACCCGTTCCGCATTATAACCTTCCGAGTTGCGGACGCAACGACGGCGTCGACCGTGTGGTTGCAGCGGGGGCCTTGTGCTATACTCCGCCGATTGTATGGACGGGGAACACGAGTTCTCCCAACTGCTGGCACAGCGTTTGCAGCGCGCCGGGCTCGGGGATCTGGCCGCGGTGGTGCTGGAGGCAGGGGCGCCGTTGGCGCCCTTTGCCGCGCAACTGACCTATGTGGTCGAACCATTCCTGGGCGCTTCGAGCGCCAGCGCCAACCGCCTGGCCCGATTGTTGGAGGACCCACAGGGTCTGAAGGACCTTGTTGGGCAGCTGCGCGAGGGACCGTAGACATGGGGATCGATGTCTTCGGGCTGATCGCGCTGCTGGTCTTCGTCGGGCTTTTGCTCCTGTACGGGGTAATGGGGCGTCGTTGGCCGGCGGTCTTCCGCCCGATGCCGGGATTCGAGATGCTTGGCCGCGGGATCGAGCGGGCCGTCGAGGCCGGCGAGCGGGTGCATCTTTCTCTGGGGACCGGTTCAGTCCCCGGTCGAGACTGCGCCCCGGCCCTGGCCGGCCTGGCCGTCCTATCGCGGGTGGCCGTGGCGACGACGATGAGCGACAAGCCTGCGGTCGTCACCGCAGGCGACGGTGCGTTGGCAATCCTGGCCCAGGACACGCTGCGCGCCGCGTACGCGAAGGTCGGGGCGCGGGAGCGCTATCAGCCGACGGCGGCCCGCATGCTGGGCCCGACGCCCTTTTCCTATGTAGCCAGCCTGCCCACGCTGCTGGACTCCGAGGATGTCTCCATTCACATGTTGGTCGGTTCGTTCGGCGCCGAGGGTGCCCTGGCCGCCGAGTTCGGCGAGCGGCGCCAGGCCTTCGTGCTGGCCGGGACGGACGACATCCCCTCGCAGGCGCTGATGTACGCCGCCGCCGAGCACCCGCTCATCGGCGAGGAGGTCTTCGCCGGCGGCGCGTACTTGAATGTCGGTGAGCTGCATCGCGCCAGCCTGCGCGCTCAGGACGTTGTGCGCTTTCTGATTGTGGGGTTGATGCTGGCCGGGACGATCCTGCGCACGCTCTTGGATCTCCTATGAGAGTGCGGGCTTCCCTCATCTGGGCTGCCGTGGCCTCCGCCGTCGGCCTGATCGTCCTGCTCGGGTTCTTCTTCGAGATTGAGGCGCTGCGCCTGGCGCGACAGATTCTGGTCGACTGGGCTGTACTGCTGGCCGCCTGGGCCTTGATGCTCGGGCTGCTCAACCTCCTGGGCGTCCACTGGTCGAAGGTCAGCCAGCAGGAGAAGGGCTGGCCCTACAGCGCAGTCCTGCTGCTATTCTTCCTGGTCACCCTCATCCTGGGCTTGTTGTTCGGCCCGGACAGCCCGGTCATCCTGTTCCTGTTCAACAATGTCCAGCTGCCGATCGAAGCCAGCCTGATGGCGCTGTTGGCCGTCACCTTGACCGTCGCCGGATTCAGGGTGGTGACGCGCCGGCGGGACCTGGTCAGCCTGGTATTCGTGGGCGTAGGCTTCCTGGTCTTGCTGGGCACCGGCCCGTGGGTGATCGGGAGTGAAGGTGTGCTCAACACCTTCTTCCGCGACGTCCGCAACTGGCTGGCCCAGGTCTGGGCGGCCGGCGGCGCGCGGGGCATCTTGCTCGGCGTAGCGCTGGGGGCCATCGCCACCGGCCTTCGCGTGCTGCTGGCGGCCGACCGGCCGTATGGAGAGTAGGCCGGTGGCCGAGATCCGCTGTCCGATGTGCAGCCAGGCCAACCCCGAAGAGGCGGAGGTATGCGCCTTCTGCAGCGCGCGCCTGCGTCCGCTGCTGGCCGGCGGTCCGGCAGAAGGGATCCCGCCGAGCGAGGCTGAGCCCGAAGAGACCGATTGGCTGAGCCGGATTCGCCAGGAGGCGGTCCGAGGGCAGGCCGAGCCCACGCCACCTCCACCCGAGGAGGGTGGGCCGGACTGGTTGTCGCGCCTGCGCCGGGCTGAGGCGGAGGAAGAGGGTCCGCCGAAGGGTGAGGTACCGGCCTGGGTCTCAGACGCTGTGGAGCCCGCCCCGCCACAACCTGCCGCTCCGGCCGAGCCGGAAGTCCCGGATTGGCTGGCGCGGGTGCGCGAGCGAAAGGCGGCGGAGGACGTGCCGGCGGAGGAATCGGCGCCGGAGCCGGAGGAGGATTGGCTCAGCCGGTTGCGCGTGCCTCAAGAGGGGCAGGTGCCGCCGCGTGAAGCGCCACCGCTGCCGGAGATCCTGCGCCCGCCGGACGAGGGCACGCCAGCGATCAAGCCCCCCCCGGCCAGCCTGCCGTCCTGGTTGCCACAACCTCCGGTGGAGGAAGAGGCGGCGGAGGAATCCCCGGCGCTGCCGAGCACGCCGTGGGAACCGCCCTCGCGCCCGATCGCCGTTCCTTTCTCGCGCGGAAAGGCGGCGCCACCGCCGGAGAAGCCAGCCCCGGCTTGGCCGTCGGAACCCGAGACACCTACGCCGGCCTGGCCGCCAGCGCCGGCGACCCCTGCCTCGGCCTGGCCGCCAGCAGGGGAGTCCCCTTCCATCGCCGTCCCGCCGAGTCGGGCGGGGGCCGCTCCGGAGCCGCCGGCTCTCGTCGAGCCTGCCGGGCCTGAACCTCTCCCGCACACCCCGGCCCTGCTTCCGGAGGAGGGGCTGCCGTTTGTGCCCGGCGAGGCCGCCGATTTCGATATCGACTCGATCAAGCTGCCGGAGTGGTTGAGCGAGGCTAAACCTGCGGCGGCTCCACCCAAACCGCAGGCCGAGGAGCAAGGGGTCAATCTGGCTCCGGCGACCCTTCCGGCCTGGCTTGAAGCCATGCGGCCGATGGAGACCTTCCGGCCGGTCGTGGAGATCCAACCCGAGGAGGAGCAGCTGGTCGAGGCGGCCGGCCCGTTGGCCGGCCTGCGCGGCGTGCTGCTGGCCGAGCCGGTGGTTGCCATCCCTCGTCAGCGGGACGTCGGCTCGGCCCGCCTGGATGTCACCGAGCGGCAATATGCACATGCCGAGTTCCTGCATCGCATGGTGCAGGAGGAGGAGCGGGAGCTTCCCCCGGCGGCCCCGGGCCGCCGACGGATCCCGCTGGTGCGCTGGGTCCTGTCGCTTGTGCTCCTGCTCGGTGTGGCGCTGCCCATGACGGCCGGACTGCCCGCGTTTGCCCTGCCCGTCCTCGGCCCGCCCGATCTCAATCCGTTCATCGGGCGCATCAATGCGCTGCCGGTCGAGCGGCCGGCGTTGCTGGTGATCGACTACGAGCCCGGCTACAGTGGGGAGCTGGAGGCGGTCGCCGGTCCGATGCTCGACCACATGATCTCGCGCGGCCTGCGCATCGCTACGGTCTCGACCCGGCCATCCGGGCCGCCGCTGGCGGAACGGCTGCTGGTTCGAGCCGGCGTGGCCGTCGGTTACCAGAACGGCCGGGACTATCTGCATCTGGGATTCCTGCCCGGCGGACCAGCGGCAGTGCAGCTCTTCGCCGAGGACCCTCGGCAAGCTGTGCCGCACGGATATCTGCTGCCGGCCGAGTTGACCAGTCGCTCGGGGTGGGAATCGTCCATGCTGAGCGGGGTGACTGCGCTCAGCGATTTCGGCGCGGTGATACTGATCACCTCCGGGGCAGAGACGGCGCGCACATGGATCGAGCAGGCCTCGCCCAGGCTGGGGGAGGTGCCCCTCCTGATGGTATTGAGCGCCGGCGTCGAGCCGATGGTGCGGCCGTATTACGAAACGCTCAATCCGCAGGTGGATGCGATCCTGGCCGGGCTGCCGGCGGCGGCGGCCTATGAGAATGCCAACGGGCGGCCGGGCGGGGCGCAATCCATCTGGGGCGGATTCGGCTCCGGCTTGTTCGTGGCGGAACTCGCGCTGGCGCTGGGCGCCGGCTATGGCTTGTTGACGGCGCTCCTTGCGCGCCGCCGGGCTTGAGGTCGAGAGCCAGGCATGTCCAACATCGCCTCCTTGCAGCCGCTGGGAACCCTCCTGGCTGCACTGCTGACCATGATGGTGCTGAGCTACCTGGTCGGGGATAACGTCCTCTTCCGCCTGGCAGTGCACATCTTCGTCGGGATGGCGGCCGGATATGCCGGGTCCATCGCCGTGCACAACGTCCTGATCCCGAGGCTCATCACCCCGGTCGTGAGCGGCGGACTGGGGGCCTTCAACTCGCTGCTGATCGTGCCCTGGCTGCTGGTCCTGATGCTGTCGCTCAAGGCGTGGCGATCAACGGCCGGGCCGGGGTCGCTCCCGGTGGCGTTGATGGTCGGGGTCGGCGCGGCCCTGGTGGTCGGCGGCGCGGTGACCGGGACGCTTGTCCCCCAGACGATCGCCGCCATGGACAGTCTCGACCCGCGCGCCGTCACTCCCCTGACTGGCGAGACCGGGTTGGAGCGGATGTTGAACGTCGTCGTCCTGCTGGCCGGGACGATCAGCACACTGGTCTACTTCCAGTTCACCGCCCGGCGCGATGCGACCGGTCAGGCGACGCGTTCGCGCCTGGCCACCTGGGTCGCCTATGTCGGGCGGCTGTTCATTGCGTTGACTTTCGGGGTGATGTACGCCGGCGGGCTGGCGGCAGCCATGGCCGTCCTGGCGGAACGCGTGCAGTTCCTGTTGTCGCTGGTTTTCAGCTTCTTCGGGGGCTGACGGGGGGGCCCGCGCCCTCAGGCGGGATGATTACGGTCGGAGGCGCATGAGTTCGATCCTGGATGCCGATACCCTGTTGGCCGTCGATGTTGGCAGCGTGAACACGCGCGCCAGCCTGTTCGACGTCGTCGACGGGCGCTATCGGCTGGTGGCGACCGGCCGGGCCAGTTCGACCGCCGAGCCGCCGCTCTCGGATATCAGTGAGGGCGTGCGCCTGGCGATTCACAGCCTGCAAGATATCACCGGCCGCAGCCTGGTCGACGAGTCGGAGGCATTGATCACGCCGGCCAATCGCGATGGCGCCGGGGTGGATGTCTGCGTTGCCACCACGTCGGCCGGGCCGAAGGTGCGCACTGTGCTCGTCGGCCTGATGCCGGGCATCTCCGTGGAAAGCGCACACCGGCTGGCCATCTCTACCTACCTGGATGTGGTCGATGAAATCGGATTGATGGACCGCCGCCGGGAAGAGGAGCAGATCGACCTGATCCTGGCGGCGCGGCCGGACCTGATCTTGATTGTCGGCGGCACGGACGGCGGCGCGACGACCTCGGTGATGCGGATGGTCGAGGTGGTCAACGTGGCCGTGGGCTTGATCGCCGAACCGGAGCGGCCGACGATCGTGTTCTCCGGAAACCGCCATCTTGGCGCATGGGTGGTCGAGAAGTTCGGCGACCGGCTGCGGGTGGCGCTCGTCCCCAACCTGAGGCCGTCCATCGATATCGAGGATCTGGCCCCGGCGCGCCTGCGCCTGGCCGAAGCGATCGCCGAGACGCGTGCCTCGAAGGTCTCCGGATTCGGAGAACTCGCCAAGTGGTCGGGCGGCGCGCTGCTCTCCACCGCCGACGCGTTCGGGCGGGTGGTCCGCTACCTGAGCAAGGTCTACGACCGCAACAAGGGCGTCCTGGGCATCGACCTGGGGGCCAGCCAGACGACGGTGGCCGCGGCCTTCGACGGCGACCTGCGCCTGTCAGTGCGCACGGACCTGGGGCTGGGTTACGCACTGCCCGGACTGCTTCAGCACACGTCGATGGCCAAGATCACGCGCTGGCTGCCTGTGGAAGTGGCTGAAGCCGACGTGCGCGACTACATCTACAACAAGGCGCTCCGCCCCGGAACGGTGCCGGCGGAGCCGGCGGAGCTGCACGTCGAATATGCCCTGGCCCGGCAGGCGATCCGGACCGCGCTGGCAGAGGCGCGACCGGGTTGGCCGGCCACCGGCGGGCTGTCGGCCTCAGGCCTGTTGCCTCCGATGGACCCCATCCTGGCCGGTGGCGCGGCGCTGGCACGCGCCCCGCGCCCGGGCTATGCCGCGCTGGTCCTGCTGGATGCAATCCAGCCGCTCGGGGTGACCACACTGGTCCTCGACCCGTACAGTCTCATGCCGGCACTGGGCGCGGCCGCCGGTCCACTTCCCCTGGCCACCGTGCAGGTGCTCGAGTCAGGCGGCTTTGCCAGTCTGGGAACCTTCATCTCCCCGGTCGGCCACGGCCGCCGCGGTCGGCCTGTGCTCCGCCTACGTGTTGACCGGGAGGGGCAGGGCGAAAGCCTGGAAGGCGAGGTGCGCTACGGGCAGTTGGTGAGCGTCCCGCTGGCCCAAGGGGAGTTCGCCCGGCTGACCTTGCGGCCGGAGCGCGGGTTCGACCTCGGTTTCGGCGGGCCGGGACGGGCCGGCTCTCTGCGGGTCGGTGGGGGCGCCCTGGGCTTGGTGATCGACGCCCGCGGCCGTCCTTTGCAGTTGCCGGCGGATCCGGGCAAGCGCCGCGAGCTCAATCAGAAGTGGCTGTGGGATATCGGCGGCCTGGAATGAGAGTCTGGCACCGGACTTGCAACGATCCTGGGCGGGAACCATGGCGATGACCTACTTGGCGCCCTTGACCCATGTACTCCCGCTGACCACGGTCCGGCGGGAGCGCCGGCTGCCCGTCGCGGGCTCGGTCTCGGTGCGCGCCGGGCAGCGGGTGACGGCCGTCGACGTTCTGGCCGAAGCCGAACCCGGTCCGCGGCATTACTTCCTCGACCTGGCGCGCGGCCTGGGGGTCCCCGAGCGGGATGCGCTCCGGCACCTGGTCCACGAGAGCGGGGCGCGGGTCGAGGCCGGCCAGGTCATCGCCGGCCCGGTTGGCATCTCGCGCCGGACAGTCCGGGCGCCGGCCAACGGGCGAATCGTCGCCATTTCGGGGTGCCGCGTCCTTTTCGAGGTCTCAGGCGGCAAGTTCGTATTGAAAGCCGGCTTCCCGGCGCTGGTTACCGCCACCGACGGGACTCGCTCGGTGACGCTGGAGAGCACCGCAGCGCTCGTTCAGGCCGCCTGGGGGAATGGGCGTCAGGACTACGGCATCGTACGCATCATCGCCACCTCCCCCGGGGATCCGCTCCAGCCCGAGCAGCTCGATATCAACCTGCGCGGCGCGGTCGTCGTCGCCGGCATCTGCGACCAATCGGCGGCGTTGCACCAGGCGACAGAGCTGACTGTGCGCGGGCTGATCCTGGGAAGCATGCCCTCGGATCTGATCCCGGTCGCCCTGCGCGTCCCTTACCCGGTGATCCTGACCGAGGGCTTCGGCCGACTGCCCATCAACCCGCCGGCGTATGCCCTTCTGACGAGCTGCGCGGGTCGGGAAGCTTCGGTCGACGCCCGCCAGCCGATGCCGTACGAGTACCTGCGGCCGGAGGTGATCCTGCCGCTGCCTACCACCCAAGACGTCGATCTACCTGAGGACAACCTGCGTCTGGCGCCCGGCGTGCAGGTGCGTGTTCTTCGGGCGCCATTCCAGGGGGCGGTTGGCACGATTCGGGATATCCTTGCACAGGCCGTCGCTTTCCCCAGCGGCGTCCTGGCCCGCAGCGCCACCGTCGATCTGGAAGGGATTGGGACTGCAACCGTGCCGCTGGCCAATCTGGAGGTCCTGCAGTAGGCTGGGACGCTCCGGGGAGGGGCCCCGCCGCCGAGGCCGCTGGCAGGCGCGATAGGAGAAGAGACTATGGCTGAAGATTTCGAGGTGGGTGGTCCGCTCCCGGAGGAATCCTCCAACCGGCCCTTCGTCATCGCCGCGGCGGTCATCGGCGGGCTGCTGGTGTTGAGCATGATCTGCCTGGCGCTGTACGCGCTCATCCTGGCGCCCAGCCGGCAGATCGCCCGGGCCACCGAAGCCGCCAACATCATCCTGCAGAACACGCTGGTCGCGCAGCAGATCACCGAGACGGCCCTGGCGGAGGGGACGACCCCGACGGCTTCGCCGACGCCGGTGCCGCCGACTTTCACCGCCACGCCTACGCGGGTGGTCGTCCTGCCCAGCGAAACGCCGACCGCGACAGTGCAGCTAACCGCCGATCCGCGCACCGCAACCGCTGCGGCCGCGGCGACGATCGCGGCGCTGGC
>Ga0105107_10001435_pt1 | contig 15371 bp, 25 predicted proteins | sample PPLLaktember2015_6_FD_79335 | JGI IMG/M metagenome (GOLD analysis project Ga0105107, IMG submission 79335) | Freshwater sediment microbial communities from Prairie Pothole Lake near Jamestown, North Dakota, USA - PPLs Lake P8 Core (1) Depth... | ecosystem: Environmental > Aquatic > Freshwater >...
CGGACTCCGCGAAGGTCCTGGTCGACAGCGGCAAACGCGGCGACCACGGGGTGCGCAAGATGTTCCGCGCCGAAAACACGGTCGACAATTACGACCGCGAGAAGCCCTGAGCCGGCGTGGACATCAGCCTGTCACCTGAAGCCTACTCGGACATGGCGCGGGCCATCCAGCTCGCGCTCGCGCCCGTCTGCCGGCTCGCCGGCATCGCGGGCCTGCTCAGCGTGATGGCGGGCCGGCGCGCCCGGATCGTCGATCGCGTGCGGCAGCTCAGCGGCGACGCGGTCGACCCCGCGCGGCGGGTCCTCGAGCTGCGGCGGCATTTCAGCGGTATCGCGATCACGTCCTGTACGGTCGCCGCGCTGCTGATCTGCATCGTCATTGCCACGCTGTTCGTCGAGGTCATGCTCGATGCGCCGCTCAAGTGGCTGGTCGGCGGCCTTTTCACGGCTGCCATGCTGGCGCTCGTCATCGGGCTCGCCTGCTTCCTGCGCGAGGTGCACCTCGCGATGCGCGCGACACGCATCACGGCGGCGGGCGATCGGCGATGAACCGGCGCCTGCTCGGCGTCCTGCTGCCCCTGATCTTCCAGTTCCTGTTCGCCGGCGCGATCATCCTCGCGACCCAGGGGACGGGCTCTTTCGTCGGCCTCGGCGCGATGCTGCTCGGGTTCGTCGCACTGCCGGTGACCGCGCTCCTGAACTGGATGCAGATTCGCTCGAAGCCTGAACTTCCGGCGCTTCAGCTCGCCGCACGCATCTTCCTGATCACGGCCATCTTCCCGGCCTTCCTCGTGTTCCTGTACGCGGTGGCTTCCTGAAGGAGGACACATGACCCGATTTCTCACGACAGTGGCCGCAACGACCCTGCTCGCCGTCACCCTGCCCGTACCCGCAGCGGAGGCGCCAGCGATCGAGTTCCTGAACTCCGGAAAAGTGACGCCGACGACGCTCCCCTTCTCCGAGGCGGTGCGTGTCGGCAACACATTGTTTCTCTCCGGCCAGATCGGGGTCAGGCCGGGCAGGGAGGAACTGGTCCCGGGCGGCATCGAGGCAGAGGCTCGACAGACACTCGAGAATATCCGCACGACGCTCGAGACACACGGATACACGCTGCGCGACGTCGTGAAGTGCACGGTGATGCTCGCGGACATCGCCGAGTGGGCAGCCTTCAACGACGTTTACCGAACGTTCTTCTCGCCGCCCTACCCGGCCCGCAGCGCCTTCGGCGCGACTGGCCTTGCCCTCGGCGCGCGCGTGGAGGTCGAGTGCCTCGCGGTGCGGTCCTGATTACTGCGGGTTCTGCGGCAGCCCGTCCTTGATCTCATAGTAGTCGCCCTTGTCGGCGACGAAGATGTGTTTCCCGATGTGCGTGCCGGTCGGGGCGTCGAAGGCACCCATCGCGACGGAGATCGTGTCCGTGCCGATCTGCTCCCAGAACAGCGAGGCGCCGCAGGTCGAGCAGAACCCGCGCTGCGCCTTCCCGGACGAGCGGAACCAGGCGACGTCGAACTCGCCTTCCAACTTGAGCGACTTGCGCGGGACGTCCGTGGAGGCCCAGTAATGACCGGAGGTCTTGCGGCACTGCGTGCAGTGGCAGGCATCCGGCGGCTTCAAATCGCCCTCCACCACGAACTTCACGGCACCGCAGAGACAGGATCCGGTGTGCATGGGTGCTCCTTCTGGACAAGCACAGTGACGCTGAAGTCCAATGCTGACACAGGAGGAGGGTCACATGAAAAGGGTCACCGGAATCGGCGGCATCTTCTTCAAGGCGAAGGACCCGGTGGCGCTGCGCGCCTGGTACCAGAAGCACCTCGGCATCGACGTGCAGCCCTGGGGCGGCGCGGCATTCTTCTGGGCCGACGACGCGGGCAATCCGATGAAGGGCACGACGATCTGGAACATCGGCGAGGCGAACAACGACTACTACGCGCCGAGCCAATCGAGTTTCATGATCAATTACCGCGTGGCCGACCTCACGGCGCTGCTCAAGGCGCTGCGCGAGGAAGGGTGCAACGTGCTCGACAAGACCGACGATTCCGAGTACGGCAAGTTCGGCTGGGTCATCGATCCCGAAGGCAACAAGATCGAACTCTGGCAGCCGCCGCCGGCGTCATGAAGAAGCTCAAAGGCGAGTGCCTCTGTCGAGCGGTCCGCTTCACGGTCGAGGACGCGTTCCGCTACGCGCTCAACTGCCATTGCTCGCAGTGCCGGCGCGCGACCGGCGCCGCTTTCAAGCCCTTTGCCGGCATCGAACGGTCCAGGCTGAAGGTCGTCGCCGGGACGCGCAAGATCCTGCGCTACGGCGACCCGCGCGGCCACGACGCGCATTGCGGCACCTGCGGGAGCTTCCTCTTCTCCGTCGTGCGCGAGGGGAAGTACGCGCACGTGAACCTGGGCTCACTCCTGGACACGCCGTCGATCCGCCCGACCGCGCATATCTACGTGGGCTCGAAGGCTGCCTGGCACGAGATCGCCGACGAACTGCCGCAGCACGAAACGCTGCCCTGACTGAGGACTTTCGCCATGAGTGCAAGGTCAGGTATTTTCCTGGCGATGGAGATCGGGCGCACGAGAATTCCGAACGCACCGATGCCGCCGATCCGGTTCACGATCCCACGACGCTGCGAAGATCGACCCTTCGCATACCTATGCGGTGCGCGCGGTGCCGGAAACACGGTGGATATCCTGATGAAACACGAACCGTGATCGAGCGCCTGCGGACGCCGGTCGACGAGGCGGACCTGCGCGCCCTCGCCGGGCTCCTCGTCGACGCCGTGGGGTCCGGCGCTGCGGTGAGCTTCATCTCGGTCACGCAGGCAGAAGCCGAGGACTGGTGGCGTCGGCAGCTTGCGAACTCCGCCTCCGGATCGATCCACCTGGTCGCGCGCGCAAGCGCGGAATCGGGTCCGACCTGATGGCAGCGGTCGAGCGCGAAGCCACAACCGCCGGACTCCGGCTGCTGGTACTCGACTCGAAGCGCGGCGATGCCGGCGAGCGTCTGTACCGGCGTCTCGGCTGGACGGTCGTCGGCACGATCCCGCGTTTCGCCCTCGACACCGACGGCAGGACGCTGCACGACACGGTGGTGTTCTACAAGGAGCTGCCGGCCTCACCATGACCCTCCGCGTCGTCAGACTGGGTTCGCCGCGCGTCCCGGGCGAAGGGCTGCGGATCGGCACGGTGCGGCGACCGCCGCGCGGCGTTCCCAAGGCGAAATTCGCCTCTGGAAACTGGTACGACGTATGGCTGCCCGTGCTCGCCCCTTCCGAGGCGACGCTGAAGCTGGGGCGCACCGCGGCAAGCGAGGCCGGCTGGCGTCGCTTTGCGCGCCGTTACCGCTCGGAGATGGCCCGACCCGAAGCGAGGCAGGCGATCGCGCTGCTCGCTGCGCTATCGCATGACGCGAGTTTTTCCGTCGGCTGCTACTGCGAGGATGAGTCACGATGTCATCGCTCGCTGCTGCGGGACCTTCTCGTCGCGGGGGGCGCCCGTGTCCGCTGAGGAACTGGCACTCTGGGACGAGGCGACCGCGCAGCTCGGCTTTCATGCCCGGCCGGGGAACGACTGGCTCGATACGTTGAACCGCCTGTGGCGCAAGAACCGCTTCGTGATGTCGATGGACGGCGTCCTGAAGCTGTCGCAGGCGCCGCCGGTGCTGACGCGCGAGATGCTCACCGTAAGCCGCGAACACTGGCCGCTCGAGCGGCTCGTGCCGCTGGTTCACATCGACGCGCACGACCGCGCGCGGCCCAAGCGCGATGACCGCCCGATCCTGCTGCTCGAGTGGCAGGGCCGGCATTTCCTCATCGACGGCATCAATCGCATCAATCGACGCAAGCGCGACCGCCTTGCCGGGCCGCACGAAGTCATCATCATCCACGGGAGAGTGCCTTGAACGCAGCAATCGTGCTCCGATTGGTCTTTCTTGCGACGGCGGTCCTCGCCGCCCCCGCCGCGTCGGCCGACTGGGCCGCGGACGAAACGGAGATCCGTCGGCAGCTCGCCACCTCCACCGATGCATTCAACCGCGGCGACCTGCCGGGGCACCTCGCGATCTACGACCCGGGCGTGACCTTCATGACCAAGGACGGCCCACAGCCGGGCATCGAGCCGATCGAGAAAGCCTTCCGCGAGAACTACTTCCGCGACGGCAAGGCAATCCAGCAGCTGCGGTTCGAGACGCTCGCGATCCGTCCTCTCGGACCAGACGTGGCACTCGCGACGGCGCGTTGGGCCCTCTCGGGCGGGGACAGGCCGCACCAGTCGGGCTGGTTCACGCTGGTGCTGCAACGCGGCGATGCAGGCTGGCGCGCGGTGCACGACCATTCGAGCTGAGCGATAATTCCCGACCCCGCTACCGGGGGGCGCGCCATGTCGTACCAGCTCCAGATCACCGAGAAGCCGACCTACCTGCACGCCGTCGTGACCGGCAGGAACACTACCGAGAACGTCACCAGCTACCTGAAGGACCTGTTGGGCGAGTGCGAGGCACGGAAGTGCTTCAACGTGCTGATCGAGGAGCGGCTCGAGGGCCGGCGCCTGGAGACCTGGGACGTGTACCAGATCGCCTCGGACAAGAGCACGCTCGCGCGCGGCTTCTTCCGCACGATCGCCTTCGTGGACGTCAACGCCCGCGGAGAGCTGATGAAGTTCGCGGAGACCGTCGCCAACAACCGCGGCGTGCCGATGATGCTCTTCGCCACCGTCGCCGAGGCGGAAACCTGGCTTGCCGCCAGGCCGCGCTGATGGCGGCTGCGGAATTCACCGCGATCTGGGAGTTCACCGTCGCGCCCGCGCGGCAGGCCGAGTTCGAGTCGCACTATGGGCCTGACGGAAGCTGGGCGCGGCTGTTTGGTCGCGGCGAAGGCTACCTCGGCAGCGAGTTGCTGCGGGACGGGGCGGATCCGCTCCGCTATGTCACCGTGGACCGCTGGGAGAGCGTCGAGGCCTGGCGCGCGTTCCGCAGCCGTTTTGCCGGCGAGTACGAGCGGCTCGACCGCGAGTTCGAGGCCCTCACCAACCACGAAGCGCCGCTCGCCGTGGTACGGCGCTGGCAGGACGGTGACCAGTCGTCGCTGGTGCGGCACGCAAACAACCGCAAGGTCTGGCGCAATCTCAAAGATCGCTTCCCGCATCCATACACGGACGACGACGCACGCAGCTGGCTCGCACTCGCGCGCTCGGAGCCCGACAAGGCCGGTTTTGCGATCGAGGTGGAAGGCCTCTGCGCGGGTGGAATCGGCCTCGTACCGCTCGCAGACGTGCACGCGCGCTGCGCGCACATCGGCTACTGGCTCGGCGAGCCCTTCTGGGGCCGCGGCATCATGACGGCCGTCGTACGCGCGGTATCGGACTACGCGCTCGCGCGACGCGGATTCCTGCGGCTCGAGGCGCCGGTGTTCGCCTGGAACCCGGCCTCGATGCGCGTGCTCGAGAAGTGCGGCTATGTCCGCGAGGGCGTGCTGCGCAAGAGCGTCTGCAAGGACGGCGAGATCATCGACAGCGTGCTGTACGCAAGGGTGACGCCATGACGGCGACGAAGTTCCCGGCCGAGGGCGGCTGCGACTGCCGCGCGATCCGTTACCGCATGGAGTCGGCGCCGCTGTTCGTGCACTGCTGCCACTGCCGCTGGTGCCAGCGCGAGACCGGCGCCTCGTTCGCGCTCAACGCCATGATCGAGACAGATCGCGTGACGCTGCTGGCCGGCAAGCCCGAGATGGTCGATACGCCCTCCGCAAGCGGAAAGGGCCAGAAAATCGCCCGCTGCCCGGCCTGCCGCATCGCGCTCTGGAGCCATTACGCGGGCGCCCGGGAGACGATCGCCTTCGTGCGCGTCGGCACGCTCGACGACCCGGACGCGCTGCCGCCGGACATCCACATCTTCACGACGTCGAAGCAGCCCTGGGTCGTGCTGCCGCCGGGGACGCCCGCGGTGCCGGAATTCTACGACCGCAAGCAGTTCTGGCCGGCCGAAAGCCTCGCCCGGCGCGAAGCGCTACTCGCGAAGCGGCCCGCATGAGAAAATACGCCTCGCCGGTCCTCCCGCCTCCTCCCGCAAGGATTTGACATGAACGAACCGATCTCGCGCAGCCTCGTCGTCCTCGGCGCCAGCCTCCTGCTGGGCCTGATCGCCCTCGGCTGGCTGCTCGGCAACTATGCAGTCCGGGTCAAGAAATTCGACCGCACGGTGGTCGTGAAAGGACTGTCGGAGCGCGAAGTGCCGGCCGACATCGCGATCTGGCCGCTCACCTTCCAGGACGCGAGCAACGACCTCAACGGCCTGTTCGGCTCGCTGCAGAAGAAAAACGCGCTGATCACGGAGTTCCTCGTCGGCCACGGGATCGCTGCGGACGCCATCTCCGTCGGGGCACCCGCCGTCACCGACCGCTTCGCGCAGTCCTATGGCGACACGAGCAACATTGCCTACCGCTATACGGCGACCTCCACGGTCACGGTGTACACGAACGACGTCGAGGCGGTGCGCAAGGCGATGCGGGACGTCATCGCGCTCGGCCAGAAGGGCGTCGCGCTGTCAGGCGAGGGTTACCAGGGACAGATGCAGTTCGAGTTCAGCGGCCTCTCGAAGCTGAAGCCCGAGATGGTCGAGGAAGCGACCAAGAACGCGCGCGCGGTGGCCGAGAAGTTCGCGGAGGACTCCGGCAGCCGCCTCGGCCGCATCCGCTCCGCGCAGCAGGGGCAGTTCTCGATCGAGAACCGCGACAGCACGACGCCGCATATCAAGAAAGTGCGCGTCGTCTCGACGGTCGAGTACCACCTCGCGGACTGAGCCGCGCACGATCAATGGTCGAGCACGCCGAAACGGACGAGGCGATCCTCGCCTGCCACGAGGTCATGGCGGAACTGCGGCCGCACGTCGCCCGCGAAGATTTCCTCAAGACCGTGCGCTCCATGCAACCGGGCGGCCTGCGGCTCGCCTGCATCCGCGACGGCGGGCGAGTAGTCGCGGTCGCGGGCTACCGGATTTCCACCAACCTGTTTTCCGGCCGGCACCTTTACGTGGACGATCTCGTCACCGCCGAGTCCGAGCGCTCGAAAGGCCACGGCAAGGCGCTGCTCGGCTGGCTCCGCCAGCTCGCCGTCGAGAACGACTGCGACGTCTTCCACCTCGACTCCGGCGTGCAGCGCAAGCGCGCGCACCAGTTCTACCTGCGCGAGGGGCTCGAACTCAGCTCCTACCATTTCAGCGAACGGCTCAAGCCGCGCGACTGAAGATGGCCGCGGTTCCGCGCTCGCTCACGCACGAGTCGCTCGCCGCCGGCGTGCGCAACCTCGTCCGCCGCGACCCCGATTTCGCCGCGCTGTATCGCAGGAACGGCCTGCCGCCGATGTGGGCGCGGCGGCCCGGCTTCGCGACCATGGTGCACATCGTGCTCGAGCAGCAGGTCTCGATCGTCGCGGCGCGCAGCCTGTTCCGCCGCGTGAGCGCGGCGCTCGGCGGCATGACGCCGGAGCGCGTGCTCGAGCGCGGCGCGCCGGGCCTGCACGCGCTCGGGCTTACGCGCCAGAAGGCCTCGTACTGCCAGGCGCTCGCGGCGGCCGTGGCGGACGGCAGTTTTTCGCTGGCGGGCGTCGCGCGCGCCGACGACGCCGAGGGGCGCGCGGCGCTGCTGGCTCTGCGCGGCATCGGCCCCTGGAGCGCCGACATCTATTACCTGATGGCGCTGCGCCGCCCGGACGTCTGGCCGGTCGGCGACCTCGCGCTCGCGATCGCGCTGCAGGAGGTCAAGAGGCTGAGAAAGCGGCCGGATGCCGAGCGGCAGCTCGCGATGAGTGCCGCCTGGGCGCCCTGGCGCTCGGTCGCCGCGCGGCTGTTGTGGCATCACTACCTGAGCACCCGCCAGACCCGTCGTAGCGGGGGTTAACGGGGGTGTGGAAAGATCAGGGTGAGCGTCCTAACGCGCATTTGCTATAGTTTACGGCCTTTTTCCAGGCCCGGACCGGAGTGCCCCATGCGGCTCCCGAGCTTGCTGTTCCTCGCTCTGACCCTTGCCGTGACGGCCGGCCGCGCGGAGGCCCTGCAATGGCGCGGGGTCAAGCTCGACCCCGGCGGCGAGTTGCGCCCGCAGCTGCTCGCGGACGCGATCCGGTCCTACGAGTCCCATAACCGCGGCGACCTCAACGGCCAGGTCGCGATCGTCGACTTCGCACGGCCTTCCGCCGAGCGGCGGCTGTTTCTCCTCAGCCTCGCAACAGGTCGCGTCGAGACCTACCTGGTCTCGCACGGCCAGGGCTCGGATCGCGACCACGACGGGATGGCGGATTATTTCTCGGACGCGAACGGCTCCCACGCCTCTTCGCTCGGCGCGTTCCGCGCGGCGCGCCGCTATGAAGGCTCGCACGGCCTCTCGCTCGCGCTCGACGGGCTCGATCCCGACAACCGTTCCGCGCGGGCGCGCGCCATCGTCATGCACTCGCAGTGGTACGTCTCGGACCGCGTGGCTTCGCAGCTCGGCAAGCTCGGCCGAAGCTGGGGCTGCTTCGCCGTCGACCGCGGCGTGATCGCCCGCCTCGTGAACCTCCTCGAGAACGGGGGATTCATCTACGCGGGCCGCTAGCGGAGGCGCTAACATGTGCCTGCAATCTCCGGTCACGCATTCGGGAGCAGGACATGCAGCGCAAGGCATCCGCCACCTGGCAGGGCGGCCTCAAGGACGGTAAAGGCACGCTCAGCACCGAGAGCAAGATCCTCTCCGGAACCCCCTACTCGTTCGGCACGCGCTTCGAAGGCGCGCCCGGCACCAATCCCGAGGAGCTGCTCGGCGCGGCGCACGCCGGCTGCTTCTCCATGGCGCTTGCAATGATCCTCGGTGAAGCCGGCATCACGCCCGAGCGCATCGACACGAGCGCAACCATTACCTTCGAGAAGCTCGACACCGGCTTCACGATCACGCGCTCGCATCTCGATGTCGCCGTCAGGGCGCCGGGCGCCGATCGCGGCAAGTTCGACGAGGCCGCGCAGAAGGCGAAGGCCGGCTGCCCGCTCAGCAAGGTGTTGAAGGCCGAAATCTCGATGGACGCGCGGCTCGACGCCTGATGCCGGAACTGACGCCTTTCCATCTCGCGATCCCGGTGCGCGACCTCGCCTCGGCGCGCGCCTTCTACGGCGGCCTGCTCGGCTGCCCCGAGGGCCGAAGCTCAGACGACTGGGTGGACTTCGATCTCTTCGGCCACCAGCTCGTCTGCCACGTGGTCGCGTCCGCGGCTCCTGACAAGCCTGCCCACAACCCGGTCGACGGACACGACGTGCCCATCCCGCACTTCGGCGTGGTGCTCGAGATGCGCGACTGGGAAGCGCTCGCCGCGACGCTGAAGAAGGCCGGAGTCGCCTTCGTCATCGAGCCGCACGTGCGGTTCCGCGGCCAGGCCGGAGAGCAGGCGACGATGTTCCTCACCGACCCGAGCGGCAACGCGCTCGAGTTCAAGTCTTTCCGCGACATCGAAGGGCAACTGTTCGCCCGATAAGGATCCAGGGGGATATTCATGCACCGTTCACGCACGATGATCACGGCCGCGGCCTGCCTGCTCGCCGCCGGAACCGCCGCTGCCGCCGGCAAGCCGACAGACGCCGAGATCGCGGCACTCGCCGACAAGTACGCAGGCGCGAGCATCGCGCAGCGCCAGGACATGCACAGGAACCCGGAGCTCTCGAACCGCGAGACCCGCACGGGCGCGCTCGTCGCCGAACACCTGAAGCGCCTCGGCATCGAGGTGCAGACCGGTATCGCGCACACGGGCGTGGTCGGCATCCTGCGCGGCGGCCGGCCCGGCCCCACGATCGCGGTGCGCGCGGACATGGACGGCCTGCCGGTCACCGAACAGACGGACTATCCCTTCAAGTCCACGGTGCGCAGCACCTACCTCGACAAGGACGTGGGCGTCATGCACGCCTGCGGCCACGACGTGCACACGGCCGCGCTGCTCGGGACGGCCTCGATGCTCGCGGAGATTCGCGACCAGCTGCCGGGCACCGTCATGTTCATCTTCCAGCCCGCCGAGGAAGGCGTGCCGGCCGGTGAGCGCGGCGGCGCGCGGATGATGGTCGAGGACGGCATTTTCTCGAAGCTGAAGCCGGACGCCGTGATCGCCTTCCACACCAACGGCAGCCCGCCGGATGCCGACGGCGATGACGAACTGCTCGGCACCGTCGCTTACTCGTCCGGACCCGCCTTCGCGGCCGCGACACGCTGGGAGGCGACCGTGAAGGGCCGCCAGGCGCACGGCTCGACGCCGCACCTCGGCGTCGACCCGATCGTCACGGCTTCCGGCATCGTCATGGCCCTGCAGACGATCCGCTCGCGCATCCTCTCCCCGCTCTCGGAGAACGTCATTACCGTCGGCGTCTTCAGGAGCGGCGAGCGCCACAACATCATCCCGGAGAGCGCGACGCTCGGCGGCACGATCCGCACCTTCGATGACGCCACGCTCGAGACGATCGAGACGCGCATGCGGGAGATCTTCGAAGGGCACACGAAGGCCGCACACGCGACTTTTGAGCTCGCCTTCGACACCGGGCATCCGATGACGGTCAACCAGGCCGAACTCACGACCCGGCTCGTGCCGACGCTCGAGCGCCTGATCGGCAAGGACAAGGTGCGGCTCGCACCGCCCATAACCGGCGCCGAGGACTTCTCGTACTTCGCGCAGGTCGTGCCGGGGTTTTACTTCCGGCTCGGCGTCGTGCCCGAGGGCAAGGCCTCGGGCGGCCACCACACGCCGACGTTCTACGCCGCCGACGAGTCGGTGCCGATCGCGATGCGCCTCATGACTTCGCTGGTGTTGGACTACCTGGAAGCCGGTACGCCGTGACGATGCGCCTCGTCGAGTGCGTCCCCAATTTTTCCGAGGGACGCGACAAGACGGTGATCGACGCCATTGCCCGGGCCATCTCCGGGGTTAGCGGAGTGCGACTGCTCGACGTGGATCCGGGTGCGGACACGAACCGCACGGTCTACACTTTCGTCGGCGAGCCTGAGGCCGTCTCCGAAGCCGCGTTTCGCGCCGCAGTCGCCGCAAGCCCGCTAATCGACATGTCTAGGCACCAGGGCGCGCACCCGCGCATGGGCGCGCTCGATGTCTGCCCGATCGTGCCGATCGCGGGCGTGACGATGGACGAGTGCGCCGAGGTCGCGCGAGCACTCGGCCGGCGGATGGCCGAGGCGCTCGCCCTGCCCGTCTACTTCTACGAACACGCGGCGACGGCTCCTGCGCGCCGCAACCTCGCCGACATCCGTGCCGGGGAATACGAAGGCCTCGCCAGGAAGCTCGCCGACCCCGCCTGGAAGCCGGACGCGGGGCCTGCCACGTTCAACGCGCGGCTCGGAGCGACGGTCGTCGGCGCGCGCGAGTTCCTGATCGCCTACAACGTCAACCTCAACACGCGCCTCGCGACGCTCGCGAACGAGGTAGCGCTCAACATCCGCGAGGCGGGGCGCCTGAAGCGCGACGCGAAGGGCGAGGTCGTCAAGGACGCTGCGGGGCAGGACCTGCGCGTCCCGGGCCGGCTGAAGGCAGTGAAGGCGATCGGCTGGACCATCGAGCAGTACCGCCAGGCGCAGGTTTCGATCAATCTCCTGAACTTCCGCACCACGCCGCTGCACCAGGTCTTCGAGACGACGCGCGAGGAAGCCGCGAAGCTCGGGCTCCTCGTGACGGGGTCCGAGCTCGTGGGACTCACGCCGCTCGAGCCGCTCGTGGAGGCCGGCCGCTACTACCTGCGCAAGCAGGGCCGCTCGACCGGCCTGCCGGAACGCGAGCTGGTCGAGCTCGCCATCCAGTCGCTGGGCCTCGCCCAGCTCGCGCCCTTCGACCCGGACAAGCGGATCATCGAGTACGCTGTGCGCATGCCGGGACCGCTCGTTTCCATGACCGTCGAGCGCTTCGTCGACGAAGTCTCGCGCAACTCGCCGGCGCCGGGCGGCGGTTCGGCCGCGGCGCTCGCGGGCAGTCTCGGCGCGGCGCTCGCGGCTATGGTCGCGAACCTCACGGTCGGCAAGGCCGGCTACGAATCAGCCTGGAAGTCCTCGTCGGCGCTCGCCGAGCGTGCACAGGCACTGAAGGCTTCCCTGCTGCGCGCCGTCGATGACGATACGAAAGCATTCGACGAAGTTCTAGCCGCAATGCGCCTTCCGAAGGGCACTGACGCCGAGAAAGGCGCGCGTTCGGCGGCCATGGCCGCCGCCTACGAAAAGGCGACTTCCGTGCCGCTCGCTACTGCGCGCCTGTGCCTCGAGGCGATCGAACTGGCAGAAGAGGCCGCACGTACCGGCAACAGGAATTCGGCCTCGGATGCCGGCGTCGGCGCGCTGCTCGCCAAGGCGGGGCTGGAGTCCGCGATCCTGAACGTGCGCATCAACCTGCCGTCCGTGCGGGAAGGCGCGTTCAAGGCGGCGACGGTCGCGGAGATTGCGGACCTTCAATCGAAGTCCGCCGGACCGCTCGCGAATACTCTCGCGGCGGTCGAGGCCGGCCTCAAGAGCTGAACGCGCCAGTCTCGCTCACGCGTATGCGAGCCGGCGGGACTCCCCTCGCTCGCTCAGGGCGGCGACCGCATTCGCTCGCTCGGGTGTACCGCCGGCTCGCACGCGCGTGATGTGCCGTGGCGCGTCCCGCACGAGCGACTTGCGGTCGCCGCCAGGAGCGAGTGCGGGAACCCCGCCCGGCAAGCGCGGGCGTTACGCCTCGAAGCTTCAGACCTGAGGGGGCGGCGGTTCCTTCGGGCGACCGCGGACGCGGTTCACCACGTCGTTCGCGGTCGCGCGCAGCTTGCGCAGCCAGTGCCGCGCCCAGGCGAACTCGATGGCCAGCACGCCGAGGCCGAGCGGTATGACGATGATCGCGGGACCCGGCAGCACGACCATGGCGATGCCGAGCAGCATGATGCTGCCGCCGATCACGGCGACTGCGATGCGCCGCGCCCAGCGATAAGTGATTGTGCGGCGCAGGAAGCCGCGGAGTCGCCATCTCATGGTAAGGAAGTCCCGACAAAACTTTCGATGAGCCGCGCGATGGCGCGCGGCGCCTCATGATGAAGCATATGGCCGGCGCTGGCCACTTGCTCGATGGCCAGCTTTGGGACGATGGCCTTGAAGGATTCCACGCCGCCTTCGGGCGCCAGCCGCGGCAGCAGTTCCGAGTCCGCGCCGACGACAAGCAGGACGCGCGCCTCGATGGCGCGCCAGCAGGCCTCCATTTCCTCGCGACGATAAAGATAGGGATTCGTGCGGCGATGCGCCGGGTCGGCGAGCAGCCGCACGCCACCACCCGCCACCGGCTCGCTCCAGCAGGCGGCGATGAACCCGGCCTGCTCAGGGGTGAGCCGCGGGTTGCGCCTGGCGACCCGCGCGGCGAGCTCGGCGAGGCTCGCGTACTCGCCCGCGGACAGCGGCTCGCGCAATTCATCGAGCCACTGCGCGAGGCGCGCCGGCGCCTGCGACGCCTGCGTGCGCGGCAGCCCGATGCCCTCGAGGTTCACCAGCGCGCGGACGCGGGCCGGCCTCGCGCCCGCGTAGATCATCGCGACGTTCGCGCCCATGCTGTGGCCGACGATGCGCGCGGGGCCGCGCGGGCAGAACGCGTCGAGCATGGCTTCGAGGTCGGCGTAATAGTCGGGGAACCAGTAGCCTCCGGCGCTGCGCGCGCTGCCGCCGAATCCGCGCCAGTCGATCGCCAGCAGCGGGATGCCTGGTTCGATCGCGTCGGCGACGAACTGCAGGCTCGCCGCGCAGTCGGCGAAACCGTGCAGCAGGAGCACCGGGTCGTCCGAATCCGGCCCCCAGCGGATGAAATGGTGGTCGAGGCCGCGGACCGGGATCGTCCCGTGCCGCCCCGGGCGCAGGGGCTGGTAGCTCATGGCATCACACCGAAGCGAGGCGCTGGACCAGCAGCTTGTCGATTCGCCGGCCGTCGAGGTCCACGACCTCGAACCGGTGGCCGCGCCAGCGGAAGTTCTCGCCGGTCGTCGGCAGGTGGCCGAGCTGCGCGAGCACGAAGCCGGCGAGCGTCGTGTAATCGTCGCCCGAACGCATGCTGCCCGCGCCGAGCAGCCGCTCGACGTCGTCGATCGACATGCTGCCGTCCATGAGCCAGGAGGAATCGTCGCGCGCGACCGCCTCGGCGGTTTCCTCGTTCGCGGCCTCGGGCAGTTCCCCGGCAATCGCGGTCAGGATGTCGGACGGCGTGACGACGCCCTCGATCGACCCGTGCTCGTCCACGATCGCCGCGAAGTGCATCTTCGACTCGCGGAACAGCTCGAGCAGGCGCAGGATGCGCGTCGACTCGTGGACGATCAGCGGCGTCTGCAGGCGTGAATCCAGTTCACCCGACTGAGGGTTGCCAAGCCACTCGGCCAGCTCGCCCGTCATGACGATGCCGAGCAGCTCGTCGAGCTGGCCGCGGCACACGGGATAGCGCGAGTGGCCGCTGGTGCGCACCACGTTCCACACCGTTTCCCGGCTGTCGGCCGCGTCGAACCAGACGACGTCGCCGCGCGGCGTCATGATGCTGCGCACCGTGCGGTCCGGAAGGCGCAGCACGCCCTCGATCATCTGGTGCTCCGCGGCGTGGAAGATGCCGGTGTGCGCGCCTTCCGCGATCATCGAGCGGATCTCCTCCTCGCTGACCGCGCGCGCCGTGTTCTTCGGCAGCCTGAGCAGCCGCACGACCAGCTCGGTCGCATTGCGCAGCACCCACACGAGCGGCGCGCTCAGGAGTGCGACCATCTCCATCGGGCGCGCGAGCGTCGACGCGATGGCCTCCGGGTTCGTCAATGCCCAGCGCTTCGGCACCAGTTCGCCGATGACGACCGAGAGGAAGGTCACGCCGACCACGACGATGGCGTAGGCCGCGGTGTCGAGGTACTCCGTGACGGGTGCGAAGAGCGCGAAGTGCGCCAGCCAGTCGGCGAGCGGCTTGGCGAAACGCGCGCCGCTGAAGACGCCCGAAAGCACGCCGATCAGCGTGATGCCGATCTGCACCGACGAGAGAAAGCGGGTCGGATGGTCGAGCAGCCGCAGCGCCGCGCGCGCCCCGCCGCTGCCGCGATTCGCCTGTTCCTTGAGCCGCGTCGGGCGCGAGGAGAAAGTCGCGAGCTCGGCCATCGCGAACAGGCCGTTGATGCACACGAGCAGCAGGAGAAGTAGGAAGTCGCCGATCATCTTGCGCCGGGCTCGCCGGCCAGCGCCATTCTACCAGCTAGCGGCGCACTCCCGGGCCGCGAACTGTTGCGGCTGGCCGGGCGACACCGCAAGATGCCGGATACGGCCGGAACCCCTTCTTGCAGACACGCGACGCTTCCCGACGGCTGATCGCGGGCTCCGCGATCATCGGCTCGATCGGCACCTTCAGCCTGCA
>Ga0105107_10001438_pt1 | contig 15367 bp, 15 predicted proteins | sample PPLLaktember2015_6_FD_79335 | JGI IMG/M metagenome (GOLD analysis project Ga0105107, IMG submission 79335) | Freshwater sediment microbial communities from Prairie Pothole Lake near Jamestown, North Dakota, USA - PPLs Lake P8 Core (1) Depth... | ecosystem: Environmental > Aquatic > Freshwater >...
AGTTGCAAAGGAACTCGATCTCCTCGGTGGTGTTCCGGCTCATGTGCACAAGGCCGGCTTCCTCGGTTTTGTCCAGGATCTGCATGGCTTCCTCTTTGGACACTTTCCGCCCGCCCAGACGCTCAGCGGCAAACTCACCGCGCTTCCCGAACCACATGCATGTCTCGACGGGCATGTCATGGATATCCTCCCCTCTGAGCTTTGCTTCGTGTCGGCAGTAGCAACTCCCCACACAGACAGGATCATACTTGTTGATGTAGGTGGCCACCTGGTCATAGGTGTGCACGGCGTTCCGCACGCTGATTTTTCGATCCACGGAGATAACACGGGTCAGCGGAAAGGAAATTGGCTGCTCTCCCTTAACTGCATTGTAGGCCTCCTTGTAGGCATGGATGACCCTGGCAATCTTTTTCTCTCTCTCAGTGGCCCTACCCCCCATGAACTGAAACTCGAAAATGCCCGGCATAAAGGATGCGCTTTCGTAATAGCTCTTTCCTTCCGACCGAAAAGAGACGCACAATCCTTTGTTCGCCATCCCTTCGAGCAATGCCGTCACTTCCGTTTCACTCTTGCCCTTCTCTTTTGCGATCTCGGCCGCGGTGACCGGGTTTCGGGGAAGGGCATTGTTGAGTTCAGCCTCTTCAGGGGTAAACAATTCCTGAACCAAGGTGTAGAACTCAGGGATGTCCATTCCCGTATAAGGCCCGCCGCGCTTTGTCATGACATGGAGCATGTCCTTGTAAACCTGTGTCTCCATCGATTGCTTACCTCCTCTCCCCTCAAAGGTGTCTCCATCTTACCAGCCCGATAAAGAAAAGGGAAGTGGGCAGAAAGCACTGGACTCCCGCAGGGAGAAACGATATTCTTACCATTAAGCTCTTCCGAATTCCGCCAGCACTGCAAGGGTCGTTTATCTTGTTGAGCATGGTTAAGAAAATTCCACCACTTCTCTTAATAGCCCTATGGATGGGTGTGTCCATGGCCCCCATGAGCGAGGCAGGTCCTCTCGAAGAATTGCAGCATGCTCTCCCTGAAAAGGTCATGACCTGGTCAAAGGCGGAGGAAGATCAGTTCTATGACAGTCAGTCGATTTTCGATTACATCGACGGAGCCGGCGAAGTTTACCGGGCCTACAATATGCAGCGCTGCCTTAGCCGTCGCTACGTCACCCCCGAGGGTCCTGTCATTATCCTCGATCTCTTTGAAATGGTCTCTTCCTATGATGCATTCGGGCTTTTCACCCATGACCCGGATGGAGACGTACTTGCCATAGGACAAGGCGCCGTCTATCGTTCCGGGTGGCTCGGCTTCTGGAAAGACCGCTTCTTCGTTTCCCTTTATGCGGATGATGACACAGAGGCAGCCAAGCAAGCCCTGTTTGAGCTGGCCGGCAAAGTGGCCTCTTTGATCAAGAAAGAAGGACCCAAGCCTCAGATCCTTTCGAGACTCCCGAAAAAAGGGCTTCAAGCGGCGAGCGTCCGATATTTTCACGATCATCCTGTGCTGAACAGGCATTACTTCATATCCACTGAGAACATCCTCCGTCTCGGAAGCTGGACTGAAGCGGTTCTTGCAGCCTATCAGCTCAAAGAGGGAGCGACCCAGATCCTCCTGGTCATGTATCCGGATGCGGAAAAGGCCAAGGAGGCCAACTCCAGTTTTCTGAAGCACTATCTGCCCGATGCCGATCCATCAGGGATGGCCACGCTGGAAAACAAAAAGTGGTGCGGCGCATCGGTCAAAGGGCCTTTGCTTGCCATTGTTCTGGAGGCTGATTCACGGGAGATCGCGGCAAGTCTCCTGGCAGGATTGATTGGGAAGGACAAGTAAACTTGAGGGACAAAGGGACGGAGCGAGGGGGACAATGGAGACCGTCATCACCAGGCGTGATTTTCTCAAAGTAGGCGCCGCCGCTGCTGTGGGTGGCCTCGCCGGGCTTCCCCACACAGGCTCGGCCAAGGCCATCGGGAAAAGCCGCGTCGTCCTGGTACGCAACAAAGATGTCATCGCTGGATCAGGCAGCATACGGGCTGAAATACTGGAGCAAATGCTGGATCAAGCTATGACGACCCTTCTGGGGACTCCGGACCCGGTATCCGCATGGGAGCAAGTGGTGAAACCCGAAGACGTGGTCGGTATCAAGAGCAACGCATGGTACCAGCTTCCGACACCCCACAGCCTCGAAGCCGCCATCCAGGGACGTCTTCTGCAGGTGGGCGTCAAAAAGGAAGACGCCTCCGTCGACGACCGGGGAGTTCTCTCGAACCCGGTGTTCCAGCGCGCCACCGCTCTTATCAACACACGGCCTATGAGAACGCACTACTGGTCAGGGCTGGGCACTCTTCTCAAGAACTACATCATGTTCACGCCAAGGCCTTCGGATTACCATGCCAATGCGTGCGAGAATCTGGGAGCCCTCTGGCACTTCCCGCAGGTTGAAGGCAAGACGCGCCTGAACATCCTGGTCATGCTCACACCCCAGTTCCATGGTGTGGGGCCTCACAGCTTCAGCAAAGAATACCTCTGGAACTACTGTGGCCTCATCCTCAGCACCGACCCGGTTTCAGCCGATGCTACAGGCGCAAGCATCATTCAAAAGAAGAGGGACGCCTTTTTTGGGGCACGTAAGCCCATCAGCCCGCCCCTCAATCACATCACGGCCGCCGACACCCGTTTCGGCCTGGGCAACAGCCGCCCGGAAATGATCGAGGTCATCAAGATGGGGTGGGAGGAGAGTATTCTCATTTAGAGCTCAGGGCGGGAACCTTTTGCAGAGGAATTTGTCTAAGTGAATGAATGGGGGGACGAAAAGGCCGGTGACCTCCTCGGGTGAAGATGCGCTGCTCGTCAAGGCTTTTCAAAAGGGCGACAAAAGGGCCTTTGACGAACTGGTGATCAGGCACCAAGACAGGATATTCAACCTGTGCTACCGGTTCCTCGGGGACTACGAAGAGACCAATGATTCGGCGCAGGAGGCCTTTGTAAAGGCGTACGATTCGCTCAGCACCTTTCGACTGGAATCCACTTTCTCCACCTGGCTTTACAGAATTGCAGTCAACACCTGTAAGAACAAACTCGGCTCTTCGGCCTGCAAAGCAAAGCGCAAGACGGTCTCTCTCGACAACCCCGGCAACCCCTCAGATGACCCTTTGCATATGGAGATTCCAAACGGCGCTCCTTCCCCTCTCGCTCGAATGGAAGAGAAAGAGAAAATGGCGCTCGTTCAAAGGGCCTTGGACGCCTTGCCGACGGAGTTCAAGATGGTGGTGACTCTCCGGGACGTGGAGGGCCTTTCCTATGAAGACATTGCGGAGATCACCGGGCTCAACCTGGGCACCGTAAAATCAAGGATTGCTCGGGCGAGGACCGACCTCAGAAACAAGCTCAGAGGTGTCTTATGATGGACTGCTCTGAAATCAGAAATCTCTTGTCGGAGTACTTGGACGATGCTCTGGATGCAAAGGCAAAGGCCCTTACCGATGAGCACCTCCTTGCCTGCCCTGCCTGTCGCGAAGAACTCGATTCGCTGAAGACCCTCGTCAAAGGAATCGGCGCTATCGAATCCGTCAAGGCTCCGGCGGATTTCCTTGATCAGCTGCACATAAGGATAGAAAGACGACCGAAAATGTCGGCAATATGGAAATGGTTTTTCTTCCCCCTTCGGGTAAAGATTCCTCTGCAACTGGCAGGGGCTGCGGTCATGGCCCTTATCATTTTCTCTATCCTTCCCTTGCAGCAGTCTTCCCTTAAATTGCATTCGAAGTCCGAACAGGAAAAGAAAGCGGAAGACACAGCATTCTATGTAGATGAAAGCAAAGGGATAAAACCGGCCAAAAGGCCTGAAGCCCTGGTCCAGAAGGCGGCAATCCCTGAGTCTGCAAAAGGAACAAGAGAAGTGGCCCTGAATTTTAAGAGGCAGGTTCGCGCCAAAGCCACAACCGCTGAACCCTCCGCGGCCCCGGCATCGCCCGCTGTATTGGAAATGCAGAAACAGAAGCTGTCGGCAAGAGCACCCGCTCAGGAGGACAAGAAAGAAGAGCCTCTGGAAAAGGAACCTGAATCCGTCCTCCCCATCACCAAAGCCATAGAAGTCGCCAAGGGCAAAATCCTTTCCGTCGATTACAACTGGCAGACCGGCCGACCCGAGTCGGTCCACGCCGAGGTGCCGGCAGGAGGGCTTCCAATCCTTTATGAGAGGCTCAGGGAGATGGGCGACCTCCAGGTTTCTCCGGAAACCGGAACGGAAAAAGATTCCGACGTCGTTCATCTTAAAATCAGGATTATCGTTTCCCCCTAAATCAGTCCCCTTCTTCCCGTTTGTTTTCTCCCTTCTTTTTCAAGGAACTTTTGTGCCTCCTCTTTGTCTAACCAAGCAGGACAAAGAAAAAAGGAGGACAAAGGCAATGAAAAAAAGATTAGGAATTTGGGCATTACTCATCCTAGCGGTCTGGCTCATGGGGAGCGCAGGGGCGTTTGCGCAGCCCGAACCTGGCGAAGACAAAACCCTGTCTCCCTACTTCTTCGTGAAAAGCGATGACCCGGATCTTGACCCGCTTCCTCTCCAATCCACATCCGCTCACGTGCGAATCTCCGGCGTCATTGCCGATGTAGCGGTGACGCAGGTCTACAAGAACGAGGGAAAGAGACCGATCGAGGCGATCTACATTTTTCCGGCCTCCACGAGGGCCGCTGTCTACGCCATGAAAATGACGATCGGAGAGCGAACCCTCATGGCCAAGATCGCAAAGCGGGAAGAGGCACGCCGCGAGTATGAGGAAGCCAAACAGTCCGGCAAGAGTGCGTCGCTGCTTGAACAGCAAAGGCCCAATGTGTTCCAGATGAATGTGGCGAACATCCTCCCCGGCGATGTGATCCACGTGGAGATGAAGTACACGGAACTCTTGGTGCCCACGGACGCGGTCTACGAATTCATTTACCCCACCGTAGTCGGCCCACGCTATTCGAACCACGAAACCCATCCGCGGGGCAACTGGCTTGCCAACCCCTATCTGCAGCAGGGAGAGTTACCGGTTGATTCCTTCGACATGAAAGTGGATCTGGTCGCCGGCATGCCTGTCCAGCACATCACCTGCCCTTCCCACAAGGTGGCGGTGAAATATGACGGGCCGACCTCTGCCTCCATAACCCTGGATCCCTCTGAAAAGAACGGTGCCAACCGGGACTTCATTTTAAAATACCGTCTTGCAGGAGACCGCATTGAAAACGGGCTCCTTCTCTACAAGGGTGCTGAGGAGAATTTCTTTCTTCTCATGCTCCAGCCTCCCAAGAGACCGGCTGACAAAGAAATCCTTCCCAGAGAGTATATTTTCATTGTGGACGTATCCGGCTCCATGCACGGTTTTCCCCTGGACATGTCCAAGAAGCTTCTCAAAGACCTTATCGGCAATTTGACGCCCGGCGACAAATTCAACGTCCTTCTCTTCGCCGGGGCCTCCTCTTTGCTGTCTGAAGAGTCCGTGGCCGCTTCCCCCGACAATATCCAGAGCGCCCTGACCTTGATCGAACGCCAGCGCGGCGGCGGAGGCACAGAGCTCTTACCCGCTCTCAAGAGAGCTTTTGGAATTCCCAGGCCCGAAGGATTCTCCAGGACGATCGTGATTGCTACGGATGGTTATGTGGCGGTGGAGGAAAAAGCCTTTGATCTCATCCGAAAAAACCTTAGAGACGCGAATGTCTTCACTTTTGGAATTGGTTCAGCGGTCAATCGCCATCTCCTTGAAGGGATGGCGAGGGTCGGAATGGGGGAGCCTTTCGTGATCACCAAGCCGGAGGAGGCTCCGGAAAAAGCGAAAAAGTTCCGGCAACTCATTTTTTCGCCTGTTCTGACCCGGGTCAAGGTAGACTTCCAGCGTTTCGGGGCCTATGACGTGGAACCGCCCTCTATTCCCGATGTTCTAGCGGAAAGACCGATCACGGTTTTCGGGAAATGGAGAGGAAACCCGAGCGGAAGAATTCGCATCGTCGGTCTTAGCGGAACCCATCCCTTTGAGGCGATCGTTCCGGTTGAAAAAACTAAACCTCAGGAAAACAACTCGGCCCTCCGATATCTCTGGGCCCGCCATCGGATCAGCCTGCTCTCCGACTACAACCACCTCCGTCCGAATGACGAGCGGGTAAAAGAAGTGACAAGCCTAGGGATGGCCTACAATCTCCTAACCGCCTACACCTCTTTTGTGGCCATTGATTCCCAGGTTCGCCTTGTTGACGGACAGGCCGTAACGGTCAAGCAACCGCTTCCCTTGCCTCAGGGTGTTTCCAATTACGCCGTAGGCGAGGCAGCAAGACTGGCTTCCCCTTCAAGCGCTTCTTTCGGCTTCGTGCAGGCACACAGACAGTACAGCAAGAATGCTGCTGACAAGCAGGAGGCGGCTGTCGATGAATCAAAAGCTGCCGAAGAGGAGCGCGACCAAAAGACCCTCCGGCTCACAAAGATCGAGGTGAACGGAGATTTGACCGAAACCTTGGTCCGTAGCACCGTCATGAAGGAACTGGAAGCGATCAACCGTTGTGTCAAGAGAACAGGGGTTGAAAAGTCATCCCTCAAAGGCGAAGGGGTCTTTGCCCTGCTCGTGGGTCCTGACGGCCGGGTGAAGGAAGTGCGGGTCGAAAAAGGGTATGCGGTCCCTGAAGATCTTTCGCGCTGCATTCAGGAGATCCTGAAGACCATACGATTCCATGCGGACTCGGGGCGCCAGGATGTCACCTTGAAACTCATTTTCTCTTTTGGCTAAACCATTGCTGCCCCTCACCCAGCCTTTTCCCCACAGGGGAGGGGGTTGGGTGAGAGGCCTCGTCTTCTGCTTGTTTCGTTCTGACGATTCTGTTAAGCTCCTATCATCTTTATTCCAAGACCTTTACTACCCTTACACACGATGTTTTGATGAGCATGCGTGCTATCACCGGAGAGGAACGACCATGGCCAAGAAACCTGAAGGTTTGACTTTCAAAGAGCACCAGAGAATCGGGAAGCAGATTCTCAAACTGCGGCAGGATCTCATGAAGCTGGATATCAAAATCGCCGATGCCTACGGAAGAACCTCCAAATCGGCGAAGCAGGCGGAGAAGCTGCTCAATGATCTCGCACTCCTTCAAACCGAGCTCAACAAAAGGCTGTGTGAGGAGAACCCGACTTCCAGCAACCTTGAACTCCTGGCCTGTTACTACCCCAAGGCATAGCAAGGGGGAGTTTGACCAGGCGATTCACCATCGAGAGGATTCCCGGCCCGTTGGCTCCTCTGTATGAAAAAGCCTCCAGACTCGTCATCAAGACTTATTACGCTCAAGTCGCCGAGGAATTCCTTAGCGCTTTTCATCAAGGCCTCCTCCTTGACCTGGGGACAGGCCCGGGGTACCTCCCCATCGAGGTGGCGAAGCGTTCCCCTCAGATTAGAATCATCGGGGTCGATTTGAGCCGCGTTTTCATTCGCATGGCCAGGGCCAATGCTCTCAGATCCGGATGCGCCGCAAGGGTCCATTTTGAAGTGGGGAACGCGGCCAATCTGGGATTCGAGAAAGAGACCTTCGATGGGATCATCAGTACCGGAATGCTGCACGTTCTCAGGGATCCTGTGAGCATAATACAAGAATGCTGGAGGGTGCTCAAGCCCGGTCACGAAGCGTGGATTTACGATCCTGCAAGAGTCTGCTCCCAGGTGGATGCGGCTGCGTGGAAGGCGTCCTTCAGCCCTTTCGAAAGGATCATGGATCGCTTCCTGCCTCTCTTTGCCCGATTGAATCCGCCGCACGCCTACACCCGGGAGCAGGTGGAAGACTGGATTGATCGAACGTCTTTCAAAGATTACACCATAGAAGAGCGCGGAACGGAAACAAAGATCAGGCTCAGAAAACAGCTGACCCAGTGAGGATAAAAGAATGATCCGAAGTTTTGATGGAATGACTCCCAGAATTGCGGAGTCCGCTTTTGTCAGTGAAGCCGCCTACGTCGTCGGGGACGTGGAGATCGGCGAAGAGTCCAGTGTGTGGCCCGGTGCAGTCATTCGTGGGGACTTCGGCAAAATCACGATCGGCCGCAACACCGCAGTTGAGGACAATTGTGTCATTCACTCCGGCACGCCCTCCGCTCCGGTGGGCGACGTAATCATCGGGGACAGGGTGATCATTGGGCACGGTGCTGTTCTCAACTGTCGAAAGATCGGAGACCATGTTCTCATCGGCATGAGCGCCACCCTCCTCCATGATTCGGAAGTCGGCAGCAACTGCGTGATCGGTGCCTGCTGCCTGGTCGGCCAAGGCATGAAGATCCCCGAGAACTCTTTTGTGGTCGGTGTCCCCGGGAAGATCAAAGGCAAGCCCACTCCCGAACAGCTCTGGTGGACCAGGGAAGGATACAAAGAATATTTGGAGCTACTGGCACGTTACAAAAAAGAAAACCTATAGGGAAGGGGCATGGAACTGACGTCCTATTCGCCTTCGAACTATGTCGTCTATCTCGTGGAAGTCCTGCCTTTCAAAGCCAATGAAAACCTTGCTCCGATGGCATGGCTCAACGACAGCTATTTTTCTGTGGATCTAGAAGCGAGGTAAACGCTTCCGGAAGAAGCATGTGACGCTGGAGTGATGAGGTGAGCGATGGTTGAAAAAGTTCTCATCATGGGAGCTGCAGGACGAGACTTCCACAATTTCAACATTTACTTCAGGGGTAACCCCCGCTACCACGTTATCGCTTTTACCGCGACGCAGATCCCTGCCATCGAGGGCCGTCTGTATCCTCCCGAACTCTCCGGGAAGCTCTATCCCGATGGCATTGCCATTTACCCGGAGTCCCAACTCAGGGAACTCATCCGGGAGCATCAGATCGACCTTGTTGCGCTCTCCTACAGTGACCTTCCCCACGTGGAGGTGATGCACAAGGCTTCTCTAGTCATGGCAGGAGGTGCGGATTTCATTCTCATCGGTGCCACCTACACAATGCTCAGGTCCAAGAAGCTGGTCGTTTCAGTCTGTGCCGTGAGAACGGGGTGCGGCAAATCCCAGACCACCAGAAAAGTCTGCCGCATCCTCAGTGACCTGCACAAGAAGGTCGTTGTGGTGAGGCACCCCATGCCTTACGGCGATTTGAGAAAGCAGATCGTTCAGCGCTTTTCCACATACGGAGATTTCCAGATGCACCAGTGCACGATCGAAGAGAGGGAGGAATACGAGCCCCTTGTGGATCAAGGCGTTGTGGTCTACGCCGGAGTGGACTATGCCCGAATCCTCGAAGCCGCGGAAGACGAGGCCGAGGTGATCGTGTGGGACGGCGGCAACAACGACACCCCGTTTTATTCTCCTGACGTCCACCTGGTTCTCTTTGATCCGCATCGGCCGGGACATGAACTGCTCTACTACCCTGGAGAGACAAACATGCTGATGGCCGATATCGCTATCATCAACAAGGTGGATACCGCATCACCCCGGAATGTGGAACTCGTTCGAAGAAACATTGAACGCTGCGCCCCAGCAGCAGATGTCCTCCTTGCCGAATCTCCCGTTCTCCTTCAGGCCCCCTCTCGAATTCGGGATAAGAGCGTTCTCGTGGTCGAAGACGGCCCAACCCTGACTCATGGGGACATGGCCTATGGCGCAGGGCTCATCGCTGCAAGGGCCTATGGCGCAGGCAAACTCGTCGATCCGCGACCCTATGCCGTGGGAACAATCCAGGAGGCCTTTCACCGCTACCCTCACATCGGACCCGTGCTCCCTGCCATGGGCTACAGCAAGACACAGATCAGCGATCTCGAACAGACCATCGACCGTGTGCCTTGCGATCTGGTCCTCTTTGCCACACCGATTCACCTCACCCGTATCGTGAAGATCACCAAGCCCACGCTGCGAGTCCGCTATGAATACAAAGACCACGGTAGCCCCTCTCTCCAGGAGGTGCTGATGAAACGCCTTCGCGCTACCGGGCGAATTCAAATTTGAGGAACACGTTTGAAATGGGAACGAGCAAAAGCCGAAACGAAACCCTGCTGGTCGCCTTTGGCGGCAACGCCTTGCTCCGGAAAAACCAATCGGGAACCGCGGAAGAGCAGTTTGAGAATCTGCGGATTCCGATCCGCCAGATCGCGCGACTTTCCAGGGGGTACAAGACCATCATCACTCACGGCAATGCGCCCCAGGTGGGGAACCTCCTCCTCCAGCAGGAGCGCTGCCGCGAGGTGCCTCCCATGCCTCTCGAAATTCTTGTCGCCCAGACACAAGGACAGCTTGGATATATGATCGAGTCCACTCTGGACAGCGAGCTCATGAAAATGGGAATCTTTGCAGAGCAACTTCTGGTCAGCCTCATCAGCTATGTGGTCGTGGATGAGAAAGATCCCGCATTTCTCAATCCCTCGAAACCCATCGGCCCGTTTTTCTGCGCTGAAAAGGCGAGAACCCTTCCCTACCCGACGATTCAAACCCCCGGTGGTTTCCGCCGCGTCGTGGCCTCTCCGAGGCCTGTGACCATAGTCGAAAAGCGAGAGATCAAGAAGCTCATCGACATGGGGTTTATCGTGATCTGCTGCGGTGGCGGAGGCATTCCTGTTGCAAGAGAAGGCAGAGCGTTTGCCGGCGTGGACGCTGTGATCGACAAAGACCTGGCGAGCGCGAAGCTGGCCGAGGAAGTGGGCGTGGACATTTTCGTCATCGCCACAGAGGTGGAGGGGGTTGCCCTTCACTACGGCAAACCCGATGAGAAGTTTCTTCGAACCCTGACGATCCATGAGGCGGACCAATACCTGAAGCAAGGCCACTTCCCTCCAGGCTCCATGGGTCCGAAAGTGGAAGCCGCGATGCAATTCATCCAAAAGGGGGGCAAAAGAGCCGTCATCACATCCGTTGAAAAAATTGAATCCGCTGTGAGAGGAAACGCCGGAACAGAATTAATCAAATAGCCAAAGGCGGTCTCCGTGTCAAACAGCCCTTTTGGCGTTGACATACCCTCTTCTTTTCCCCTATTCTGTGTTTGCAGAAATCCCCAGGACTCACGTTTCAAGTCAACTTGATCAAGAACCCTTCCACCCTTAAGAAGGAAATGATCGCACAGGAGATCAACAAGGCAAAGGCCTTTTACGACGCGCACGGGAGTGGCCTTAAGGAAGACCAAAAGGTTCAAAGGCTTCTCGAAAACTACCGCAAAGCGATTGCCCGCACTGACCAGGCCATGGCTGAGGGAGGTGTACTGAAGGCTTGTGCTCAGTGTGCTCAAGGCCCCTCAGGAAGTTGCTGCTTTGAGGGCGTCGAGGATTGGTATGACCCTGTCCTCCTCCTGATCAATCTCTTGTTGGATGTCCCGCTGCCTTCTCAGCGAGAAATCCCGGAAGCCTGTTTCTTTGTCGGCCAGGGCGGGTGTAAACTCCGCGGCCGCTACGCCTTTTGCGTCAATTTCCTGTGTCCGAATCTCAGCGCAGGAATGAAAGACGGCACACTCCTCCGCGCCACCGGAGATGAACTTCTCCGCGGGTGGGAACTGGAAAAAGAAATCCGCCGCCGGATCGCTGCGGGGAAAGGGGGGGACATGTCTGAACGGGAGATTCGGCCATGAAGGAATACTCGGACCCGAGGATGCATTCCGCCGAACACATTCTCAACCAGACCATGGTCAGGATGTTTAACTGCGGCCGGTGCTTCAGGGCTCACATTGAAAAGAGAAAATCTAAATGCGATTATCATTTTGATCGGCCCTTGACCGAAAAAGAGATGGATGAAATTGAGTCCAAAGTGAACCAGGTCATCGGGTCTGATTTGCCTGTGCATGAGGAATTCCTGGCCAGACAAGAGGCCCAGGCACAGTACAATCTCGATCGCCTTCCCGAGGAAACGGGAGATCGCATCCGCATCATCCGGGTGGGAGATTACGATGCCTGCCCCTGCAGCGGGCCACACGTAAAGTCTACCAGGGAGATCGGCGGATTCCGTATCCTCTCCAGCAATTTTGAAGATGGCGTTTTGAGGATAAGGTTCAAACTCGAGGGATGACGATGTTCGACTTTCTGCTCTCAGAAGAAGAAAAGGTCTTCAAGGCTGAAGCCAGGCGGTTTGCCAAGGAGGACGTTCCCAGTTCCCTAATCCGAGACATGGACGCCGAGAGAATTCGATACCCCAAGGAGTTTCTGCAGAACGCGGCCTCGCGAAACCTTCTTGGCCTGCGGTTCTCGCCGGCCTGGGGAGGCCGGGGGGCCAAGTGGACCGGAGAAGTGGCGGCCCTGGAAGAGATCGGCGTTCTCGGCTCGAGCTTGTCCTGTCTTTATTCGCTGGTGAGTATTGTGGGAGAAGCCATCCATCTCTTCGGCACAGAGGAACAGAAGGAAAAATATCTTAAACCCACGCTTCAAGGAAAACTTTGCTGCGCCGAAGCGCTCACCGAACCGAGAGGTGGCTCCGACTTTTTCGGCGCCACCACCCTCGCCAGAAAAGACGGGGACGACTATATCCTGAACGGCCAGAAGCGTTTTGTGGTGGGAGCGGAAGGAGCTGACTACTTCCTTGTCTATGCTAGGACCGCCGAGGACGCCCCTCCGCATCGATCCATCTCCGCCTTTCTCGTGGACAGGAATTCCGGTGTTGAGGTCAAACATGTTTACGGTCTCCTCGGGTCCAGGGGGAGCGGCACAGGGCGGCTCTATTTTCGCGACGTGCGAGTGCCGGGGCATCATCGGATCGGCCCTGAGCACGGCGGCGCCATGGTCTTCAACAGGATGATGGTGCCCGAAAGACTGACCACCGCCGCGGCCTCGCTGGGCATGGCCCGCTCCTGTCTTGAAATCGCGGCACGATACTCGAACAGAAGAAAAGCTTTCGGTGAATTGATCCGCAATTTTCAGGCGGTCAGCTTTAAAATCGCGGACTGCGTGACCCGCCTGGATGCCGCAAGAAGTCTTGTTTACGTGACCGGCCGCCAGGTGGACGAAGGGATGGAGTCCAGGAGAATAGTGTCGGAGGCAAAGAAAACATCCACCGAGATGCTCTGGTCCGTGGTCAATGAGTGCATGCAGGTCATGGGAGGGATCGGCTACACCAACGTCTATCCTGTGGAGCGCTTCCTCCGGGATGCGAGGCTTCAAATGATATGGACCGGGACCAATGAGGTCATGAGCCTCCTGATCCAACATGAGTATTACAGGGAGACCCTCACAAAAAAGGAGGACACTCGCGATATCGAGTTAGATGCCGTGGACGAGGAGGGCGAAGAAGAAAAGGTTTATGAGTAATCTTCTGTTGCCTAGGGAGAGGGAACAGGGTAAGGTTTTTTTTGGGGATGCAGAAGATTGCATTCTCCTGGTGCAATGAATATTTTTCGAGTAAAACGTACAAGTGCATTAACTCAGAAAGGAGGGGAGAACCATGAGAGTCCTTTTAAAGCGTATCCTTTGCGCCACGGATTTCTCGGATTTCTCGAATCATGCCATTCCTTATGGCATTGCCCTGGCGAGGGAATTCAAGGCAAAACTTTACCTGTCCCACGTCATTGATCTCTCCTCCGCCGCGATCTACGGAGAGGCGGTTTTTGCCCTGGAAGAGCAGCAGAGCAGAATGACGAGTTATGCTCAAAATGAAATGACCAAGCTCATGGGCCAGGAGTCCCTGGACTGGGAACCTCTGATCACCGTGGGGAATCCGGCCAACGAAATTGCCCGTCTGGCTGCCGACCGGCAGGTGGACCTCGCCATTGCGGCGAGCCATGGCCGCTCTGGCCTGAAGCGTCTGATTCTCGGTTCTGTCACCGAAAGACTGATGCGGACCCTGCCCTGCCCTCTTTGGGTCGTCCGGAGCCCTGAACGCGGTTTTGTCATCCCTGCGACCCAAGCCATCCAGCTCAAGAAGATCCTGGTGGGGTGTGACTTTTCACCGGACTCCAGCCTGGCTCTTGAGTACGGGCTCAGCCTGGCCCAGGAATTCCAGGCCGATCTCCATCTCGCCCATGTGGTGGAGCCTCCACTTTACGATGACTTGATCAAACCCTCCGAATCCAGAGAGCCCTTCCGGCAACGGCTGCGGAAAACCGTGCAGGAGAAGCTCACAGCCATGGTCCCTGAAGAAGCCCGCACCTGGTGCAATCCGGTGACGGCCCTTCTGGCCGGCCAGCCGCACGAGGAATTGATCAAGTACGCGGTGGTCAACGACATGGACCTGATCGTGCTGGGAGTGAGAGGCCACAGTCTCGTGGAGACTTTCTTTGTCGGCTCGACAACGGACCGCGTACTGAGAAAGGCACCGTGTCCTGTTCTCTCTGTTCAGACCAAAGCGCACGTGCGGTAGGGTCGCTCGCTCTATTCTCGCGGCTGTTTCGTTGATAAGGAAGAATTTCCTTGTCTCGATCGCCTTTTTTCACTACAACTCGTTTCGATGAAATATCTTTTGGGGGCGGGATGAAAACTGTGGAGTACCATGCCGGAGAGGCCATGAAATTCGAAGGGCCTTTCTCCTCTTCTTTTATTTGTCAGATCAAGAAACTGAGATGGGCAGGCGCGCGTCTCTGTTTCATTGGATTTCTCACCTTGGGAGTCACCACTGGGGTCGGTCTTTATCTACTGGCGCCTCTCTTCAGCTATTACTTTTTCGGAACCCTCCGATTTTGGAGATACGCGCACCTGGGTCCACGCCTGATCATCTATGCCTTCACCATGGCCTTTGACTATCTCAAGGGGGAGTTTGCGCCCTCTGTTCCTCTCGCAGCTCCTCCCAGGAGCAAGCCCGACCTGTCGCTGGTGGCGATCAACCCCTCTTGGGAGAACGGTGACGCCTGCGCGGACTGCGGCAAGTGCTGCAATAAGATCCATTGTCCCCTGCAGGAAAAAACCCGCAACCAGTGCATGGGATACAACTCCTTTTATTGGCGCTATTTCAACTGTGGTCGCTATCCTGCCAGCCAAGGGGACATCGATCGCTATGAGTGCCCGAAGTGGGTCATGAGACCATAGCCGCTCCTGGAAGCTTTCTCATTCTTCCTATGTCGGCAAACCCGGCTATTTTCCGATTCTCAGCCCAATAAGACCATGGGGGAGCGTTTTCTCCGGAGTGGCTTGTTTTGGGGATCTTCCCGAAAAGAACTCAGATCTTTTCCATAACCAGCGCGCCCCATCCCTTGGACACAAGGCGCTCTGTCGTCCTTAGGCCGAGGCGGGCGAAGAAATCATCCATTTCCTGCGACTGATTCTGTCCGAATCCCGAAACAACGGCGCGACCATGTTCCTCTAGGTGCGCGGGGATCTCAGAACCTGTCCTGAGCAGGACCGAAGCGACGAGATTCGCCACAATGAGATCCACCTTTCCTTCCACCGTCTCCCAGGACCCCTGGGAGATTACGATTCTTTCGGCAAGCCCGTTGAGCGCCACATTTCTTTTGGCCGTGACTGCAGCC
>Ga0105107_10001439_pt1 | contig 15357 bp, 12 predicted proteins | sample PPLLaktember2015_6_FD_79335 | JGI IMG/M metagenome (GOLD analysis project Ga0105107, IMG submission 79335) | Freshwater sediment microbial communities from Prairie Pothole Lake near Jamestown, North Dakota, USA - PPLs Lake P8 Core (1) Depth... | ecosystem: Environmental > Aquatic > Freshwater >...
GCACGACGCTTTCGCGTCACAGGATTTTAAGTCCTGTGCGTCTGCCAGTTCCGCCACCCCGGCGTAAGGTGGCAAGTATTGCACGCAAAGGGATTTGCTGTCGTCATCGCCGCGATCATCGTCGCGACGACGGCGGTAGGTGCCGGTCAGAAGGGCTTCGCAGGTAGATTTCATCACAGCGCCATTCCACTGGTTAATGGTGAGGGGCCCTGGTTTCTTGGTCCGCTACGAAGATGAGTCTGCGGCCGTTGTGAGGATCGCACTAGAATGGGCTCAGCATACCGATCGTCATTCGCGCAATCATCCGTACGGAGGCCATTCGCATTTTCGCCGGAGGGGTTCCTGTATGCGGTATCTTGCGCTTGCCACCGCTTATGACGGAACGCTCGCGCACCACGGCGCGATCGATGACGCCATGGTCAGCACGCTCGAGCGCCTTCGCGCTACAGGGCGCAAGCTCATTCTCCTTACAGGACGAATGCTCGATGACCTGGTACGCATTTGCCCTCACCTTGCACTGTTCGATCGGGTCGTCGCGGAAAACGGCGCGCTGCTCTACCGCCCAGACAACAGAAGCGAAACAATTCTCGGTGAACGTCCGCCCGATAAATTCATTGAAACGCTGCAGCGCCGCGGCGTCGCTCCGCTCTCCGTCGGGCAGGTGATTGTGGCGACCCGGACGCCGAACGAAAATATCGTGCTCAACACGATTCGCGACCTGGGACTCGAACTTCAGGTTGTTTTCAACAAGGGCGCGGTCATGGTTCTTCCGTCGGGGGTCAACAAGGCGAGCGGACTACGTGCCGCGCTCGATGATCTCCGCCTTTCACCGCACAATGTGGTGGGTATCGGCGATGCGGAGAACGATCATGCCTTCATGCAGTTGTGTGAGTGCTCGTTCGCCGTCGCGAATGCCCTCCCGATGGTCAAAGAGCGCGCCGATTGGATTACACAGAAGGATCATGGCGCGGGCGTCGCGGAGTTGGTAGAAAGGCTCATCGCTTCAGACCTTCGGGAGATAGAGTCTCAGCTCGAACGCCACGAAATTGCGCTTGGCGTGGGCGAAAACGGGCTTGAACTGCGTCTCAAGCCGTATGGTGTCAACGTGCTGCTGGCAGGAACGTCCCATGGCGGCAAAACGACGCTGGCGACGGGCGTGGTGGAGCGGCTGCTCGACCATCGCTATCGACTCTGCATCCTGGATCCCGAAGGCGACTATTCAAATCTGGAACAGACCGTCTGCCTGGGCGACCCCGACCAGAAACCTACAGTCGAGGAGGTGATCAGTCTGCTGGACAAGCCGGAACAGAGCGCGGTCGTGAACCTGCTTGCCGTGCGAATGGAGGATCGTCCCGCATTTTTCGATCAGTTGCTTCCGCGCATTCAACAGATGCGATCCACGGTTGGACACCCGCACTGGCTTATCGTGGACGAAGCACACCATTTGATTCCGGCACTGCAGAACTCGACCCCCCTCGTGTTGCCGCAAGAGGTCACCGGCCTGATGATGATTACGATGAAACCGAAGCATCTGGCTGCTGCCGTTCTGAAATGCGTCGATATAATTGTCGCCATCGGAGAAGCGCCGGAGAAGACCCTGAAAGAGTTCGCCGAGGTCGTAGGAATAAGCCCGCCGCCTTTCGATGCACATCCGTTGCAGCAAGGCGAGGGGGTCTTCTGGTCGCCACGCGAGAATGCATCTCCTATGCGTTTTCACAGCCTCCTGACCCGCACGGAGCGGCAGCGTCACATCCGCAAGTACGCAGCGGGGGTCATTCCGTCCGAGCATAGTTTCTATTTCACCGGCAGGGATGGCAAACTCTGCCTTCGCGCCCAGAATCTACTGCTGTTTCTCCAAATCGGGGATGGCGTGGACGAAGAGACGTGGCTCTACCATCTGCATCGCGGCGACTACGCAAATTGGTTTCGGTCGACCATCAGAGATAATGCCCTTGCAAATGCTGCCGCTGCAATCGCGTCGCGGCCAGGCCTGACAGCGCAGGAGGGTCGCGCTTTGATCCGCGCGGCCATCGAGCAGAGCTATACTGCGCCTGCCTAGAGTCCGCCGCCAACATTCGGCGTTCGTTAGCAAACTAGTACTCCCAACAGGCGGTGGTCAGATATACAAGTGTCTCGGACGGTTGCCGCGTCAGGCACAGATGCAGACGCAGCGTGTGGTGACGCCTCGACGGGGTCACGGGCCACGCCGCGCCGTTTCAGCAACATCCTTCTCGTGAATCTCGCTGATAACTCTGCCGCGGCATCGACGGCAGCGACCCTCGATATAGCGAGCACGTCCTCCTCGTATTCGACCGAGTCGGTAAGCCCAAGGTCAGGCAATTCACATTCGTCGCACCACAGAACGCCCTCGAGATCAAGATGGCGTCTCGCGGATGATCCGGAGATACGCCCGCCACGGGCCAACGTCGTCGGAGTACTGCCGGGCCATGGCTCTCGAAATCTGCACGATGTGATCGAGATCGTGCGCGACCCAGGTGGCCAGGAGGTGGCGGAGTGTCACGACTCCCAGTTCGGGGTGCCGCCCGCGACGGTCCAGGTCTGCGTCTGTCAGGCGCATCGCCGCCAGCTCGAGGAGGCTCTGCTGACGCAGCGCTGCGAACTCGTCGAGCAGGCTCGGCAGCGTTCGTCCTTCCGATTCGGCGAACTGCGCGAACCGGTCGAACTGGTTGAATGCCCGCTCCTCGCCGTGCTCCAGGAGAATCCTGACGCGCGGCATCCAGTCGGCGCGCTCGCCATGGATCAGATGTCCGATCACGTCGAACGGGCTCCAGGTGTCGCCACCTTCATGTGCCGCGATCCAGCCGTCCGGAAGCCCGCGCAGCAGGGCGTCGAGCGCCGCGGGCGTTCGAGCCAGGATAGCGACCCCTTCCTCCATCACGAACGAACGTCGTGTCCGATCGGTCTGTGTTGTCACTTGGTTTCGAATCCGTCCCTTACGAGTGTGGCGCAGCCATCGAGAGTTGTCCACAAAGCATTCACCCATAGCAGGAATTGCGCGGTCGGCGTTCGTTTATGGCAATTTCCCCGATGTTCAAAAGACAGCAACCTGTTGTCCGTTGAGACATCTTTTGTTAAGGCACGAATTCCAGTTGCCGTCGCGCCAATGGCAGATTCTTTGCTACACCCCTCGCATGCTCGATGCGATGAAACGGATATGTGAGAGCACAAACGTTTGTCGCGTCGACGGTGAGGAAAGATTATGAGGCGAAAACAGCAGACGCGCCGTAAGGCCGGCCGCCCCCCTGGGGGCGTCAACGGACAACGGGTGCGCGACTACCCGCAGGTGAGCATTCGCGTCCCGCCGAAACGGTACGAGCAGCTTGCCGCATTGACGAAGACGACTGGATTGTCGCGTCTGGAAATCTTCGTTCGCGCGATCGACTGCTACGAGACCTCGCTCCGGGCGCAGCGCCGGCGCCATCGGCGTAAAGCGGCGTGATAGACGCAAGCGCGCCGGCATGCCGCGCGCGCGGTCGCGCTTTCCAACTGCTCCTACTTCCGGTATGCTTTTCCTTCCAGCTTTGAAGCTGAAGGGTCCGGCTGAAGCCGGACACGACGTTATCTGAAGGGAAAAATTTGATGAAGAAGGTGCTCGCTCTCCTCGTTGCGGCGGCCTGCGCGCTGCCTGTGGCAATCGGTGCGCAGACTGGCGACAACGCGAAAATGGTGCAGATGTTTTCGGCGCAGTCGCGCACCGGCTGGGGAAACCTGCAGGTGATCGTCCTCAACGATCGAACCGTCGAGGCCCTCTTCGGCACCTCTCCGGCAAAGGCCGCGTTCCGCACCAAGGCGCGCATGACGAGCGTCTTTTTCGTGCAGGGCACGGCGAACAAGGAATTCGAGCTCAAGCCGGACGTCGCGGTCGTCCAGAAGGGCGAAACGGTGGCCGGCAAGGTGACCTCGATGAAGAATTTCGCCGGTGGGAAAGTCGCGAAAGGCGAAATGGTGCAGGGGCTCGTCGAGCTGCCGAAGAAGATCGATCTGTTCGAACCGTTCAAGGTGACGGTCGGCGGCGACAGCGTCGACTTCCGGCTGAACGCCGACGATGTTCGAGATTACGGGAATAGGTAGATAGGGAAGGCGGGTCTTGGAAAGCAAGACCCGCCCTACATTGGACGGGCCGGGAGGGTCTCTCCCGGCCGTTTCTGTCTATGGCAGGCTCAGTGCGACGAATTCGGCAGGGCGCCCTGCGGCGGCGACCGACACCACGATGTACTGCTTCTTGTTGACCATGTACGTCATGGGTGCGCCGGTGGTGTTGGCCGGCAGCAGGGTTTCCGACACGATCTCGCCGGTGGCCTTGTCGTACGACCGGAACCACGACCCTTCCTGACCGTTCACCGTGACGAGCGGCCCGCGCTCGCCGGCCCACAGCAGCGTCTTGGTGAGCATGATGCCGAGCCGCCCGCCGCGTCCCGTTTTCGGAATGGTGACCCCCTTCAGCCGTTCGTGGTTCTTGATGGCGTCTGGTGTGTCGCCGATGGGTTGCATCCACACGTGATCGCCCGTGTTCATGTTGATGGCGGTGACGCGCCCGTAGGGCGGCTTGATGAGCGGTAATCCAAAGACAGTGATGGGCGGGAGATTTGCTGCACCTCGCGCCGGCGCCGTACCCCTCGCACCGGGGCCCGCGCCCTCGCCACGCGCGCCGCCCCCGCGTCCTTCACCGGCGCCACGACCGCCGCCGCCACCGCCCTGAATGAAATTCATATTGGACCGGGTTGGATCGTTGATGAGGCTGAGCCGTGTCGGGTTCGTCGTCGAAAAAATGTAGACGATACCGGTTTCAGGATCGAACGCGCCGCCTTCCCAGTTCGCCCCGCCCGTGGCGTTCGGGAGCATCAGCGTACCGGCCTTGCCGCCTTCGCCCGCGACGATCGGGGGCGTGAAGATCGGGCCGATCTTGTGGAGTCCGGCAATGCGCAGCGCTTCGGCTTTCAGTTCCGGCGTCCAGTCGATCAGATCGGCTTCCGACACGCCCTGACGATCGTACGGAGCGGGCTTGGTGGGAAACGGCTGCGTGGGCGAATACCATTCGCCGGGCACATTCCCCTTCTCGACGGGCCGCTCCACGATGGGCCATACCGGCTGGCCCGTCATCCGATCGAATGTATAGAGCCATCCCTGCTTCGACGGGACGCCGATGGCCTTGATGGGCTTTCCGCCGACGTTGATGTCCATCAGGATGCCGGGCGCAGGGAAGTCCCAGTCCCAGATGTCGTGATGGATCGACTGGAAGTACCAATAGCGCTTCCCGGTGTTCAGATCGAGGCTGACGATGCAGTCGGTGAAGAGATTGGCGCCGGGACGATGCCCGCCGTAGTAATCGCCGGTGGCCATCTCAGTCGCGAGGTAGACGCGATTGGCGGCCTCATCGATCGTAATCGCGCCCCAGTTGCCCGCGTTGCCGGTGTAGGACCACGAGTCGTTCTCCCACGTCTCGTTGCCCTCTTCGCCCGGCTGCGGAATCGTGTGAAAGATCCACAGCCGCTTGCCGGTGCGCACGTCGTAGCCGCGGATGTACCCCTTGACGTTTTCCTTCGCGCGTGGCGCGCTGCCGGGCGTATGCGCCGCGCCGACAACGACGACGTTGTTGCCGACGGCCGGCGGAGCGTTGAGGCCGATGTCGGCGGTCGTCAAATCGAGGCCGGGCTGATCGAGCTCCGTTTTCAGGTCAACGACGCCGTTCCGTCCGAACGACGGCACGGGAATGCCAGTCTTGGCGTTGAGCGCGACGAGGTGGTAGCCCGGCGTGACGGTGAGAATTCGTTCGTCGCCTTTATTGTCGGTCCAGTAGGCAACGCCGCGGCCCGCGCCGAGGCGCGGCGCGACTGCGCCGCGCTTGCCCTCGTCCATCCGCCACATCCACAGCTGTTCGCCCGTTTCCGGGTTGAGGGCGACGACCGTCCGGCGTGTTCCGGCCTGCGCGTAGAGCACGCCGTTGACCATGAGCGGGGTCGACTGCATGTTGTAGTCGGGCCGCGGGCCGAGGTTGTCGGTCTTGAACCGCCACGCAATGCGCAGGTCCTTTGCGTTGTCTTTGTTGATCTGGTCGAGGGGGGAGTATTTCGTACTGCCGGGCTCGCCCGCGTACGCCCGCCATTCACCGTTGGTCGTGCCGTACTGTGCCGACATCGACGCCGCAGCCGCGACCAGCAGGCCGACGAGCGCAAGAACCCTGCGCGCCATGGAACCTCCTGAATGAAGTGTGGGGGGATTATATGACGGGAGCGGTTCTGGGTTCTGGGGTTCTGGGTTCTGGGTTCTTTCGGTTCTGGGTTTTTTCGGTTCTGGGTTCCAGGTTCTGGGTTCAAGGGTTCCCGCTCGCGCAGCCCAGAACCGAACCCCGAACGTAGAACTGAGAACCGAACCCAGAACGTGGAACCCGGAACCGGAACCCAGAACCCCAGAACCCAGAATCTGGAACCGCTGTTATGACTACGGCAACGCCAGCGCGAGGAGTTCCGCTGGCTTACCCACCGCGGCGGTTGCAATCACGATGTACTGCTTGCCGCCCGCCATGTAGGTCATCGGCACGTTCGTGACGTTGGCCGGAATCTGCATCTCCGAGACGATCTCGCCGGTGGCTTTGTCGTAAGACCGGAACCACGACACCTTCTCGCCGTTCTCGAGCGTATCGAGCGGACCCCGCTCGCCGGCCCACAACAGCGTCTTGGTCACCATGATGCCGGTGCGCCCGGTGCGGCCGGTTCGTGGAATCGTCACCCCTTTGAGCTTGGGATGGTTCTTGATCTCCTCTGGCGTGCCGCCGATCGGCTGCATCCACACGTGATCACCCGTGTTCATGTTGATCGCCGTCACGCGGCCGTAAGGCGGCTTCACCAGCGGCAGTCCGAACACGTCGTTGGGAGGCGCGTCCTTGGCGTTGGCCGCGTCGATGAAGTTCATGTTCGACCGCTTGGGATCGTTGATGAGCGAGCGCCGATCGTAGTCGGTCGAGGAGAAGATGTAGGCAATCTTCGTCTCGGGATCGAAGGCGCCGCCCTCCCAGTTGGTGCCGCCGTTGTTGCCCGGCATCATGAACATGCCGAACTTGCCGTCCTGGCCGCGCTCGATCGGCGGCTCGAACGGGTTGTCGCTGTACTTGTGAAGATTCAGCACGCGCAGCGCTTCGGCTTTGATCTCGGGCGTCCAGTCGAGGAGGTCGCTCTCGCGGATGCCCTGTCTGTCGTAGGCCGCGGGTCGCGTCACGAACGGCTGCGTCGGCGAGTACCACTCGGTCGGTACTTTGCCGCGCGGCACCGGGCGCTCTTCGATCGGCCAGAGCGGCTGTCCCGACACGCGATCGAAGGTATAGAGCCACGCCTGCTTCGACGGCACCGCGACGGCTTTCACCGGTTTGCCGTTCACCGTGACGTCCATCAGGATCGGCGGCGCCGGAAAATCCCAGTCCCAGATGTCATGGTGAATCGCCTGGAAATACCAGAGGCGCTTGCCCGTGTTCAGATCGAGGCAGACGACGCTCGCGGAAAACAGATTGTTGCCCGGGCGATGTCCGCCGAAATAGTCGCCGGTGCCGTCTTCGGTGGCGAGATAGACGCGGTTCAGCTCTTCGTCAATCGTGATCGGGCCCCAGTTGCCGGCGTTGCCGGTGTACGACCACGAGTCGTTCTCCCACGTGTCGTTGCCGAATTCGCCGGGCTGCGGAATCGTGTGGAAAATCCATATGCGCTTCCCCGTACGGACGTCGTAGCCGCGGACGTAACCCTTGATGTTCTCTTTCGTGCGCGGCGCGCCGCCCGGGAGATGCGCGGCGCCGACGACGATGACGTTGTTGCCGAGAGCCGGCGGCGAATTGAGCCCGATGTCGGCGGTCTCGAGGTCGATGCCGGGCTGATCGATCTCCGTCTTCAGATCGACGATGCCATTGCGGCCGAACGAGGGCACCGGCACGCCGGTCTTCGCGTCGAGCGCCGCCATGTGATAGCCGGGCGTCACCGTGATGATGCGCTCGTCCCCCTTGCCGTCGGTCCAGTACGCGAGGCCGCGTCCGGAACCCTGGCGGGGAGCGGCCGATCCGCGCTTGCCTTCGTCCATCCGCCACATCCACAGCATCTCGCCGGTCGCCGGGTTCAGCGCCACGACGGTGCGGCGTGTGCCGGCCTGCACATACATGACATCGCCGACGACGATGGGGACCGACTGCATGTTGTAGTCGGGCCGAGGCCCGAAATTGTCGGTGCGGAAGCGCCACGCGATTCGCAGGTTCTTGACGTTGTCTTTGTTGATTTGATCGAGCGGGGAGTACTTCGTGCTGCCCGGTTCCGCCGCATACGAACGCCACTCGCCGTTCTTCGCGCCGTACTGAGCGGCGACGGGCAGGCCGACCGACAACAGCGCCCCGATGACACACAGCTTCCGCAACATGGGATCTCCTTGACGCAGCGGTTCTGGGTTCTAGGTGCTAGGTTCTGGGTTCGGGTTCTGGGTTCTGGGTTCTGGGTTCTTGTTACTGGTTCTACGTTCGAGGTTCGACGTTCTCGGTTCTGCGAACCCAGAACCCAGAACCCGAACCCAGAACCCCGAACCCAGAACCAGAACCGCAGAACCCAGAACCACAGAACCCAGAACCGCTGATGTAACCGAGGGGCGATTATAGCTCGATATAAAATGAGCCCCGACACGATGAAGGGGCGGACGTCGAAGCGGCTGGTGGTGAAAGTGGGCACCAACACGCTGACCGGCGGCGAGGACCATCTCGCGCGGCCGGCCATGCTGGGCGTGGTGCGCCAGATCGCGCGGCTCGTGCGCGACGGGCATCAGGTGGCGCTGGTGTCGTCGGGCGCGATTGTCGCCGGCCGCCAGGCGCTGGCAGTCTCGCGGAACGGGAAGGACATCCCTTTCAAGCAGGTGCTTGCGGCCGTCGGGCAGACCCGGCTGATGCAGATGTGGGACGAGCTGTTCTCGAGCGAAGATCTCCTCGTCGCCCAGACGCTCCTGACGCGCACCGATCTGGCAGACCGGCAGGGTTACCTCAATTCGCGCAACACGTTGCTCGCGTTGCTCGAGCGTCAGGTCGTGCCGGTCATCAACGAGAACGACGTCGTCGCGACCGAGGAAATCAAGATCGGCGACAACGACAATCTGTCGGCGCTCGTGGCCAACCTGATCGACGCCGACCTGCTGATTCTCCTGACCGACCAGGCCGGGCTCTACACGTCGGATCCGCGGCAAAACGCGTCGGCGACACTGATTCCCGAGGTGCCCGTCATTTCCGATGACATCATGGCCCTGGCGGCGGGCGCAGGGACGATCCGCGGGACCGGCGGGATGATGACCAAGCTGCAGGCCGCTCGTCTCGCCACCGAATCCGGGGTCAGCGTCCTGGTGGCCGGTGGGATGACCGAGAATGTCCTTGTAAGGGCGCTCAAAGGTGAAGCGGTCGGCACCCGGTTTCCGTCGAATCGAACGCGCATGGAAAGCCGCAAGCGCTGGATTGTTTCGGGGCTCGCGGGAAAGTCGGCCGCGCACATCGATGCCGGCGCCGTCACGGCGCTGGGACGCGGCCGTTCGCTGCTGCCGGCCGGCCTGGTCAAGGTGAAGGGGCCATTCGACCGCGGCGACAGCGTGAACATCGTCGGGCCGGAAGGGAAGTCCATTGGCTGCGGCGTGGCCAACTACAGTTCGGCCGATCTCGAACGCATCAAGGGCTGCCGTTCGGTGGAGATCAGCCAGATCCTCGGGTACAACTTCGGCGACGAAGTGATACACCGCAATAATGTCGTACTCCTGTGACGCACCAGGGACGAGGGACCAGGGATTGGGGATGAGGATGTGAAAATGCCGGTCATTGCAGATGAGCTGATCGAGAAGGCGGCTGGGGCGAAGGCCGCCGCGGTTCAGCTCGCGCGAGTGGATACGGCGCTCAAGAATCGCGCGCTTGCGGCCATCGCGACTGCCATTCGCGCGCGCGAGACCGAGATACTGGCGGCCAACGCGCAGGACGTGTCGAACGCGTCGCCGCGGATCGAGATCGATCGCCTGCGCTTGACGCCGGAGCGCGTCGCAGGGATGGCGCGAGACGTCGAAGCGGTCTCGCGCCTGGCCGACCCGGTCGGGGAGCAGTTCGACAACGTCACGCGGCCAAACGGGCTGGTCATCTCGAAGCGGCGCGTCCCGCTTGGCGTGGTCGGCGTCGTGTACGAGTCGCGGCCGAACGTCACGAGCGACGTGGCGGCCATCTGCATCAAGACCGGCAATGCGGTCGTGCTCCGGGGCGGCAGCGAAGCCATGGCCAGCAACCGTGCGATCGCGGCGGCCATTCAGCACGGCCTGAAAGAGGCGGGGCTTCCCGAAGCCGCGGTGCAGCTGATTACCTCCACCGATCGCGCGGTCGTACAGCGTATGCTGAAGCTGCGCGAGTACATCGACGTCATCATCCCTCGCGGCGGCGAAGGGCTCATCAGGGCGACCATCGAGAACGCCACGATTCCGGTCATCGAAACGGGCGCGGGGGTGTGTCATACGTATGTCGATCGGTCGGCCGACCCCGACATGGCGCTGCGCATCGCCTACAACGCGAAGGTCCGGCGCCCGACCATCTGCAACGCTCTCGACACGCTGCTCGTGCATCGAGAGATTGCGGCGTCCTGGCTGCCGAGGATGGCTGCCGAATGGAGCAAGGTTCCCGTCGAGATTCACGCCGACGCGGAATCGTCCCGGCTGTTGAGCGCAGCCGGGGCGCCGTTCGTGCCGGCGTCAGCCGACGATTGGGGCAGGGAGTTCTTGTCGCTCGTGGCTGCGGTCAAAGTGGTGGGCAGCCTGGACGAAGCGCTCGAGCACATCCGCGAGCACGGCTCGGGCCATTCGGAGGCCATCGTGACGCAGGATGACGCGGCAGCGGCGCGGTTCCTGAACGAAGTCGATGCGGCGGCGGTGTTCGTCAACGCGAGCACGCAGTTCACCGACGGCGGCGAATTCGGTCTCGGCGCAGAGGTCGGCATCTCCACCCAGAAGCTGCACGCGCGCGGCCCCATGGGCCTGCGCGAGCTCACGACATACAAATGGGTGATTGAGGGAAGCGGACAGGTCAGAGCTTGATGGTCGACGGTCTACAGTCGACAGTCGATAGTCAACAGTCGGGACTGACAACTGACAACTGACAACTGACAACTGAGAACTGAGAACTACGATGGACAAGGTAGCAAGGATGGCGGAGAAGCGGGCGGCCAATGCGCTGAGCGGGCGGTCGATCGCGTTTGTCGGCGGCGGCGCGATGGCCGGCGCGATGATCGGCGGGCTGCTGAGCTCGCACACCGTCGACGCGAAGGCGATTACGGCGAGCGATCCGCACGCCGACCGCACGCAGGAGCTCGAAAAGCGGTTCGGCGTGGCGACCACGAGCGATAACCTGAAGGCCGTGAAGAACGCCGACATCGTCATTCTGTCGGTGAAGCCGCAGATGCTGCGGTTCGTCTTCCGCGATGTCTGCGGCAAGCTGCGCAAGGATGCCCTGGTGCTGTCGATCATCGCCGGCGCGAGAATCGAGTCGATGGCGCAGGGGTTGAAGCACGCCTCGATCGTGCGCTCGATGCCGAACACGCCGGCTCAGGTCGCCGAAGGGATGACGGTCTGGACGGCCAGTCCGGCGGTCACGCCCGCGCAGCGTGCCGAAGCGCAGGCCATTCTTCGCGCGTTCGGCAAGGAGCTGTATGTCGCCGACGAGGCGTTTCTGGACATGGCGACGGCCATCAGCGGGTCGGGCCCGAGCTACGTCTTTCTCTTCATGGAAGCGCTCATCGACGCGGCCGTGCATCTCGGGTTCTCGCGGGAGGACGCGCGGACGCTCGTGACGCAGACCGTTCGCGGGTCAGCCATTTACGCCGAACACTCGCCCTCGCATCCTGCCGAGATGCGCAATCTGGTCACCTCGCCCGGAGGGACGAGCGCCCATGCGCTGTATCAGCTCGAGAAAGGCGGCTTTCGCACGCTGTTGTCGAAAGCCGTGTGGGCGGCGTTCCAGCGCAGCGTGTCGCTCTCGGCGCTGAACACCGCGGTGCAGCCCTTCGAAGAGAAGGACGAACCAACTGAAAACTGAAAACTACCCGGCCGGATACTGCTCTTCCCTGAGGATCTTCGAAGGCCTCATCGGCGGCTTTTTCAACAGCTTGAACTCTTCAATCGCGTTCTTGCGGATGTGCTCGAGCGCTTCGTTGAGATCGTCGGTCACCAGAAACAGCTTCAGATCGCTCGCGCTGACAGTGCCCGCCTTCACCATGTCCTCGAGCAGGGCGAGGAACCCGCGCCAGTAGGTCGCCCCCATGAGCACAACCGGAAAGTGGACGACCTTCTTCGTCTGAATGAGCGTCAGCGCCTCGTTCAATTCGTCGAGCGTGCCCAGGCCGCCCGGCAGCGCGACGAACGCGTATGAATACTTGAACAACAGCACTTTGCGCACGAAAAAGTAGCGCGACGTGACGATCCGATCGCAGTACCGGTTGGGCGCCTGTTCGAACGGCAGCACGATGTTGACGCCGACCGATCGGCCGCCGGCTTCGCGTGCGCCGCGGTTGGCGGCTTCCATCAGCCCCGGGCCGCCGCCGGTCATCACGGTGAATCCCAATCCTGCGAGCCCCCTGCCGAGCTCCAAGCCGAGCTGGTAATAGGGATGCCCCTCCCGGATGCGCGCCGATCCGAAGACCGTAACGCACGGCCCGAAGAAGTGGAGCGTGCGAAACCCCAGGATGAAGTCTTTGACCACCTTGAGGAGCAGCCGGAACTCGCGGATGCGCGAGTGGGGACCTTCGAGCAGAATCCGGTCGTCAGGGTGTGGAGACGTCTTGACCGGCGACACGTTCGGGGCCGGCGACACGACCGGCGCCGGGCTCAAGAGACGACCTCTTCCGCGAACAGAAAGAGAATCGCGCCCGCCATCGCCGCCAGAAACAGCGCGATCGTCCAGGTAATCAGGCACACGACGATGGCGCGCCCGGTGCTCTTGTAGTCGAGCGCCTGGCGGATGGCGATGACCATCGCCACGAACATCCACGCGGTGGACAGCCCGTATATCACCTCGCCGAGGGCGGGGATGAAGCCGAAAATCCTGAGGATGCCCGGCGAGGCCGCGAACCCGATGGTTCGCAGCAGCTCGCCGACGTTGGTTTCTGTCTGCGGTTCGGGCATCAGGTACACCCCGACGATATAGGTCGCCGTCGCCCAGAATACCCACAGGAGCAGCGCCAGCATCACCCGGTGCAGGACCGGCGCGTTGTAAAAACCCGACGTGAGGCCGATGCCGCCCGCCATGCTCGACAAGACGACGATGATGAGCGCCTGAGTGGTCGCCTGCCGATCGGCTTCGACCTCCTCGAAGACGGGGACCTCAAGCCTTGCTACGCCGATCGCTCTCTGGGGAAAGGTCATCTGTAACGGTCAACTCCCTGCGTTCTGTCGCATAGGCTTCGACGAAGCTGATCGCGGTGGCCATGATGACGGGGCCGAGCACGAGACCAATCAGGCCGAATGCGGAAATGCCTCCGAGGAGGCTGATGAAGACGAGCAGCCCGTTCATCTGCGTGCGGCCGGCCAGCAGCATCGGACGAAGGAAATTATCGATCATGCTGATGCCGCCCGCGCCGATGATGGCCAGCGCGATGCCTCGCACGGTGTCGCCCGTCACGAGCAGCCACAGCGCGACGGGAAACCACACGATCCACGCGCCCAGAGGCAGCAGCGAAAAGAATGCCATGGTGACGCCCCAGAAGATGGGAGCGCCGAGGCCGAGAAGGGCGAACGTAATGCCGCCAATCGTGCCCTGAACCAGTGCGACGATGAGCCCCGAGCTGATGCTGGCGCGGATGAGCTCGGCCGTTTCGCGGATGCGCCCTTCGCGAAACGACGGATCGAAGGGCAGCACGCGCCGGAGCCGGCTCATGATCTCGTCGCCGTCCCTGAAGAAGAAGAACAGCGCGAACAGCATGATGACGACATTGACGATCACCAGCACGATGCTGCGCGCAAGGAAGCCGGCGCCCTCGGCCACGACCCCCGCGATGCGCGAGGTTGCCATCCTGAAGACGTCTTCGAGGCTCGGAATATCACGTCCAAACCGCTGCCGCTGCAGCCAGCCCCAGGCGCCCTGGACACGCTCCAGCCCCTTCGAGCCGCCCGACGCCAGGTCGACCGATCCGAGCGTCTCTGTCGCCTCCTGCACGAATGCCAGCATCACGAGCACGAACGGCACGACGATGATGAGGGCGACCGCGGCCGTGCTGATGGACGCGGCGGCGGCCCGGCTGAAGCGGCCCTCCAGACGCTTGTGTCGCGAGTAGAAGAACGCGGCGAAGATGGCGGCCCACGCCAGCGGACTCAGGAAGGGGGCGAACAGCCGGAAGAGCAGGTACCCGAGAAGAAGCACGCATCCGTAGAACAGCAGCGTTGTGCTACGCTGCCGGGCGAGTTGGTCCGGCATCTGCTACGAATCTGACACCGACCACCGTCGAATTCAAGGGGTGGGTACGTCAGATAGAATGTGCGGATGCGACGAACGCTCGCAGCCGCCGCGGTTGGCGTGTATCTGGCCGCCTCCGCCGGCCTGTCTGCGAGGCAGCAGCCTGGCCGCACGTCTTCCTCTATGACCGGCGCCAACATCACCGACGTGGCCGGCATCACGGTTGGCCACCAGACGCTCGCCGAGCGGCCGACCGGCTGCACGGTGATCCTCGCCGAGGCGGGAGCCGTCGCCGGCGTGGATGTGCGAGGGGCGGCGCCGGGCACGATCGAGACGGACCTGCTCGATCCCGTGAATCTCGTGCAGCAGGTGCATGCCGTGTTCCTGTCGGGCGGCAGCGCATTCGGCCTCGATGTCGCGACCGGCGTCCGCCGGTACCTGTACGAGAAGAAGATCGGGTTTGAGACGCGCGTCGCCAGAGTGCCGATCGTACCCGGCGCCATCATCTTCGATCTCGGTGTCGGCGAGCGTCCGGATATCTGGCCGACGGCCGAGTGCGGGTACCGCGCGGCGGCCGCGGCGAAAGCGGGGCCCGTCGAAGAGGGAAACGTCGGCGCCGGCGCGGGCGCAACCGTCGGCAAGTCGGGCGGCGGCGCCGGACCGATGAAGGGCGGCCTTGGAACGACATCCATCAGCGTGCCGTCCGGTTCGAGCCGGCTCATCGTGGGCGCGATTGTCGCCGTCAATGCCGTCGGCGACGTGATCGACCCGGCAACAGGCGCTGTCGTGGCCGGCGTCCGCTCGAAGGACGGGCGCGGCTTTGCCGATGCCCGCAAGCTGCTGCGTACCGAACCGGTGCCGCAGACCACGGTCGGCCAGAACACGACGATTGGCGTCGTTGCGACCAACGCGAGGCTCACCAAGGC
>Ga0105107_10001442_pt1 | contig 15350 bp, 12 predicted proteins | sample PPLLaktember2015_6_FD_79335 | JGI IMG/M metagenome (GOLD analysis project Ga0105107, IMG submission 79335) | Freshwater sediment microbial communities from Prairie Pothole Lake near Jamestown, North Dakota, USA - PPLs Lake P8 Core (1) Depth... | ecosystem: Environmental > Aquatic > Freshwater >...
CTCCGCAGGCCGAAACTCCGCCGCGCACCGTGCCACTGCGAAAGCGCGCCGAGATCGCGAGCAACTCGCGCGCGTTTCCGCGCATGAAGGTGGATGCGGTCCCACGCACCGGCTGGGTGCGCGAGATCCGCACGGCGCTCGGGATCTCGCAATCGCAGCTCGCCGCGCGCGCGGGCGTCTCGCGCGCGACGGTGCAGCAGATGGAACGAGCGGAGGGGAGGCGTCGAATTACGCTCGCGAGTCTCGATCGGCTCGCGCAGGCAATGGGCTGCCAGGTCGCCGTCGCGATCGTGCCGAAAGGCGGATCACTCGATGACCTGCGCCGGCGACAGGCGAATGCGCGCGCCGAAGCGCTACTGAACGAGAAGCTGGAGGAGAAGCAGCGGAAATCGGGCACTGCCGCACCGCGGCCGCGGGACCTGGAGCGCCGCAAGGAACGCCTGGTGGCGAAACTCCTGCGGGGCAGCCCGCGCAAACTCTGGCGCTAGTTTCTCGCGGGCACAAAAAAACGGCGGCCGGGGAAACCCGGCCGCCGTCCTATCGACAATCAGTCGAAATTACGAAGAGGGCTGCTGTGAGGGAGCGATCTGCGAGATCGCGTCCTTCAGCTTGGCCGCACCTTCCGCGCTCTTGCCATCGGCACAAAGCTTCTCGCCTTCATCGCGGGCTGCCTTGGCCTTGCCGATCTGCTCAGCCGTCGAGGTGGCTGCCGCCTGTTCGTACTGCTGCACAAGCGCTGCGCAATCCTGGGCCGCCTGGGCGCTCTCTTCCGCGAAAGCAACCGGCGAAATCGCGAGCACGGCGCTCGCAGCAATCAGTGAATAACGAATGTTCATCTCTAAAATCTCCTTAACACATTGGCCGCATCCGGCATGTGTCATCAGACACTATTCACACCGAATTAGCTGATTGTGCCGTCTGTTTTCAGCGACAGAATTTCGTCTTCGCTGAGGCCGAGCTCGGCGGCGAGCACCGCGGCCGTGTGTTCGCCGAGGAGTGGAGGTGGATTCTTGTATTCGAGTGTATTACGCGAGAAAACAAGGGGATTTCGCACCTGCGGCACTTGTCCGCCGAGGGAGTGGGGCAGGTCGAAACGCAGTCTTCGGTGTCGCACCTGCGCATCTTCGAAGACTTCGGCGAGGTTGTTGATGGGCCCGCAAGGCACCTTTGCCTGCGTCAGTGTTTTCAACCAAGTCTTCGTAGTCTTCCGCCGACATAGACTGTCGATCGTCGCGACGAGCGCCCGGCGGTTTTCGACGCGATCCGCGTTCGTGCGAAAACGCTTGTCGTCGGCGAGCGCGGTCTTCCCGGCCGCAACGCAGAACGCGGCGAACTGCCGGTCGTTGCCGACCGCAAGCATCAGGTAGCCGTCCTTGGTCGCGAAAGCCTGGTAGGGGACGATGTTCGGATGGGCCGTCCCGCGCCGGACGGGCGGCTTGCCGGTCACGAGGTAGTTGAGTGCCTGGTTGGCGAGCGCCGCGACCTGGGTGTCGAGGAGCGCGAGATCGATGTACTCGCCACGGCCGGATTGTTCCCGCTCATGCAGGGCCGCCGTGATGGCGCAGGCGGCATAAAGGCCCGTGAAGAGATCCGAAACCGCAACGCCCACCTTGACCGGGCCCGCGCCCGGCTCGCCGTCCGGCACGCCGGTCACGCTCATGAGGCCGGAAGTTGCCTGGATCATGGCGTCGTAGCCGGGTTCGGCGGCCGACGGGCCGTCCTGGCCGTAAGCGGAGATCGAGCAATAAATGAGTTTCCCGTTGAGCCGGTTGAGCGACTTATAACCGAGGTGATGCTTCTCCAGCGTACCGACCTTGAAGTTCTCGATCAGCACGTCGGCACGAAGCGCAAGCGAGCGGATGAGTTTCTGGCCGGCGGGATTCGTGAAATCGATCGCGAGCGAGTGTTTGCCGCGGTTCGTGCTCGCGAAATAGGCGGCCTCGGCCGTGTCCTTGCCCTTCTTGTCCTTGATCCAGGGCGGACCCCAGTGGCGCGTGTCGTCGCCGCTGCCCGGCCTCTCGACTTTCCAGACCGTCGCGCCGAAGTCGGCGAGGCACTGGGTCGCCCAGGGACCCGCGAGAATCCGGCTGAGATCGAGGACCTTGATGCCGGCGAGCGGGCCCATGAGCGCAGCATCATAACGTCAAGAGAGGACGTTCACCTTTAAAGGGGACGTTCCCCTTTGAAGGGGAACGTCCCCTTTAAAGGTGAACGTCCTCTCTGAGGTAGCGCTCGGCATCCGAGAGGGAGATGACTTCCGCATATTTCGCCTGCAGGTCGAACAGGTTGGCTTCGTGCGGGCCGGGGTGGCGGTCGCCAACGGCGTCACGCACGACCAACGGGATGAAGCCGTTCTGGCAGGCATCCACCGCGGTCGCCCGCACGCAACCCGAGGTCGAAACGCCGGCGATCAACAAGGTATCGATGCGAAGGGCGTTCAATGCGGCTGCTAGCCCGGTCCCGAAAAACGCGCTCGCGTACTGCTTGCTGAAGACGGGCTCGCCGGGCAACGGTTCGAGTCCTTCTGCGAATGCGGCGAGCTCCGGGCTGCGCCCGCGCTCGAAGCTTGCGAGCGCCGGCAGCTTGCGAAAGAACACACCACCGTCACGCCCGCCGGGTTCGTAGACGACATTCGTGTGCATCACCGGAATTCCGGCGCCGCGCGCGGTGCCGAGCAGCCGCTCGGCGGCAGCCCGCGCGGATTCCACTCCCGCGTACAGCGGAGAACCGGGCAGGAGGTAAGCGCGAACGAAATCGACGACCAGGAGCGCCGGACGCTTGCCCGGGGTCAGTGTCCGGCTCGCGGGGGCGCGAGTGTTGGCGCCGCTCATGTCACGGGCCGCCGGTCAGCGATTGAGCGCGCCGCGCGCCGCGTGGATGTGCGAGAGCATTACGGCTGCTGCCCACTCGGGATCCCGCGCCTCAAGTGCGCGAACGACCTCGAGATGATGCTGGGCGCTGCGTTGCAGATCCTCCGGCGTGTACATCTGGAACGTACGCATCATGAGGGGCGCCTCGATCAGTGCCGCGAGCGCGCGGCCCAGTCTTGCGCTCCCGGCCGCTTCCTGCAGCCGGCGGTGGAACTGGCTGTTGAGCTCGGCGATCCGCTCGAGATGCCCGGCCTTGCGTTCGACCGACTCGCGATACTGCGTATCCGCGAGGCGGCGCAATTCGGTGATCTGTTCGGGCGAAGCGCGCAGCGTGGCGCGCCGTGCGCCATACGATTCGAGCATCGCGCGCAGGTCGAAGACCTCGTCGGTGTCGGCCACCGACCAGGTCGTTACGACGGCACCGAGATTCGGCGTGAACTCCACCAGCCCTTCCGCGTCGAGACGGCGGAGCGCCTCGCGCACCGGCGTGCGGCTGACGCCGACGGTCGTCGCGACTTCCTGCTCTGTCAGGCGCGCGCCCGCGAGATACCGCCCGGCGATGATTCCGGAACGCACTGTTTCGTAAGCCTTGTCGACTGCGCGCACGGTGCTCCCCGGCATCAGGCCATCTTGCGCATCACGCGTGCCTGGAAGCGCGGCGCCGCCGGCGCCTCGAGGCCCGTGTCCGCCTTGCAGCGCGATTTCAGTTCGGTAATGTCCTTGAACCCGCGATCGAACAACGGAGCGGCGCCGCGTTCGCTGCCGAGTTTCGCGCGCAGGTCCGCCGTCGCCTTGTTGTCCACCCGACCGTTCTTCAATACGACGCCGTAACGCAGCGCGCCCTCCACGCTGACGAGCCCGGCCTCGACATCGAAGTGCACGAGCTTCGCATCGCGCTGGAAGGGATCGCCGCATCCGCCGCCGCCCCAGGTCTCGTACAGCAGGAGATCGCCGACCTCTACCTTGACGCGGTCGGTCTTCGACGGCAGCAGTTCCTCGCTGCCATCAGCACGTTGCAGCAGCTTGCGGCTGCGCGACCCCGGCAATCCGCCATTGACGCCCCAGGGATACGTCAGCCAGCGATCGTCATGGATCGAGATCTCGCCCGGCTCGAGGAAACTATAGCCGATGCGAATGCCATTGCCGCCGCGGAATTTCCCGGCCCCGCCCGAGTCCGTGATCGTTTCGTAGATGTCGATGCGCAACGGAAAGTAGCTCTCGAGGAATTCGTTCGGCACGTTCGTGAACGACGGCCACAGCGAATGTCCGTCGGGCCCGTCGCCGAAAGGCTTTCCCGGAATGCCGCCGAAGCCGATCTGGTAGAGCTGGTACCACTCGCCCTCCTTGTTGTAGCCCGAGTACATGAAGTGCGGGCTGTCGGAGAACCCCGCCGCGCACATGAAGGCGGGGTTTCCCTGGCCGAGCAGTCCGCCCAGCACATCGAAGATGCGCCCGAGCGCGTGCGTGCGGCAGGAAAGAGCCGCGGGCTTCAGCGGCTTCAGCAGCGTGCCTTCGGGGATGCGAACTTCCATCAGGTCGTAGAAGCCGTCGTTGAACAGGATCTGCGGGTCGAACACCATGATCATGTAGACGCCCGCAAACATCTTGAACATTTCCTCGTTCAGCAGGAAATTGATCGAGGAGACCGACTGCGGATCGGTGCCCGCGAAATCGAAGATGCACTTGTCTCCCTCGCGCCACATCGTGCACGCGATCTTGTACGGGCCCATGTTCATGCCGTCGTCGCAGACGTAGTCCTCGAAGTACTGCTTCGTTTCGGGAACCGTCCGGTGGATCAGCTCGCGCATCGCGCGCTTGTTCCGCTCGAGCATCGCGTCCATCGCGGAATAGAACACGTCGTCGCCGAAGCGGCGGCTGATCTCGACGCAACGCAGCGCCGCGGTACGAAGTGCCGCGACGATTGCGTGGAAGTCGGAGAAATTCCAGGTGGGCAGCCGGCAGTTGTGCAGGATCACCTTCAGCAGGTCGTCCTGAAGCTTGCCTCCACGGATGATCTTTACCGGCGGCACCGCCACGCCTTCCTCGAAGAACGTGCGCGCATCGGTCGGCAGCGAGCCCGGCACCTTCCCGCCGACGTCAGTCATGTGCCCGAACATCGCGGCCCAGGCGATCACGCGCCCGTCCTTGTAGACGGGCATCAGCAGGAGCCAGTCGTTGATGTGGCTGATGGCGCCATTGCAGGAGTAGGGGTCGTTAGTCAGGAACACGTCGCCTTCCTCGACGGTGCCGTCATAGCCCTGCATAAAGCCGTGGATGAACGAGCCGAACTGCCCGACGACCATCTTGCCATCGAGGTTTGCGATCAGCGGAAATTCGTCGTGCTGCTCGCGGATGCCCGGCGACATCGCGGTGCGGAACAGGACGGTATCCATCTCGAAGCGCGCATTGCGAAGCGCACTCTCGATGATGTCGATCGTGACGCTGTCCACCTTGATCTTGCGGAAGCGCTTCTTGCTGCGCTGGATGATTTTCGCGGGCATGTCTTATCTCCGCAGCGAGCCGGGGTAGATCAGGATGTTGCCGAGCCTGTCCACGTGGCCCGTGTGTTTCGGCAGGATCACCGTCGTCGAATCCATTTCGATCACGATCGCAGGACCCTTGATGCGGTTGCCGGCCTTCAGTTGCGCACGGTCGTACACCGTCGCCTGCATGCGCCGGCCGTCGATGTAGACCGCCTGCTTGCCGCGGGCCGCCACTTTCGGGTCGCGGCTTCCGCGCGCGATCGCAGGCCGTTTGACTGTGATGCCGCGGCCCTGAACCGAGGCGCGAAGCGCCACGAACTCGTGTTCGAGCGGCAGCGCGAAGGTGAAGAGGCGCTTGTGCTCCTCGTCGAACGGTTCCGAGATCGCCTTGAGCCCGCGTTTCTTCAGCGCGTTCAGGTCCACGTCGATCGTGAGGCGCAAACCCTGCCCGTGATAGCGCACGTCCACCTGGTAGCTGCGCTTCATTTCGGAAGCGGGCACCTTCTCGCGCTCGAGTGCAGCGGCCGCGGTCTTTGACAGCTGCGCGAGGATCCGCCCGATCTCGGCGGGAGTCGTCTCCGAGAACTTGCGGATGAAGGTGCGCGCGGATTCGTCGCGAAGCGCGGTCGTCGCATCGCCGAGCGCGCAGAGCACGCCGGGGCCCGGTGGAATGATCGATGGCCAGGAACCGAGCAGGCGCGAAAGCGCATTTGCGTGCAGCGGTCCCGCGCCGCCGAAGGCGATCAGCGCGTAATCACGCGGATCGTGGCCCTGTTCGACGGACACGAGTCGCAATGCGCCGACCATGTTTTCATTGACAATGTCGTAGATGCCCTGCGCGGCGCCTTCCAGCGACTTGCCGAGCGCAGCGGCGACCTTGCCGACCGCTTTCGTCGCGAGATCGCGCTTGAGCTCGAGATCGCCACCGAGGCGCTGCATCGCCGGGAGGTATCCGAGCACGACATTGGCGTCGGTAACCGTCGGCTCCGTGCCGCCGCGCCCATAGGCCGCCGGGCCCGGATCCGCGCCCGCGGACTGCGGACCGACGCGCAGCGCTTTAGTCAGTTCCGGCACGTGCGCGATCGAGCCGCCGCCGGCGCCGACGGAGCGGATGTCCACGGATGAGGCGCGCACGGTGACGTCGCCGACCGTCGTTTCGCGCCGGAGCCGCGGCACGCCGTTCATGATGAGCGCGACGTCGGTCGAAGTGCCGCCGACGTCGACGGTCAGCAGGTTGGGGAATCCGGCCTGCAGTGCGACCCACAAGGCGCCGGTGACGCCGCCGGCGGGACCCGACATCAGCAGGTTGACCGGATATTCCTCGGCCGAGGCCGCGGAGGCCAGCCCGCCGTCCGAGCGGAGAATGTGCAGCTTCACCCGCCCCGCGCGCGAGCCGAGCTTCTTCTGGAGGTTGTGGACATAGCGCTGGACGACCGGTCTCACATAGGAATTCGCGACGGTCGTTACGGTGCGCTCGTATTCCTGCATTTCCGGCACGACCTCGGAGGAGAGCGACACCGGCACGCCGGGAAGAACCGCGGATGCGATCTCGCGGATCCGGCGCTCGTGGGCATCGTTTGCAAATGCGTTGATCAGCGAAACGGTCAACGCCTCGATCTTTGCCGTCCGCAGCCCGTCGAGCGCCGCGCGTAACGCGGCTTCATCGAGCGGCCGCACGACGCCGCCTCGCGCATCCACGCGCTCGTCTGCCTCGATCGTGAGTGCGAGCGGCGCCATCGGCAGCGACTTGTTGTAGATGACCCAGCCGCCGAGTCCGCCCGGCACGAAGGAGCGCGCGATCTGGAGGACCTGCCGGTACCCCTTCGTCGTGACGAGGCCGACTTTCGCGCCGGAACTCGTCAGCACGGTGTTGGTCGCGATGGTGGTGCCGTGCATCACGTGCTCGATGGCGGTTGCAGGGATTCCTGCGCTCTTGCAGATGCGTTCGAGGCCGTGCAGCACGCCGACCGACTGGTCCTTGGGCGTGCTCGGTACCTTGGCGCTCCAGGTGCGGCCGTTCTTCTCGTCGACCAGCAGCAGGTCCGTGAACGTGCCGCCGACGTCGATCCCGAGTCTGTAGCTCACGTCGTCTCCTTCGAAGCCGGGAAGCTGCCGGCCTTGGTCAAGAGTCCGGGTACTTTCCGGCCGGATTGTTCCTCGAGCCAGTGCGCGGTTGCGATCGCGCGACCGAGATCCACTCCGGTTTCGACGCCCATCCGTTCAAGCATGTAGAGCAGGTCTTCGGTCGGTATGTTACCCGTGGCGGCCGGCGCGAATGGGCAGCCGCCGATGCCGCCGCTGCTTGCATCGAGCACGTCGACGCCGGCCTCGACGGCGGCGTAGGCGTTAGCAAGCCCCGTGTTGCGCGTGTTGTGGAAGTGGCAACGGAGCCTCATTCCGGGCAGCTCCTCCTTGAGCCGATGCAGCAGATCCGTCACCTGGGTCGGCGCGCCCGCACCGATCGAATCGGCGATCGCGATCTCGACCGGCTCGCCGGCGGCGAGCTCCCTGGCGAGCGCGACGATCCTCACGGGTGAGACCTCGCCCTCGTAGGGACAGCCGAATGCCGCCGAGATCGTGACTTGCGCGCGGAGCCCCGCGGCTTTCGCGGCGCGCGCCATCTCGAGCCATGCGGCGACCGACTCGGCTGTGGTTGCGCCCTGGTTTCGCTGGTTGAAGGTGTCGGTCGCGACAACGACCATGCCGACCTCGTCGCAGCCCGCGGCAAGCGCCCGCTCGAAGCCGCGCCGGTTCAGGACGAGTCCGACGTAGCGCACGCCATCGTGACGCGGTAAGGATCGCACCAGTTCGTCGGCGTCCGCCATCTGTGGCACCCGCCGCGGATTCACGAAACTCGCGACCTCGATGCGGCGCAGGCCGCTGCCGACGAGGCGCTCGATGAATTCGCGCTTCACCGCGAGCGGCATCACGCCCGGCTCGTTCTGCAGGCCGTCGCGCGGGCCGACCTCGACGATTTCGACCTTGCGTCCGGGGGAGTTCACACGCAAATTGTATACATGATGGGGCAAGGCGTGCAGCTTGATGCGCCGGGTTGACGGTCGGCAGGGCCAAATTGTATACACGGGCAATGACTACTACAGGCTTCGAGAGCGGACCCCTGGGCAACTTGCGCGTGCTCGAGCTCGGCACGCTTCTGGCCGGGCCGTTCTGTGGGCAGCTCCTCGGAGACATGGGCGCCGAGGTCATCAAGATCGAGCCGCCGGGGCAGGGCGACCCGATGCGCAGCTGGGGTCGGCAGAAGCCGGGCGAACCCTCGTTGTGGTGGCCAGTCATTGGCCGCAACAAGAAAGCGATCACGCTTGATCTCCGCCAGGCGGACGGACAGCGACTCCTGCTCGAGCTCGCGACGAAGGCGGATTTCCTGATCGAGAACTTCCGGCCGGGAACGCTCGAGAAGTGGAATCTCGGCTGGGAACAGCTCCACGCCGCCAACCCGCGTCTGATCATGATCCGTGTTTCCGGCTACGGGCAGACCGGGCCGTACGCGGGCCGTGCCGGATTCGGCGCGATCGGCGAGGCCATGGGCGGGTTGCGCTACGTCGTGGGCGATCCCTCGACGCCGCCCTCGCGTGTCGGCATTTCGATCGGCGATTCGCTCGCCGCGACCTTCGCCTGTGTCGGCGCGCTCGCGGCGCTGAATTACCGGGAACGCACGGGCCACGGCCAGGTCGTCGATTCGGCTATCTACGAGGCCGTGCTCGGCATGATGGAGTCGCTCATCACCGAGTACGACCAGACCGGCTACATCCGCGAGCGGACCGGCGCGATCCTGCCGAACGTCGCGCCCTCCAACGTCTACCCGGCGCGCGACGGACTGGTCCTGATCGCCGCCAACCAGGACACGGTGTTTCGTCGCCTCTGCGAGGCGATGGAGCGGCCGGGAATTGCGGACGATGTTCGCTACGACAGTCACCAGTCGCGCGGCGCCCACCAGCAGGAACTCGATGAACTGATCGGAGCGTGGACCGCGACGCTTACGACGCAGGACGTTCTCGCATTGATGGAGCGCCATGGCGTGCCGGCGGGTCAGATCTACCGCGCGCCAGAGATGCTCGAAGATCCGCATTTCGCGGCTCGCGAGGCGATCGTTGCCGTCACGCATCCGCAGTTCGGACGGCTTCGAATGCAGAACGTCGTGCCAAAGCTCTCGGCGACACCGGGCGGCATCCGGCAGCCGTCGCCCGCGCTCGGCGAGCACAACGACGAAATCTACCTCGAACTCCTCGGCATCCCCCGCGAGCGCTACGACAGGCTTAAGGCGACCCGCGTCATTTGAACGAGTAGCTCACGTCCAGGCCGTAGCTGATGCCTGGCGAATCGTGAATGAATGCGCCGCCGAACTCCGGCGCCACGATCGCTTCCTGCAGGTACTCCTTGTCGGCGAGGTTGCGACCCCAGGCCGTCGCACCCCACCGCTCGCCCTGCAATGTCAGGCGCGCGTTGATCAACTCGTACGGATCGCGCTTCTGCTTGCCGTAGTTGCCCTGGCCGAAGCCGAATGCGGTGGGCAAGTTCGGCACGGTCTCCGTCTGCACCGGGTGGAACCAGGTCTCTCCGACGAAGATGCCATCGATGCGGGCGATGAATTCCAGGCCTGAACCGCCAATCGGGACGACCAGCTCGGCGCCGAGGTTTCCGGTGTACTCCGGCGAGTAGGGCAGCTTGTTGCCGTTGGTGTACGGCCGCCCGTCGTAACGGTCGATCTCGCCGTCCGTGAATCCGATGCCGCCAAAGAACGACAGGCTGTCATTGGCGCGCCAGCGGAAATCGAGCTCGGCACCCTGGATCGTGACTTCGTCAAGATTCGTGACTACGCGCAGCAGGCCGAAAGGACCGGCGAAGAAGTTGAAGAACTGCATGTCTTCGACGTCCGTCCGGTAGATCGCGCCATTGATTGCCAGCGTGCGGTCCATGAAGTTCGACTTGAAGCCGATTTCCGCGGCTTTCGACACTTCCTTGCGGTAGTCGTCGCTCACTTCCGTGAGGTTGCGGGTCGAAGTCGGCGTACACGCGGGCAGGCCGAGCGGCAGGCTGAAGCCGAGTCCGGTATCGAACAGCGTGCTCGGGCCCAGGCAAAGACCGCCGTAGAACACGTCCACTGTGGCCGAGCTTCCCGAGGAATTGAAGCCGCCGCTCCGGAAACCGTAACCGTAGGACGCGTACGCAGTCATCTGATCCGTTGCCTGCCAGTTCAGCGAGACCTTCGGCTGGAACTGGCTGTAGGTCTTGGAGCGACTCGGGATGCCCGAGGTGGCGAACGCCGGGTTCACCGTATACGCGGGGTTGATGTACGGGTTCGTGAAAAACGCGAACGTGGGTGTCTGGGCAAATGCATTGGCGCCGGTCGGGACCTTGTTGTCGACATCGCGCTCCTCGGTGTCATAGCGCAGTGCGAGCGCGAGCTCGACGCCCTCGGAGATATCGTAGGCAAGCTGCCCGAAGCCGGCGTAAACCTTGCTGCTGAAAGTGTCGTCGTACAGCAGGTCGGTCGGGTTCGGTCCGCTCGCCGGCACGAATGCCTGCGTCAGGAAGTCTTGCTGCAAGGACGCGCCGGTATTGTCGGCGCCCTGCGAGACCACGACGTGCCGCTCGATATCGGCAAAATAAATGCCGGCCACCCAACGCAACTTTTGATCACCGGGCGAAGTTATGCGCAGCTCCAGGCTCATGTCCTCCTGGTCGCGCTGCTGATACTGGTAGCCACCGCAGGTCGTCGGCCCATAGGGCGGCTGGAATGAAGATGCGTAAGGCGTCGTGCTCACGATCGTTCCCGGTGGGTTGCCGTAATTGAATGGCGGTGGAAGCGGCGTGTCGACTTGCCGCGCCGCGAAGGACTCTCCGCAGGATGGCGTGAATGCGTACAGGTAGAACGCGTCGCTCGCGCCATCGGTCAGGAAGAAGTTGGTCTGGTCGTTGTATGCCAGCACCGCGGTCAGCTCTCCCACGCCGACGTCCCAGTCACCCTTGATCGAAAGGTTCAAGTTGTCCTGTTCGTTAACGGGCTTGATGTTGTTCGTATAGAAGAAGCTGTGCTGATTCGGATCCTCGTCGAACGGCGGTGCGCCGAATATCGTCGCCGCCTCGAAGAAGGAGACCGCGGCGTTGAAATTGATCGCCCCGGATTCGACCTGCGAATACCGGGCCTTCACGTCGATCTCACCGTTGCCGGCCTCGAATATCAGGCGGCCCGAGGCGCCGGATTCCTCGAAGTAGTCGACGCAGTCGTCGCAGTCGAGCAAGGTGTTGTTCCACTGGCCATCGGTACTGCGCGTGTAGACGTAGAAGCTGCCGCTGGTGCTATCGCCGAGCGGCCCGCCCATGTAGAGGTTGCCCTTGTAGCTGTTGTCGCTGCCGTAACCGGCGCCGAGATCGACCTCGGCCTCTTCGCCCGGCTTGCGGGTCGTCAGGATCATTGCGCCGGCGAGGGCGTTCCTGCCGTAGAGCGCGCCCTGGGGTCCCTTCAGCACCTCGATCTGCGTGACGTTTGTGAGTTCCTGGTTGAGCGCATTCGGATTCGTCTGCAGCACGCCATCGACCACGAGCGCAAAATTCGTCTCCGCGTCGCGGCCGGTGTTGATGCCGCGGATCACGACCTGCATGTCGCCGGCCTCCGCCGTCTGCACCTGCGCGACACCGGGGGTCAGCGCGATGAAATCCTGCGGCCGTTCGATGCCCGCCGACGTGATCTGTGCATCCGTGAAAGCCTGGACCGTGACCGGCACGTCCTCGATGAGTTCGGCGCGTTGGCGCGCGGTGACGATTACCTCGGGAAGCTGGGAGTCCGATTGGGCTCCCGCATCAGCAGCGGCGAGGACGCCTGCGATGGCGGCCGCGAGAACGGAAAACTGGCGCTTTGAGTACTGCATGGGTCCCCCGCAGTCGGTTGAGGCGAAGCCCCGGCGTTGTATACAAGTCGGGCGCCCGGATCATACTCTTCGCCTCATTGAGGCCGCAATATCGCCCACTCAGACGCTAACGGTATACAGACGACGCGGCAAGGGCTGGGTCCGAGCCGATACACTGGGCCTGCAAATGACTCCTAGAACGATGTTCGAGAAGATCTGGCGCGCCCACGAGGTCGTGCCGGAAACCGCCGAAGCGCCGGCGGTCCTCTACATCGACCTGCACCTGACCCACGAGGTGACCTCGCCACAGGCGTTTACGGCGCTGCGAGAGCGGGGCATCCGCGTGCTTCGGCCCGAGCGCACGCTCGCGACGCTCGACCACGCGACGCCGACCGATTCACGCCAGGTCTTCGGCGGCGTCCCGATCCGGATCGAATCGGCCGCGCGGCAGATCGCCGAACTCGAGCGGAACGCGGCCGATTTTGGCGTCGAGCTATTGGGCCTGCGAAGCGGCCGGCGCGGCATCGTGCACGTCATCGGGCCGGAACTCGGCCTGACGCAACCCGGCATGACGATCGTCTGCGGGGACAGCCACACGAGCACGCATGGTGCGTTCGGCACGCTCGCCTTTGGCATCGGCACGACCGAGGTCGGACACGTGCTCGCGACCCAGTGCGTGCTGCAACGCAAGCCCCGGATACTCGAGATCAAGATCGGCGGCCGGCTGCGCGCCGGAATCACCGCCAAGGATCTCGTGCTCGCGCTGATCGGCCGGCTTGGTGTCGCGGGCGGTGCGGGGCAGGTGATCGAGTACCGCGGCGAGGCAATCAGCGCGCTGTCGATGGACGAGCGCATGACCGTCTGCAACATGTCGATCGAGGCGGGCGCTCGCGCCGGCATGATCGCGCCGGACGAGGTGACCTTCGAATATCTGCGCGGGCGTCCGCATGCGCCGACAGGCGCGGACTGGGATCGCGCGCTCGAGGCCTGGCGTGAGCTGCCGGGCGATGCGGACGCCGTATTCGATCGCGAGTTCGCGTTCGATGCCGCGACGGTCGAGCCGATGATCAGCTACGGCACGAACCCCGGCATGGTGATGCCGGTCGGTGGCCGCATTCCCGAGCGCGACGAGGAATCGTTCCTGAAGGCCTTGCGTTACATGGGATTCGAGCCAGGCGAGGCAATGGCCGGCAAGGCGGTGAATGTCGTCTTCATCGGCAGTTGTACCAATGCGCGGCTGTCGGATCTCCGCGCCGCGGCGGCAGTCATGCGGGGGCGGCGCGTCGCTCAAGGGGTCCGCATGCTCGTCGTGCCGGGCTCGCAGCAGGTCAAGCAGGCCGCCGAGGCCGAGCGCCTGCACGAGGTGTTCGTCGCGGCCGGCGCGGAATGGCGGGAATCCGGCTGCTCGATGTGCGTCGGCATCAACGGTGACACGGCCGGGGTGGGCCAGTACGTGGTAAGCACCAGCAACCGGAATTTCGAGGGCCGCCAGGGGCAGGGGGCGCGAACCCTGCTTGCGAGCCCCGCAACCGCAGCCGCTGCGGCGATCACGGGGCGCGTCACGGACCCGCGGGAGTTCGCCCGGTGAGCGCCATGCCGAGCATTGTGTCCCGCACGGTCGTGCTGCCGGCCGCGAACATCGACACTGACCAGATTTTTCCCGCCCGTTTTCTCACGGCGACGGGCCGGGAAGGCCACGGCGATGCCCTGTTCGCCGACTGGCGCCTCGACGCCGCCGGCCGGCAGCGGCCAGACTTTCCGTTGAATGCACCCGAGGCGCGGGGCGCGGAGATACTTGTCACCGGCCATAACTTCGGCGGCGGATCCTCCCGCGAGCATGCGGCCTGGGCACTTCGCGACTTCGGCATCCGCGCCGTGATCAGCGACTCGATCGCGGACATCTTCTTCAGCAACGCGCTGAAGAACGGCCTGGTGCCGGTGCGGATCGACGCGCCGACCCATGCCTGGCTCCTTGCGAATTCTGGGGCCGTCGTCGAGATCGACGTGGCGAAGAGCGAGGTGGTCCTGCCGGACGGCCGGCGCTCGACCTTCCCGCTGGATCCGTTTGCGCGGTACTGCCTGGTGCAAGGGATCGACGAGCTCGGCTACCTGCTCGAGCGCCTGCCCGAAATCGAGGCCTGGGAAGGGGCCCGGACCCGCTGATGATTCCCAGCCGGGATGAACTCCCGGTTACCTTGGCTTGTCCCACGATGGCTGGGAGTCTTGGCTTGGGATGTCCAAGGGCTAAACTGGGAGTGTTATGAACAAGTTAGCGGTTCTCGCCACGGTTGCGCTTGTGCCCCTTCTGCTTGCGGCGACCAACACGCAGGGCAATCTGTACGGCCGATACAACGATGGCGTCTACCTGGCGCCGGCGAAGCTTTTCCGCATGAAGTCGCCGTTCCCGGACGATCCGGTCGTTTCCGACGGCCGTGAGCCCGAGAACAACAACGCGGGCGCCGTATCCTTCATCGACAGCGCGGGCCGCATGCTCGGCGTGCTCTACATGGAGGACAAGGGTCCGGACAAGATTCCCGCCGGTGCGACCGACACGAAGCACCTCGCCAACTGGTTCCGCGACACCGGCTTCCCGCGCTTCTTCCAGGCCAACGTGCCGGACTCGAAGGTGCTCCGCGACGAGGCGGGCCAGATCAAGGGCCAGCCGGCCTGGATTGCCGTCGCCCACGTGCCGAATGCATCGCCGCTCGGCCTGTCCGTGAAGGGCAGTTACGACGTCAAGCGCAACGATTCCTGGCGTGGAATGGCCGTCGTCGCGCGCGGAAAGCATTACTATCTGCTTCAGACCGAGCTCCGCATCGAAAAGCTGGTGAGCCCGGACTGGAAATACGACCAAAACGCCGCAAACTGGAATGTATTCGTGCCGGAGCTCGAGGCGCTGTACGATCGCATCGAGTTCCTGAAGCCGTAATCAGGGAGCGATCAACGGAGATCATGAAATGACATCGAGAAAGTCCTATTTAATGTTGCCGGCTGTGCTGGCCGTGCTTGCGTTTGCCGCCTGCGGGAAGAAGCCGGCGGAAGAAACAGCGGTAACGACCGATCCTGCCGTGCAGGCCGAGATCGATGCAGATGCCGAGATGAAGGCGCGGGAAGAAGAACTGGCGCGCCGC
>Ga0105107_10001443_pt1 | contig 15349 bp, 12 predicted proteins | sample PPLLaktember2015_6_FD_79335 | JGI IMG/M metagenome (GOLD analysis project Ga0105107, IMG submission 79335) | Freshwater sediment microbial communities from Prairie Pothole Lake near Jamestown, North Dakota, USA - PPLs Lake P8 Core (1) Depth... | ecosystem: Environmental > Aquatic > Freshwater >...
GAACAAGATATGGGGAATCCATGGATTATGTTTGATGATTTATCGGAAATGCAGTAATACCTTCTGATATTTTAAAATAAAACTTAACACTCTCAGGCTGTCGAGAACCATTTCTTGACAGAAGTTAAGACTGTCCCCAAGCTGTTGCGAACCACTTCGTGACGAGAAAAAGAAAAAATTATATGTAAGGAACTCTTCCTGGTCCTTATTTGAGAAAATGACTTTGTATTTTGGGTTGCTGACCGAAATAAATAGTTTTATATTTAAATGTTATCACGAGCCCCTCGTGACAAAAAATTAAACAGCGGGAGAAAATATGAAATACTTAATCCTTCTTTTGGCTTCTCTTTTATTCTTATCCTGTTCAGATGAAATAAATCCATTATTGCCTTTTGAAGAGGCAACACTAGGTGTTAAAAGCAAGATGGTATATCCTTCCCTTGAATCGAACCAGGAACTAAGCATTGAAGATTTTGAATACAATTACAGAGATCAGTTAGTTAAGAAATTTTACTACGGCGAAAACAGGGAGATGCTTTATCATTACGAGCTTTTCTATTATGATGATAATTCATTATTCAGCAAATAGTTATAGTTAAAGAATTTATAGAATTATATTAAAAGCGGGCAGTCAATATTTCGGGAAATAAATTCCAAAATAACAACCGAATTGATGACTGCCAATTCAGTATAATTAATAGTTAGGGCGCACAAATTAAATAATTTCGGGAGAAGCAATGATTAGGAATAGGAATATTTTTTTAGCAATTGGACAGCTCTCAATGGCGATAAGTATTTTACTAAACCATTTCGTGGAAGAAAGTGCTCCAATCTCATTTATCATCGGATTACTTACTGGTTTGTCAATAGTATTTAACATTGCATTTATTGTACTTTTTAGAAAAGAAAAGTCAATCACGGAATAATTATTTATTAAATGCTTTGTGCGTACTAACCCGCGTCTAAAGCGGAACGCTGTATTCGGTCGTATTATTTGTAGAAATTGTTGAGATCATTTGTTTTGTATTTGGGTAAGTGCATTATGTAAATAATGAATCAGATTATTCGTAGCGGCCACTTCGTGGCGTCCGCTTAAACGCAACAACGTTATGCCCAATAAATAATTGAATTATAGGAATCTAAATGGATTTTACCAAATTGGAAGAATCTGCAAAACAATAACTTTAACAATTGATTAATCTGCAGGAAACCTTACAAATAATTTCAGATTTCCAAATTCCACTAACTTTTTAAACAATACTTAACATTCTCTTAACTGGTATTATTGCTCTTTCGGCTAATGCCTCGGGTACTTTAACTTCATACTGATCATAGAGAAGAGACTTATATAATTTTTCAAGTGTTATCATTTTCATGTATTCGCAAACAGAATGTTCACTTACAGGATAAAATGATTTTTCGGGAGATTGCTTTTTCATTCTATGTATAATTCCTGTTTCCGTTGCAATAACAAACTTTTTACTTTCAGATTTTTCAACATAATTAACCATTCCCTCCGTAGAAAAGATTTTCATCTTGTCGCCATTGGGATCTGTTTTTGAACGAACAAGACACGATGTTGAACATCCGCATTCGGGATGTATGAGGAACTCCGCATCAGGATATTTTTCCTGTATATTTGAAAATTCTATGTTCCCGATCTTCTCATGAACATGGCAGGCTCCATCCCATATATTTATTTTTCTGCCTGTAACAAGTTCAACATACCGTCCGAGATACTTATCAGGCAAAAATAAAATTTCTTTTCCCGCCGGAATGTATTGAACAACTTTAACTGCATTAGATGAAGTAACGCAATAATCACTTTCCGCTTTTATCTCTGCAGTAGTATTAACATAAGAAACAACAACTGCATTGGGATGTTGGATTTTCCATTTTTTTAATTGTTCAATGTTAATGCTCGCTGCCAATGAACAGCCGGCATCAAGATCGGGAATAAGAACTTTTTTCATTGGTGAAATAATGGAAGCAGTTTCAGCCATAAAATGAACGCCGCAAAAAACTATAATATCTGCAGATGTTTTTCCTGCTTCAATTGAAAGACCTAAAGAATCTCCTACAAAATCCGCAGCATCCTGAACATCCGGTACCTGGTAGTTGTGAGCCAATATTACCGCATTCTTTTTTTCTTTTAAATTTTTGATTTCACTAAATAAAAAATCTCTGTCCATTTTATCCTCACAAATTTTAATCAATTATCTTCATTGAAATATCCAATGCTTCAACTGAATGAGTCAACTCCCCGATAGAAATATAATCAACTCCTGTTTCAGCTACTTCTTTTACATTATTAATTGAAATATTCCCCGAAGCTTCAGTCAACACTTTTCCTTTACAAAGTTTCACTGCTTGTCTCATTTCTTCAACTTTCATATTATCCAACATTATTATATCAATATCAGCAGCTAGTGCTTCTTCAACTTCTTTAAGTGATGAAGTTTCTACTTCAATTTTAATTTGCTCTTTAATATTTTTTTTAATTGCTGAAACAGCATTCATAATACCGCCGGCTAATTTAATATGATTGTCTTTAATCATCACCATATCAAATAATCCAATCCTGTGATTAACTCCGCCGCCCATCTTCACGGCATATTTATCGAGTATCCTGTGTCCGGGAACAGTTTTTCTTGTATCAAGAATTTTTGTTTTTAATCCTTCAAGCCGTTGTACAAACTTGCTGGTTTTAGTCGCAATACCGCTCATCCTTTGGAGAAAATTTAAAGCCGTTCTTTCACCACTCAACAATGCTTTATGATTTCCTTTTACCAAAGCAATTTTTTCTCCTTTAAAACACTGTCCGCCATCTTTCTTAAAATTTTTCCATTCAGTTTTATTATCAAATTTCATCATAACCATTTTAGCAATATCAAGTCCTGCAATAATTCCATCCTGCTTGGCAATAAATGCAGCTTCTTTAATCTTATTTGAAGGAACAATTGCGTTTGAAGTAATATCACCTTTTCCAATATCCTCTTCAATAGCAAGTTCAATCAATTTGTTTATATGAGAATCATTCAGTTCCAACTTTTTCTCTCTTAATAATTCCGCTTGTGATAGATTGATAAATGTGGTATGGAAATTCACTCTCTTCGGGAAAATCAATTCGTATGTGGCTGCCTCTTGTCTCTTCTCTTAAAATTGCTCCATTTATAATTTGTAAAGAAACGGTTTTTAAACTTTTTAGTCTGTCGGAATAATATTCATTTACTTTATAATTCCAGTTCTTATCTATTTGATTTAGAAGATTAAAAGCTTCTTCAAGAAATTCTTTGGTTCTGATAATTCCAACATTGCGGTTCATAATTTTAAGAATCTCATTCTTTAAAACTAAGTAGGAAGAGTTCTTCTCAATATCTACAGTGTATTTTTCTTTTATGATTTTACCGGTTATGTTTTCTTTATTAAGATATTTTTTTGAATCTTCAATTGCCCTGTAACTAAAAACCAGACACTCTAACAGAGAATTACTTGCGAGCCTGTTTGCACCATGAACTCCAGTGTAAGCAACTTCCCCGCTTGCATAAATTCCTTCTATGGTCGTTTCTCCATTTAAGTCAGTATTTATTCCTCCGATCATATAATGAGCCGCAGGTGCAACAGGAATTAAATCGGTAGTTATATCAATATTATATTTAAGAGCGCTTTCATAGATGTTTTTAAATCTTGTTTTAATTTTTTCTCTATTCAGATGAGCAAGCGTTAAAAATACATGATCCGAATTCTCTTCTTTCATAATTTCAAAAATACCTTTTGATACAACATCTCTGGGAGCCAATTCGGCAGATTCATGAAAATCCTTCATAAACCTTTCACCATTTTTATTTAATAGGTAACCTCCTTCCCCTCTTACTGCTTCACTTATGAGAAATGTATTTCCCGTTTCTGAATAAAATGCAGTTGGATGAAACTGAATGAATTCCATATTCACAACTTCTATTCCTGCATTATAAGCTAATGTTACTCCATCACCAATTGATGAATGAGGGTTTGTGCTTCTTTTATAAATTCCCGCAGCACCCCCCGATGCAATTAAGTTTACTTTTGAAAAGAAACTATAATCTGTTTTTTCTTTCCAATTATAAGCAAGACATCCGGAACATTTGTTATCTTCAATTATTAATTTATGAACAAGAAAATCTTCATATACTATAATATTTTTTGAATCTTTTATAGTGTTAATAAGAAATTCAACAATGAACCTGCCTGTTTCATTTCCACCAAGATGAAGAATTCTACGTCTGGAATGCCCGCCTTCCAATCCGAGAGCAAATTCATTCCCGGATTTATCAAATGTTAATCCTCCGGAGATTAATTCATGAATCCTGTCGGGTCCTTCATTAACTAATATCCGAACAGCATCTTCATTGCATAAACCTCTGCCGGCTTTTATTGTATCATCAAAATGAATTTCCGGTGAGTCTTCTTCATCAATTGCACTTGCTATTCCGCCCTGTGCCCAATATGTGCTGCTTGTCTGGAGAGAATGCTTTGTAAGCAAAGACACTGAACCATATTTTGAAGCATGATAAGCTGCATAAAGTCCCGCAAGCCCGCTTCCAATAATTAAATAATCACTGCTAATCATAAAAAAAGGTTTCTATATATTTCAGAAAAACAATATTTCTTATCAGAACAAAATAACTCAGATATACATAATAAAGAAAAACTATGTTAAAAAATGTTAAAATTAACTTCTATATTTCTTAAAATATTTGTAACTTACCTACCGGTAAGTATATTTTATAGGAATTGATATGGATATACAGGATACAAAGTTAAAAGTATTGATGGCTGCGGCAGAGTTAGTATCAACCCAGGGATATCATAATGTTTCTGTAAGGGAAATTTGTGAAGCTGCAGGTGTGACCAAACCGGTTCTCTACTATTACTTTAAAGATAAGGAAGATGTCCTGGCTGAATTAATTAAAGAAGGACATCTCCGTTTTAAAGAATTGATTGATAAATATATAAAGGCTGATTCTTCTTTTGAGGAAAATCTTGTGGGGCTTTATAATGTTTATGTAAGCTACACTAATGCTTATCCATATCTTATCAGAATTTCTGCACACGTACAGTTATCTCCACTTCCTGAAAAAATAAAAAGCCTGAGCAGCAAAAAAACCAAAGAAATAATGGAATTAATAAATTCAATATTTACTAAAGGAATAAAGGAGAAATATTTCAATAAAGATATTGACCCTGAAATGCTTGCTTATAGCCTTACAGCACCTTGGGGTGTTTTCATTGCACAGGGTGTTCTATTTAATAATATAAAGCCGTTAAAAGATAATCTTAAAAAATATTTTGACTTCTGGAAATCTCAATTCCTTACAAAGAAAAAATAATCGGAGTAATTTTTATGTTCAGATATCTTATGCTTCTGATCTTATTTTCTACTTCCTTATATGCACAGCAAAGAGATATAATCTATTTGTCCTGGAATGATGTTGTTGAAAAATCTTTAAATGACAATCTCATAATTAAATCGAAACAGCTTGAATATGAAGCACAAAATCTCGAAGTATGGCGTGCTTATTCAAATTTTTTGCCTTCAATAAATTATCAGGGAGTTGGCGTCTATAATATTGAATTGCCTACTATTGTTTTTATGGGACAGCAATTCACAATTGGTACAAAATATACCTTTCAGCATTCCATTGATGCTACTCTGCCATTGTTTACGGGTGGATCAAGATTTTTCAATATAAAGACTCAAAATTATCTTCGAAAATCTTTGAGTGAAGAACTTAAAGGAAAAGAAGAAGATGTTGTACTCCAGGCTCTGCAGGCATATTATGGTATTATCCTGTCAAATGAGCTAAGCACTTCTGCACATGAAGCAGTTGAAGTTGCAGAATCAAATTTAAAACAGGTGCAGTCATTTTATGATGAAGGAACAGCAACACAACTCGATTTGCAGCGTGCACGAGCCCAGTATTATTCAACAATTCCGCGGCTTGAAAGTGCTGAATCAAACCGGATTTTATCTTATCAAAATCTTAAGATGCTGCTGGATATTCCCCTGGAAGATTCAGTTGTTGTTACTGATTCCCTGACTACAAAGGATTTTCTTGACAATTTAAAAGGAATAGGATTGAATGAATATAAAAATTTATCTCTTCAGAACAGGAATGAATTAAAATCAATTACTCATCAGCTCGATGCTTCAAACGAAAGTGAAAGAGTGGTTTTTTCTTCTTTCCTACCAACCATTGCGTTATCAGCAAATTTACAGTATCAGGCTTTTTCAGATGATGATAATATTCCTTGGAAGGATTATACAAGGTCTAAAGCTTTAACATTATCTATAGCCTGGCCATTGTTTGAAGGCGGCAGAAGATTTATTGATTATCAGCTTGCAAAGCTAAGAACTGATCAGATGAGTTTGCTTCAGCGACAGACAGAAACACAAGTATCATTTGAAGTAGAACAGAATTTTTACAGGTTTAATGAATCTGTTAAAAATCTGAAGAGTCTTGAGGAAGTTGTAAAACAATCAAAAGAAAGTTTAAGATTATCTAATCTTTTATATAGTGAAGGGATGAGCACTCAGCTTGATGTGTTAAATGCACAACTGATTTATAACAACAGCCAGGTCCAGTATCTTCAGGGAATTTATAATTATAATGTTAATCAGTTACAATTACTTAAATCAATTGGAAAAATAAATATCATCTGGAATTAATATGAAGAATATAGTAAAAAATCTGAGTTTGTTTTTATTGACAATCATTTTCTTATCATTTACAGGCTGCAGCAATGAAACTAATCAGCAGGAAGAAGCGATGGTTCCCGTAAAAGTATATAATGTGCAGCCTGAATCTCTTACACAATATTTAAAGTTAACCGGAACAATCAGCGCGGGGAAAGATCAGGTTTTATTCAGCAAAATTTCTGAACGGATTGAAGAGCTTTATGTAAAACCCGGAAACCGTGTAAATACAAATCAATTAATTACTAGACAGTATAATGCAGTCTTATCTCAGGGTGTTGATGCGGCCAAGGCCAATGTATCAAATGCTGAAGCCCAGTTTGAACTTTCTGAACAGAATTTTAAAAGAATAGAAAGATTGTATGATCAGCGTGCAGTTAGTACGCAGCAGTTTGAACAGGCTTCTACTCAGTTAAAAGCAGCCACCTCAGCACTTGAAGCAGCCCGGGCACAGTTCCAGCAGGCGTTAGAACAGTTTGAGAATAGTGTTATCAAAGCTCCATTCAGCGGAGTTGTTGCTGCAGTTTATGTTGAGCTGAATCAAATGGTTCCTGCCGGTCAGCAGCTTGCACAGATTATTGATCCTTCAACAATGAAATCAAAAATGAGAGTAGCAAGCAGGGATATAAATCTTATTAAAAGAGGAAAGGAAGTTGCGGTTTCAATACCATCTATTCCGGGTAAAACTTATAAAGGAAGAGTAACTTCAATTGATCAGGCTGTTGATCCTGTTTCTAAAACTCTTAAAGTTGAAGTATTAATCACAAACGCTGATGACCGTATAAAATCCGGAATGTATGGCGAGTTTATGATTCCAACAGTTTCAGTTGAACAATCTATTGTTGTTCCGGAAACAGCCCTGTTAAGTCAAACCGAGGTTCAAATCAATAAACAAACGGGAACACAGGAAACTGCAAAAAAATATTTCCTCTTTGTAGTTGAAAATCAAAGAGCAAAAATGAAAGAAGTTCAGGTCGGGTTGATTAGTAATTCGCGTGCAGAGATAACCGGAGGAATAAATTTTAATGATAAAGTTATTATAGTTGGAAATAACATTGTACAGGAAGATCAAAAAGTAAACATTATAGATTAAGGATTTTTTGTTTTATGTTGATATCACAATTTTCAATTAAAAGACGCATAACATTATTGATGTTTTATGCAATTATTCTGGCATTCAGTTTTTTTGCATTCACACAATTAAAAGTAGATTTCTTCCCGGATATACAGTTCCCAATTGCCGGTGTAATAACAAATTATCAGGGTGTTGGTCCACAGGATATTGAAAACACAGTTACCCGTCCGCTTGAAGAAGCAATATCATCTGTAAAAAATATTGAGAAGGTAAATTCACAGTCATTTACCGGCGGATCTGTTATTACGCTTGAATTTAAATACGGAACCGATATGAACCAGGCGGAAGTAGATGTAAGAAAAAATATTGACTTTGTGCAGGATATGCTACCCGATGAAGCCAGTGATCCTCTGGTCTTTGTCTTCGATCCTTCAATGAGCCCCATAATGTTTTTAAGCTTAAGCTCTCCATATCTGGGGCAATCAGAATTAAGAAATCTTGCAGAGGACAGAATTGAACCTATGCTTGAAAGAATTTCCGGTGTTGCTTCAGTGGCTACTATGGGTGGGCTTGAGAGACAGATAAATGTTTATCTGGATCCTACACAATTATCTGCTTTTAATATTTCTCCCCGCGAAGTTGCTATGGCTCTTCAAACGGGAAGAGGCATACAGCCGGGAGGTTCTTTAAAAACTAATGAAAAAACTTTCCAGTTGACTTTAATGAGTGAGTACACTTCCCTTGATCAGATAAAGAAAACAACAGTTGCAATTCGTAATGGCAAAGTTATTTATGTTGATGATGTAGCAAATGTAGAAGATGGTTTTAAAGAATCTTCAACTGAGGTCCGAGCTGATTTTGGCGAAGGCATAATGATAATTGTAAATAAGCAGTCAGATGCCAATACTGTACAAACAACTGATTATATCAGAACTGAAATACCTGAAATGCTGAAACGGCTTCCCCAGGGAACTAATATAAATGCAATCTGGGCTCAGGCTGACTTTATTACCAGTTCTGTAAATAATCTGAGAAATACGGCAGTAATTGCTTTCATCTTAGCTTTTATTATAATCTACCTGTTCCTGCGAAACCTGCGCGGCAGCATTATCATGGGTATTTCAATGCCTATCTCTGTTGTTGCAACTTTTGCTGTTCTTTATGCAAGCAACATTACACTAAACATTATTTCAATGGCAGGTCTTGCGCTGGCAATAGGTATGCTTGTAGACAATTCCATTGTTGTACTTGAAAATATTTTCAGGCACCATGAAATGGATAAAAGCAGGGCTGATTCTGCTGATGTCGGAGCTTCGGAAGTTGGTATGGCAATTACTTCATCAACATTAACTACTATAGCAGTTTTCTTGCCTGTCTTGTTTGTACCGAATATAACAGGACAGTTATTTAAGGATATGGTTCTTACTATTACTTTCAGTTTGGTTGTTTCACTTATTGTTGCACTTACACTTGTTCCAATGATGGCCTCAAATTTTCTTAAACTTGAAAGGCATGATTCTGATAGCAGGTTCGACCGGTTTAAAAGAAAACTTGGAAATAATATTGAAAAGCTTACTTCCAAATATCATAAATTATTAATGTGGGCACTCGGAAGGAAGAAAACTGTTTTAGCAGTTGTACTTGGTATGTTCGTTTTTTCGATTATTCTTGCCTCACTGGCGGGTGGTGAGTTTATGCCAAAAACAGATCAGGGTTTTATAAATCTTATTGTTGAAGCACCTTCCGGAAATCCGATTGAAAAAACCAGAGTAATTGCTTATCAGCTGGAAGATATTGTAAAAGATGTTATTAAACCTGAAGAGCTGGAAAATGTTTCTTTTATGTTTGGTACAAGAGAAGGGATAGGGGCATTCGGCACAACTGAAAGTACAGTCGAATCATTTATAAAACTAAAACCTGTAAATGAAAGAGAGAGAAGCCAGTTTGAAATTTCTGATTTAATGAGAGAAAGACTCGATAAAATTCCGGGAATTACTTACTTATTCCAGGAAGGGGGCGGCTTTAGTACTGAAAAAGCAATCGAAGTAAAAATTATAGGATTTGATATTGACGGCGGATTGAAAATTGCGGATGAAATAAAAGGGAAAATGCAAAATATAGAAGGTTTTGTTGATATAGGTATTAATATAAAGGAAACAACACCTGAACTGCAGGTTCATCTTAACTATGATATGCTTAATACCTTCCATCTAACAACATTACAGGTTGCTTCAAATATTTCAACTGCAATTCAGGGAACAGTTGTATCAAGATTACGTGAAGAGGGAGACGAATATGATATAAGAGTTCAGTTTGCTAAAAGATTCAGAGATCAAAAAGAATCTCTTGAAAGAATCCAGATTCCATTACCAACAGGAGAAATGATTTCACTTAATGAAGTTGCTGAAATAAAAGAGGAGGAAGCGGCTCCTACAATCTTCAGAGAAAATCAAAACAGGTTTGTATCAGTTGGTGCAGGTTTGTCAGGACTCGATTTATCAAAAGCAGTAACAGAAGTTGAAAGAATTATAAATGAAACACCTGTCCCATCTGAGTATCAGGTCATTATCGGAGGATCTGCTGAAGATCAGCAGGAAGCTTTCTTCTATCTGGGATTAGCTTTTTTTGCTGCTATACTTTTGGTTTATATGATTATGGCTGCACAATTTGAATCCTTAGTTGATCCATTAATCATTATGATAACCGTACCGCTTTCAGTAATTGGAGTATTTCCATTCCTGTTTATTACAGGAACTTCATTAAGTGTAATGGCTCTCGTAGGACTTGTAATGCTTGTTGGTATTGCTGTAAACAATGGAATAGTCTTAGTGGACTATATAAACAAGCAAAGAAGAAGCGGGATGGAACTTTATGAAGCGGTTGAGAAAGGCAGTATTGCAAGAATGCGTCCTGTGTTGATGACTGCTTTGACCACAATACTCGGAATGGTGCCGCTTGCGATAGAACTTGGAACAGGTTCCGAAACCTGGTCTCCGCTCGCACGTGCTGTAATTGGTGGTTTAACTGCAACAACAGTACTTACACTTGTTGTCATACCAATTATGTACATCTTGTTTGAAAGGGGTGGTGAGAGGATCAAACAATTTCTCAGAAAAAGAAAAGAATTAAGTAAAGAATAAAATTTTTATTCTAAAAATATTTGAGACCAAACTAAATTTAATTATATAATTTATACTTGTTATGAAGTTCATTACGGGTACTCGCGTTGCAAAGCGGGGTTCAGCATACTCAAAGAATTAACAAATCATAAAGCAACTGAAATAAAGATTTCTTGAATACTTGTATCTGGAAGAAATCGCTTATCCTTAATCGCTTTTGCAGTTGAGAATATTTTAACTCAAAAAAGGAGATGACACGATGAGCAAGGTTTTGATCGATGGTTTATATAAGCATCATAAAGTGGGTAAATTTCACAGTAAACACGAGAAACTTGTAGATACTTCCGGAAGCAGATTGGATGGATGTCTCTTTAGGATTAATGATTTATTGGTTTTGATAAACAAAAAATTAAGGAGATCAGAAGAAAATTGAAAACCTGGGCTTTCATATATTTCTTATTAAGGGAACGATAAAAATCTCTTCAAACATCCTTTAAATCCTTTCCCTATGTATAAAAAATAACCTGCCTGTAACAGAAGGTTTATACTCATCAAGTATTTGCGTCTGTCTTCCCGATTTTGCTAAGTTGTATGCAATAAAATTAGTAGAATATGTATTACAAAAGTTGCTTGCAATTTTAATTTAAAAAATTTATGAGAGCAATTGGAAAAACACCATTAATAAAATTGGAACGATTATCTGAACCTAACTGTGCTGAAATATATGTAAAGTACGAAGGGGGTAATCCTACTGGAAGTATGAAGGACAGAATGGCCCTCTCAATGATTGAAGGAGCTGAAAGAAGAGGAGACCTCAAACCTGGGGGAACAGTGGTAGAATATACAGGTGGAAGTACGGGAAGTTCTTTGGCAATGGTATGTGCAAATAAAGGCTACCATTCACACTTCATATCTTCAGATGCTTTCGCAGAAGAAAAACTTCAGACAATGAAAGCATTTGGAGCTGATCTCGAAATAATTCCAAGTGAAAATGGTTTGATAACCGCAAAACTTATTGACTCATTGGTTAAGAAGGCGAAGGAATTAAGCAAAGCTCCAAATACTTTCTGGACTGATCAGTTCAACAATGTTGACAACAGAAATGCATATCATAATATGGCAAGAGAGATTTTAAATGTTCTTGGAAATAGTATTGATGAATTTATAATGGGAGTTGGAACAGGCGGGTGCTTTTCCGGAAATGCAGAAATGTTTAAAAATAAAATCCCAAATATCCGATGCATCGCTATTGAACCATTGAATGTACGTACTCTTTCGGGTGGTGACATATCAGGCACTCACAAATTAGAAGGAATTGGAGCAGGGTTTGTGCCGTCTATATGCAGGTTAGATCTGGCCGATGAAATAATATCTGTATCAGATGAAGATGCATACAAAACTGCAAGAGAGTTGGCAAGATTGGAGGGAATATTTGGAGGAACCACATCAGGGGCAAATGTGTGGGCAGCAATTCAAAGGGCAAGAATAATCGGGGCAAGGAAAAAAATTGTAACAATTGTTATTGATTCAGGATTAAAATATCTAAATGGAGATTTATATCGATAAAAAAACACTTCAGCAGTTTAACAAAAGGCGGAGGTAAACAATCTGTAGTGTTAGCGTTACATAAATGAGCCCTACTTTACTCCGCTTATACAAAATAATTGGCCGCCCTGTTGAATAGACTCTTAACTAACTCAATGATTCCTGGTTTATGACCTAAATTTGAAATTAAAAAATGTAGAACCCTGATTCTCTTTTATATTACCAAACCTGATATTAGGAACAAGGTTTGTTATACAATACTTAAAAATTTTCAATTAATTTCTTCAACTCAGTAGATTGCTTATAGAATTCCTGCAAATTAAGTTCTTTTAAGAAAACCATACCATGCGCTGCCCTTACCCTTGGAACATCGTGGGTAAGAAAATAATCTTTACCAAGACAAGTTCTTATTGTTTGATACTGCTCAACCTGGATTTTCTGAGCAAGCCTGCTGAAAGGTCCGTCAAATTCATAGCTTGGAAAACTTGCAGATTTTTGTGAACCATAGCTGTTCATAAAAATATTATCAAGGATTGCCATTGAGTTTAAGCTTACCGGGATATAGATATTTGCTTCCGCAGGATGAAAACGGTACCAGACATTTCTATAACCCCAGATTTTAATGTTTGAATTACCCGTTTCTTTTTCATAAAGTTTCAAAGCTTCACTAGTTGCCTGGAGAACTTTGTAATGAGTATCAGGCCCGCTTCCCTCAGGATCTAATGCAACAGTAATAATAGTAGGATTCACTTTTTTTAATAATTCCAGAACAGGCAGTACGTCCCTATTAATTTCAGGTGTTTCTGTAAAAATTTCTCCCTGGTAAAAACCCAACCGCAAATGAGGGACACTTGAACAATTAAAGCCAAAGTATTTCCAGACAATCTCTTCTTCCCATTCCCGCAGCATTCCTTTTAATTTCTGAACATGAGGAATATCTTTCTTTCCCGGATATTGAGTTGAAAAATAATTTATAAGCTCATCAACCCTGTCTTCGAGATAGTTCAGGTTATCCTCTTCATAGATTTCAATTATATTTCTCAGCATTCTTCTGGATATTGCTTCTATCTTCATCGTTTTATGATGCCCTGCCAAACCATCAAGATACAGATTAACATCGCGGTTTTTTCCTTCAACAAAAGAAGGATCGAAATACTGTCCGGAAAACCTCGTTCTGAATTCGTTATTCCCTAAAAGCTGTTTGAGATCCCTCAGTAATTCTAGCATATAAGAATTAGTTACTGCAGTAAATCCGCTTGTTAATGTTGCAAAGATATGTTTGTTGTTAGGATTTCGAACAAGATGGTTTATAAACGGCAGGTAACCAAGCATAATATCATCATGATGTGGACCGGAATGAAGAAATGCTTCATTATCAAAAAACTTCATACCATATTCTAATCTTTTTAATATTTCATTATAAATTGATTTGCCGATTTCACTTGCAGTTTGTTTTGTCTTTTTAAGTATAAGTTTTCCAAATCTATCCGATTTATAATCCTCATCCGTCAGCTCGAGAAGAGATTTATTTTTTGCAACACAAAGATTTATTACAGCACGTTCAACAGATGATTGCGAAATATTTTCCTCTGTCTCAACATCCCTGTATCTTCGTTCAAGCAATCTTAATGCTGCACCATTTGTAAGATAGAAGCGGGCATTTTCTAATTTTTGAAGCACTGTTGCAGGAAACTGGTTAGCCGGAGAATTCTCAATAGAATCTCTTGTAATATTTGCTTTTGCCTCACCTGCAGCAATTATAATTGCCACTGCATCTTTATTATAGGTAATAGTTTCAAGCCCGATTGTAATAACCAGCCTGTTTCTTGCAATCTCAATTCCGCCAAGGTCTGTTGATGCTGCGGCTTGTGTTTCATAGTTTGTGTATATTAATCGTGTAGTTGAGAAGTGGTCACTCCCTTTTATATTAAATCCAATATGTCCATCAGGCCCGATTCCTCCAAGGAAAAAACCAATGCCCCCCATCTCCCGGATTTTCTTTTCATAGTTTGTACAAAACTCATCAACCATTTCAATAGTCTGCTGCTGAAGTCTCTCGGTGCGAATACTTGCAAATCTTGTTCTTAATGAAAGATCAACAACTTTACCCGGAAAGATTTCATCAAGGGGAAGATTTTCTGCTGTGCCTATTTCATTAATATTTATGAAAAGGGCAAGCTTTTTATTCAGATTTAAATTGTTGAAATAATATTTCTGAATATAATAGTAAAAGCTGTTATGCTGAAAAGAATCAATAGGGTAGAATTCGTCAATCTGAACAAATCTTAATTTATCAAGTGAAGGTTTCAATTTATGATCGATGCCGACCATTTTTAATTCCTGCTGAATATCAGATTTATCCCACTCCTTAATAATCTTAGCAACCCATTTAATGAAGTGTTCCGGAGTCTTACCGGTTGGTAATGAAATAACTCCATCAGGGTTCTGTTGAACCCATTCAATAAATCTTAATGCTGTAAGTTTGCCAAGCTCAGGGAAATTACTAACCTGGATTATCGGGATTTTTTCAGTCGGCTGATAAAATAGTTCTCTACGTGATTTTTCTAAATAGTATTGTTCAACCTTTGAGAGCATTTAATAATTCTTTCTAAAAGAAAATATAATAGTAACAAAAATAACTTTTATTATCATTGCAGTCATACAAAATAAATATTATTGCTAAGCATAAATTTTCTCTTTAATAAAATTATTTAATTAAAGTTGCTTTTTTAGTTAACAAATATTTTCCAGCTTTTAATTGATAGAAATAAACGCCGCTTGAAAGGTTACCAGCATTAAAATACACTTCATACTCACCTGCGGGGTTTTCTTCATTAACAAGTGTTATAATTTCATTTCCTAAAACATCAAATA
>Ga0105107_10001445_pt1 | contig 15331 bp, 14 predicted proteins | sample PPLLaktember2015_6_FD_79335 | JGI IMG/M metagenome (GOLD analysis project Ga0105107, IMG submission 79335) | Freshwater sediment microbial communities from Prairie Pothole Lake near Jamestown, North Dakota, USA - PPLs Lake P8 Core (1) Depth... | ecosystem: Environmental > Aquatic > Freshwater >...
GCAGAAACAGTGTGAATCCGCCTGAGTGCCAGGCGGCGATCGCCCAGCTACAGACATGCAACCAATAGCGAGCCGGCGCATCCCGCGAGAGGCGCGCACATCCGGCTTCACGATACTCGAGCTCGCGATCACCCTGTCGATCCTGGCGGTGCTCGCCGTGGGCATACTCGTTCCGTTCGTGGCGCAGGTCTCGCAACGCAAGATCGCGGACACCGAGCGGATTCTGGAACAGGCGAAAGAAGCGTTGCTCGGCTACGCGACCGCGACAGGACGATTGCCTTGTCCTGCGACGGCGGCGAGCAACGGCTTCGAGAGCTTTGCCGGCGGCGGCGACATGACGAACGGTAACTGTACGCTCACCGGTACGCATTTCATCGGTTTCCTGCCCGCCGTGACGCTCGGCTTCACGCCTATCGATGCGCAAGGCTATGCGATCGACGGCTGGGCGACCCTGCAGAATCGCATCCGGTATGCCGTGGCGAACCAGACCGTGAACGGAATCGCCAATCCGTTCACGAGCACCGACGGCATACGCAACGCCACTGCGGCGGCCGTCGCGGGCGCCGGGCTGTTGTACGTGTGCGGCAGCGCTGCCTCGTCGAACGATCCCGACGTGCATTGTGGCCCCGGGGCTGTGGGCACCGGCGGCTCGCGCACGCTCACCGCCAACGCGCCGGCCGTCATCTGGTCTGCCGGAGCCAACGCCGCGACGGGCGGCACGGGCGCCGACGAGGCGCAGAACCCGAACCAGAACGGTGGCAGTGCCGACCGTATCTTCGTGAGCCGCACCATCACCAACATCGGCGGCAACGAGTACGACGATATCGTCACCTGGCTCGCGGTGGGCAACCTGGTGAGCCGCATGGTGCTCGGCGGGCAACTACCGTAGCCCGCCGCGAAACCTCACATTCCAGTAGATTTGCCAGTGTGCGCTGGCGCGGATATATTGGCGCGAGTCCCACACACCACGCCGTCAACAAGCACCAGCGGGATTTCGCCTTAAGCGCGTCGCATTCGCCGTTCCTCAAGCTCGAGAGCGAGGGGAGGTCGTGTGAGCAACGGGCCGCTGTTCGCGACCGGCACGTTCATCTGGGGGCTGGCGGCGATCTGCCAGCTTCATCGCCGACCCTTTGCGCCTGAGCTCGTCCTTCAGCAGTTCCCGCCGCCCTACGACACGCACTCGCTGCACGACGCCGCCGCGGCGCTCAAGCTGAAAAGCGGCCTGCGCGCGGTACCGGTCTCCCAGCTCGGGCGGCTGCCCGCGCCTTTCCTCGCTGTCCTCGCACCGACGCCCGGGACCGAAACGCCCGCCCCCGCGTCCGCCCCGAACGCGCCCGGCCGCAATGGCCTCGCCGTCGTGCTTCAGTGTGACGCGAGCCAGGTGCTTTGCATGACGCAGAGCGCGGCGGCGCCGAGCTCGGTCCCGCTGGGTGAGTTCGGCGCGGCCTACGTCGGGATCGTGCTCCTGTGCACGCCGGAGGCTGCCGCGGCGACCTCCGCAGATGCCGCTGCCAAAGCGCCGCGCGAATTCGGCTTCGAGTGGTTCGTGCCGGAGCTCATGAAGCACAAGTCGATCTGGCGCGACGTGCTGCTCGCTTCGCTCGCGATCCAGCTCGTCGCGCTCGCCGCGCCGCTCTGCACGCAGGTCATCATAGACAAGGTCGTCGTGCACCAGACGCTGAACACGCTCATGGTGATTGCGATTGCGCTTGCCATCTTCCTCGTGTTCAACGCGGCCATGAGCTGGGTCCGGCAGTATCTGGTGATCCACACGGGCAACCGCGTCGACGCCGTGCTCGGCACGCGCACGTTCGAGCACCTGCTCGCATTGCCGCTGCGCTACTTCGAGCACCGGCCGACGGGCGTCCTGGTCGCGCGGCTGCACGGCATCGAGACGATACGGGAATTCGTGAGCGGCGCCGCGGTGTCGCTGATACTCGACCTGCCGTTTCTTTTCATTTTTCTCGCGATCATGTTCTTCTACAGCTGGCTCCTGTCGCTGATCACGCTCGCCATCCTCGCGGCGATCGTCGTTCTCAGCATCGCGATCGTGCCGGCGATCCGCGCGCGCATCGACGAGCAGTTTCTGCTGGGCGCGCGCAACACCGCGTTCCTGACCGAGTACGTGTCCGGAGTCGAAACGGTGAAATCGCTGCAGATGGAGCCGCAGCTCGCGACGCGCTTCGGCGGACTCCTTGCGAGCTACCTCGACGCGGGCTTCAGGACGCGCCAGCTTTCGAATACGTACGGCGTGGCCGCGAACGCGCTCGAGCAGCTCCTCACGCTGTCGGTCTTGTGCGTCGGCGCGTGGCTCGTGATGCAGAACACGGGCTTCACGGTCGGGATGCTCGTCGCGTATCAGATGTTCGCAAGCCGGCTGTCGCAGCCGATGCTGCGCCTCGTCGGTTTGTGGCAGGAATTCCAGCAGGCCGCCATCGCCGTGAAACGGCTGGGGGACGTCATGAACGCGCCGGTCGAGCCGTACTCGCTCCTGCCCAGCCGCGCCGCGTCGGGCGATGCGAGCGTGGAGGTGGTCGACGTGAGCTTCCGCTACTCGGACGACCTGCCGTACCTGTACGAGCGATTGAATCTCAAGGTCGCGGCGGGCACCTGCATCGCGATCATGGGACCTTCGGGCTGCGGCAAGAGCACGCTCGCCAAGCTCCTGCAGGGTTTCTACATGACGACCGGCGGGCAGATCAAGGTCGGCGGCCGCGACATCAGGCATCTCGCCGCGAACGAGCTGCGGCAGTGCTTCGGCGTCGTTCCGCAGGAGACCGTGCTCTTCTCGGGGACGATCTACGACAACCTCGTCGTCGCGAATCCGCACGCGAGCTTCGATCAGGTGATCCAGGCGTGCAGAATGGCCGGAATCCACGACACCATCGAGCGGCTTCCCGAAGGCTACCAGACGCGGATCGGCGAGCACGGCGTGGGCCTCTCCGGTGGGCAGCGGCAGCGCGTCGCGATCGCGCGCGCGCTGCTCAAGCGTCCGAAGATCCTGATCTTCGACGAGGCGACGAGCGATCTCGACCAGCGCACGGCGGAGGATTTCGCAAAGACCATCAATCAGCTCAGGCGGCGCGTGACGCTGGTCTTCATCTCGCACCAGTTGCCCCGCGGCCTGCACGTGGATCAGGTGATTACGCTGGGTGAAGCGCGGGCCTCCCGCGCGTCCGGGCAGGACGCATGAACGACAGAGCCGCCGACGCGCTCGAGTTCGCACCGGCCATCGTGCGTATCGAAGACGGGCGTCCGGCGCCGCTGCCGCGCGCGGTCCTGTATCTCCTCATGGCGCTCGTCGTGGCGGTATTCGCATGGGCGTGCTTCGGCATGCTCGACATCGTGGCGGTGAGCGCGGGCAAGCTCGTACCCCAGAGCTTCGTGAAGATCGTGCAGCCGGCGGAAGCCGGCATCGTGCGCGAGATCCTGGTGCGCGAAGGTGACGCCGTGGACGAAGGGGCGGTTCTGGTGCGCATGGACACGCGGCTCTCGGAAGCGGATGTGCGCACCCTGCACGCCGAGCTCGCGCGCAAGCGGCTGCAGCTGCGGCGCATCGATGCCGGGCTCGCCGGCGCGCCCCTGAGGCGCGCACGCGACGATCCGCCGGAGCTCTACGCACAGGTCGAAGAGCAGCATCGCGCACACACGCGTGCGTATCGCGCCGCGCTGGGCGCGGAGCAGGCGCTGCGGGCGCGCGCGGAGCACGACCTCGGCAGCGCCACCGAGATCGAGGCGAAGCTCACGCTCACCGCGCCGATCTACCGCGAGCAGGCGAGCGCGTGGGACAAGCTCGCGCGCGAAGGTTTCGCCGGGAGGCTCCTCGCGCTCGACCGGAAGCGCATGCACATCGAGGCCGAGCAGGAGCTGAGGGCACACCGCCGTAACATCGAGAGTCTCAGAGCGACGGTGCTGCAGGCGGAAAAGCGCATCGCCCAGATCGAATCGAATTACCGCCAGCAGTTGCATAACGAGCGCGCAGAAGCGCACGCGCAGTATCAGAAGCTGCAGCAGGAGTGGGAAAAGCAGCAGCACCGGCATTCGCTCCTCGAGCTGAAGGCGCCCCAGGCGGGAATCGTGAAGGACCTCGCAACGCACACGCAGGGCACGGTTCTCGGCCCCGGAACGGTGGTGCTCACGCTGGTGCCGCAGGACGAGCCGCTCGTCGCAGAGGTGTGGGTAACGAACGCGGACGCGGGTTTCGTCCAGCCGGGTCAGAGCGCCCGGGTGAAAATCGCGGCGTATCCGTTCCAGAAATACGGACTCGTCGTCGGCACGATCGAGCAGATCAGCGCCGACGCCCAGGACCGGCCGGCTCCGCCCGAAGGCACGACGAGGCCGCTCTCGGAGCTCGCGTACCGGGCCCGCGTGCGGCTGGCCGGGGACCACATCGCCGCCGACGGGCGGCGCCTGAAGCTCGTGCCGGGGATGGCCGTGACGGCCGAGGTGCATATCGGGCGCCGCACCGTACTCGAGTATCTGCTCTCGCCGATACAGAAAGTCGCTGCGGAAGCGGCGCGCGAGCGCTGAGCCCCGCGCCCGAGGACGGCTAGCTGGGGACCGAGGCCTCTTCGGCGTGCAGCTCCTGCGTGCGCATGAGTTGGGGGGCGGGGGCGGGCTCGTGCTCGGCAGGGTGCTGCTCGTGGACCTGCGCCTTCAGAAGGTGTGAGGGATGGAACATGACGACGCGCCGCGCCGAAACCGGAATCATCTCGCCGGTTTTGGGATTGCGCCCGGGCCGGCTGTTCTTGTTGCGCAGACAGAAGACGCCGAAACCCGAGAGCTTGACCGTCTCGCCTTTCTGAAGCTCGGTCGAAATCTCCTCGAAAAACGCCATCACGATCTCGGCGGCCTCTCGCTTGTTCACGCCGAGGTTTTCGTGCAGCAGCGTCGCGAGATCGGCTTTGGTGACGGTCATGGACCCTCCGGGCGGTAGAGCGAGAGTGATTTCCCATTCTCTACAAGCTTGGAGGGCGAAGCAAGTGCCCAGCACCCGGTGAGACGCCGCGCGCCGCGTAACGTGATCGAAGTGCTTGACTGCATCGCGCCCTTGCACTAAATGCCCCGCGCTTCGCGTTCACTCGCGTCACGTCGCGGACGTGCCGGCGAGCGAGCGCACGACTCGCGCGGCAATCGACACCGCAATGATTGCTCGCCGCTGTCACAACTTTCGCATGCGTCGTACGCGATACGCCCACGCCGGACCGCGAACGCGTGCGCCGCGTGCTCGGGTCGGCGCTCGCCGATTGCACGCCGGGGGAGGGCGGTCAGCAAAGCTGTGCCAGCGGGCGCCTTCGCGACTCGGCGAGCGGCGATGCAAGCACTGCCGGCGGCCAAGAAAAAGGGCGCCGCGGCGCCCTTTTTCTCGATCCCCCGCAAAAGTCCCGTGCTTCAGCCTTTCGAAGCGCGGCGCGCGCGCCGGCCGGCCTTCGTGTCGTCGGTCGCGCCGCCGGTCGTCGCCGACGAGCTGCCGGCGCCGGTGGCACTGGAGCTCGCGCCCGCGCCTGCTGCTGGGAGCAATGCGCGTACCCGAGCAACGAATCTATGGCGTGCGCGCTTTCAGCATGCGCTCTATCGTGGCGTCGATGACGACGCGGCGCGCCTCGCGCTCGAACTCGCGCAGGTGCGCGTCGGCCCTGTCGCGAGCGTATTGTTTTTCGTCGGCGGTGCGTGCGTTGTAGGCGAAGTTGGCATTGGTGGCGCTGCGGTAGGCGTCCCACGCAGTCCAGCAGCGCCCGTGCGCTGCCGTTGCGATATCGTCCGCACTCGCCGGGCTCTTCGCGTCCTTCTCGGCCTCGCGCGTCAGACACTCGAGGTAAGCGTCGCCCGCGCCGGTCATGCGCGCCGCATGTTCGGGGGATTCGCGGCCCGGGAACTGCGCGCATCCAGCCGCCGTCACGAGGCACGCGAGCTGCAAGAATGTTGCTGGTTTCATGGCTTCATCTCCGATCGATTTGCAAACGCTGTGCCTCGGCCGAGAAGGCGTCACCGTACTGCGGGCGCCGCCGGGCCGGCCCGCCCCGCACGCCCGTGCTTTTCCGCCGCGGCCTGGAGTATCGCAGGCAGACCGCGCGGGTCTATCGGCTTGACGAGGTGGTGACACGCAACTTGTCGGTCTCCTGACCCAGCCGGTCACGGCTACCAGCACGAGAGAGCCGCTGCGCTGGTTCTCACGAAGCTTGCGCGCCAGGTCGTAACCGCTCATGCCGGGCAGCCCGATGTCCAGGAAAGCGACTGCGGGCTGAAAAGCTTCCGCCGCGCGCAGGCCGCCGATTCCCTCGTGCTCCACGCGCACTTCGTTGCCGAGATCCCTGAGTATCATGGCGAAGCTGGTCGCGAAATCCTGGTTGTCGTTCGTGCGCGAGCGTCGCCAGGAACTGGTCCTTCATACGGTCGGTGGTAAGGAGCGCGTCGGAGCGCCGGCCGATCTCCGCGAGCATGTTGAAGGCGTCGACGAGGTAGCCGATCTCGTCGGTGGTCTTCGTCACGCGCAGGGAAAAGTCGCGCCGCTCGAGCACCTGGTGCGCGACGTCGGTGATGTCCCTGATCGGTTTGGTGATCGCCCGCTGCAGCCAGGCCGAGGTGAGCAGCGCGGCGAACATGCTGAGGACCATCACGATGCCGAGTATGCCCAGGTAATCGGCGAGCCGCTCGGTGAGCTCGTAGCGCGCGCGGATGTATACCGTGGCTCTCTGGCGGCCGTTCTCGGTGATCGGATGGAAGAGCACGATCCGGTTGCGCTCCAGCCGCGGCGCGTTGCCCGCGGGCGCGGGCGGCGGCGCCGCCTCGTCCGTGCCCTCGCGTCCGTAGCTCGCGAAAGGCAGCCCGTGCTCGTCGTAGATCGCGGCGGCGAGTATGGCGGGCCGCACCCGCAAGAGGTCGAGGTTCTCGCGGGCCGCCCGCTTGTCATCGAAGGCGACCGCCGCGATGCTCGAGCGCCCGAGGATCTCGGCCTGCGTCGTGAGGTCCGCAATCCAACGCTCGTGGTATGTCCGCAAGTCGTACACCACCAGCGCCGCGACCGCGACAACGAGTGCGACGCCAGTCGTGGCGAGCATCAGCACGAGCAGTTTGGTGCGGACCGAGCGCTGGAGCCGCGAGAGCATCACGGGTTTCCGCGCCGCACGTCCAGGGCGACGGCGAAAATCCGCACGCGCGCAAAGCGCACCCCGCGGCGCGCAGAGCCGTTAGTGGTCAGCTTTCCTCCCCTGGGGACGGCGGGATCTGGTTTCAGGAAGGCCAGTCCGCGACGAGAGGCGAATTCTGGTAAGGGGGCGCATGCGGCGCGCGCCGTCGACGTGTCGCCCGGTCGCGCGCACAACTCGATCGCTCCGACCACGTGTTGCGCATACGAGCGCATGCGTCATGACATCGTCCTTACCCCCGCAAAAATCGTTGCGAAATCCGCGTGCTGTCCGTATAGTGCAAAAAACCGGGCGCCCCGGGGCGTAGCAGGGCCGGAGCAAGGCCCGCAGGGATCGGAGGATCGATCAACGCCGGGTGGGGCAAGTGAAGAACGGGCGACCGCTGGGATGGGAGGTTAGAACGTAAGATGAACATAAACCTCGTGCTGGCTACCGGCCTCGCGTACGCACTCATCGGCGCGCTCATCATGTTTCTCTCGCACCGCTCGCTCTATCTCAAAGCCACAAGAATCGTCGCCGGATATCCGAAGGTCCTGGCAGCGCTGCGGGCGCAGCGCCACGACGGGCGCTTCGGACTGATCGTTCTTCTCTGCGGCAACGCGCTTCAACTGCTTGCCGCCTTCGGCTATACCGTGCCGGCGGCTCACTGGCGGGTTCCCGTCTGCGCAGTTCTCGCGCTGATCGCGGTGTACGCCGTGCGCCGCGTGCTGCTTGCGCGGAGCGTGGTCGCGCGTCCGGTCTCGCGGCCCCGTGTGGCGGCGACGCCGGTGCGGCGCGTGTATGAGACGCGGCGCTCGATGATCCTGCTCGAAGCCGCGCGCGTCGAGGCGGAGAACCGCCGCGCGCGCGAGCTCGCGAAAGGCCCGCGCGACAGGAGCGTGGTCTACGTCGGACAGGAGTCGGAATGCCGCTGGTGGAGCGACCGCTTCGGCGTCGCGCCCGAGGCGCTCAGAGACGCGGTGCGGCAGGTCGGCCCGATGGTAAAGGACGTCGAGCGTCACTTCTCCGTGAAGTCGCGCCGGGCGGGCTACGCGCTGGCCGCGTAACGCCTTGCGCGGTGCGCCCGGGCCGAAAGCCGGGTTAGGCTCGAATTCGATTGTTTCAGGTTGGCGGCGCGAAGCCGCGCGACTTCGACGCGCGCAGCGCGCGTCCGCGCGCCTGCGCCCTGCGGCTGCGCGCGCCTGGATCAGGTGGAACGTAGCCGTACCGCACGGCATCCGCAATGCACTCGTCGAGAGCGGCAAAATTGCGCGCGCTCTCGGTCACCTCAAAGCGCTCGGCGCGCCGCCAGATCCAGCTCTCGTCGTAGCGCTGAAGAAAATCCCAGGCCAATGGACCTCCCCTCGGAAGCTCAAGCGTGCTGTGAGTACCCGCGTTCGGATTTGTCGCGATTTTCGTGCATCGTGTCGTAGCGCGAAGCGCGGGTCAACAGAAAAACTTTGACGCGCGCAAAAAGAAATCACTTGCAAGTCGGGCGCTCAACGTTGCAGCCGTTCGCAAGACCATCTCGGCAGCGCGCTGGACATGAGTCCGTGTCTGGAGCCGCTCCTTGCCATGACCCGCGTGCTACAATCGGCCGTGTTTTCTCTTGCCTTTCAGAGCATGCAGCGACCTGATCGACAAGCACAACATATCGATCCGCGCTGCAGCGCTATCCCATGCGCATCCTGGTGAGCAACGACGACGGCTATTTCGCGCCGGGGATCAGCGTGCTTGCCGAAGCGCTCGCGAGCTGTGCCGAAGTGACGGTGGTCGCGCCCGAGCGCGACCGCAGCGGCTCCAGCAATTCGCTGACCCTCGACCGCCCGCTCACCGTCAGGCGCGCTCCCAACGGATACATCTACGTGAACGGCACGCCGACCGATTGCGTGCACCTGGCCGTGACAGGGCTCCTCGACGAATTGCCCGACGTCGTCGTCTCCGGCATCAACTACGGCGCGAACATGGGCGACGACACCCTGTACTCCGGCACGGTCGCCGCTGCCACCGAAGGGTTTCTCCTGGGTATCCCGTCGATCGCCATTTCGCTCGTCGCCGAAGGCGGGGGCCATTTCGCAACGGCCGCGCGCATCGCGTGCGACCTCGTCGAGCGCTTCCGCTCGCATCCGCTCACCCAGCCGGTGCTGCTCAACGTGAACGTGCCCGATGCCGCGTACGAGGCGCTGCCCGGCATGGTGGTGACGCGCCTGGGCAAGCGGCACAAAGCCGAGCCGGTGGTGAAATCGACGACTCCGCGCGGCGAAGTCGTCTATTGGGTCGGCGCGGCCGGTGGCGCGCAGGATGCCGGGGAGGGCACCGATTTTCATGCCGCCGCGGCGGGCCTGGTATCCGTCACGCCGCTGCAGGTCGATCTCACGCGTTATGCGCAGCTGCAGACCGTGAGCGAGTGGCTGGGACCCGGAGCGCTGCGGTGAGCGGCCAGCACAGCGGTATCGGCATGACGTCCCAGCGCACGCGCATGCGCATGGTCGAGCGCCTGCGCGAGCAGGGTATCCGGGACGAAGTGGTGCTGAGCGTGCTGGGTGAAGTGCCGCGTCATCTTTTCGTGGACGAAGCGCTCGCGAGTCGCGCTTACGAAGACATCTCGCTTCCGCTCGGATTCGGCCAGACGATCTCGAGCCCGTATACGGTCGCACGCATGACCGAGCTCGCGCGGAGCGGCGGGGCTATCGACCGAGTGCTCGAGATCGGGACCGGCTGCGGCTACCAGGCCGCGGTGCTCTCGCGCATTGCGAAGGAAGTCTATTCGATAGAGCGCCTGGCGCCGCTGCTCGCGAAAGCGCGCAAGCACTTCCGCGAGTTGAAGGTGTCCAACGTGCGTCTGCGCCACGCCGACGGCAACGCGGGCATGCCCGAAGTGGCGCCTTTCGACGCGATCGTGATGAGCGCGGCCGCGACTCACGTGCCCCGCGGGCTCCTCGATCAGCTCATGGTGGGTGGTAGAATGATTTTGCCGATGTCGAAAGGCGGCGAGCAGCGGCTTTACATGATCGAGCGCTCCGCGCATGGGTTCGCCGAAAAGAAAATGGACGTGGTGAAGTTCGTCCCGTTGCTTCCAGGCGTCGCCTGAACGCCGTGCGCCTCCCGCTCGCAACCCTGCTGCAGATCATCGTCGCCCTGGTCGTAGCGGGCTGCGTTTCCACGCGGCCCGCGCCGGTATCGGAACGTACGCCTCCGCCGCGCAAGGCCGCGCCTGCCGCGCCGGTCGTCGCGGCCAAGCCTGCGCCCCCCGTGAGACCGGCTGAAGCCAAAGGCGACACGTACACGGTGAAGCCGGGCGACACGCTCTACAGCATCGCGCTCGAGCACGGCCTCGACTACCGCGAGCTCGCGATCTGGAACGGCATCGACAACCCGAGCGCGCTGCGCGTCGGACAGCAATTGCGGGTCATCCCGCCGGCGAGCGCAGTCGTCACCGCCCCTCTGAAAGGCCCTTCCGGCACGGTCCAGGCGACGCCTCTGGGCGGCGCGCCGGCCGCATCTCCATCCGCGTCACCGGCAGCGCCCGCGCCGCCTGGGTCCGCCGTCGTCATAACCGAGCCTCGCGGCGTGCGCGTTCCTTACTCCGACCAGGCGCTGGCGCAAGTGGGCAAACCGGATGCGGCGGCAGCGCCCGCGCCGCGTGCCGAGGCCCCGCGTGCGGACGGCCCCGGCGAGGCTGCGCGAGGTCCCGACGATCTCGACTGGTCGTGGCCGGTGAAGGGCACAGTCATCGGTACTTTCAACGACAGCACGAGCAAAGGCATCGCGATCGCCGGCAAGCCCGGCCAGCCCGTGCTCGCGAGCGCGCCGGGGCGCGTCATCTTCAGCGGCACGGGCATCCGCGGATTCGGCAAGCTCATCGTCATCAAGCACAACAACACTTACCTCAGCGTCTACGCCCACAACAGCGAGCTTTCGGTGAAGGAGGGCCAGAACGTCGCCAAAGGCCAGAAGATCGCCGAAATGGGGAGCACCGACGCCGACCGCGTGAAGCTGCACTTCGAGATCCGCCGCTTCGGAAAACCCGTAGACCCGATGAAGCTCCTGCCCGCCGGCTGAGCGTGCTGCGCACGCGCAGAGGTTCAGTGTTTAATGTTTAGTTTTTAATGTTGCGTGTTGAGTGTGTGCGCTTTTTCACTGAACATTAAGCACTCAACATTGAACACTGAACATTCTTCAAGGTTTGAACTCCCTCGCGAGCTGCTGCAGGCGCGCCACGTGCTGCGCACCGGACTCCCCGGCGTAGCGCAGTCTCACGTAGAGCACGGTGAAGGGGCGCACGACATTTTCCAGGTCCGGCCGCAGGCGGCCCACGCGCTCGGCGAACGAAAGCGGTCCTTCGTCCGGCTCGCGCACGATGCCGCGCTCGCGCAGCTTCGTGCAGAAAGCGAGATAGGCGAGCATCACCGGGTCGCGCACCCGCACGCGCAGCCGGCGCAGCGTGAAGATCGCGAGCACCAGCGTGAAAACACCGGTCAGCGTGAGGAGCAGCGCAGCGAGTGTGCGCCACGTGGCGTCGTCGAGCCCGACGCGCGTGAGCAGCGCGCGCTGCCGTTCGGGCGTGTATCCGAGCACCCACTGGTTCCACGTGTTCGCGAGCGAATCCCAGGTGAGCCTCATCTCGCGCAGCAGCGGATAGTCTCCGCGCATGAACAGCGGCAGCGTGCTCCCGCTGCCGACCGCGGCGCTGATGCCCTGTTCGACTCGCGCCGGTGAAACTGCCGCGGTGGGGTCGACTCGCACCCATCCTGCGTCCTTCATCCAGACCTCGGTCCAGGCGTGGGCATCGGCCTGGTGCACGATGAGATAGTCGCCGATCGGATTGATCTCGCCGCCGAGGTAGCCGGTAACGACGCGGGCAGGGATGCCCGCCGCGCGCATGACCACGGCGAAAGCCGACGAGTAGTGCTCGCAGAATCCGCTGCGGGCGCTGAAAAGAAACTCGTCCACCGCGTGCTCGCCGAGGAGCGGGGGGCTCAGCGTGTAGGCGAAGCCTTCGCGGCTGAAGCGCGCGAGCAGCGCCTGGATCAACTCGCGGTCGTTGCGGTGGCGCGTCCGCAGCTCTTTCGCGTAAGCGAGCGTGCGCGGGTTGAAGCCGGGCGGCAGCTGCAGCGCGCGATCGAGGACTTCCTCGCTCTCGACGACACCGTAGGTGTAGTCGAGGAAAGAGACCATGTCGTAACGCACCCTCGACGTGACCGGTCTCGCGGAGACGAGCTGAAGATCGGACGTCGCAACGGCGCGAGGCGGGAGCTTCCCCGGCAGATCGAGCGCGAACAGCCAGTTCTTGCCGTGCGGCTCGACCGTGACGGTGTATTCCACCGGGAAAAAGGTGGTGTCGAACTGCGGTGCCGCGAGCGTAGGGCGCGGCGCACGCCAGGTGCGGCCGTCGTAATCCCACAGCACCGGACCACGCCAGTACATGCGGTTGACGGGCGGCATGGGCGACTTGAAGACGGCGCGGAACGCGACCGCTTCTGAGAGCGTGAGATTGCTCAGGCTTCCCGGCGACATCGTGTCCGAAAGCCCCGTGGTTCCGCGGTTCGCGTCGGAGGGAAGGCCCCACAGCGGGCCCTGCACGCGCGGAAAGAAGACGAACAGCACCAGCATGAGCGGCACCGACTGCGCCAGCAGCGCCCCCGCCGTGCGCAGCTGATGCGTGCTCCCGCGCGGCTGCGTCGAATACTGGATCCCGATCATGCTAGCGGTGATGACCCACACGCAGGCGAGCATGTAGATCGCCGTCGGTATGGTCTGGGAATAGAGGAAGTTCGTGATCACCAGGAAATAGCTGAGAAAGATGAGCAGCATGCCGTCGCGCACGGTGCGCATCTCGAGAATCTTCAGCGTGAGCATGACCACCAGCAGCCCGACGCCTGCGTCGCGGCCCAGGATCGTGCCGTAGTGCAGGTAGACGGCGGAGGTGCTCAACAGGACGACGATCAGCAGAAAGGCACGGTGCGGAAGCTGCAGGCGCGCGCGCGCGAGATAGAGCCGCCAGCCGATCAGCGTGATGACGAGCAGCGTGAGCCACCACGGCAAGCGCTGGGCGTGCGGGGCGGCGACCATCACCAGCGCCGCAGTGAGCCACAGTGTCTGGCGCAATGAGAGGGCCGCGAACATCACGGCGCCCCGTCGCGCGGCGCGCTGCGGCCCGCGGCGCCGGGGTCGAAGAGCGCGAGCGCTTCGAGGCAGCGTTCCCTGTGCGCTTCGCCCATGCCGAACGCGATGCGCGTACCCGGAAGCTCGAGGCCGTAAGCGAGACCGCTCGCCTCGGCATCGAGCACCCAGCGCGCGAGGCGCGAAAGCCTCTCTTCGATGCCGAGACCGGGCGGAAGCAGGTCGAGCGCGAGCCAGAGCTCGGCGCTGCTGCGGCCGACGAACTGCTTGGTGAGCAGGCCCTGGCCCCGCGCAGCCGCTTTCCAGGCGATGCGCCCGGGGGAATCGCCCGGGTAATACTGACGCAGTCCGGCGAAATCGTCGGCGCCGTGCGCCAGTCCGGTGCCTTCGGCATCTCCGGCTTTGAGCGGCGGCAGGGCGAGTCCCTGCGGAGCGGGCCGCGGGTAGACCACGCAATGCGTATCGAGATCGATGTACGACCACGCATAGAAAAGGCCTACCGGGAAACGGGTGTAGAGGGTAAAGCGGCCCGGCCGCAGCAGTCCGCGCGCGGGGGCCGGAACGCCGACGACCGCGACCACCGACTCCGCTGCCGGAATGTCGACGACGCTCGCCTCGCGCTTGTCGCGCGTGAGCGCGACGGCGTAGCGCTGGGCGCGCGCGGGATTGTGCAGGCATACCCGGAAGCGCGCCGTTTCACCGGCGAATACCGGCGCGGTGCGCGCCGCGCTGATGCGCAGCCCGGCGATATTGCGAAACGTGTGCAGGATGGCGCTGATCGCGAGCGAGGCGAGGAGAAAGGTCAGTATGAAACCGAGGCTCAGGCTGTAATTGATCGAGCCGGTGAGCATGAGCAGCAGCACCAGCGCGAAGATGAGCCCCGAGCGCGTGGGAAGGATGAAAATGCGCCGCTGCACGAGCACGATCTCGCCCTGTTCGGGGCCGCGGAGCCGAAACAGCCAGCTGGAGAAGCTTCTTGCGAGCGAATGCATGGGTCGAGGCTCGGTCCCCAATCCTGGATCAGGGTATCGGCACCTGCCTGATAAGGTGCTGCGCGACGTCCGCGCCGTTCACGCGGCTCACATCGGCTGCCGCGGTAAGGCGATGGCCGACGACGCCCGGCAAAACCGCCTGCACGTCTTCCGGAACCACGTGCGCGCGGTTTTCCATGAGCGCCCACGCGCGCGCCGCGTGCAGCAGCGCCAGGGCTGCGCGAGGCGAGAGGCCGTTCGCGTACTCGGCCGAGATCCGCGTGTAATTCACGATCGCCTGCACGTAATCGAGCAGCGCCGGAGCGGCGTGTACGCGTTGGGCTGCGACCTGCAGCTCGGCGAGGTCTTCGTTGCGCAGGCACGGCCCGAGCTGCTGCAGCAGGTCCCGCCTGTCCTCCCCCTGGAGCAGCGCGCGCTCGGCATCGGCGCCCGGGTAACCCAACTGTATGCGCATGAGAAAGCGGTCGAGCTGCGACTCCGGAAGCGGGAAGGTGCCGATCTGGTAGGAAGGATTCTGCGTGGCGATCACGAAAAACGGCTCGGGCAGCCGCCGCGTTTCGCCTTCGATCGTCACCTGGTGCTCCTCCATCGCTTCGAGGAGCGCGCTCTGCGCTTTCGGCGTCGCGCGGTTCACTTCGTCGGCGAGCGCGACCTGCGTGAAAATCGGTCCCGGGTGAAACTGAAAGCTTCCGCTGTCGCGGTTGTAGACCGACACCCCGAGGATATCCGCCGGGAGGAGGTCGCTCGTGAACTGTATCCGCTGGAAGGTGAGCCCGAGAGAGGTTGCGAGCGCATGCGCGAGCGTCGTCTTGCCCACGCCCGGAATATCTTCGATCAGAAGGTGGCCGCGGGCGAGCAGGCAGGCGAGCGCGAGCCTGATCTGTCCTTCCTTGCCGAGAATGACGCGTCCGACCTGCTCCACGACCCGGTCGATCAGTTTGGTCATGGTGCCGAATTGTCCCATAGGCGCAGCGAGGCGGTGTCCGGAAGGCCCTGACGCGCGCGCGGCCGGGTGACTTAAATCACGGCGCGCCACGGGAAACCCGCCGGCGCCCGGGCGCGTGGCAGTACAATCCCGCGAAACAAGCCGGC
>Ga0105107_10001447_pt1 | contig 15322 bp, 14 predicted proteins | sample PPLLaktember2015_6_FD_79335 | JGI IMG/M metagenome (GOLD analysis project Ga0105107, IMG submission 79335) | Freshwater sediment microbial communities from Prairie Pothole Lake near Jamestown, North Dakota, USA - PPLs Lake P8 Core (1) Depth... | ecosystem: Environmental > Aquatic > Freshwater >...
CAGGGGGCAGGGGGCAGGGGGCAGGGGGCAGGGGGCAGGGAGGAATTCTAAACGTCGAAATCAGGAAGCGCGGAACCGGCGAAGGACGGAATGCCGAAACGGCAAGACCGCGGCACGGCGGCACCTTTTTATCTTTTCTTCGTTCTATCCAAGCGATCCGGGGAAAAAAGCCAGAAGGAATTGGCCGAGGTAATATAAAGGCAGGCCGACGAGACGGTTCAAAAACTCGTTTTTGATGAATTTGTTCCGGGCTGCGAAGACATCCGAAACATAAAACGATATTGCCCCGAGAAGAATCAGCGATCTGCCGGGAGCAGGAAGGGGGGTCTCCCGGAATACCGCCCAGGCCGCGGAGGCCATCACCGTTATCACAAGAATATAAACGAAAACGGGGCCGAGCATGGACCCTAAATGAGGCCGCAGCCAGAAAAATACGATCGCGCTGATCATAAAAAAGAGCAGCGCTCCGAGCGAAAGCCATTGGCCCATGCTTGTCAGCGTTGTAAAGCTGATCAGATAGAATACATGCCCGAATAGAAACGCCACCAAGCCAGCCTTGAAGAACTTTTCCGGCAGGGCTAAGCAGACATCTCCGATTAGACAAAAAATCAATCCGATAAACAGATAGGAGTAATAATTGGGCAGGGGGTGGGGCTGAATCACGGCGGCAACGACAAAAAGCAGGGAAAGAATGCTTTTCGTTATGAAAGCGGGTTTCCGGTTTCCCTTTTTCTCGTAAAAGAGAAGAAGGTTCAGAAGGATGATGGCGAGAAGGATGGTGAGGAAAGGGATCATATTTTGGTTGGTTTCTCCCAAAAGAATTTCCAGGATTTTTGCAGGATCCTCAATCCTTACAAATCCCTAAAGCGCGGTAAATTTCTTCCAGCTTCTTCCTTTCCCGGCGCAAAGCTTGATGCGCCTCCTCCAGGGAGACCTCCTGAAAACGGAGGGTTTCTCCGGGCATGGTCTGGGCAAGAGAGTCTTGATCAGGAGTGATGACATTCGCGATCTTGGTATATCCCCCCGAAACCTGGGCATCCCAGAGGAGAATAATGGGCAGGCCGTCGCCGGGAACCTGGATGGCGCCCCGGGCAATGCCTTCGGAGATGATGTCGGCCCCCTTCACGTGTTCGATTTTCGGTCCTTCCAAGCGGTAGCCCATCCGATCAGATTGGGCGCTCACTTTGTATTCCGAGCTGAGGAACGTTTCGACCCCCCGAGGGGTAAAGCGGTCATCCTGCGGGCCCAGGATCACGCGCAAAGGCTCCCTTTGAGAATAATCGGGAACCATCTCCGGCGGCAATACCCGCTGCCGCACGTCGGGACTGCCGCCTCTTCCGGTCTCCAGGATCGCCTTTGCCTGCAAAGGTTGGCCCATCAGTCCGCGGACAAAAACAGACCGGCTGTTTAAATATTGTTCGCCCGAAAAACCGCCCTGAACCGCCAAATAGGCCCGGAAGCCCTTTTTCCTTCCTCGGAAGGAAATACGATCCCCGATTCGAACGGTCACGGACCGCCACATGGGCAAAGAATCCTGGTTGATCGTCGGAGTCAGATTTCCGCCCGTGACGGCGATGGCTAGTTCCGTTAGGGCCAGCAACTCCAGGCGGAACAAAGCGATCTCCAGCAGGGCGACGCCGGGATCATTGCCCGCCAGCAGGTTTGCCGTCTCGGCCGAGAAGCGGTCGGCAACGCCCGAGGCCGGGGTCCCGTATTTCATAAACCCTTTCCGGCCGAAATCTTGAACCGTCGTCAGGACCCCGGGATGTAAAACCTCAAAAGCTTTCATAGAAAATCCACGGCCTGTTTTCCGCGGGCCTTCAGGGCTTCTCCTTGCGAGACGGGATTGAACCGGACTTCATCTCCCGCAACAAAGGGGATGGGAGGGAACACTTTGGGATCATAGAGCGAAACGAACGTGCGCCCGAGGTAGTTGAAGCCCGAAGGCTGATCCGTAGTGATGGCGTTGGCCTGTCCCCCGGCCATGCCCACGGATCCGCCCGGGACAAAGGTCCGCGGGGTATTGAGGCGAGGCACCCGCAGGGCTTCCGGCAATCCTCCCAGGTAGGCGAGGCCGCAGATGAAGCCGATGAAATAGACCAAGAATTTCGTTTCGGAAAAAATCCGGACGACTTCGACAACCGGAAGACCCGTCATCCCCGAGACGCGCTGCAGGTCCGGACCGTGCGCTCCGCCATATACCGTTGGCAGAGTGAAAATCCGCCCCGGGGGAAGGTGGAGGGTTTTCGCCCGGTCCATCCATTCCGGCAGTCTTTCCCGCAGGATCCGATATTCCAGGATCAAAGGGTCGTACGCCAGCAGCAGCGTGCGGTAGGCCGGAAGAACCTCTTCGATGCCGGCGGTTTTTTCCTCCTCGATCGTCAACGCCAGGGAGCGAACTTGCCGGTTGATCTCGGGGTCGATTCGGTTTTCGAATTCAATCAGAACCGCCCGGTCTCCGGAAGGACGGATCAGGGGCCAATGATTCATTTTCTTCCTTAAGCGGACGCAGATGGACTTTTTGCGAAACCAGCAAATTTTGAAGAGTATATCATCTGTCCCCTTCCCTGTAAATTTTTCCTTTTCTTTTCCCGGCGCAAAAGGGAAGATAAAACCATGGAATCCAAAATAGATATTCCGTCTTTAAAAAAATCGGCAATCTTTTCCCTCGGTCATTTTATGACCGACATTTACCCGGCCTTTCTTCCCCCGCTTCTCCCGCTGCTGATGGATAAATTTCAGCTATCCTTCACCCGCGCCAGTTTTCTCGGCATGATTCTTTCCTTTTCCTCCTCTCTGACCCAGCCGATTTTCGGTTATCTCTCCGATAAATTCGGCGGAAGAAAATTTATGATCATGGGCCCGCTCGTCGCCGGTCTCGCTTTCAGCTCCATCGGGCTGGCCTGGGACTATTGGGTAATTTTGGTTCTCATCGTCATCGGCGGACTGGGGGGCGCCTCGTATCACCCCGAAGCCGCCGTCTCCGCGGTTTCCCTCGCCGGGCGGCAGAGAACTTTCGCCATGGCCTTTTTCTCCCTGGGAGGCAACCTCGGCTACGGCGTCAGCCCCTTTTTTATTCTCACCATCGTCACCCTTTTCGGTTTCGAATGGAGCCTTCTCGCCGCCCTCCCGGGTGTAGGAATGGCCTGGCTGCTTCACAAGAAAGCGCCCTCTCCGGAAAAGATGTCTTTCCCTTCCTCCGGGACCGCGTTCCCCCCGGGAGGCACGGCGAACCAGCGGTTGAACCGTTTCTTGATCCTGATGGCCGTCGTGATTCTGCGGATCACGACGGTCGTCAGCCTTTTGACTTTTCTTCCCACCATTCAAAATCTTCGCGGTTTTTCTTTAGTTGTCGCGGGAAGCTCTTTTACGGTTTTCATGGTCTGCGGCGCCGCGGGCGGCCTGACCGGAGGATTTCTTGCCGACCGGGTCGGCCGCAAACCGCTGATCGTGGCCTCTTTTATCCTGACCCTTCCGGTATTCATCGCCTTTCTCTTGGTCAAAGGCCCCTTCAGCTTCCTTCCCCTGGCTTTCCTGGGATTTCTGCTGTTCTTGAGCGAACCCGCCGGCATCGTCCTGGCCCAGGAACTGGCCCCCCATAAGACCCGAATCGCCTCCTCGATGGTGATGGGGCTCGCCTGGGGCATAGCGGGATTGGGGCTGCTCGGGACAGGCGTTCTCGCGGACCGGATGGGGATCGAAAACACCCTGGTTTTTCTCATCCTTCTACCGGCTGGGGCGCTTCTGTTCTCGCTGTTTCTGCCTCGAAAATGATCAGGGGGCTTGAGAATTTGTGCGGTTGCAATCGCGCCAAAGAGGATGGGCAAGGGTAGGAACCTGCCCCCGCCGCTGCCTCCTCTCGGAAGAGAAAAGGCAGCAGCGGGAAAGTCCCTTAGGAAGAATGGGGGGTCAACTTTTCGGAGGAATAAGAAGAAAGCGGCCGCTGGGCGAGCGCCCTTTTGGCTTCGGCCAGACGGCTCGAGAATTTATCCCGGGCAAAATTGTAAATCCATTTCCGAAAGATCAGCCAGCCTTCGCATTTCGTCACCACGTTCCTCCAGCGCCGGGCCCATTTTCCCCATCCCTTTTCGAGGTCGTACAGGTAAAACAGCAGCGCCGGAAAGACAAGAATGTGCAACCCGACGTGAAGCATATGCCGGGCATGGTAGAATTTCCCCATGATCTTCGTGAGGGAACCTTGCAGGTCTTCGGGGGTCATCGGGTCGTCCGGAACGAAGAGCGGGAAGTTTCCATCGTAGTATTCCCATCCGATGTAGTCTTTCGGAAAGATGCGATTTTCGGCTCTCAGCCGCGCGGTTAATTCGGTGCCGGGAACCGGAACGGGGAGGAGCACCTGGATGGTGTCGATCTTCGCTTTTTTGATGAATGTCCGAAAATGGCGCACGCGCTCCCGGGCGCCCATGCGGAAATCCACACCTTTCGGAACGGGGTAGCCGAAAATGAACATCCCGTGGATGAAAAAACCGGCCTGGGAGTACAGGCGGGAGAGGGAAATCATTTCTTCCGGCTTCAAGCGCTTGTCCATCGCCTTCAACTCCTCGGCGATGGGGGATTCAAACCCGATGGCCACGGCTATCACCCCGGCCTCCCGCATGGCTTTCAGCAGTTCGGGGTCTTTCGCCTTGTCCAGGCGGATCTGAACGGATACGCGAAACCGGGCCTTGACTCTTTTTTGATAGTCCCTAAGGAGATGGCAGAGGCGCAGTGTTTCCAACCGGTCCTGCCCGAAGAGGTCATCGACGATGAAAAACTGCCTGGCGCCGTGGATTTCAAAAAGAGAGGAAATCTGGGCCATCAAATACTCGGGGGTCCCGTAACGGGCCTTGCCTTTGACCGTGCAAAACTCGCAATCCATCCCGCACCCGCGAACCCGCCCCACGGGATAGAGGATGATCTTGGCATATCGGACCAAAGAAAAATCCGGGACCGGAAGATGCTGAAACTCGGTCAGCAGGGGGCGTGGGGGCGTTTTAAAGACCTGTCCCTCCTGCAGGAAAGCGAGACCGGCGATTTCCTCTTTCCGGGGTCCGCCGTCGAAGGAGCGGATGAGTTCCTTGATGGCCTCCTCCGCTTCCCCGATGACCACGATATCCACGCCGTTTTCCAGGGACTCCGGGATGTTTTCATCCACAAAGTGCTGTCCGCCGGCAACAGTGGGAACCCCCAGGCCGCGGTAGAACCGAGCAATTTCATAAAGCCGGGGAATCGTGCTGGTCAGCCCGCCGTAAAGCCCCACTAAGTCTGCCGGTCTATCTTCCTGGAGCCTTTCGTGGTCGGGCATCCCGAATGGGTTGAGCGGCCGTCCGGGCCGCCGGTAGTTGTTTTCATCGATGACTTCCACGTCCCACCCTTCGATCTCATGGACGGCCGTGGCCACGGTTACCGGCCCCAAGGCGGTGGTCATCCGGGCGATCCCGGAGTAGATGTTGAAAGCCGGATACCGGGGGATGACAATTCGAAGCCGGCGTCTCTCCCTTTTCTTCCCTTGGGATTCCGCGATCTGGTTCAAACGATTCACTTCCCTTGACTCCTTCCTCTTCTCCGCCCCTTCCCGTTTCTCCCGGTTTTCTTTTAAATCGTTCTCGCCGTTTCAGGGATTCCGGAGGGAAACGGGGGAAGGCCTGAGGTTTAAATTTCTTCCATCCTTGATGGCTTCGTAAAAAGTCCATCTGCGGCGTTGCGCTTCAACCTCGTCGTTGCGGCGCACCAGTAAGTGCGCCTCACTCCTCAGTTTTTGCGCGCCTTGCATCTGGAGCTTTTTACAAAGCCATCGTTTCGCAGACTTTTTACGAGATCATCATCCTTGATGGTTTCATAAAAAGTCCATCTGCGGCGTTGTGCTTCAACCCCGGAGAGGAACTTGCGCGAGTTTGAATGCGCCAAAGGGAGGAGCGTTTAAATCCCTTAGCCGTTCCATTCCGGTTCCAGTCAAATGGGGATAGAATCCTGGTTCAGTTGCTCAACCAACCGCCGTCGATCACGATCGTTTGGCCGGTCAGGTAGCTGGAGGCGTTGGAGACCAGGAAAACGGCTGCGCCCCCGAGTTCATCCGGCTTGCCCCACCGGCTCATGGGGATCCGGGTCAGGATATCGGCGTAGCGCTGTTTGTCCTTCTGGAGCGCTTCCGTCAGCTCGGTTTCGAACCAGCCTGGAGCGATGGCGTTCACCCGGATTCCGTATTGGGCCAATCCATTGGCAAGGGATTTCGTGACCTGGGTGATCCCCGCCTTGCTCGCCGCATAAGCCGGAACGTTTTTGCCCCCGATGAAGGCGATCAGGGAGGAGGTGTTGACGATCGATCCGGGGCGTTTGCCCGCGATCATGGTTTTGGCAACGGCCTGCGCCAGGAAAAAAGGGCTTTTCAGGTTCGTCTCGATGACGATATCCCAGTCCGCTTCGGGAAAATCCTCGACCGGAGCCCTGCGGATCGTTCCGGCGTTGTTGATCAGGAAATCGATCTTTCCGAATTCCTTCATGGCCCGATCCACGATCTTAGGGATGTCGGTTTTCTGGGCCAAATCCGCCGGGAACGGGACGACCGGTCCACCGCCGGCCCGCAATTCCAGAGCCGCCTTCTGTAGGACCTCCTCTCTCCGGCCCACAATCATCACCTCCGCTCCGGCTTCGACCAGGGCCCGGGCCATTCCTTTGCCCAGCCCCGTCCCCCCGCCGGTGACGATTCCGCTTTTTCCTTTCAGACTGAAACGATCCTGACCCATAAATCTCTCCTTCCCGACCCTCAGACAATGTCTTTGAGCTGGACCTCCCGGGCAAAACGGGGATTCACCTTGAGCCCCTTGACGGGGTTCCGCAGAATGCCGATCCCTTCGATCTCCGCTTCGATCACGTCGCCGGGTTCGAAAGGGCCGGCCGGAGGCGTGGCCGTCGTGATGACATCCCCCGGTTCCAGGGTCCAGAAGTTGGAAACAAATTCGATAATCTCTGCGAACCCCAGACGCATATTGGCCGTGTTGGATTCGCACTCCACTTTGCCGTTGCGGCGGCGCAGCGTTTTGAGCTTATAAAGATCCTTGGGCATCTCCTCAGGCGTCACCACCCACGGCCCCATGGGAGCAAAGGTGTCGATGTTCTTCCCCCAGGGCTGAAACTCCCGGCTCGTCGCTTCCAGGGAGCGGGCCGTGATATCGTTCAGGATGGTGTAACCGAAAATGACTTCGTTTGCTCTTTCCTTTTCGACGAATTTGCACTTTTTCGAAATGACGCAGGAAAATTCCCACTCGTGGTAAAATACCCCGTATCCCTCCGGAAGGAAAATGGTTTCTTCGTGACCGATGACGGCCGAGGGGGACTTTAAAAAGACCAGGGGAACCGGGGAAAAAGGGAGGCCGATGAGTTTCCGATAATCCTCGTAGTTCACCCCGGTGCAAATGATTTTCGGCGGCCGGTGGGGGGCTCGAAAGGCGATCTGAGAAACAGGATAAGCGCAGCCGGAAACTTGGTAATTCCTTTGCCGGACGAAATCCAGGGCCTGACGGGCCGCCGGCAGTGTGATCTCGCTCTGCCCTATGAAAATCAGCAGGTCATCGGGAACGAGGGCTTTGGCTTTTGATTCCGCCTCAGGATGGCCGCCGGCCGATAGAAAGGCGCCATATGCGGCCGATACGTCAATGGCCCAATCTTTCTCAAACGCTCCCAGGTGTTTTTTGCCGCTGATTTCGAAAGTGCTGAGTTTCAAGTTTCATCCCGCCTCCCCGGCTCTGTTTTTTTCCGGGAATCTGTTTTTAATGCTATATTTGACTATGATTATTCCACATTGTCAATAAAAACTTGAAACATATCCGTAAGGATTTCTTTCCCCTTGCCACACTCCCCACCTTCCTTTATACTTCAAAATATGATTGGGTCGTTCCGCGCCGCAAAGCGAAAAATCCACAAATACGTGATTGCCACCCGCCCTTGGTCCTTCGCCATGTCCTTGATCTCCGTCTTCGTCGGGACTCTCCTGGCTGCGGAAACCGGGCCGATTCACTGGGGCTGGTTCGCCCTGGTTTGTGTGGGCATCGTCTGTTTCCACGCTACGGCGAATATCTTCAACGATTACTTTGACACCCGTTACAAAGTCGATCAACCCGACTCGCCCACCGCCCGCTATCGCCCCCAGCCGCTCCTGACCGGGATGTTCACTCCCCGCCAGCTTCTGATCGAAGCCATGGTTCTCAACCTCGTCACCATCGCCATCGGCCTAATCCTGGCCTTCTATCGATCTTTTCTGGTTTTCTGGATCGGCTTTATCGGCTTCCTCGCCTGCGTCTTCTACACCGCCGGCCCGGTAAAATTCAAATACCGGGGATGGGGGGAGATCTTCGTTTTTCTCATGTGGGGCCCCTTGATGTTCGAGGGGGCCTACGCCGTGCAGCGGCAGGCTTTGTCTCTGCAGGTCCTCTATCTTTCCATTCCTTTCGGCGTCCTGGTGGCCCTCGTCCTTCTGGCCAACAACATCCGCGACATCGACTACGACTCCCGGCAGGGGATCAAAACCGTGGGCATTCTCCTCGGAGCTCGCCACAGTTTCCATCTCTACGCGGCGCTCATTGTGGCTGCCTACCTCTACACCGCCTTGATGGTTCTCCTCGGAGTCTTGAGCCCCTGGGGGCTGATCGTCCTCCTTTCTCTCCCCAAGGCCGTCCATCTCCTGAAAACCTTTACGCAAAAAATCCCGGAAGCGGCGGATGCCGTCACGGCCCAGCTCGACACCGTCTTCGGGCTTCTCCTGATCGCCGCCTTAATCCTCAATAAAACGGTGCCGTTGTGATCTGGGGCGCCATCCTTCTACCGATCGCCTGTTGGGCTTTTACCTTCGGGTGGAGCGGGGGCAATTTCTGGCTCAAGATCGGCGCCTCCGTTCTCCTGGTTCTTGGCTACGCGCTTTACTGGCAGAGACCGAAAATTACCCTGCGCTTCTCCTCCCTTCTTCTGGGAATCCTTTCCGCCGCCGTCCTTTACTTCATCTTTTTCCTCGGGAATTCCCTGGCTCCCTATTTTATCTCGGGCGCCCGGGGGCAGGTTGGTGGAATCTATTCTCTGGGCGAAGGGTCGAGCAAGTTTCTCGTCTTTCTCCTGCTGCTCTTGATCACCGGCCCGGGGGAGGAAATATTCTGGCGGGGGTTCCTGCAGGATCAAATGATGAAAAGAATCGGCCCATGCCGGGGAACCTTGCTCACTACGGCGGTTTACGCGGGGGTCCATGTCTTTTCAGGCAATCCGATCTTGATTCTGGCCGCCCTAATGGCCGGGGCCTTCTGGGGGGCTTTGTATCTCTGGAAAAGGGACCTTTTGATCCAGATCACGTCCCATTCCTTTTGGAGCGCGTTCATCTTTGCCGTTTTCCCCATTCATTAATTTTCTTACCACTGAGAACACAGAGCACACAGAGGTTTATAATCCAAAAATAAAAACCCCCTCTCCAAAAATTGGGAGAGCGTTGGACTGAAGGTCGTGGATCTATTGCTGTGGTTTATCAAACAACCGACCTGTCGACCATTTGTTTTTGAACTCAGAAAATCTCTGTGCTCTCTGTGGTTAAGATTTTTTCCCAGGATTCATCGCGAAAAACGGGGCATGATTGGAAGTGAAAATGGGCGGATCGCGGCGGATGATTTCGGCCACAGCCGGATGGCGTTTAAACTCCTTATCCAGGAACTGACGGACCTCGCCCCGGTTCCAACCGGAGGGATGGGCGAAGCCGGTGTAAAGGGATAGATCACCCTCGGAGAATTTTTCCGTTCTCAGATTCGAGACTCCCTCGCCGTGCAGGGGAAGATTGAAAAGGGCCAAATTCAAAAAGGAAATGTCTGCGCTGTGCCGAACCGCGAACTCCAGGGTCTTCCGGGCTTCCGCAAGCGTCTCCTGCGGAGTCCCGAAAAGAAGATAGACATATGCGGCGATCCCGGCGCGGCGCAGGTTTTTCAGCGCCTTGGAGGCCATGGCAAGATCGATCCCTTTATGAAGCCGGTCTACAACGCCCTGGTCTCCCGATTCAATCCCTACCTGGAGCATCGCGCACCCGGAACTTCGCAGCCCAAGACAGAAATCAAGATCGGCAAGATGGGGCGTGATCCGAGCAAACCCGTACCACGGGGCTCTGAACGGCTTTCTTATGATCCCTTCCATGACGCCCGGGGGGAGGGCATTATCCGTCAGATGAACCAGAACCGGCTTGTGTTTATCCACCAAGGCGGCAAGATCGGATAGGGCCCGGTCGGTCGGAATGGCCGTATAGACGTTGCCCTCGGCTTTTTCGGGGCAGAAAAGACATCTGCTCCAATAACATCCCCGGGTCGTACCGTAGGGAAGGATGAACCCCGGCGAGAGATATTGATGGATCGGCAGGGAATCAAAATTCAAAGGGTACGGAGTCTGAATTCCTTCCCGGATGCCGCAGGCGGAAAGAAGGGGCGCCTCTCCCGGTCCGGCGATGAGTTCATCCACCAAACCCGAGAACAGGTTCTGCCGGTTGCCCCCCCGGACCCAGGAAGTAACCAAGCCTCCCCCGAGAAAAATTCTGACTTTGGGAAAAGTCCTTTTCAGAAAACCCATCAGGGCGAAGGCGGGAATCGCCTGAGTCAGAAAATTCAGCGAAAGCCCGACCTGTGCCGGATTGCTTTTTCCCATCCATTCCAGGAGCCGGGTTTGATAAAAAGAGTGGAATGGGTCTTTCTCCGGCTCCTCGGCCGCCCGGAGCAGGTCCGCCAATCTTGTCGGCGAGAGCTGTCGATGCTGATAATTCGCCAGTCCCAGCCGGACCGGCCACGTTTCCCCCATTTTCTCAAGAACCCGGTCCAGGTCCCGAACCGCCCTTTTGTAGCGGGGAAGAGAGGAATAGAGGGGAAGATCGCGGAGCGCGGCCAAATGAGCCGCATGATTTCTCCAGGCGCGCTTCGTCCAGGTGTCCTTCTCGAAAGCGGCAGAGGCCGGAGGATAGCGGAAAGAATGCCACAGCCTTTCAAGGTTCGCGTCGAACACGCCATGGAAAATCTTGTGGGTCTTGAGAGCGGCGGACAAACAGGCGATCCCCAGGGGGGCTTCGCAGGGTTTGGCCACCGGCGGATGGATCAGGAGCATGAGGGTGTTGGGAATAAGAGCCGGCGCAAAGAGCTACCTCCTCCTACCGGAAAGCCTTTGAATACAGCCCCATCGGCATTCCTTCCCGCTGTAATCGGCCAGGCCGGGGTGATTGCAGCAGACGCCGTTCAGGACCTTTTTCCCTTTTTCGATCTTCCACTCGACCAGCAGGTCGACGGTACGATCTTCTTCAGGGCACTTCAGGGGTCGGACCGCCCATTGTGATTTGCTTCCCATTTTCACCCTCCCCGCAAACATTTGATTCTATTCTACCACAGGAAGGAAAGGCGGTCCAAGGGCAACCTAAAAACCCTTCCCCTGGTTCACTCTTAATCTTTACTCTTGGGAAAGAAAGCTTGGATTGGGCTCGCCAAAACAGCTGATTCCACCTTTTCGAAAAGGCGAAGGGGCTCAAGCAGCCTAAAAAAAGAGCGGAGGATCTGCCCCCCGCTCCACTCCCAAAAACAGGATATTCGTTTCCCCTGGGCTGAAAGCCCGGCGCTAAATGTATCGGCTCATGCTGAAAGGATCAAGCTTTTTCTTGAAACAGCGTTCGATTTCATACGGATTGCCAAGGTGAAACTCCACCTTCTTCCAGGGCGGCAAAACCCGACGGATTTCATCCAGGATTTGGGCAGTCGGTTCGGGAACCGCCAGTTTGATCACCGTTGAACTGTTTTCCATGACCAGAATTCGGTTTTTCTGGGCATACTTCTCCCCGATCGATCTCTGTAAAGAGGGGCACGGGATGAAATTGGCCAGGGGGGCAACGGGCATAATGAAATGCTTGGAAAGGGCATTCAGGTATACTTCATAGGTCGTATATCCCGTCTCAACCAGCAGCATTCCCAGAGGTTTCCGGATTCCTCTTCCCTTTAATTCTTTCTGCTTCTCCAACACTTTTTCCAGCTCTGCGGCGGTGATGACCCCTAAGTCCAGCAAAATCTGGCCGAGGGGCTTTCTTTTGTTGGAATAAAGGAGGATTTCATTGATTTTTTCCTGGGGCACGCCGATTTCCATCAGAATCTGTCCCAGATACTTCCCCTTCTCGCGGCTCTGTTTTTTTAGGGCCGCTTCGAGCTGGCTTTTAGAAATGATCCCTTTTTCCAGCATAATCTCGCCCAGCTGCTTGTTGATTTTCAGTTCCGGTTCGCTTGTGGCCATATCATGTGCCCGGAATTTCTCCCTTGAGGGAATTCCGGACCGTTCCTCCTCTCCTGTAGATTCTCCCCCCGTTGCTAAATCTATCGAATCATTCACGGTGAAACTTTAGCAATTGCGCAATGATCTTTTAAGGCTCGGGTCTCGAAAAAATGCCGGATGGAAAAATTTTCCATCTGGATTTGGGAAGGATGATGGAATTATTTTTAATTTTGATTACTTATCGTCTATAAGGTGAGATTTTAGGTGATTCAGAGAAGGATTTTCGTTCCGTCTTCGGCCCATTCCATATCGACCATGGATTGCAATCGGTTCAGGACCTCCTCCCCCATGTGGGTCAGGACGAGGCGCCGGGAGCCGAGACTCTCCTTTTTATCTTTCAGGATCTGGTAGTTCAAATGATAATGGATCTTCTTATCATAAAAATAGCATTCGCTGATGAAAAGATCCGTCCCCCGGGCCGCCTCGATCAGATTCTCGTTCCACTCCGTATCCCCGGAATACCCGATCTCTTTTCCCCCGCAGCGCACGCGCAGGGCATAGGAAAGGGACCCGCTGGGGTGGATGACGGAAAACGGCGTTACCCGAATGCCTCCGAAGGCACTCTCCTCTTTTTCTTTCATTTCGGAAAATTCCACCGGGAACTTCCGCTGCCCCCGCGAAGATCCCGGAAAAAAGACCTCCATGGCCTCGCGGACCCGCCCTTCCACTCCCGGCGGTCCGGCAATCAGAAGCGGCCGAGTGCGCCGGCTGAACTGCCCGTCCAGGATAAGGAAAGGAATCCCGGCAAAATGATCCCCGTGAAGATGGGACAGCAAGACCAGTCCGATCCCCGCCGGATTCACCCCGTACCGTTTCATGCCCACCAAGGCCGAGGCCCCGCAATCCAGGAGAAACCGCACATCCCCGGTTTGCACGTGGATACAGGATTGAAGCCTTCCCCCGCTCCCGAAAGCGTCCCCCGTCCCGAGAAAATGAATTTCCACTTTATCCGTCATCCCCAACCTCCCCGGATCTCAAATTTCAATAGGGCGAAAAAGACCCGGTCGACAGCGAGCGGTATCTCTCGCTTTGCCCCTCGAACCCTCGGGCCCCCGAACCCTCTCCCCGCCTACACCACCCAGACCGCGCAGTCCCGGGCCTCGGCCACGGCCCGCAGGGCCACCGACCCAACGCGGAATTCCCGGGCGTGGGTCGCACCCTTGCGGCCGACGATCAGGGTCCCGTAGTTGCCGGCGCGCAGTTCCTTCAGGACCGCCTGGGCGACTTTCTGTGGCGGCGCGGAGGCGTCGTGGTCGAAAGAACGCCGGATGGACTTCCGCTCAAAGCCCAGGTCGAGGAGAATCCTCTGCGCCTCGTCAAAGCAGTGGAGCATCTCCTCCTTTTCCCGCTCCGCGATCTCGGCCTCGGCCCCGCTTAACTTCTCCCGCTCCTCGGAGGAAAAGAGTTCCAGGAAGGGACAGCAGAAATGATAAAAGAGGAATTCCACGCCGGAAACGCCGCGGAGCATTCTCCCCGCATAACGGACCAGGTTCAGCGAACCGGCGACTTCATCCATGGCGATGAAAACGCGCCGGCCGGGAAACCCTTTCCCTTCCACCACCCACAGCGGGTGGTCTTCCGAAATCTCCAGGAGTTTGCCGGTGATGGAACCTAAAAAGTATTCGTCGAACCAGCCCAGACCCTTCTTGCCGATCACCCCGGCTTCGTACTTCTGCTCGTCCATTTCCCGGACGATGTCCCGGGCGATCCCCACGGCCTGCTGGGCGTGTTGGGTCCTGATCTGGCTCCGTTTGAGCCCTCCCCGCTCCAGGACTCGGGCGGCTTCTTCGGTAAATCTCTGGCCGTCCCCTTCCCTTTTCTTCAGCCAGGCGGCGAACTGCCTGCGGACGGCCGGGTTCAGGCCCTCTTCGCGGTACAGGGGGGGCACCGCCGGGTAAATGGAAAGGATGGTGATTTCCAGGTCCCGCGCCTTCCCGTAGAGGTCGGCCAGATAGGCGGCCGCTTTGAGGGCGTTTTCGGAACCGTCGGTGGTCATCAAGATTCTGCGCATCGCTTCCTCCCGGGAAAAAATATCTATCGCCCTTCTTCTAAACTTCACAATCCGGATGATGTAAAGCGGAATTCGACGCTCCGCCGGTCCTCATTGCCTTCTTCGGAGCCACTTATCGATTTCCACGATCAGGATGACGGTTAAGGACATGGCGATGATTTGGAGCCATTGATGCCCGCCGATCGGTTTGGTATGGAAGACCCATTGCAGCGGCGCCAGATAGATGCTCCCGAGATGGGCCAGGACGGAAGCAAAGAGGCCGTAGGCCAGCATCGGATTCCCGACGGGGTTGAGCCGCAGGACCGATTCGGTTTCCGACCGGCTGTTCACCGCCTGGAAGAACTGGAAAAACACCATCGTCGTCACCGCCACCGTGCGCGCCTCCTCCAGGGAGGCGCCCTGTTTCAGGCTGTAAACGAACATGCAGATCACCCCGACGGAGATCGCCAGGCCCACCAGCACCGTCCGCTCGATGAGGACCCGGGACATGATTCCCTCCCGCGGGTCCCGGGGGGGGCGGTGGATGACCCCTTCCTCCCCGGGTTCGAACGTCAGGGCGATCACTTGAAACCCGTTGGTCACCAGGTTGATCCAAAGAAGCTGGGAAGGGGTGTACGGGATGGGCAGGTCGAGAAAGATCGAAAGAAGGATGGAGCCGATGGCGGCGACGCCGGTGGGAATGAGGAAGAAGATCACCTTCCGGATGTTGTCGAAAATGATCCGGCCTTCCTCCACGGCATGGAAGATCGTGGCAAAATTGTCGTCGGTGATCACCATATCTGCCGCTTCTTTGGCCACGTCCGTTCCCGATTTTCCCATGGCCGCCCCGATGTGGGCGGCCTTGAGGGCCGGGGCGTCGTTCACCCCGTCGCCGGTGACGGCAACCACCTCTCCGTGCTTCTGCAGCTGCTGGGTGATTCGCAGCTTGTGATGGGGCGAGACGCGGGCGTAAATCGAAACCTCCGGAACGGCGGCGAACAGCTCCTCGTCGGTGCGGTCGTCGCC
>Ga0105107_10001448_pt1 | contig 15310 bp, 12 predicted proteins | sample PPLLaktember2015_6_FD_79335 | JGI IMG/M metagenome (GOLD analysis project Ga0105107, IMG submission 79335) | Freshwater sediment microbial communities from Prairie Pothole Lake near Jamestown, North Dakota, USA - PPLs Lake P8 Core (1) Depth... | ecosystem: Environmental > Aquatic > Freshwater >...
GACGCGGGCGGTGTCGAGTATCTCGCCACGCACATCGGCAGGCTCGAGGCCACCAACCCGCACACCGTAATCGTCTCGGCTGGCGACAACATCGGCGCCACGCCGCTCATCTCAGGCATGTTCCACGACGAGGCCGCGATCGAGGCGCTCGGCGCGCTCGGGCTCGACGTCTCGACCGTTGGCAACCACGAGTTCGACGAGGGCTGGGTCGAGCTCCTGCGCATGCAACGCGGGGGCTGTCATCCGGCCGACGGATGCCAGGACGGGACGCCATTCGTGGGCGCGGAATTCGCGTTCCTGTCCGCGAACGTTCAGACCAGCCCGCGGGGCGACACGCTGTTTCCAGCGACGGCCGTGAAGACGTTCGCCGGCGTGTCGGTCGGCTTCATTGGCCTGGCGCTCGAAGGAACGCCGTCGGTCGTGACGCCCACGGGCGTGGCCGGCCTGACGTTCTTGCCCGAAGCCGAAGCCGCCAACAATGCCGCACGCGATCTGCGCAGGCGCGGTGTCCACGCCATCGTGGCGCTCATCCATCAGGGCGACGGCCCGGGCCAGGACGGCCCGGATGCGTGCGGCAGCCAGCGCGGCGCGATCAAGATGATCGTCAGCCGCATGACCGACGACATCGACGTGGTCGTCTCCGGCCACACCCACCAGAGCTATGTGTGTCAGGTGGGGACGAAGCTCCTCACCAGCGCTGAGTCGTTCGGGCGGCTCGTGACCGACATCGACCTGACGATCGATCGCGCGACGGGCCGCGTCGTGAGGAAGTCCGCCCGCAACGTGGTGGCGACTCGCGACGTGGAGAAGGCGCCCGCGCTCACCGCGATCATCGACCGCTACCGTCCGTTCGCCCGCGAGATCGGCGGACGGCCCGTGGGCACGATCTCCGCGAGCCTGCTGCGGACCACAAGTTCGGCGGGAGAGTCGTCGCTTGGCGACGTGGTGGCCGACAGCCTGCTCGACGCCACGCGCGACCCGGCCTCGGGCGGCGCCGAGATCGCATTCATGAACCCGGGAGGCCTGCGTTCCGATCTGGAGCATCCAGATGGGGCAGCCGGGGGCGCGCCATCCGGCGTGACCTACGCGGATGCTTTCACGCTCCTGCCTTTCGGCAATGTGGTGCTCGTGAAGACGATGACGGGAGACGCGGTGGTGGCGCTCCTGGAGCAGCAGTTCGACAACCCGAGTCCGGGTCGCCACACCGTCCTTCAGGTGTCGCGCGGGTTCCGTTATGCGTATGATCCGGCTCGCCCCGTGGGTCGACGCGTGGATCGGGCTTCGATGACGGTGAACGGCCGTCCCGTTCGGCCAGGTGGAACGTATCGAGTCGTGATGTCCGAGTTCCTGTGGGCTGGTGGTGACGGCTTCACGACCGCCTCGGCGGGCACGAACGCCATCGCGCACGGCCTGGACCTCGACGCGTTTCTCGGCTATCTAACCAGGCAATCACCCGTGGGCCCAGGACCGCAGGATCGCATTCGGATCGAACGGTGAAGACCTCGAGAGGCCATGATGCCAAGACTCGTCGCGCAACCCACCATCATCGAGGCCGCGGGCAACAAGCCGAAACGGATCGAGGAATACGCGGGCCGGATCAATTCCGGCCACGACGACGTCAGCGTCGCGCGGATGGTGTCTCCCGAGGGCTGGCTCGAGCCCGGCCAGCGGCCCACCTTCGAGGAGATCACCGTCGTGTTCCGGGGGATGCTGCGTGTTGAGTTCGTGGGCGGCCACCTCGACGTGCGCGCCGGGCAAGCCGTGATCACCGCACCGGGAGAGTGGGTTCGTTACAGCACGCCCGAGGAGGGAGGCGCCGAGTACGTGGCCGTGTGCCTGCCGGCCTTCTCGCCGGACACCGTGCACCGCGATGGCGCGTGAGGCCGTGCGACGAACCAGCCGAAGCGTCTGGGTATTGCTCCTCGTCTTCGCGACGCTCATCGCTTCGTACGCCTTCATGCTGGTGTTCGTGCCTGGGAGCCGCCCTCCGTTCGTCCGGGCGTCATCTCATCCGTTCGCGTTTCTCATGCACATGTTCGGAGGCGGCATCGCGATGGTGATTGTGCCGTGGCAGTTGAAATCGTCGCTCCGATGGCGACGGCCAGACATCCACCGCGCGCTGGGCTGGGTGTACATGGTCGCGGTGTTCATCGGCGGCGTGGCGGCGCTGAGGATCGCGCCCGCGTCCCAGGAGGGGCTGTGGGCGGCGCTGGGATTCGGCAGTCTCGGGGTCGCCTGGCTCGTGACGTCGGCCCTCGCCTTCAGTCACGTTCGCCGCGGCGACTACGATGCCCATCGCCGTTGGATGTTGCGCAGCGTGTCGCTCACGCTGGCCGCGGTGATGCTGCGCCTGTACCTGCCTCTGAGCCTTGTGCTTGGATTGCCATTCTCGATTGCCTACCCGGCGATCGCCTGGTTGTGCTGGGTGCCGAATCTCATCGTCGCCGAGTGGTTCGTGCGGCGGCCTGAGTTCGCATCGGTGGACCCGCGTCCATGACGTCTTCATTGTCCTCATGCGCCAGTAGCGTGCAGAAGCTCCTGGTGCCCTAACGGAAATCCGCCCTCGGACCGACAAGCAGAACAGCCCGCCGTCTCCGCTCCCCGGAGTGTCTTGCGGGGAACGTGCGACTCATGAATCGACGCGGTCTGTTTCTACCGACACTTCTCGCGCTGCTGGCGCTTGGGGCCTGTGCCCAGGAGCGCAGCCCGGCCGATCCGACCCCGATTCCGTCGAACGAAGTGCACTACACCGCGCTCGGCGCGAGCGATGCGATCGGCTTCGGCGGCAGCGTGCCGTGCATACCGTTCACCCTGTGTCCCGACGGCACCGGGTACGTCCAGACGATCGCGCGGCGCCTGCAGGGTGACGGCAAGGCCGTCACGCTCGTCAACCTCGGCATCCCCGGCGCCGTGCTCAGCCCGGAAGTGCAGGCCATCGGCAATGCCCTCGGCCGGGACATCTTCGCCAACTTCCTCGAGAGGGAGATGCCGTTCGTGTCGTCGAAGGCGACGGTCGTGACCGTCTTCGCCGGCGCCAACGACGTGAACACGATTGGCGGGGCACTCGAGGCCGGCCTCGCGGGGCCCAACGTGGGCGCGTACATCCAGGCGCAGGTCCAGAACTTCGCCCGCGATCTCCGGACCCTGCTCACCGGCATCCGGGATCGGGCCCCCCAGGCGCGGGTGGTGATGCTCAACCTGCCGAACATGGCGGCGCTGCCGTACGCCAGCAGCTACTCGCTCCTGCAGAAGCGAACGCTGCAGCAGATCTCCGTCGGTTTCTCGGCGCAGCTCAACGCCCTGACGTCGCAGGGTGCACTGGTCGTGGATCTCATGTGCGACAGCCGCTTCTACGATTCGCACATCTTCTCGGCGGACGGCTTCCACCCGAACGACGCTGGCTATGCCTACCTGACTCAGATCGTCTTTGGCGCCGTGAGCACCGGCACCGCGGCGGCGCCGCGCGCTAGTTGCTCGCAGATGGCCATCTATTGAGCCATCTTTCGAGTTGCCACGACTCCCGCGCGATGAGAATATCCGCCTGACCAGTGGCTGGCGTGTCTGGGGGCGGGCGAATGAACTCCGAGCGGTTTGAGGACGTCGCCAGGCGACTCCGAATCGAGCGCGATCTCCAGGCGCTGCAGACCCAGCCTGCCCTGCCGGGTCGTGTCTGGCGTCAGCGCGAAGCGAATCTCGAACGCGCTCAGCAGCTGGCCGGGGTCGGCTCCTGGGTTTTCGACGCCGGCGGCGATCGGTTCACCTGGTCGCGCGAAGCTTGCCGCATCCTCGAAATTCCCGAGGGTACGTCTCCATCGCTCGATGTCCTCCTCGCGGCCGTGCACCCGGACGATCGCGAGGCGGTCGACCGGGCATGGGCCACCGCTCGCCAGCGCGGCCTGTTCGAGAGCGAGCACCGCATCGTGATCGGGGGCCAGGTCAAACGTGTGCTCGAACGAGCGGAGGTCTCGTTCGGGCCCACGGGCACGCTCGAACAAGGCATCGGGATCATCCAGGACGTCACCGCCATGCGTCGCGCGGAGGACGCGCGGCACCAGGGTGAACGCGCCGATCTGGAGGCCCAGAAGAACGAGGCGCTGGCCCGGCTGTCGAGCAGCCTCGCGCACGAGTTCAACAGCATCCTCGGCGTGATCCTCGGCTACTGCGATCTTGCGCTCGGCCAGCTCCAGCCAGGAGACCCGTTCCACCTCGACTTCACGCAGATCCAGGAGGCTGGCCGGCGATCCGCCGATCTCACCCGCGATCTCCTGGAGTTCTCGCGGCGTCCGGCGGCTGTCCAGTCCGTCGTCTCGCTCAACGCGCTGATCTCGGAGGCGCGACCGGGCCTGGCCCAGCTCGCGGGCGACCAGATCGCGCTCCTCTTCAGGCCGGCCGCCGACCTGTGGAACGTCTCGCTCGATCCCTCGCATCTGGACCAGGTGCTGACCAAGCTCGCGGTGAATGCGCGCGACGCGATGGCCGGTCCGGGCACCATGGTGATCGAAACGGAGAACCTCGAGGCCGGCGACGACCGCTTCGACCATCTCGCGGCGCGGCCCGAGGGCGATTGCGTGGTCCTGACCTTCCGCGACACCGGGCTCGGCATGAACGAGGACACGAAGCGCCGAATTTTCGAGCCCTTCTTCACGACCAAGCCCGCGGGGCGAGCGGCCGGCCTGGGGTTGTTCGCCGTCGAGACGCTCGTGCGCGAGAACGGCGGCACGATCGGCGTCGAAAGCGCGCCGGGACGCGGGGCGACCTTCCGTCTGTTCTTCCCGCGGACCACGGCGCCCGCCGTCGCCGTCCCACTCAGGCCACTCGTGGCCGTCCGCGCGCGCCAGGGAAACGCCATCCTCCTCGTCGAGGACGACGCGGCCTTGAGAGAGCTGCTGACGGCGGCCCTCGAGCGCCAGTCCTACGAGGTGACCGCCGTGGGGTCGGCCGAGGAGGCGCTGGACTGCGTCGCGATAGAGCGCGGCCGTTTCGCGCTGCTGCTCACCGACATCATGCTGCCGAAGATGGATGGTCGTCAGCTCGCGGCCACGCTCCTCGCGCAGGACCGTGGCCTGAAAGTGGTTTACATGTCGGGCTTCACGCAGGACGTCACCGAGCCTCGTGGCCCCGGCGAGGCCGGGACCATCCTGCTCGACAAGCCGTTCACGCTCCAGACGCTCGCGCGCACGCTGCGCGACGTGCTGAGCCGATCGCTCGGTTCCTGAGGTTCGTCCGGCGGTCCGCACACGCCCGCTGCGTCGTGGACTCTCGACAGATGGAGGTTCGAATGCGCAGGAGATTCTTGATCGCCACCCTCTCGCTCGTGGCGGCCCTCGTGCTGGCGCCGCGCGCGGCGGTGCAGCAGACCCCGGAGTACGGTCCCGCGAAGGGTACGCTGGTCATCGTCGGTGGCGGCTCCGCGGAGGGTACCGGGATCCTCGAGAAATTCATCGAGCTCGGCGGGGGGCCGGAAGGCCGCTTCGTGATCGTGCCGACCGCCGGCGGCAACCGCGACAACCAGGGGCAACTTCGCAAGTACGACGAAGAAAGGGAGACGGCGAGCTGGTTGAAGCGTGGCCTCAAGAATGTCCGGATGCTGCACACGCACGATCCGAAAGTGGCCGACACCGAGGCCTTCGCCGCCGTGCTGCGCGATGCCACTGCTGTGTGGTTCAACGGTGGCCGCCAGTGGAACATCGTCGACTCCTATGCGGGCACGCTGACGTACCGCGAGTTCCACAAGGTGCTCGAGCGTGGCGGCGTGATCGCCGGCAGTTCGGCGGGCGCCACGATTCAGGGCGAGTACCTGGTGAGGGGAGACACCTCGGGCCCGAACGTGATGATGACCGCGGAGCCGAATCATCAGAACGGCTTCTCCTTCCTGCGCCGTTCGGCGATCGATCAGCACATCAATGCGCGGAACCGCTGGGACGACCTGATTCCGGTGATTCAGAAGTATCCGAATCTGCTCGGCATCGGTCTCTCCGAAGGCACGGCCATCATCGTGACCGGCGACAGGTTCGAGGTGATGGGCAAGTGGAAGGTTGCCATCCACGACAACACGCGGCTGTACCAGCCGTGGGAGAAGCCGTACTTCGTGTTGTCGTCCGGCGACGTGTACGACATGAAGGCTCGCCGCATCGAGAAGTATGGCGACGGCACGACCGGCCGCCGCGGGGGTGGAGCCGGACGCGGGGGCGGGCAGCTGCGCTGAACGCGGCCACGGGCGACGTCCACAAAGAGCTGGTCGGCTGGCTCCGTCAGGCCTACGATCAGGCCTGAAATGTTCCGGCGAATCGTCGCATCGCTCCTTATTGCCGAGTCGCTCTTCGCGGGTGTGCGGGTCGCCGGGCTCCTGCCGGCGCTCGCCGGGTACGACGCGGTTGCGATCCTGTTGATCCTCGCGCGTGGCCTCCTCGGAGCGGCGCAGTTCACCGGCGGATGGATGCTGGCGATCAACCGTCCGCCTGGCGCCGCGCTCGCCGGAACGGCGCTGCCGGCCGCCGCGGTCCTGACCATCTTCGACGTCGGCCTCAGTCTCGCGCCGACCGGGATCTACCCCTGGTGGCGATGGCAGTTCACGGTCGCGTACGGCGTCTATGCACTGGTGGCCGCGTGGTACTGCCGGCACAGGTGGAAGTGAGCCCCAGCAGACGGCCCCAAGGTGCTGGGCACCAGGCGGGGGCCGCCTTGTAAAAGACGTCGGGTGTCGATCTTACAATTCCTTAACATCTGCGGTGTGGCTGCGCGTTCGGCCCGTGTTTATCGGCATGCGCACGCACGTGCCACGCCGCAGATGTTAAGAAATTGTAAGATCGACACCCGACGTCTTTTACAACCGTCTTTTACAAGGCGTCCTTTGCAGGAGCCAGCACCAGTTTGCCGATGACCTCGCCGCGTTCGAGGCGTTCGTGCGCCCTGGCGGCGTCGGCCAGCGGAAGGACGTCGGCGACGATCGGGCGGACACGGCCTGCTTCCAGGAGCGGCCAGATCTCGCGTTCGAGCGCGGCGGCGATCGCACCCTTTTCCTCGGGCGTGCGGATGCGCAGCGTGGAGCCCGTGATCGTCAGGCGCCGCAGGAGGATGGGACGCAGCGGGATCGTCGCTTCGGCGCCGGCCATGAGGCCGATCTGGACGAGGCGGCCGTCGCGGGCGAGGCAGTCGAGGTTGCGGGCGGTGTAGCTCGCGCCCACGATGTCGAGCACGACGTCCACGCCGCGTCCGTTCGTGGCGTCCTTCACGGCGGCGACGAAGTCCTCGTGGCGGTGGTTGATGGCGCGCACGGCGCCGAGCTGCTCGGCGGCGCGGCACTTGTCGTCGGTGCCGGCCGTGGCAAGCACGTGCGAGCCGCGCGCGGTGGCGAGCTGAATCGCGGTGCTGCCGATCCCGCTCGTGCCGCCGTGGACGAGCAGCCACTCGCCGGGCGCGAGACGGCCGCGGTCGAACACGTTCGTCCATACCGTGAAGTACGTCTCGGGCAGCGCCGCGGCGTCGGTCATCGACATGCCGCGTGGGACAGGCAGGCACTGAAGACCGGAGACGGCGCAGAGGTCGGCGTAGCCTCCACCGGACACGAGCGCGCACACCGCATCTCCGACGTGCCAGTGCCGGCCGGACGCGGACCGCGGTTCACCGCCTTCGTCTGGTGGACCGAGAGCGTCGATGTGGCCGGCGACTTCGAGGCCAGGAATGTCCGAGGCGCCCTTCGGCGGCGGGTAGTGACCCTGCCGCTGCATGAGATCGGGCCGATTCACGCCGGCTGCTTGCACGCGGATCAGCACCTCGCCGGGACCGGGTCGAGGATCCGGCCGCGTGACGAGGCGGAGGACATCGGGCGGTCCTGGCGCCGTGATCTCGACGGCGTTCATTGGAGCCCCGACGGCAGGCGCGGCGATGCGAGCAGCGCACCGAACTCGCGCCACAGCGCATCGGGTCGATCCGGCGTGGCGCCCTTGCGTTCGAGATAGGCGCGCGCGAGGTCCCTGCCGTAGTTGTAGTTGATCACGTAGCTACGGTACTGGTCGAAGAAGCGCGTGCGCTGTTCGGCGCGTTCCTTGGGCATCATCGCCCACGTTTCGAGCCACGCCACGGCGGCGGCCCGATCGATCTCGCCGTTGAGGTACCGGCGCGCGGCCTCGTTGCCGGCGTAGTCCAGCTTCTCGATGGCGGACATCACACGCTCGAAGGCCTCCGCGGACTTCGGGTCCAGGCCGGCCAGCGGGTACAGGGTGTCGCGCTCGAAGGCGGTTCGCGCGTCTCCGGGAAACGCCACGTCGATCCCCAGGTTCGCCGTTCCCTCGGCGATGAGCGACTGCGGAGAGAACAGCGGGTAGATCGAGAACTCCACCCAGCCGCGCCCGCGAACGAGCGTGTCCTCGAGCAGCACGTTGTAGACGTGGTGTCCGGGATAGCCCTCGTGACACGCCAGGTCGATCGCGCGATCGATCGAGATAGGCAGGTCGGTGTTCACCTGAATGACGCTGGTGAAGTTGCCTTTGTACCAGTTGTAGGCGCTCCAGGACTTGCCCGTGACGTACTCGACCGTGAACGTCTCGCCGGCCGGAAGCGGCAGGTGCGCGATCGTGCGGGAGCGACATCCTTCAATGGCGGCCCTGAACACCGCGTCGACCTTGGCGGTAGGGATTACGTACTTCTCGCGAAACGTCGCATAACGGGCAGGAAGCGGGCCCGAACCGGGAAGGAGCGTCGACAGCTCGTCGAGCACCGTCTTGAATTCGGCCTCGGTCTTCTTCGGCGGCTCGGCGTCGTACAGCTGCTTTGCCTCCGCGTCGAACGGGAGCCGCGCGCCGCGCAGCATGGCAATCCGCGTGTCGACAGCGCGGAGCTGCTTCTCCAGATACTCGCGCCGCAGCCGGACGAGCTCCTCTGCGTCGGCCGGCACACGTACCCTGGCCAGGTCGTCGAGCAGCTCGCTGAGCGACACCTGCAGTTCAGCGAGCGGCACCGGCGCGCCCGTTGGTTTCCAGGCGGGATCCCCATAGTACGCGTCCACGAAATCGGTGTCGTGCTGGCCGACCTGCAGGACGAGCTTCACGTAGCGTTCGGCAATCTGATTCATGTCGGGTGCGGGTGGCGTGGGGGCGCACGCGGCGGTGGCGGCGAGCCAGCATCCGAGCGCCACGAGGCGGCGAGGCATCATGACGAGAGCATATCCCCGCCGGGCCGCCCGGCGGGTCCATGATTCCGTGATCGGGCGCGACGAAGTTGTGGAACGGCATGCTGCCTTCGCGCACGTTCGTGGTGGAATATGCTCTTCCGCACATGACGACAGAGTCGAATTCGACCCTCGCCCTCGAGACCACCGGGCTCCGCAAGGTCTTCGGTGACCTGGTGGCAGTAGACGGGATCGACCTCGCGGTGCCGCGCGGCAGCTTCTACGGCTTCCTCGGTCCCAACGGGGCCGGCAAGTCCACGACCATCAAGTGTCTGACTGGTCTGTTACGGCCGACGGCCGGCAGATTCCACATCCTCGATCTCGACCCGCTGGCCGATCCGGTCGCCGTGAAGAAGAAGATCGGCGTCGTCCCCGAGGACCTGGCGCTGTTCGATCGACTGACCGGAATCGAAACACTCTCGTTCATCGGCAAGGTGCATGGTCTCGACGAGGCCAGCATACGGTCGCGTTCGGCCGAGCTCATCGACCTGATGGACCTGCGGAAGGCCGCGGGCGATCAGGTCGCCGACTACTCGCACGGCATGCGCAAGAAGATCGCGCTGGCCGCGGCGCTGCTGCCCGGACCTCGCATGCTGTTCCTCGACGAGCCGTTCGAGGGCATCGACGCGATCGCCTCGCGCCAGATCAAGGATCTGCTCTCGACGTTCGTCCGGAGCGGCGGCACGATCTTCCTGACCTCGCACATCCTCGAGATCGTCGAGCGGCTTTGCGATCACATCGGCATCATCCACCAGGGCAGACTGGTGGCCCAGGGCCCGCTGGCCACTCTCAGAGCCGAGGCCGCGAGCGGCCAGTCTCTCGAGGAACTGTTCCTGACGATCGTCGGCGCAGGGCCGGCGGGCACGCACACGCTCGAGTGGCTCGGCCGATGATGCGATCGCTTCGCGCGCTCGCGTGGCTGCGGTGGCGGCTCCTCAGGAACAGCCTGGCTGGCGGACGCCGGCGCGACAGCTTCGAGCAGTTCTCACGCGCCGTGGCCGTCCTCGTGCCCATCGCGCTCGCCGCGCTGTCGGTGGGGTCAATCGTGGGCATGGGTGTGCTGGGTTTCCTCGGAGGTCGGGCGATCGCGACGGGCGATTTCTCGGACCTGCGGGGGCTGTTTGTCGCACGCCTGATCCTGCTGGTCTGGACAGGACTCGTCGTGATCTTCGCGATCACCTCGCCGACCCAGAGCGCGCTCGCGCGGTACACGCGCCTGCTGCTGCTGCCGATCGAGCGGCAGGTCCTGCATCTCGTGGAGGTGCTCTCGCACCTGATCGATCCATGGCTCGTCGTCATCCTGGCGGGGATGGGCTCGTTTGCGATCGGGTTCCTGACCGGTGGCCGTGTCGGTGTCGGCGTGTTCGCGGCCGCGCTGGCGCTGCTGATGCTTGCCGTGCTGGCCACGTTCGGTGCCCTTGTCGGCTTTCTCGCCACCTGGCTGCTGCGCAGCCGGCGCCGCGGGGAGCTCTTCACGCTGCTCTTCGTTCTGGGGATCAGTCTCGTGGGGCTCGTGCCGGCCTACTTCTCGACGGACCTGGAGCGGCGCGAGCAGGAGGCACGGCGGGGCGGCGGCACCTCGTCGCTCATCGACGAACTCGACCGCAATCTTCCCAGGTGGTCGGCGATCCTGCCATCCGAGATCTACGGCCAGGTGATCCGACGGTCGATCGCGGCCGACTGGACGGGCGCCGGCATCGGGCTCGCGGCGCTGGCCGTGGAAGCTGGTGTGCTGTTCACGGCCTCCTCGCTGGTCCACCGGCGCCTGTTGAATTCGCTCGAGGGCGAGCGGGGCCGGCGGCGCCGCGGCGATCTCGAGATCGCGAAGATGAACGCGCCCTTCCTCACGCCGGCGTCGGCAGCCGTCGCCTGGGCGACGTTCCGGACGGCGCTTCGGTCCGTTCGTGGCCGCCTCGCCGTGATTCTGCCAGGGCCGATGGTCGCGACGCTCTCGCTGGTGTTCCGGCGCCTCGAGCAGGAAGAGCGCTGGCTGCGGGCCGCCGGCGACTACGGGTACCTGGTCTTCGGCGCGGCCATCGTGTTTTGCATGCTCTCGGCCCAGCCCTTCGCGATGAACCTGTTCGGCTCCGATCGGTCCGGCCTGACGTTGCAGTTCCTGATGCCGGCGAGCGATCGGGAACTGGCCTGGGGCAAGGTGGCCGGACTCGCCGGCGTCCTGGGTCTGGCCGTCGCGATTTCATTGGCTGCCGCACTGGCCGTCGCACCTACGGGCTCGCCGTTCCTCTGGGCAGCCGTGCTCGCCGGCGGCATTGCGGCCTTTCTGGTGATGAGCCCGATCTCCATATGGCTGTCGGCGTTGCTTCCCGTGGCGGCCGATCTCAGCAAGAGCGGCTCTGGCGGGAATCCACATCCCCTGGCCGGCCTCGCGGGCACGCTGCTGGCAATGGTCGTGATGGCGCCGACGGCGCTCGTGACACTTGCCGCCGAGTTCTGGTGGCAGGCACCCGCAGTGGCCCTGCTCGTGACCGGCATCTGGCTGCTCGTGGCCGCGGCGCTGGCAGTGCCGCTGATGAGGCTCGCTGCCAGGACGCTCGGCGCCCGGCGCGAGAACATCGCGCTGGTGGCGCAGGGAAGGTAAGGAGCGCTACCCCAGGAACTTGTAGCCCATGCCGTGCATCGTCTGGATGTACTGCGGGTGCTTGGGATCGGGCTCGATCTTCTGACGCCGCCAGGCCACGTGCACGTCCAAGATGCGAGTGGAGGGCATGGAGTGGTAGCCCCACACTTCGTTGAGCAACTCGTCGCGGGTGATCTTGGCCTCGCGATGCTCGATGAAGTACTTGAGCAGCAGGAACTCGCGTGCGGAGAGGTCGAGCGGCTTGCCGGCGCGCGTGACCTCGGCCTTGCGGAAGTCGACCGCGATGTCTCCGAACTCGTAGCGGGTCGTCGCCGCGCCTGAGGCGGCTGACGCGCGTCGCAACTGGACTTCGATCCGCGCCGTGAGCTCGAGCATGTCGAAGGGCTTGGTCAGGTAGTCGTCGGCGCCGAGCTTCAGGCCGAGCACCTTGTCGATCACCTGTCCGCGCGCGGTGAGCATGATGATGGGTGTCGTGATCCCGCGCTTGCGCAGGTCCCGGCACACGTCGAAGCCGCTCGCGCCCGGCAGCATCACGTCGAGCAGGATTACGTCCCACCTCTCGCGCGTGGCTCGTTCGAGGCCGGAAGGCCCGTCCGAGGCGCTGCCCACTTCGTAGCCTTCGCTCTTCAGGCGATCGGTGAGTGTCAGCACCAGTCCGGGCTCATCCTCGACGAGGAGGACGCGCCTGACGGGCTTCTGGGGTGACGAGGTCGGGGACGCAGACGGTGACATCAGTGAGTGGGCCCTCCGGCCTCGCGAAGCTGGCCGGGAGCGCCAGTGTCGGTGATTCCATCCGCCAGCGCCGCCGACGGCGCCGTCGTCATCGCGGGCAGGTGCAACGTGAACGCGGCGCCTTCACCGGGCGCCGACTTCACCGTCACGCGCCCGTCCTGGGCCTCGACGATGCGCTGGACCAGGTTGAGGCCGAGGCCGTTGCCGTGGATCTGCCGGTCCATCGCGTCGCGGCCACGATAGAACGGCTCGAAGATGTGAGCGAGGTCGTTCGGGTCGATGCCGCGGCCGCGGTCGCTCACGGTGACCTGCACTTCGTCGCGGCCACGCGAAGTGATGCGGGCCGCCGTGATGCCGATCCAGCGCCCGTCGGTGCCGTACTTCAGCGCGTTGCCGACCAGGTTCTGGAGCGCGCGGCGGAGGTCGTCCATGTTCCCAATGACCGGCGGCAGGTCATCGGGGATGCTGGTCTCGAACTCGATGCCCTCGGCCTCGGGCAGCGCGGAATTCAGGCTCACGACGTCCTCCACGAGGGAGCCGACGTCCACGGGCCGTGCGGCCACGTTCTTCCGGTTGCCAGAGAGGCCCGCGTACTCGAGCACCTGTTCCACCATGTCCGTGAGCCGTCGGCCCTCGGACTCGATGAGATCGCCGTAGCGTCGTGCTTGTGTCGGGTCGTGCACGACGCCGGCCGAGAGGTTCTGCGCCGCGGATCGAATCACCGCGAGTGGGGTCCGCAGTTCGTGCGACACCGTGGCGACGAAGTCCATCTGCTGCGCGGCCAGCCGTTCGGCGCGGCGGGCGTTCATCACGATCAGGCCGACGCTCGAGACGAGCACCGTGAGGATGCCGAAGCTCAGCCACAGGTTGCGGCGGCGCACCTGCCCCACGGCCGCATCGAGCGATCCCGCCGGGTGCTGGAGGAGGATTCGCCAGCTGCCCGTGCCGGCGGCGATTCCGATCGCCGTGGTCGCGGCCGCGGTGACCGCGTTCGTCGCCGGGTCCGGGCGCCCCTGGATCACCATCGAGTACCGGCTCGCGGCGGCCAGAGGCTCCACTGACACGAACGACCTCGTCTCGACCGTCGCGGGCGCTCGAGGGACCGACCAGCTCATGCTGGATTCACGATGGAGGGTCGGCCGAACCGTGAAGAACGCGGCTGCCGCGTCCGCGCGGTTCGGCTCGATGCTCTCGTCGGCCGCGAGGCCGCGCGAGAGCACGGGCGTCGACGAGGCGTCGAGGATCGACACGCGCGAACGATCCGATCCGGACTCTGGAAAGTGCGCGTTCGCGATGACCGGCAGCACCTCCGTCGTCAGCCGATCCTTGTCGAGCGCGACGATCAGATGGCTGTGGCTCAGTCGCAGAGCCATGAGGAACTCGGTGGTCTTCCGTTCCTGGACACTCAACGGTGCCTTCGTCTTGTCGAATTCGACCGGGTTCGTGATGCGCTCCGGGATCGGAAATATGAGTGCGGGCACATCGGCTGCCACCGTGGAGCTCGTGAACGCGATCACCCGCGGCACGCTGGCGTCGGTGGGCAGCGGCGCGCTGAAAGAGGACGCGAGGCGGCGTCGAAGAACGGCGAGGGCCTCCGGCCACTCGGACACAGGTTCGAACCGGCGCGCCTCGGGAAGGTAGCGGTGGATCTCGAGCCCGTCGGACGAGCCGCGCACGAAGTGCACCGACTTGATGATTCCCGGAAAGCGCGCCGTGGACAGCCAGGCGTCGAACTGCCTTGCGAACTGATCGGGGGTGTCCACCGAGAAACCCGGCTGCGGTTCGAGAAGAGCGTAGGTCCGGCCGAGCTCACGGTCGAAGTCGTCAGCAAACTCACGCGCCCGGCGATCGAGCGACTCGCGAATCTGATCGCGCGCGGCCTCGCTGACCTGACCCACCCACCTGTACTGAAGGGTGGCCAGGGCGCCGACGAGGGCGACCAGCGCCAGGGGTGCGACGAGTCCGAGGGGCCAGCGGGGCGGCCGCATGGAAAAAGTCTAGCACCCGGCGCATGGCGAAATGTGTCGGGAACCGTAAGAAACCAGAGGTTTTACAACCCTTAACAATCTCTTTGCGCAAGCTTAACCATCCCCATGCGACTTCCCGCCAGCATGAAGTCGTCAAAGCAGGCGTAGGGCAAAGGCTGCTGCTGGAGGGTGTGATGAAGCGCGTGTTGCAGGGAGTGGTCGTGGCGGTGATGGCGGTCGAGGCGCTCGTCCTCGGACAGGGCGCCGACGTGAACAGGATCCTCGGCGAGGTGCGGGCCGCTCTTGGCGGCGACAAGCTCGCCGCCGTGAAGTCGCTGGCAATCGAGGGCCGCACCGCGCGCGTGGGGGCCGACGGCCAGTCGAGGTCGAGCGACTTCGAGATGGCGATGGAGCTGCCCGACAAGTACATGAGGAAGGAAGCCGCCGTGTCGATGGGCACGATGACGCTCTTCCGGCGATCGGGCTTCAACGGCGACGGAGTGATCGACGAAATGGACGCGCCTCCCGGCATGGGCGGAGGAGGCATGCAGGTGATGAGAATGGGCCCCGGCGGCATCACATCTGGCGGCCAGGCCACGCCAGCCCAACTCGCGGAACAGCGCAAGCTCAGCATGCTCTCCAGCAAGCGGGAGTTCGCGCGGCTCGCGCTCGGCATGTTCGCGCAGTCGTTTCCCGCCTATCCGCTGGAGTTCGCCTACGCTGGCCAAGCCGAGTCTGCCGACGGCAAGGCGGACGTGATCGAGGTGCGCGGCGCCGAGGGCTTCGTCGCGCAGCTGTTCGTCGACGGCAGCACGCGGCTGCCGTTGATGCTGAGCTGGATGGACA